>Ga0075120_10002963_pt1 | contig 11927 bp, 8 predicted proteins | sample AntAceMetag02UKL_FD_69792 | JGI IMG/M metagenome (GOLD analysis project Ga0075120, IMG submission 69792) | Saline lake microbial communities from Ace Lake, Antarctica - Antarctic Ace Lake Metagenome 02UKL | ecosystem: Environmental > Aquatic > Non-marine Saline and Alkaline > Saline | place... | reverse complement strand
TCCTGAAGTGCAAAGGTTTTGGACTGTTTTAATCAGTATCCTTGCACAAAAGATAGGAAAAACAACGCTCAATCTCTCCCCTTATAAGGGTAATTGATTTATTCAGGAGACCCTATTTAAGTCCAAGAGCTTTTTCAAGGCTGTCATAGTAAGCATCTGATATATCATCAAGCATTACCTTGAAAACGTTTCGAAAACCGATTCCAATTCCTCCGGTTGTTCCGATCCACTCAGCCGGGACGTCATTTTTCTCTGCAAGCTCCTCAAATTCATCCAGCTTTTCCGGATCGACGGCTGCAATAATTCGGCTGGGTCCCTCTCCGAACAGATTCAACGGTGTGGGTTCTTCCAATTCCAATAAAGCGCCGCGTGGGTTTTCTTTGTCCGCGACAGCCATTTCTGCAAGAGCGACCACCAGTCCACCTTCCGCCAGGTCATGAGCAGCCTTGACGAATCCATTTTCTATCCCGGTAATGATAGTTGCCTGAAGTCTTTTTTCCAGCTCCAGGTCTAATTCAGGCAGTTCGCCTCGTGGGTCGCCTTGATTCATGATCTGCCATTCACTTCCCGCCCAGCTCACTTGATCTGAACCGACAAGATAGATAGCCAGGCCATCATCAGGAAATGCCATACCGACAGTCTTTTCAGCATCCTCTGCAAGCCCCACCATTCCTATAACGGGACTGGCATAAACCGCTCCCTTGGGGTTCTCATTGTAAAATGATACATTTCCACCAGTTACCGGGGTATCAAGGGCTCTGCAAGCCTCTCCCATGCCCGCAATAACCTCAGCAAAACTCCAGAAAACCTCTGGTTTATAAGGGTTGCCGAAATTAAGGCAATTCGTCACTCCGATGGGTATCGCGCCGGTGCATGCAACATTCCGGGCAGCTTCCGCAACTGCCATAGCAGCGCCTTTTTGGGGATCGAGATAGACATACCTGGCATTGCAGTCCGTTGTCACAGAGAGAGCTTTTCGAGTGCCGGGCACACGAAGAACCGCAGCGTCGCCGTATCCGGGAAGTACACGTGTATTAGTTCTTACCATGTGGTCATACTGACGATACACCCATTTCTTTGATGCAATATTCGGGCGTGAAAGCAGATCAATTGTCGTTTTCTCAAAATCTTCCGGCTCCTTGATTGAATTGATTTCAGTAGCTTTATCAAGATATGCCGGTCGGCTTCTCTCCCTTTCATAGACTGGTGCCCCTCCACCGAGGGCGAGGGATACAGCAGGGATATCCGCCAGGAAAATTCCATCCTGAATAATTTTGAGACGACCATCATCACGTACTTCGCCCACTTCAACAGCTTCGAGACCCCACTTCTTGAAGATGGCAAATACCTCATCTTCCCTGCCTCGTTTTGCCACGAGCAGCATACGTTCCTGTGATTCACTCAACATGGTTTCGTACGGTGACATTTTTTCTTCACGGCGCGGGACCTGGTCAAGATCAAGGATCATACCGACACCTGTCTTTGCCGCCATTTCACAGGATGAACATGTCAACCCTGCAGCGCCCATATCCTGGATACCGATGAATGCATCAGTTTCCGCCAGTTCCAAAGTCGCTTCAAGTAAAAGCTTCTCGGTAAAAGGATCGCCTACCTGCACATTACTTTTTCTCTGCTCTGATTTTTCGGAAAGCTCTTCGGATGCGAAGGTAGCGCCGTGTATTCCGTCCCGTCCGGTCCGAGCGCCGACATAGATGACCGGGTTACCGCTTCCTGTGGCGACAGCACTCATCACTTTGTCATGTTCAACAAGTCCGACCGCCATTGCATTGACAAGGGGATTGCCGGTATAGGCTTCTTCAAAAACAACCTCACCGGCGACTGTAGGAACACCGAAACAGTTACCGTAATCAGCTATTCCCCGCACAACACCATCAACCAGGTAACGCACCCTGTCATCATCAGGCAAACCGAACCGGAGGCTGTTCAACGCCGCTATGGGTCGGGCGCCCATGGTGAAAATATCACGGAGGATTCCGCCAATACCTGTAGCGGCTCCCTGGTAAGGTTCAACTGCAGAAGGATGGTTATGGCTTTCTATCTTGAAGGCAACCGCCAGGCCATCGCCGATATCAACCAATCCGGCATTTTCTTCACCGGCGTCAACAAGCAGCCTGCCACCACTTCTTGGAAGTGTTTTAAGCTGTGCTATTGAATTCTTATAGCTGGCATGTTCAGACCACATAACCGAATAAATTCCAAGTTCAGTATATGTGGGGGTACGACCCAGCAGTTCAATGATCTGCTCGTATTCATCTGTTGATAATTGATGTGCTTCCGCCAAATCCATGTTTACTTCCGGATCGCCGGGAAATGAAGTTGGAATCTTCTCTGTCAAATCGATGTTTATTTTCAATGCTAAATCCTCTAAGGTGCTTGAATAGATTTCTGGAATAACAAACCCGGGATCGGAATATCAAATAATTTTATAATCCCTGAGGTGGGTATATAAATCAACAACTAATATCTGAATAACTGCGTAAACCGGCACAGCCACAAACATTCCTAATGCTCCAGCCAACCTCCCACCGATCAATACAGCCATTAATACCGCCGCAGGGTGAACATTGACCGAGCGTGATATCAGTATCGGTTTAAGTAAAATATTGTCAACCATTTGTACACCGACAAGAATAATGGCTGCGTAGAGTAATCCCGCCGGGATAGGTGAATATGTTAATAGTACGACGAGGAGTACCGGGAACCAGGCAAGAAGGGGTCCGAAGAATGGGATCATGTTTAGCAGACCACAGACAATCCCAAGAACCAGAGCGAATTTCAATCCCATTACTTCAAAAGCGATCCACGAAATGATGCCTATGATAAGTGATTCAAGAAGAATGCTGCGGATATAATTGCCAAGTTTTTGGTCAACTTTATAGCTGAGTGACATAGTCATTTCAAAATACCTGTTGGGAACACTCTCAATCCATCTTTTGTTCCATTCGTCCCCGTCACGCAAAATAAAGAAAGTAATAAACGGAATAACAATTGAAAGAGCTATAGCATTCGCTGCGCCAGCCAATAACCCTCCCAATGTTGAAAGAAATCCTGTAGCTTTCGATTGGAAATTGGCAACGACTGAATTAAGAGATTCAACATCAAGTCCAAGCATAGTCGAAGCGCCAGGCATTTTAGACTCCGCCCAATAGGATAGTTTATCGGCGACCGTTTCCACATCGAGTACTCCCAGGTTTGACCGTAACGAGCCTACCTCCTCAATAAGGACTGGAATGAAATAACGAAGCAGCAAAACAATCAAGCCGCCGAGAACTATAAAACTGCCGAGAATTGTATAAATCCTGGAGATACCTCTGCCCTCCATGGATGTCATAAATGGTCTGATTACATAAGCCAATACTAATGAAATGATCAATACAACCACAAGATCGCTGATCAGAGGATATATATTGGCTAACAGTATGAGAAAAGCCAGGGTTAAAGCTGCAATTATCGCTCTTCTCCAGGCCGGTTTAACTAAAGGTTCAGAGCTTTGCATCAGCTATCCTCGCTGGCGATAATCTTGCGGGTTTCTTCCAGGAGGTCGTTAGATTCCCGCAGTCGTTTTGCTACTATACCCGCAAGCCTTTCAAGTAGTGTTACCCCTAACTTTGGTCGATGCCGAATTAGCTGTTGTAATTGAGGTCGAAAAATACCAATGAGACGAGTTTCACCTTTGGCGACTGCCGTTGCACTGCGTGGCGCATCATCCACAAGCGACAATTCACCGAAGAAGTCGCCTGAATCAAGCCTGGCAAAGACAACTTCTGTGCCCACCTGTTCGCCAAGGATTCTTACTTCTCCCTCAATAATAACATACATGCCAAGTCCGGGAGTTCCTGTTTCGAAGATTATTTCTCCATCTTTGAATTGACGGAGATGGAACAGGTTGGACAATTCATGCCAGTTATGCCTTGAAAGTCCACGAAACAAGGGAATTGAGGATACAATTCGGCGAATAGCTTTGCGTTTACCGTACTGATCATCACTGATACGTATCCATTCCGGATTAATAGTCAATTCAGTTTCGTTATCTATTGACTCTTTTAAATCTTGCTCTGACATCATATCCCTTCAATAATTTTTAAAATGCGTAACAGCTAACCTTACTCAACAGGGAGTAAAGTCAATCTGCCCATATCATTCCCAAACGACAAGCTTCAGATCGAGAAGATTATTTTGATCTTCATTAAATGGCAATACACGAATTGCAAACCCATGATTTCCTGAGTGATTACAAGGTACATCACCGTGAAAATGAGAGATACCATCTTCATCAGTTTCAGAGAAATTTAAAACGAATCCTTCACCTTCAGTAAGCTGGCGGTCACCGTAAAGTTTGCCGATATAGGCTTCCACCCTAATGTCGGATGGTTCAAGCGATCCAAGTTTTACCTTTGCCCTGATTGTCATATCATTGCCGACATAAAGTTCTAACAGTGTGTCAGCGTGTACATCAATTATTTCTATCTGATGCCAGGATTCGAGGATTTTTTGTTTCCATTCAACAAGATTTCGCGTACGGTTGAACTTGTCGGAATGCAGTTTTTCTGTCCTCTCGTAACAAGGAATATATGCCTTCGTGGCATATTCATCAACCATTCTCGAACTCATATATTTGGGGCACACAATTTCCATCATCTCCAACATCATTCTTGCCCAGTCTCTTGCAACTTTTGCCCTGTCACGTTTATAGAAAAGTGGCACGATATCCTGTTCGAGTAGATGATAAAGTGCTTCAGACTCGACCAAGTCCCAATAGTCGGGATCTTCATAATCCTCTCCAGCGCCAATTGCCCAACCGATTCCGGGTTGATAGATGTCAGCCCACCAGCCGTCAAGAGTGCTGCAGTTAAGTGCGCCGTTCATCGCAGCTTTCATACCGCTTGTCCCTGAAGCTTCAAGGGGACGTCTGGGGGTATTTAACCAGACATCACAACCCTGCACAAGGTGACGAGCTACATAAATGTCATAATCCTCAAGAAAAACGACTCTATTCCTAACGTTATCATCCGCAGCGAAGTGTACAATATCTCGAATGACCTTTTTCCCTGGGTCGTCCTGGGGATGTGCTTTCCCGGCAAATATCAACTGTACCGGCATTTCAGGATTATTCAGGATTTTGGCTAATCGTTCAGTATCCCGGAATAACAGGTTCCCTCGTTTATATGTCGCAAACCGCCGGGCAAAACCAATCGTAAGAGTTTCCATATCAAGCACTTCTCGTGCGCGCTCAACCATAGATGAAGACTCGCCGCGGTTAATCATTTGATTCCTGAGACGGCGGCGCGCGAAAGTTATTAATCTTGCTCTCATTCTTTCCCTGATCCGCCAGAGTTCCTCACTCGAGATATCCCTGATACGTTTCCAGATTTCAGAATCGCGAGGATTTTCCATCCACTTGGGACCCAGGTACCTGTCAAGAATATGGCTGATCTCCCTTGCAATCCAGCTCCCGGCATGAACGCCGTTTTTCACATCAATGATTGGCGCTTCATCATCAAGAAAATCAGACCACAAATGATGCCACATTTTACGGCTTACCTGGGCATGTAGATAGCTGACTCCATTTACTACTGAGGACAGGTTGATCGCCATGATTGCCATATTAAAATCAGCTTTGGCATCGCTGTCAGCTCCGCCAAGAGCGAAAAACTTTTTCTTGTCAAGCCCAAGCGTAGGCCAATAATCCTTGAAATATCTTTCCATAAGTGATGGACTAAACCGGTCTATTCCAGCCGGGACAGGCGTATGGGTTGTAAAAACATGCGAAGCCCTGGCAGCTTCGGAAGCTTCATCAAAGCTGAGATCCTCATCAGCCATCAAGCGCCTAATCCTGTCAAGTGCGAGAAATGCGCTATGACCTTCATTCATGTGGAAAACAGTTGCTTTTATGTCGAGAACTTCGAGTGCTTTAATTCCGCCTATACCAAGCACTATTTCCTGACGGATACGGGTTTCCGTATCTCCACCATACAAATTTTCCGTTATTCTTCGATCTTCCGGAGAATTTTCCACTACGTTTGTATCAAGTAAATACAGGTTGATCCTGCCTACAACTGCCTGCCAGATATGAACCTTAACATCATTGGGACCAACTCGTACAGTAAACTCTATTGGTTTCTCATCGTCACTACGCAGGAGCTTGATAGGAGTATGGAAAAGGTTTGTCTCGGGATATGTTTCCTGCTGCCAGCCGTCAGCATTGAGATATTGTTTGAAATATCCCTTCTGGTACATCAATCCAATCGCAACGATTGGAATCCCAAGATCACTTGCAGCTTTCAGGTGATCGCCGGAAAGGACTCCCAGGCCGCCTGAATAGACCGGAATACATTCATGAATTCCGAACTCAGCGGAAAAGTATGCTATTCGGAGGTCTCCATGATTCTGATACACGGAATTATACCAGGTTCTCTCGTTGCGATAGACCTCAAAATCCAACCAGACTCGCTCAAGGTGACTAAGAAATCCTTCGTCTTCGGATACTTCGGTGAGCCGCTGCTGAGACAATTGTGACAGCATCTTAACAGGATTTTGACCCACATCCCGCCATAACTGTTGATCGATTCTTCTGAAAAGATCGATGGCTTCATGATTCCATGTCCAGCGAAGATCATATATAATATCGCGAATCCGATCCAATTTTGGCGGCAGTTTTGGAACGACATGAAAGGTATGAACTCTGTCTATCGGCATAAGTGTTCTCCAGAGTTATTGAAGAAAATATTCGTTGTAAAATCTTAAGGAGAAAAATAGCTCAAACCAATTGGTTCAAGCTATATTGTTCATTTATTTTTCAACAGTGAGAGACAGAAAAAGAGCTTATTCCCACAATTTTTCAAACATCTGAAAATAATACTTCCGCTATTCTTTCCAACGCCCAGTCTATTTCTTCTTTTGAAATAATGAGTGGAGGCGCAAAGCGTATGACGCTATCATGTGTCTCTTTCGCAAGAATACCCTTGTCCATCAACTTCTCACAGAATGGACGGGCGCTACCGCTCTCCTTTTTCACTTCGACACCGATCAATAAACCACGAGATCGTACTTCCTCGACATGCGGGCTGTTCATTTTCCTGATTTCATCAGCAAAATAGTCTCCCAGTTCGGCTGCTCTCTCAGGAAGTTTTTCTTCGACCAGTACGTTCAATGCTGCAATAGCTACCGCCGCTCCCAGGGGATTGCCACCATAAGTGCTGCCATGAATACCCGGTGTAAATACATCCATGACGTCGTCATCAGCCGTAACTATACTGACAGGCATGAAACCGCCGCTTATGGCTTTTGCTAACATGAATACATCCGGTACTACATCTTCATGTTCGCAAGCAAACATTTTTCCTGTACGTCCTAATCCGGTCTGGATTTCATCTGCCATGAAAAGAATTTTGTTTTCAGAGCAATAATTACTGACCTGTTTCAGATATCCTTCCGGCGGGATGATGATACCACCCTCAGCCTGGATCGGTTCAATTATTATTGCAGCCGTGTTTTCGGTCACAGCGTCTTTGAAACTGTCAAAATTTCCGAATTCAACTATTTTGAAGCCGGGAGTAAATGGACCGAAATTTTTGCGATAGTCCTCATCAGAAGAGAAACTGATCACCATATTGGTGCGACCGTGGAAATTTCCTGCAAATGCAATAATTTCCGCCTGGCCCTCTGGGATGCCTTTTTTCTCATAGCCCCATTTTCGCGCCATTTTGATCGCTGTCTCCACTGCTTCGGCGCCGGTATTCATGGGTAAGCAACGGGAGTGACCTGTCAATTCACAAACCAGTTTAAGGAAATCTCCTAACCTGGTATTGTAAAACGCACGGCTGGTTAGTGTTACACCGGTTTTGATCTGTTCCAGGGCAGCCTCTACGATTTTCGGATGATTATAACCCTGGTTCAGTGCGCTGTAACTGGCAAGGCAATCCATGTACTTGTTGCCTTCCGGATCCCAGACCCAGACACCCTCACCGCGTGCTATCACAATCGGTAGGGGATGATAATTATGCGCTCCGCAGTTATTTTCTTTTTCGATGCAGTCTTTGGATGTTACCTTACTCATTTCTATCTCCTGTACAAGTATGTTATAGATACAATCAGACGTAAAGAAGCCTCAACGTTTTATTGCTGAGGTTCACACTCTTGCTAATATAATTCATGGCGAATATGTGAAACAGATGCTTTCACATTAATGGCACTAAGAGCAACAATGATTTGAGTAAATTATTTCAACAATGTGAATTTCCGTATCTTTCGAATTCCATCATGCTGTAAAAGCATATAATAATTACCACTTGCCATGTTGTGGTGATTTTGATGTTCAGATAAAGAAAATCTGTTTATACCTGGTTGAGACCAAAATTCACTTCTTGATATTTGCTGACCAAGGACATTCATGATTGAAATTGATACTACTCCTTCTGCCGGTATGTTATATGAGATCGTTAATGATGAATTGAATGGATTCGGATAGGCAGACATAATGGTGAAGTCATCAGGTTTTTTTGATAATTCATTCCATTGAACCGATTGTCCACCGGTTGCTTCAGAACAGTCGAAAATTCTCAGTGTAGCTTTTTCATCCATGTAGAAGGCATAATCACCGATTGCTTTGATACTGGTATAATTCGAATATTCACCAGTATAATAATAACCGACAATTCCTGTATCGGTTGGATCGCTGATATCAATTACAAGTATTTTGCCATCCACACCAGTGGAGAAAAGAAAATTGCCTGAAACAACAAGATTGTATTGAATTGACTCAACTTGAATTTCTCCGACTACTTCTAATTCTCCATCAAAATGCATGATCACGATATATGTATATATGCCGGTAGTGTCCCAATTTGCAGCATATACGTAGTCACCTGAGACAGCCAGACCAATGCCTCGACCGATTTCGTCAAGAGTCTCAGTAACAACTGGTGATGAAGGATCACTAACGTCGATAACCGTAAATGGTGTTCGGCTACTGTTTACGAAAGCATACTCACCAGAAACTCTTACTCTTTGATTTCTAGTACCATGTTCGATCTCACCTACAAGCTCAGGATTCCCTGGATTGCTTATGTCAATGATTTTTAATCTACGAAAACTCAGATTATATAGATAATTCCCATTTACATCGATATCGTCGGCATAGGTAACAGAATCATAAGTTGTAATTCGCTCTGGATTTTCCGGATCGGAAACATCTGTTACAACCAATCCCGCGTAATGAGAGCTGTAAAGATAGCCATTATAGTATTTTAACTTTTCATGACTTCCTTCTTCTGCAAAGATGCTCACTTCCTGCGGATTTCTACAATCTGACAAGTCGATTACCCTTATACCGTCTTCATCGGAGACAAATGCATGGGTCTCTGAAATGTCCATATCCCAGGGATTTGCCGCTGTGTGATAACCTCCTGCAATCTGTATGTCTGATGGGTCGTTTACGTTGAATACAGTTACTCCATAATCAGCAATTGTATAAACATAGTCTCCTGCTGCATCGATATCTCCCAAGGGTTCAGTTTCTATCGTTCCGAGAAGCTCAGGTGACGTTGGATTGGTAACATCATAGATTTTTAAAAAACTTGAACTGGCTAAATACATTCTGTCTCCAGAAACTGCCATATTAACAGCTTCGACGAGAGAATCAGCATCTTCGACGAAGAAGGGATTGGATGGTTCTGAAACATCGATTATCCTCAGGTAACGTGAAATGTAGTCCTCGAGGTATATGTATCCGTTTACATAAGCAATTTTTAAGGCGTGGTGTGGTGTCTCCAAGAAGCCAACTTCATCGGGATCAGTCGGATCTGTGACATCGACAATGTAAAGTCCACCTGCATCGTCAAGATCGAAACGAGCATTTGTCATATAGGCATAATTATCATACACAATAACATAAAAAAATTCATAAAGAGGATCGAAATAGCTTACTTCCTCTGGACTTGTAGGATCTGAAATGTCGATTATCCGAACGCCAGGACCATCGTCAGCGAGATATGCGTAATCGCCTGAAATAAAAACGTTGACTGCAGACCCTGGGCTGTCGTAGATCCCAATTATCTCAGGGTTTTCCGGATCACCTACATCAATAATAAATAATCCTTCAAAACCTCCTGCGGCATAAACATAATCGCCTTCTACACAAAGACCTCTCATATTGACACCTTCCGCACAATATCCAACCTCATAAGGATTTTGCGGATCACTAATATCGAGGATTCTCAAGCCTGTAGATAAGGTTGATATGAAAGCATTGTCACCTGAGACAACAATCGAATGTATATATGGTCCCCAATTATAGTATAATCTGCCTATTTGTGTGACGTTCAGGCTGTCCTGTGCGAAGGACATATTTGTGAGGAAAAATATAATGGGGAACAGCGTCCATCTCATCGTTACCACCTCCAATCGTTAATGAAGCATGGAAGAAAAGAAAAGCTGCGGGGCAGACGGGACTCGAACCCGCGACCCTCGGCGTGACAGGCCGATACTCTAACCAAAACTGAGCTACTGCCCCATATATAAAAAAAGCGAGCGACATAAATTACAGAACCGCCCACAAGAATTCCAAAGTTATTCACTGTTTAGCAAAAGGTCAAGATTGTTTTCCTTGGAGCACTCCTCGTCCTCGTAATATATAATCCCGGAATATCTATTTCTATATATTTTGATAACAATTAGTTGAAAAAATTGTATAGTAGTGTACCATGTTAATCTCGTGCTGTAATTCTTGTGAAACGAGGGGCTGTCATTCTCGGGCTTGACCCGGGAATCCATGCTCGAATTCAATGCAAATGGTGGATTCCCGGGTCAAGCCCGAGAATGACAGATCACCCCAAAGTATGTGAACTGATCCACTAACACTTCCGAAACATTAATGAGGGATTGTCTTTTGATAGTTCTTTTCAAGTGAATTATGTTATCGAGTATTATTTATTCTTGACCTTCCAACTTACAACCAACTCTATGGCTTCTTTAATACTATTTACCACATATTTTGTAAAAGGCTTAGCTGTTTTTTCTGCTTCTTTGCCATAGCCGGTACGAACAAGTATGCTGACAGCCCCGGCACGTTTACCCGCTTCAATATCCGAGATTTTATCACCTATTATCACCGCCTCTTCCAAAGCAACTTCAAATTCTCTTGAAGCTTCCTCCAGCATTCCGGTGTTGGGTTTACGGTACTCTGAATGATCATCAGGGTGATCGGGACAATAATAAAATGCATCGATCCTTGCCTGATGAGTTGACAATATCTTTTGAAGACGGTTATTTACACTATGCATCGCTTCCAAAGTAAAATAACCTTTTCCGATTCCTGACTGATTCGTAACTACAGCCACGGGAATGTTCATTTCATTCAGTTTCCTGATTCCCTCAGCGGCTCCTGCAAAAAGTTCGACCTGATCTGGGTCGGACAGGTAATGCTTATCTACTATAATTGTGCCATCACGGTCAAGTAATACCAGACCGGGAAATTTATTTTTTGCATTTCGATCCAAATCATCTCCTGTTTCTAACAATTTGATTCTGATCTCGATATTGTAGTTACTCTTACCGTCTGAGTTCAAGTTTTGTCTGTTAATTTTTCTAAATGTTTTTCTTCTAATAGTCTCTCGTCTGGACAGTATTTCCAATTTTTGGAGTGCTGAAGCCATGTTTCAGCTTTCAATATGCAAAGCCGCGCTTCGCATTCACGAAAGTGTGACTTTCGTAATAAAAGCGCAAGCATAGCTTGCGCACTCCATATTTTATCAATCATTTAATGTAAACTGATCCACTATGAGGAAAAGAATCGAGTAGGGTGAGGCGGAGTGATCTACTTCGCCTCATCCCTCTCACAGAACCGTACGTACGGTTCACGTATACGGCTCCTGTTTACTTTCCCTTGATACTTCAGACAGGACACCCTG
>Ga0075120_10002961_pt1 | contig 11931 bp, 5 predicted proteins | sample AntAceMetag02UKL_FD_69792 | JGI IMG/M metagenome (GOLD analysis project Ga0075120, IMG submission 69792) | Saline lake microbial communities from Ace Lake, Antarctica - Antarctic Ace Lake Metagenome 02UKL | ecosystem: Environmental > Aquatic > Non-marine Saline and Alkaline > Saline | place... | reverse complement strand
TTGTAAAAGTGAAAAATTGGTAGGAAAGATTTTTAAATATACATTTTTTGGTGGATTAATCATTAGCCTGATTTCAATTATATTTCCGTCAAATGCGAGTATAAACGATTATATGGGAGGATATGCAATCCCTGGTAATGGTAATGTACATGTTGACGATACGATAAAAGATACAAATTTACCATATCCAATTCCCGAAGAGGATATAAATCCAACTCTTAATAATGATAATAGTCCATTGTATGGAGAAAATCCACAGGAAATTACAACTGAAATAATTTATGACGCTGAAACTGACGAATATGTTTTTGTTAAAAAGTTAGGCGATGAAATTATTGAAACTCCTTTCGCAGTAACATTTGAAGAGTATTTAAAGTATGACTTTGAAAAGGCAATGAAGAGTTATTGGAGACAAAGGTCAAATAGTGATGTCTCTGAAAGCCGTGAAACGCTTATTCCAAAACTTGAAGTTGGCGGTGAGATTTTTGACAGAATCTTTGGTGGGAATGTTATTGATATTAAACCTCAAGGATCTGCTGAGTTAAGTTTTGGGTTAAACATTTCTAAAGTTGATAACCCTTCATTGCCTGTTAAAATGCAACGTACAACAACATTTGATTTTAATGAAAAGATTCAAATGAATGTTGTTGGTCAGATTGGGGATAAAATGAAAATAAATGTACAGTATGATACCGAAGCTGCATTTGATTTTGAAAATTCGGTTAAGCTAGAATATACAGGGCATGAAGATGAAATTCTGCAGAAAATCGAAGCAGGAAATGTTTCATTACCTTTAACAGGAACCCTGATTTCTGGTAGCCAAAGCCTTTTTGGATTAAAAACTGAAGCTAAGTTTGGTAAGTTAACTGTTACTACAATCTTTTCTCAGCAAAAAGGTGAGTCATCTGTGATTGAGGTTGAAGGTGGTGCGCAAACAAAAGAGTTTGAGTTAAAAGCTGACCAATACGAATCTAATAAACATTTTTTTCTTTCTCATTATTTTAAAGAAAATTATGACCGTTCACTTGCAAGTTTGCCAATAATAAATAGTGGGATTAATATTACCCGTATAGAAGTTTGGGTTACAAATAAAACCGGAAATTTCGAAAACTCACGTAATATTGTTGCCTTTGCCGATTTAGGTGAAAGCAATAATAATGATTTGCAATCACAGTATGTAATGGATAATAATGGTGGTGTTTTTATAACAGCACCTCCTCAAAATGGAATAAATATTTTAGATGATATCGAAAACAATGTTCCAGATGTAAGGGATATTAACCTTGTCGGAAATGCTCTTATGAGTTTAAATATGACAGGTGGGATTGATTATGAGAAAATTGAGTCTGCACGTTTATTGCAAGCCTCCGAATATAATGTCAATACAAAGCTTGGATATATTTCAGTAAATTCCACTATTAGTTCAGATCAGGTCTTAGCAGTTGCATTTGAATATACAATCGGAGGACAGGTTTATAAGGTTGGAGAATTTTCGAATTCTGCAATTACTGCCCCTGAAGCACTTGTTCTTAAATTGATAAAAGGAACATCATTTACTCCAAAGCAAAAATCTTGGGATTTGATGATGAAAAATATTTATAATATTGGTGCATATCAACTAAGTGGTGAGGATTTTTGGCTGGATGTGCTTTATAATAACGATAAAACAGGTACTGAAATAAATTTCTTGCCTGCTGGAGTTATAGATAGTACGAGATTACTTACAGTAATGAATCTTGATAATTTGAATTCACAATTAGATCCTTATCCCGATGGGATTTTTGACTTTATTGATCAAATAACTGTTAATACGAACAATGGAAGAATTATATTTCCTGTTCGAGAACCTTTTGGATCTCATTTGCTCGGAGAAATAACAGGTGGAGACATTGCTTTGCTGGATGAGGCAGAACAATATGTTTTTCAAGAACTATACGACAGTACTCAATCAACAGCTCGACAAATAGCGGAGAAAAATAAATTTAGAATAAAAGGGAAATATAAATCCTCAGGTGGTAGCGATATATCTTTAAATGCTATCAATATTCCTCAGGGAAGCGTGTCTGTAACAGCAGGTGCGCAAAAGTTGACTGAAAATGTCGATTACACTGTAGATTACAATCTGGGAAGGGTGAAAATTATTAATCAAGGAATTCTTGAAGCTAAAACACCAATCAGAATATCTCTTGAAAGTAACTCAATGTTTAACATACAAACGAAAACCCTTATTGGTTCACATTTTAATTATGAGTTTTCAAAGGATTTCAATGTTGGAGCAACAATTCTGAATTTAACGGAAAAACCACTTACCCAAAAAGTAAGTATTGGCGATGAGCCAATTTCAAATACTATTTGGGGTGTCAATACTTCATACAGAACAGAAGTGCCATTTGTTACTAAAGCCATTGACTTTATCCCATTTATTGAGACTAAGGAAATGTCTACAATTACATTTACGGGTGAATTTGCACATTTGATTCCTGGGCATTCAAAAGCGATAGAAAAAGAAGGGAATGCATATATAGATGATTTTGAAGGGACTAAAACAAGTCTGGATCTTAAATCTTATATTGCTTGGACGATTGCTAGTACACCGGCAGATTCGATAATGTTTCCTGAATCGCTTGACATGAATAATCTGGAATCTGGGTATAAAAGAGCAAAACTTGCTTGGTATGTTGTAGATCCATTTTTTCATCGTAGTACATCTCCTGTTAGTGTTGAAGATCAATCAAGCCATTATGTACGAGAGATTTACGAAAAAGAGCTGTTCCCAAACAGAGAAAGCACAACTGGTATTCCAACTAATATGGTTGCTCTTAACCTTGCGTTCTATCCTACCGAAAAAGGACCATATAACTATGATGTCACAGGAATGGAAGATAATGGTAATTTGACTAATCCCAATACTAGATGGGGGGGTATAATGCGTCAATTGCAAACAACTGACTTTGAAGAGTCTAATATTGAGTATATTGAATTTTGGTTGATGGATCCATTTGTTGAGGATTCATTGAATATTGGTGGTGATTTGTATTTTAATCTTGGGGACGTTTCCGAAGATGTATTAAAAGATGGGCGTAAGTCATTTGAGCAAGGATTACCAACGCCATTTAGCGATCACCCAATAGATTCCACAAGTTGGGGTTATGTTCCTTTGATGCAATCTCTTGTTAATGCATTTGATAATGATCCTGAAGCTAGAATTGCTCAGGATATAGGTCTTGATGGTCTTAATGATGAAAAAGAACGACAGTATTTTCAGGAAATTTACTTAGATTCATTATTAAGCATTTATGGAGAAAATTCAGCAGCTTACCAAAATGCACTGGGTGACCCATCATCAGATAATTATCACCATTATAGAGGAGGCGATTATGATGATGATGAAATAAACATTCTTGACAGATATAAGTATTTCAATGGTCTTGAGGGGAATTCACCTCCGGCAGAATATTCTGTGGAATCATATTCTACTAGTGCTCAGACAACACCAAACGTCGAAGATATAAACAAGGACAATACACTTAGCGAAAGTGAAAACTATTTCCAATATCGTGTATCTATTCGTCAGCAAGATTTAGTTGTCGGTGAGAACTATATTACTGACAAAGTGGAGACTTCAGCAAGCTTTGCAAATGACGAAACTTCAAAAGTTACGTGGTATCAGTTTAAAATTCCTGTTTATGATTACGACAAACGTGTGGGTAATATTTCTGATTTCAAATCAGTAAGGTTCATGCGTATGTTCATGCATAATTTTAGTGAACAAACCATATTAAGATTTGCAACACTTAGTCTTGTTAGAGGCGAATGGAGAAAATACAATGCATCATTTATGCAGCCAGGCGAATATGTTGTTGACGAGCTTGCCGAAACACCTTTTGATGTTAGTGCTGTTAATATTGAAGAAAATGCATCAAAAAGTCCAGTTAATTATATTTTGCCTCCAGGCATTAATCGACAAATTGATCCAATGAACCCACAAATGAGACAATTGAATGAGCAGGCAATGTCTTTAAAAGTTTGTGGATTGCAAGATGGTGATGCACGTGCTGTTTATAAGAATGTAAACCTAGATGTGAGGAAATACCTTAGGCTTAAAATGTTTATTCACGCTGAAGAGGTCGCAGGAGAAGGGACGCTTAGGGATGGAGACATTAGCCTGTTTGTGCGAATGGGTACAGATTATAAGAATAACTATTACGAATACGAAATACCTCTTAAGGTTACTCCTGCAGGATTTTATGACGGCACCTTGGATGAGGAATCTCCAGATAGATATATTGTATGGCCTGAGGAAAATGATTTGGATCTTGAATTTGAATTACTCCAATTGGTTAAACAAGATCGTAATGACTTAATTAGAGCTGGGGATCCAAATATTAGTTTAACAAGACTATACACAATGTATGATGGTGATCGCAAGGTGAGTGTAATGGGTAATCCAAACTTGTCTAATGTTCAGACTATTATGATTGGAGTTAGGAATCCGAAAAAAGTTTCGCAGACTGATGATGATGATGGAGCCGAGAAATGTGCTGAGGTATGGGTAAATGAATTAAGATTGACCGACTTTGATGAAAAAGGTGGGTGGGCAGCAAATGCTCGCATTACTGCTAAACTTGCCGATTTTGGGTCTGTAACTGTTGCGGGAGCCACAAGTAAACCTGGGTTTGGTGCCATCAATCAGAAAGTTAGCGAAAGGCAAAAAGAGGAAATAAACAGAGTTGATATTTCATCAAATCTAGAGCTGGGTAAGTTTTTTCCTGAAAAATCGAATGTTAGAATTCCAATGTATGTCGGTTATTCGCAAAATGTTTCCAATCCAGAATATAACCCACTTGACCCGGATATACCATTTAAAGTAGCTTTAAGTGACCCTACACTTACTGAAGAGTACAAAGATAGCCTAAGGCATATGGCTCAGGATTATACAATGCGTAAAAGTCTTAATTTTACTAATGTCAAAGTTAATAAAACACAAGGAAAACCACAGATATATGATCTTGCCAACTGGTCGGCAAGTTATGGCTATAACGAAACATACCAACGTGATGTAAATACAATTTATAATACAAATAAAATTTATACTGGTTCAATATTTTATAACTATAATGCTACACCAAAGATAGTTGAACCGTTTAAGAATGTTAAGTTATTTAATAAAAAAACATTTAAAATAGTAAAGGATTTTAATTTCTATTATTTACCATCTCAGTTGTCGTTCAGAACTAATTTGAATCGACAGTATGGCGAAACTCAACTTCGAAATATTTACAATTCTTCTTTGCCATTGCCAGTTAGTGTTAGAAAAGATTTTACATGGATAAGGCAATATGATCTCAAGTATAACTTGTCAAAGAACTTGAAATTTAACTTTTCTGCAACGAATAATGCAAGAATTGATGAACCTCAAGGGCGCATTTATAAGGAAGATCCATTTTATGAACAGAAGAGGGATACGATTATGGATAATCTTAAAAATTTCGGTCGTAATACTCAATATCATCATCAGTGGGATGTAACTTATAATTTGCCAATAAATAAAATACCTTTATTGAATTGGATAACTTCAAATGCTAGATACTCAGGCACATACGACTGGACAGCGGGTCCTATTACTGCAGACACATTAAATCTTGGCAACACTCTTCAGAATGGGAATTCAATGTCCCTAAATACACAGTTTAACTTATTGAGTCTTTATAATAAAATAGATTATCTCAGTGGCGTTAATAAAAAATACCGAGGAAGGAGATCTAGACGAAAACCAAAGAAAGAAATTGAAACTGTGACATTTGAGCAGCCAAATGTTAAGCTAAAAGCAGAAAAGGAAAAGAAAATAACACATAAGTTAAAAACTGAGGATATAACAATTACAGCTACAACATCAGAGGGTAAAGATGTGCCTGGAGAAATGCTGGTGATTGATGAAAATAGAGCATCTTTTACTCCTTCTGTTGATGCTAAAGATGTTACATTACTTGTTACTGGTAAAAGAGAAAAGACAGAATCTATAGCAAAGATTATTTTTGATAACACACTAGTTGCGATTATGAGTGTTAAAAATGTTTCAATTGGTTTTACTGAGACAAATGGAACTCTTCTGCCTGGTTATATGCCATCGACGTATATTCTTGGTACGTCTAATTATATAGCTGATGCAGAAATGTTTGGACCACAGTCATCAATACGAACTCCAACAATCCCGTTTGTAATGGGTTGGCAGGAGAATGGTTTTGGAGATTGGGCATTAAATAATAATGTAGTTACCCGAGATACAACAAGTATTCAACCATTTATGCAGACACATAATAGAAGTTGGAACATTAGAGCTTCTTTGGAGCCTGTAAGAGATTTGAGAGTAGATCTTAATCTGACTCACAGCTTTAGCGAAAATTCGAGTATGTATTATCGTTATGGGTATGATACAATTTATGGTGATGATAGGTTTATGGAGTTAAATCCAACTGTAAGTGGAAGTTTCTCAATGTCAATAATCTCGTGGGGAACGGCTTTCGAGCCGCTAAATGCAAACGGGGATTATTCGTCACCAACTTTTATACGTTTTGATGAGAATAGAATTGTTATTGCAAATAGGTTAGCTTCGCAACGATCTGATTTTGATGCAACAGATATAGATACGTATGGTTTCCCTGCAGGATATGGCAAAACATCTCAGGATGTTCTTATTCCGGCATTTTTGGCAGCATATACCAATAAGTCACCAGATGCTATTAGCCTTGAAACATTCCCTTCTGTTCTAAGCGCTTTGCCAAACTGGCGAATAACGTATGATGGATTATCAAAAATACCTAAATTGGCAAAGATATTCCGTTCAGTAAATCTAAACCATGTTTATAGGTCAACATATAATGTTGGGTCTTATCAGTCGAGATTGTCCAATGAATATGATGAACGTGATGGGTTCAATATTATAAGGGATGAACTTCAAAACTATTATTCTAAGTATCAAATAAATGGAATCAGTATTACTGAGCAATTTTCTCCATTGATTTCTATTGATATGACAATGATAAATAGCTTTATAGTTAAGGTTGAAATTAAAAAGAATCGTAATTTAAATATGAGTTTTAGTAATAATCAGCTTACAGAACTTAAAAATGACGAATTTATCATTGGAACTGGATACAGGTTTAAAGATGTTGAAGTGACAATAAAAACAAATGGCCGTCAAAGAAACTTTAAAAGTGATTTGAATGTTAGATTTGATTTCTCAATTAGAAATAGCCTTACAGTAATTAGAAAACTTGAAGAAGGGTTTAATCAACCAACAGCTGGGCAAAAGACTTTTACGATTAAAACCTCTGCTGATTATGTTTTGAGTAATAGATTCAATCTTCGCTTATTCTACGATCAGGTAATTAATAGACCAACTCTCAATATTACCTATCCAACTTCAAATACGAATTTTGGAGTAAGTTTGAGATTTACTCTTGCAACTTAGGAAAAAAATCATTTACTTTGAATGTTTAAACTTAAGTAAATAACATAAAAAATATTAGCAATGAATTTTCCAGAAAATTTAAAGTACAGTGAATCACATGAGTGGTTACGTATTGAAGGTGATGAAGCATATGTTGGAATAACAGAATTTGCTGCAACTCATCTAGGCGACATCGTTTTTATTGAAATTGAAACTGAAGGAGAAGAGCTTGAAAAAGGCGAATCTTTTGGAACCATCGAGGCCGTTAAAACAGTTTCAGATTCATACATGCCAGTTGCTGGTGAAGTGGTTGAGGTGAACGGAGCAATTATTGATGATCCTGCTTTGGTTAATAAAGATTGTTATGGTGACGGTTGGCTTATTAAAATTAAATTGACTAACCCGGCAGAAGCAAACGAAATGATGGATGCTGCTGCATATGAGGAAATAGCAAAAGATTAAATTATCAATATTCTTTTTTGGAAAGCTCTCTTTGGGAGCTTTCTTTTTCTTGAACTTATCATATATTTATGAAAGATAGCATTGTTTATGCTTTGATATTGTCGGGTGGAGTAGGTAATAGGTTTGGTAATAATATGCCAAAACAATTTGCTGATGTATATGGTAAAACTATACTTGATTATTGTATTTCTAATTTTAACAATCACCCCAAAATTGATAAAATAGTTATTGTTAGCAATCCTGAACATATTCAAAGAACCATGCAGGTTGCTAATAATTCGAAATTTAAAAAGATTGAATCTGTTGTGGAAGGAGGGGCTTTTCGTGGAGAGTCATCATATATCGGATTACGAGAAATTGATTCTCTTATAAAGGGAAAAGAAGACGTCAAAGTGCTTATTCAAGATGCTGTAAGACCTAATACAAAGGGCGAAATCATTAATAAAGTAATTGAGCACTTGTCAGAATGCAAAGCAGTTTCTGTAGCAATTCCTACAACTGATACAATATACATTGCTGAACAAAATAATAAACTATCATCAATTCCAGATAGGAGCAAATTATTTAAAGCTCAGACTCCACAGGGATTTGATTTCAATCTTATATTTTCTGCATATCAAAAGCTTGAGAAAGTAAGCCGATTTAAACAAACAGATGATTGTAGTTTAATTAATAAGGTATATCCTGAAGAATTAATACATATTATTGAGGGTGATGTTAATAATATTAAAATTACTTTCTCTGAAGATCTTGAGTATTTCAGACAGATATTAAAATCTAAAACCTAAAATTTTTATTTTTTTGTTACGTAGACTTGTCATAGGTCTTTCCCAAACAAAATATACCACAAAAGAAATTGTCGCGGATATAATCAAGTAAATTAGTAAATTGATTTGCGATGATTGGCTTTCTGGACTGTATAATCTTATTATGTATAGAACCGGCATGTGGACAAGGTATAGGGCATAAGATATTACGCTTATAAGTCCAATCGGTCTAGCTATTATTTTTGGTACAGTTTTTAATCGGTAAAATGCCGGAAGTAAAAATAAAATAAACATTGATTGTAAGCTATATAAAAAGGTCTGCTTGAAAAATGAGTTAATGTTTAATATCTCTGACTTTAAAGTTAAAATTCCGATAAAACCTATTATAAATAATAGAAAGGCAGATTTATAAAAAAAGTTATTTTTAAATTTAAAGAAATATGCTCCTAAAAGACCAAAAGCAATAGTGTCTAGTCGAAATATAACAGTTTTCCTGACAAATAAATCAATTTCAGCATCGTTCATTGTAGGAACATAATGAAACAGTCTTAGTAATAAAGGCACACTTAAAAATATTATGCAAGTGATGAGGTACATTTGTTTGTAATTGGATTTGAGTTTAAAAAACAAACTCGAAATAAAGATTAATAATGGGAATAAAAGATAAAACCATTCTTCAACTGAAAGACTCCAAGATTCCCAAAACATAAGATCAAGTGGCAATCTAAAATTTTGCAGAAATACGAAGTAGGCTAAAATATTTATATTTAGTAATCCATCGTAAAAGCCTGTTTCAACCAGAATAATATTAATTATTAGAAATAAAAAATAATTAGGCAATGTTCGAAACCAACGTCTTTTGTAGAATATTAATGTTTCCTTTAAAAGAGAGTTTGTCGATGTAGGTTCTGTTTTTAGCAATATTCTACCAATTAGGAAACCGCTGAGAACAAAAAACAAGTCAACGCCATCAACTGGGAAAATTACGGGGGGATTTATATTAAGTAGTTCAAATCCATGTCCAAAAACAACAAATAAAATTGCGAGGGCTCTGAAAAGGTCAAGACCAAAATTTTTATTATCTATTTCGGATAGAATTGTTTTCAAGGATTAAAATTCTGCTAGCAGCTCATTTGTTTTAATTGGGACTACTCCGGTTTTTTCACAAACCAATCCTCCAGCAGTGTTTGCTATTGCTGCGATATCGGTCAGCGTTGCTTTTGAAGCTAGTAAAAGGCTTGCAACACTAATTACCGTATCTCCCGCTCCTGAAACATCTGCAATGTCACGTACATATGCAGGCAAATGAATCATCTGGTTTTTATCTCCAATTAAGATGCCTTTTTCAGATAATGTAATCATTATGATGCCTATGCCTGTTTTATGAATAAATTCAGTTGCTAGAACTTTTAATTTGCTTATGTCATTTTTGTCAACCTCTGATTTTAACCCTTCGCTAAACTCTTTTAAATTTGGCTTAAATAAGCTGACTCCGAAATAATTATTAAAATTATTCTTTTTTGGGTCAACAGAAGTTATTAAGCTTTTGGAATTTGCCAGATTTGTAATTTGCTCAATTAGTTTAGGAGTTAATACTCCTTTGTCATAATCTTCCATTATTATAACATCTATTTTGTACAAATCGATAAGCTTTTGAATTCTTTCAAAAAGTATTATTTGAACAGATTCCTCAAGATGATGAGAGTCTTCTTCGTCAACTCGTAGGAGATGCTGCCCTTGACTTATTATCCTTGTTTTGACAGTAGTTCTGCGATTTTTTGTTTTAATAATACCATCAGATTTTAGATTATGTTTTTGCAATAAACTTTCAAAAACTAAGCCTTTTTCATCATCTCCAATAACGGAACACAAAATTGTCTCAGCTCCTAATGCAGAAACATTTAATGCAACATTTGCTGCCCCACCAAGTCGGTAATCCTGTTCTTTTACAGAGACTATAGGGATTGGTGCTTCAGGGGAAATTCGATTTACCTTACCCAATAAATATGAATCTACCATGACATCCCCAACAATTAGAACTTTCTTTTTGTTGAATTCATTAAAATATTTTTCTGCAACTGACCTTTCAATTTTCATATTAATTTTCTTTGAAAGTACAAAAATAAGATATTATTGCGTTTTTTTAAGTACAAACTTGATTTTTACATTTTGTGAGAACTGTACAACAGGCTCAACAACGTTAGGATTAATTATAATATCATAATAGTTGTATGGCAATTTATCGTAGAAAATATTGATGTGCTCATTTGGGTTAACAAGGTTCATGTCTTCGTCGTTACCTGTAATTGGATCATAATTTGTTGGCATATACGATGAAAATGAGGCGTATCTTGAAATTGGATATGTACATGAATTTGACTCTTCCATCGATTTGTAAATTGCTTCAAATGTAATCCCCATTTTCTTATAATCTGTAATATACGTGTTTATTAGATTGATGCATTCGTTACGCAATGTGTCATAAACGCTTTTATGGTCATTAACAATGTAATCAACTTTAATTATGTCATATATCTCATTTCTTGCAGCAATTTTTAAATATTCGTCTGCAAGGTCTCTATCAGTAAATCTAATGTGGATGTTTTTTTTGATTTCAAATCCTTTTGGAACTTCTACATATTTCTTGCTGAAGATTTTCTTCTCTTTTTCACGAGCAAAAATTGGAGTTTGAGAAACAAAATCAACATAAATATTATCTGAATCGATTTTACCTTCTGAAATAAAATTTGCAATTCGTTGGTCTATTGATTCAAAGCACGTTTCAAGATTTTCAGAAATTTGCGATAACCCCAATATTAGAATATATGTGTCAGGCTTAACATTCATTAGTGCTTTTACTTCAATATATATTACAGTATCATTAGCAGTATAATAATTATAATATGAGTCTGTTTGATAATAACCTGCATTTGTTTGCTCGAAATTGCCATAATCTAAATCATAAAGAGATTCGCTGTTGTCAACTTTACCCTTTTTGTTTTGATATGCCCAATTGCCAGCTCCTTGTGCAAATGTCCCAGCAATAATAGCGAATGATAATAGAAATAAAAATAGTTTTTTCATAGTTGTATGTTTTAGATTTTATCAAAAATAACGAATTATTATTTAATAATACCTATCGTTCTTAAAAACAAACTAGAAATTGTGAGTATGTAGGTTTTGATTACAGCTTACTAATCTTTTTAATATATACATTCCCAGCATTATCTTCTAATAATAAGAAGTATACAC
>Ga0075120_10002958_pt1 | contig 11935 bp, 14 predicted proteins | sample AntAceMetag02UKL_FD_69792 | JGI IMG/M metagenome (GOLD analysis project Ga0075120, IMG submission 69792) | Saline lake microbial communities from Ace Lake, Antarctica - Antarctic Ace Lake Metagenome 02UKL | ecosystem: Environmental > Aquatic > Non-marine Saline and Alkaline > Saline | place... | reverse complement strand
AACCCTAACTCCTTAACTCGTTGTTTTAATTTTTCTTCTTCTGTTCCCTCTCCAGCAATTACTAAGTTCGTATTAATATCTTTCATCGCCTCAATTAAATAATTTACTCCTTTATAATAGTTAAGCCGTCCGATAAAAAAAACAAAATCACCATATTTTTCTTTGTTCTTTTTTATTTCTTGTTCGTCGTAATATTCTTCTAATTTTTTAAAATCAACACCAAAAGGCACTACTCTGCATTTATTCTTAAATCTCTTTAAATAAAAGGAAGAATTTATCAAGTTGGGATTGGAAACAAGAATTATATCAGCTTTTCTTAGAGTGCTTAAAATAAGAGGTTTTAAAAAAGGAATTAAAATTTTCTGTCTTACAATATCAGAATGATAGTGAACCACCAATTTCTTCGGCTTAGATAATAAAATCGCCAAGTCGCCCAACGGGAAAGGATGATGGAAATCTACAACATCAACGTTTTTAACCAATTTCTTAAATAACCTGAAAAAATCAAAAGAAATAGGCATTCCCCAAAAAATGCCAAAACTCTTAGCTCGCCAAACCTTTACACCCTTCACCTCTTCTATCTTTCTCTTTCCTTTTGACTGGACACATAAAACCTCAACATCAAGATGTTTTTTATTTAATCCCTCTGCAACCTGTTGAACAATCATTTCCACGCCTCCCATCCATGGATAATATAGCTTGTTAACTTGTAAAATTTTCATATAAAATTTTCTAATATCTGCTGAAAAGTTTCTTCTTGCGTGATAACTTGAATCTTTTTAATCCCTCTCATCTCAACTGTTTCTTTGTAAAAATTTGCTTTTCTCTGAAAATAATCAAAATTATGTCCTCCTTCTCTTTGCAATGCTATATCCGAATTAATTTCAAGATAAAATATATTTTTAAAAATAGGAGTAATTTTTATAAAGAAAATAAAAATTCTTTTATTAAGTCCTTTATATCTTAGTTGGACTAATTCGTCTATAAAACACCTATCCAATATTACTATTTTTCCTATCACTAAATTGAAAAAAACTTTTAAACAAATAAAAAATGCATTAAACATAGAAAGTAATATTCTTATAGTAATATAGAATATCCCTTGTGGTTGAGATGAATCTGAGGGTGATTTTTTAACAAATGTTTTATCTCTCTTCCTTGAAAAAAATCTTAAAATGGAGGATAAAATTTCAGCCAATGAATATAACAAACTTTTTTCCCTTGTTTTTCAAAATGCAAAAGAAATTTTTTTGCTTGAGTAGTTTTGCCCGAGCCATCAAGACCCATAAAAGCAATAATCATAAATGTTTTTTTCTTAAAACATATATGGCAATATCTAGCGCATAAGAGAAAATATCTTTAATCAAAGAAATGAAATGTAAACACTTAAAATCGCGTCTTAATCTGCCAAGCATTGCTTTTAAAACCTCACTATAATCAATAGGGATTGGAAAAATGATATCCCCCTTTTCTTTAGCTTGCAGAAAAAAGCTCCAAAAAACGTTAAAAGCAGTTGAACAACCAATATCCTTGTTCGTTTTATTAACATAATCCCAATCTAATTTCTCTTCATCTACAATATTAGCAAGATAAAAGAACTCTTTTTCTTTAATACTTTTATTTTCAAAAACGCTGTGAAGAGCAGAAATAATAATCTCGTCTTCATAAGAAGGAAAATCAACCTCATGTTCTCCAATCTTTTCTATTCTTTTACGCTCCCATATTTTTTCTGGGTCTAAATATCCTATGCCAGACCAACCACAAATCTTATGAAGGTGAATTCCTCGTGCTTGTGGATTATCAGGAAATCTCCAAAATCGTTTCTTGCGATCGTTGTAAAATATTCTTCCTTTTTTAAATCCAGCTTGGGCTAGAATTTGACTTGCCTTGTGATAATTCTTTTCCCCAATCACTAAACAATCAATATGGTCATTGTATAGAGGCAAAAGAAATGTTTTAATAGGAATAATTTTTATTCCTTTACTATTTAGAAATTTTTTAAATTCTAACCAATATTCTACCATTTTTTTATTTTACCATCCTTTGCCTCCAAATAAGGCAATTTTAATTTTAACCAAAAATGAAAGAAGGAAAAAAAGAACCAAACTAATACAAAAAACTATTATAAATTGATTTAGGAGTGGCCCAACAATAAAAATTGCAAACTGCTCTTCTACTTTACAAAAAAAATGTGGACTGACTCCTTCTGCTAAACATCGTTGGCCAAACTTGGTTAGCTCAAATTTTCTACGCTTTAATAAATTAAATATAATGTGCATTGCATAATGCAAGAGAACTAATCCTATTCCTAAAATCAATAGATTAATCCCTCCCCTTAAATAAAACTGACTATAAAGTAAAGCTGGAAAACAAATAATTTTGCGCATTGAATCAATAAATCCATCAAAAAAACTCCCAAATTTAGTTTCTTGATTAGTCAAGCGAGCCAAATGACCATCTACTTGATCCAGAAGAATACCAAAATAAAAAAACAAGGCACCTAAAATCAAATAAAACCAAGTTCCTTGCCAAAAGAAGAAAGCAGCGAGCAAAGCAAGAAATCCAGAAAAAAAAGTAACGAAATTAGGCTTAATTTTTAGTTTAGCCAACCCCTTTATCAATGGTATAGCTAGGGGGAACATAAGATAAACACTAGCTCGAGATTTAGGCATTCTTAAAATATCCCTATTTTTTCTAATAATTTTTAACATATTTTTTATTTTGGCTTTGAATAACCAAATTTTTCTGCGTATTTATGAATATTATTATCAATAATTTCTATATCCTCTTTTTCCATCTGCTTAAGATATCTCTCATTAACATCTGGTCGTAATGGATACCATTTATTTTTTCCAGTACTCCCAAAAGGAATTCTGTGCTCTGGATGGGGAATCATATCATTGCTAAATTCTGTTTCAATAAAATCGCACACTTTCCTTATGGTTTCTTCGGGTTGATTCAAAATATCTTCAAACCGCACCACCATCAAGTCCGCTTTTCCGCCATCCTCTATGGCACATTTTATAGAATTCACCCAATGATTAGAAGCAATTTCTAATTGTTCTTTTTTAGATTTTATATTATTATTTTTAAAACAGTTCGGATTTCTTTGAACAACACGATGACAAAGGACATAGGGATTGCGAAGAACGAGAATAAACTTCGGTTTTGTGTCTTTGAAAATTTCATTGATAAAAGATATCTTGATAGTATAAATTTGACTTTTATCTATAAAACGGACTTTATTTTTATTAATAGCATTCCTAGCAATTATCCATCTTATTGTCTTTCTAAAACTCTCTTTAATCTCTGGGGTCACATCTTCTGCCGTATTTCTAAAATATGAAAGATATTTATCAGCTGAATAAAGCCAATGGGTAGGAAATTCTAATCCTGACTCAAGAGGAATTTTGTGTTTTATTCCTGTTAATTCTGGAGGTAATATCGGTCCTAAAACATTTTGCATTTCGTCTGCCCCGCTCCAGTATTTATAATTGCCTGACACAGAAACAAAATCTTTATTTCTCCTTATCATTCTTGAAAGAAGGGTATTTCCTCCTCCATGAAATCCTAGAAGAAAAACCGGCCTATCAATTTTTACATCTTTAAAATCCTTCCAAAACCGAGAAGGATCCAGCATCCAGTTATTCCTCTTGTATGCGTAGTAAAAAAAATTTAGAGAATTGTAAATCCTATTTTCTTTTAACAATTTAGTATAATCCATTAATTTAAAAAGTAATAATCAAAAAAATTTATTCAATCAATTATAAACTTAATCTTGTTTTTCATACTTAAATATTATTTGATTTAATCAATTTTTTCAAAAAATTAAAAGGTCTTTTATAAATAGCAAACAAAACGCTAAATAGTTTATTTAATTTCTTTGGTTTATTTGTGGCTACCAAAACACCTCTGTATAGAGAAAAAACACTAAAACCCTTGGGTTCAAAAAATTCCCTAAATATTTTTTCATTAAAATAAGTTGCATGCTCTGGGTTTGCATTCCAATTCTGTGGCTGTATATCAAAATCATTGCAAGCTACTACTACTCTGCCATCCGATTTGACCACTCTCTGCATTTCCTCAACTAAAGCTTTTGGTTGCTCGGTATGCTCAATTACATCAAAGGCATAAGCCACATCAAACTCATTATCTTCAAAGGGCATTTTATGAAAATCTGATGCTATATCAGGATTACACTGGGCATTTCTGTCTAAATTTACGGCTCCAGGAATATGAACCTCTCCGCAACCCACATTTAAAACCCTGCCTCGACAATATCTTTTAATCAAAAATTCTTTCCTGTCACCTATAATCGGCTTAATTTTTAAAAACATTTTACTTATTCACTACTTTTTTATAAACATTAATCGTTTTTTCTGCGCTTTTATCCCAAGAAAACTGTTCTGCTCTATCAAATCCTTTGTTACGTAATTTTTCCATTTTTTCTTCACTACTCAGTATCCCAAAAGCAGTCTCTACCCATTCGTCAATATTAAAAAGTTCAAGTAGAAATCCGGCGCCACCCACTACCTCCGGCAAAGAAGCGACATTAGAAACTAATACCGGAGATCCACAAGACATTGCCTCTAACGGTGGCAAGCCAAATCCTTCATACTGCATATGGTGAATAAGTATATCAGCATTACTATAAACATTTACCAATAATTCTCTTTCTGCAATATGACCAGTAAAAATAACGCTATCCTCTATCTCATTTTCTTTAATAAATTTTTTAAACTTTTCTAATTCAGCCCCACCAAGATTACCGTAAATTACCAATTTATGCTTAAGTCCCCTTTTTCGTAAGGCAAGAAAAATTTTCAATAACTCTAAATTAGGCGTAGAGCCTAAAATATAAGGCTTCTGTGCAAAATGAGAATATTTTAATGGATAGTCTCGCCTATCCATTTTTACGTCGGTTGCTGAATGAACAACCGTTATTTTTTCTTCTGGTGTTTTTAAAATTTTTATTAGATCTTTCTTAGTATTTTCGGATACTGTAATAATATGATCTGCTTTTTTTGCAAAAAGCCAAAAACAAAACTTTCTTAATATATTCCTGAAGTAAGCATATGAAAACTCAAAATCATATTTCAAAACAAATTGATGAATATCATGAAAGGTAACAATCTTTTTTACTCCTTTTAAAAACATTGCTGGGGCTTCAAAAAATGTTGGAGCCATAATGTGAATCACGCTTATCTTCTCTCTCTTAAGCACCCTGGGAAGGATAAACAATATCTTTAAAAGATTAGGCATCCATTCTGGCTTCAGCACAATCTCCTTCGCTTTTTTGTATATAATAGAGTCTCCTTTGTGACTATGCGCCAAATAAATATCTATGTCCTTCTCACTCAAGGCTAAACTTAAATACTTGGCATACGAAGGCACTCCTGTTTCTCTGATGGATCTATCTAAAACATCTGTTAAAATTGCTATTTTCATAATAAATTTTGATATAATTGCTTGTGCTCTTTTACCATTCTTTCTTTTGAAAAATTGTCAGAAACGAATTGAAAAGCCATTTCGCCTATTTTTTTTCTTAATTCTTTTGATTGGTAAAGCATTAAAATCTTGTCAGCTAGATCTTTTTCTGAGCCAGGCTCAAATAAAAATCCTGTTTCTCCATCTAAAATACTTTCTTCCACACCACCTACTCTTGAGGCAATTACAGCTTTACCCGCAGCCCCTGCTTCCAGGGGCACCAATGCTAGTCCTTCCCAATTAGTAGAAAGAATCACTCCCTCTGACATAGCTATAAACTCTGGCACATCCTTTCTCTCTCCTAAAAACAAAATCTTATCCATTAAACCAAGCTCCCCGACTTCCCTTTTTAAATCCTGATTTAACGGCCCATCTCCTATTATCAAAACCTTAAGATTTATAATTTGTTCTTCAACTAAATTCACGGCCTTGATAAGAGTTGAAAAATCTTTTTGAGGATGCAAACGACCAACGGAAACTAAAACAAAATTATCCTTTAGACCTGATTCATTTCTTTTGGCTTCTGCTAACTCAGGGCTTACATTAAACTTCTCTAGCTCAATACCGTTCCTAATTACCTTAATCTTATTAAGGTTAATAACCTTCTTCCCTAAGACAAGCTCTTTATCCGCTTGACTCACACATACCAAAATATCTGTAAAATGATTTAAAAACTTTTCCAGTCGCAAAAAAACAAAGCGTAAGATAAAATTTTTCCTTAGAATATGAAATCCGTGCAAGGTATAAACAATTTTTGGTCGTTCTTTAGAAAACAAGACGGCTAATCTTGCCCAAATTGCCGCTCTCGTGCCGTGGGCATTAATAATAGCTGGCTTTCCTGTTTTAATCTCCTTTCTAATCTTTAAAAATTTTATCCCTGTTAGTGTGTTAACTTTGAATCCTGCCTCTTTATATTTATCCATAAAAAAACCTTTGGGCGCAAGGATAACAAAATCAAAAAATTGATTAAGCCCAAAACTTATATCCCACATTACCTGTGAGCCTCCTCCAGTATCAGAAGATGAATTAACTTGAATAATTTTATTTTTCTGTTGATTGCTCTGGCTATTCATAATATATTTATCACAAGATTTTAGCTTTCTAATCTTTAGGAAGCCCATACTTAGACCTATAATGAATCCCTGTCTCAACCACGGCATAAAGCGGAAGAAAAATTCCATATATAGCGAGAACGATATACATAAAATTAAAAACTACTCCTGCTAAAATCATAAATATCAATGCTTCGTGTCCCCAGATTCCCCTCGGAACTTTAGATACTATCTTTTTCCACATCTTTTTTTTATGATTATCATGTTTAACAAGAAGATCTCTTAAACCCTTCCATTCTTTATCTTGTAGAAGTATTTGCCTCCACAGGGCCGACAAAGAAGCTGAAAAACCAAAGACAAAAAATATGGGGTTGTGAGAAATATTATAAACCCCAAAGGATAGACAGGCAAAAACAAAGGAATCTACGATAGAGTGGGATAAAATATCTAGATATATCCCTTCTGCAGAATGACCTCTTTTATATCTCGCAATTTCCCCATCGACATGGTCCAGTATATATGCAAATGCCAATAATATTACAGCGATAATCGTATACCAATAATATCCAAAACTAAGCAGTATAGCGCCAATTACTCCCATTATTCCCCAAGCTTGAGTTACCTGGTTGGCACTGACAGGGGTATATAATAAGAATTTAGTAATATAGATAGATATAGATCTGGCTAATTTTGCATGCCATGCCCAGCCGTTACCCCTAACTGGCAACTGGCAAATCTCTCTTAATTTTTTAATAGAAGGAATATTTTTCATATAAAAAAATTTAAAAATAATATATTAAAATAACTTAGCATGACCCACAATCATTACAAAATAATTATGGGCCATATAAATTATCAATTATTCGTGAATATGTTTTTGTTCACTCAAATATACCACGAGGACTAAAACAGCAATTACAACAGCAAGAAATGCCCAAAAGAAAAATACTATATGCCAACTACCGCCTGCCAATGTAATCAGAAATGGAACTATAATACCCACAAGGACTGTGCCAACATACCCCATTCCATCAATAAATCCTGTAGATGCAGCAACGACCTTTTTTTCTAACATACGAGATGGGAATGTAGATACTAAAAATACATGTGGGCCATATAAGAAGAAACCTCCTATAAATAACACTAATAATGCCCAAAATCCGCTAACAAAAGGAAAGATCAAGAGACTAATCGCTAATCCAGTTAAGAAAAGAATGCTTTTCGCATCTCTACTCATTTTTCCTCTATAGAAACAAAGAGTTCCTATCACACCAAAGATTGGGATTAAGAAAACATTTAAACCAACCTTCCCCATTTGCGCTACTGTCCAGTTATTCGTTGTAAACAGATACAACGGAATCCATGTTATCACTCCATATCGCACCATATTTAGAAAACATAGAGACACTCCACTCAAAATAACTGGCTTGGATAATGTTGCCCTAATTTGTTGCTTTACTTTAGGTTTCGGTTCTGGTTTTAATTCTGGCCTTGTCAACAATAGAGTTATACCTCTTATAAATAAGAATCCAGACGCTATCCAAAATCCTGCCTGCCATCCCCATGCGCCAACTGCAAAAGCAGATATAAGCCAAGCAATTGAATTTCCTACTTGATAAGATGTGCCAAGCAATACTGATGACTTTTCTAGTTTTTCTGGTTTTTGCATCAAAGCATTAGCCCTCACGCACGAAGACCAACCCATGGCTTGGAAAAATCCATCCATGGTTTCTCCTATAAAGAGTAACCAAAAGAATCCTGCTGTAAATCCTAAAAAAGCATTGATTATAGCAGATCCTATTAGTCCTAACGCTATATAGATATATGGGTTAAACCTCTCGGACACTTGCCCATGCAGAAACTGTCCAATAGCGTATGCGAAAAAAAAACCACTAGACACCAACCCTACATTGTATAAGCTCAAATTTTGGTATGATACTAATAGTGCAGGGATTACAATGCTAAGGTTCACTTTCCCAAAATAATAAGTAGCATATGAAGACCAAATATTCCAGAATTGAAGTTTGCCTCTGACCTTTTTAGCTAAGTTTTCAACCATGATTTTTTAATTATTTTTTTAATATTAGAAGACGATTGGAGGTTATAGTATTTTGCTACCACAACTTCTCCGCCACAACTCTTCATATATTCATTCGCTGGTTGTTCTGAATGACTATCGCTCTCCAAAAGAACATCTGGCTTAAACTTCTTTATATTATCTAATGGAGAATATGTATATTGTGGAACAACTTTATCCACATATCTTATTGCTTCCATTGTTTCCATTCTTTCTTCAAAAGGAACGATCGGTTTCGGCTTCTGTTCCATAATTGCCTTATCTGTTAAAACACCAGCTATCACAAAATCACCAAGCTCACGTGCTCGTTTTACGAATCTCAAATGTCCAATATGTAAAATATCGGCGCACAAATAACAATAAACTACTTTTTTATCTTTATTCATAAAGCATAAAAAAATCAACGATTCTTTCAAAATTTTACCATATCGTCAATGCCAAAACAACTGCGCCTATGAGCTTTTAGTTCTAAATCGCAAATTCTTTATAAATCCTTTTGATCGTTTCCAAAAAGCCCACTCTCCACCAACCCACATATAATATGTCCTATTGTAATATGACCTTCTTGAATTCTTGGAGTATCGTCTGAAGGAATATTTAATAAAATATCCACTCTCTCCTTTAGCTGACCACCACTCCTTCCCGTAAGTGCGACTGTTTTAGCACCTTTTTCCTTAGCTTTTAATATTCCCCTTATTACATTTTCTGAATTTCCGCTCGTGCTTATGCCTATTACTACGTCTTTACTAACAACCATGCTTTCAACCTGTCTTTCAAATACCCTATCAAAATCGTAATCATTAGCAATAGCCGAAAGTATAGATGTATTGGTTGTAAGAGCAATAGCGGGCAAGCTTTTTCTTTCTAACTTAAACTTCCCCACGAATTCTCCAGCAAGATGCTGAGCATCAGCCGCTGATCCACCATTACCGAATAAAACAACCTTGCCATCGTTTTTATAACAATCAATGATTATTTCAGTAGCTTTTTCTATATCCTCTATCTGTTCAGAAATAATTTCTTCTATTACCTTGATATGCGTTGTTAGTTCATTTTTTATTTGGTCTTTCATTTGACTCTCCTTAACTTTTCAAGTATCGGTTTCTCACTTTCAAAAACTTTCTTTTTACCATCTCCTAAACATACTGGCATTAATTTGATATCTCTCACCATTATATTCAAACCATTCGGCTCTAAGCTAGCTGACTGATCGCTCCCCCACATTGCTCTGTCCAAAGTAATATGCCTCTCAATGACGCGAGCACCTAAAATAGCTGCCATAACTGATGGGACAACTCCGGTCTCGTGCCCACTATAGCCAATCGGAAAATCAAACATCTCTCTTAATTGCAAAATAACTCTCAAATTTAATTCTTCTGGTTTTGAGGGATAAGTTGAAGTACAGTGAAGCAAAATCAAATTCTCCTCACCGATTATCTCAACAGCATGATTAATCTGTTCTATCGTGCTCATACCAGTAGATAAGATAATGGGTTTACCTTTTGACTTGACGTGTTTTAGTAAATCATCATCTGTTAAAGAGGGAGATGCTATTTTATAACAAGGAATATCAAATTTTTCCAAAAAATCAACACTTCCTATATCCCAAGGAGAAGCAAACCACATTATATTTCTTTCCTTACAATACCTATCAATTTCCTGATATTCTTGTTCGCCAAACTCTAAGGCCTCTTTTAATTCCCCATTAGTATTGCCAAAAGGAGTCTCTCTCGGTCTATCTAAATCCTCTTTTGTATAAACAACATCTATTGTCCTTTTCTGAAACTTTACTGCATCACATCCAGCGAACACAGCCATATCTATTAATTTCTTGGCTATGTTAATGTCTCCATTATGATTAATGCCAATTTCTGCAGTTATAAATACTGGACATCCCTCTCCTATCTTTTTACCTCCTATTTCTACTATTTTTTTATTTTTCTGTTCCATTTTTTTATAGTTTAAATTATTATTATTTCGACCTCTTATCCATCAAATTATAGTTTCGTATCTAGATTTCCCAGTCTATCATAAATCATCTATTCTGTCTTTATTTACCGTATGTCTAAGATGCTATTTATTGTTAACCTTTTTCCAAAGATGTGGGGAACAAAAATGGTCTATAAGTTCATACTTGAAATATTCAGGGTCTATCTCAAGATATTCCAATTAAAATCTGTCTTATCTTTTTTCAAAAGATTGATCCAACTTGGAAAAAATCTTTTATATAATAACCTACTGATCCCGTTAGTTCGCTTTATCATTCTTATTGATTTTTTTTCTCTATTAATTTTAATAACCAGTAGGAACTCCCCAAAATTCACAGTTTTTACACAATGGCACCTCATCCCGCCGACCTCTTATGTGAGAACTCAACCATTTTCTTCTTTTAGGACTATTCCAAATATCAATTAAGGGTGTCGTATTAATATCTCCAATAATGCCCAACCTCGAAGGGTCAAATCTAACACAAATGGAAACTTTGCCAAATCTATCTATGGCCAAATGATGCAACATATCTAAACAAATCCCTATTTCTGGAACAGTCGGAGTTTTGCTATAGTTAAAGCTTCCTAAAGGGTTATGTAGTACCCTAGTAGCAACGATTCCATCTAATTTTTTCCACCTCTTTATATCTACGTCTCCTAAGCATCTATATATTACATTCGGTTTTCTATTCCCTTTAATCTTAAGAAATTTTTTAACAAGCTCATATTGTTCATCCCCTTCGGAATCCTTTTCAAAAACTGAAATAGTTATAGTGTCTAGATTATCAATGATTTCATTAGCTTTATTAACGATAAGCTTAGCATTAGTATCAATACATTTTATTTGATCCGCAAATAGGGCTACTGCCTCTCCGAATCTAGGATAAACAAGCGGTTCCCCGTTATTGTGAAATTGAACAACTATTTCCTTAGGTACTTGGTCAGCAATTTTTTTAACTAATTCAAAATCCATATTACCGTAGTTCGCAGCTATTTCGGGAAATTCCCTGTCTATTTTTCTTCTACCGCACATCCAACAATTCTTATTGCATATGCTTGTAAGCTCAACATTAATCGTGCCCAATCCATGAAAACCCTTTGATGTATATTGTTTTATCTTTAATCTTGTTTCTTGTTTCATATTATTTTATTTTCTTATACTCTATCGTGCTTATTGTCAACCAGTTTAATATTTTTATATTTTATCCTTTTGCTTTCGGACCTTGTGGGGATAATAGCTAAATTTCTCATAAATTATTAATTGATATTAGATTTATTTTAATTTTTCTATATTCCAATATAAATGATTAATTCTATTCCTTGAATTTTTA
>Ga0075120_10002956_pt1 | contig 11944 bp, 7 predicted proteins | sample AntAceMetag02UKL_FD_69792 | JGI IMG/M metagenome (GOLD analysis project Ga0075120, IMG submission 69792) | Saline lake microbial communities from Ace Lake, Antarctica - Antarctic Ace Lake Metagenome 02UKL | ecosystem: Environmental > Aquatic > Non-marine Saline and Alkaline > Saline | place... | reverse complement strand
AACGGGATTGGATGAGTTGCTGACGCGCAGTTGGGAAACACCAAGCGGCGAGGAGAGGGCCGATATCAGGGTCTATCTGGCCGAGATGTATCCTGAAACACCCCAGGGTCTGTTCGCGCGCGCCTGGGTCGCCAACAGGAACGGTGCAACGCCAAAGGAAGTAATCGATCTTTACGAACAGGCTGTTGCGGAAAGTTCCGATGACAATATTCCTTTATTGAATCTCGCGCTTGCTTACGAAAGCGCTGAAGATCCTGAAGGAGCCCTGGCTGTTTATGAGTTGGCAATGCAGAGAAGGAAGATTGATCCAACCATTGTCCGCAACACATATTTTCTGCTCGCCAACGACTTCAAAGACAAGCCACGCGCTGACCGGTTTCTCGACCAAGCTGAGCGAAACGGCAGCACGGAACCGTATTTCTTCGATTTCGTACGCGGCATTGCCGCCCAGAGCGATGGTGATCTCGATACAGCCGAAATGTTGCTGGAACGCGCCTATGACCAAGGGGGAGATTTCGAAGTATTGGAGCGGCTGACCAATCTCCGCATGACCCGCCTCGCGCAAGCCGGAGCATCGCGGCAAGCCTTGATCAATCCCTTGCAGGAGATGCTCGCCTACGCCGTACGCGAAAATGATGCGGAGGGCTATCTCTACACCGCGCGCGCGCTTCTGGATCGGTTCAAGGCCTATAGCCAGTCGTTCGATTACTTCGAGAAAGCTTACGAGACCTATCCGATGGCAGAGGCCGCGACAGAAGGTTACAGCGCTTTGGCAAACTATGACTTCGAACGCAGCTATGTCCTGCTGGAACGCGCTGCCGGCGATCTGCCTCAACTTTGGAAGATCAAGGCCGAAATGTCCTGGGCCAACTACAATTTCCGCTATGAGCCGGAACTGGCGGAACGTTTCGGTCGCGAGTCGATCGACCTTGCCGGCCTTTCCTCGGAGATTCAACAGGCAGGCACCTGGCTCGGTGATTTCTATGAGCAGTCTGGCCGCTTCGACGAGGCGGAACAGCTCTACCAGAACCTGCTGCCCAGGGTCGTTGAGTCTGATCAAAACAGTCTGCGTACCTATATCACCGACAACCGGCTTTTGGCACAGGATTTCGACGCGGCCGCGGCGGCACTGCAAAAAATGCCGGAAATAAACAGTAATAGCAGCACCTTTTCGATAATGCTTCGTGATCGCATAAATACGGCAAAGGCGTTGGCAGATGAGCGCGAAGCGTTCTACGACACAAATCCTTTCCTGCGCGATTGGGAACAGCGGTTTGGTGCCAGCCTGAAACTTGCAGTCGAATTCGAAACGGCATCTGACACGATCCGTGAAGCGACCTATCCTGCGCTGGACAAGGCTGCGGAGGCGCTGAATACCCCGGGTGGGGAAAAATATGTCTTTCTGATTGAAGGACATACGGACAGCCGGGGCACCGATGACGTCAACATGCCGTTGTCGAACGCACGCGCAAACGCGGTAGCGGCTTATTTGAAGGAGCGGCACGGCCTGCCTGCAAGCCGCCTTCGCATGGTTGGATACGGGCCGCGCCAGCCAATAGCGACCAATGAAACAGACGCTGGACGCCAACGAAACCGCCGGGTTGAGATTCGACCTTTCGGCAACGTCACGGATCCGGAAATTGCGGTAAGCAGCGCCTTGTCGGCGAACTCAATCGTGGTTTCTCCCGATGGCCGGTTTGGTGCTGTGGGGAATGAGCCCTTGCAACTGTGGGATCTGAGTCAGGGATTAAAAGTCCGCGACTTCTATCGTGGCGGTTGGGAGCGTGCATTTTCGCCGAATGGTCGCTATATCGCAGCGACGTCGAGCTACACAGAGGTGACCGGTGGCAAGACCTACGCTCTGTATATTTATGACATGAAGACAGGCCATGCGGTGGCACAGGTCTACGGCGACAAGGAATTTGGAGCACTGGCATGGAGTCCGTTCAGCGACGCAATTGCCTTTACCGAAAATACCGGCTTCCTGAAGGTTTATGACATCGCCCGCAAAAGCCTCCGCGCGGTCACACGGATCGGAACGCAGCGCGTCACCGGTCGTGTTGTCTGGCTCGCCGACGGGGAACGAATCGCCACTGGTCAGGCACAAAACAAGGGTGTGAAGATCTGGGACGCCCGTTCCCTGAGGCTTGAACGTGAATTGGAAGGGCCGGATTGGACCCACATGATGGGGCAGTCATACGATGGTCGCTACCTCTTCGCCGTAGACAACCAGCATAAAATGCACATCTGGGATACGAACAACTGGAGCAACCATCGCCAGCTCCAAGTGCCGGTTATTCCCAACCGCGTGTCAAGCCATCCCTCTAAACCCTGGGTGTTGATGAATGACAAATTTGACAGCAGCGCATCGCTATTGCTTCTGGATCTGTCAACGGGCCAGGTGATCAATAGCCAAAAGGCCGAAAAGCACCTGAGTGTGAACTTCACGCCGGACGGTACACAGTTCATCGCTGGCAATGACAACGACATCATATGGTTCGATACTGCGACATTGCAGCCGACGAAGACATTATCGAGTCCGGCACCGAGCGGTAGGGGCCTGACGCTCGACACGCTCAACGACCATGTGATTTCTCGCGATGACAACGGCTCCTACGTCTGGGACCTCACAACCGGTTCGCGTGTACACAGCCTGCAGACCAGAACGACGCTCGGCTGGAAATCGCTGTCCAAGGATGGTTCACGCCAGATTACCGTTGATCCCGACAATAACATCGTAGTCTTCGATACGGAATCCTTCCGCGAGGAAAATAAGATGCACGTGGATTTTTCCGTCTCCCGATTGCTTGTCGGTGACGCCTATATTGCTCTCGCCGGCAAGCCGACGGGAGACGATGAGAAAAAGGCCGAGAAGGGCATCATCCAGATTCTTGATCATGAAACGCTGGCTCCGATCAGCAGGATAGAGATCCCCTTCTTCGACGGCACATTGCATTATGATGCTGTGTACAGGACTGACTTCAACGACTGGTCGATCTCAAGCAAAGAAGGCTTGATCGCCGTGTCGACACGCTGGCAGGATGGTTATGGGCACGGCTATTCCCTGTCGCGCAATACCCGTATTTTTGATATCCCCAGCGGCAAACAGGTCAATGTCATTACCTCCAATAAGCCTGGTGGATCAATCAATTTTGATTCTCAGGAACCGGAGCTTGTCCGAATTTCGCGCGAGGCTGGAGGTTGGTATGTCTATCAGGCTCGAGATGGGAAGTATGTGCGCTATGAGCCAGCCACCTCCACCTACACGCACAAGCTGGAGGGTGGAGGAAAGCTTGAATGGTCGCGCGATACCTTGCGTATCGGTGACAGGGCGGCGTTTTTTCCAGGGACGATACGCTCCGTCGTCGTAGACGAAAAGAAAAACCTGATTGTGGCACAGACCGGCGGTAATGAACTGATGTTCTTCGACCTTGCCAGGCTGGAACGTCAGTTGACCATTGTGGTGAAAAACAACGACGAATGGATCGCCTATGCCCCAAGCGGAGAATTCACTGCCTCGCTTGATGGCGCCAAAGGCGTATTCTGGTCGCTTGGCGACAACTATCTGCCGTTCGAGGCGCTGAGAAGCAAGTTCGAACAACCACGCATCATTCGTGACCGGCTGAGCCGCCTGCAGGAGCGTGCTGACCTGGACCGGGATGAGCCGGACAAGCCGAATGTCGATCCGGAATTGTTTGAGGTTCCCTACAAGGTCACGCTTGCTTCCTCAGGCAAGGAAGAGGTCGATACCGACAGTTACGTCCTGAGGCTTCGGGTGGAAAAGAGTTCTGCCGATCTGGCCGACCCGGAATTCGAATATAAGTTGAATGGGCGTTTGGTGCTCAAGTCGCGGGGCTTCGATGAGGAGGCGGTCTACGATGGTGGAGAAATCGTCGGCATCGATCGAAAGTTCTCATTGCAGGAAGGCGACAACCTCATCGAGGCGAGTCTGGTCTACAAGGACGCCCGCGTGCTGACGCAACATGCCGAGATTCGCCGTAAGGCGATCCAGCGTCCGGCGGTGCTCAGCACCACGCAGTTATGGTTTTTCGGTGTTGGTGTTTCCGACTACGCGATTGCCAGACAGAACCTTGACTATGCGCACAAGGATGCACTCGAGCTGGAAAAACAGTTGAAACGCCAGGAAGGCGTGCTTTTCAGCAAGGTCAACACCAAGGTGTTGGTCAATGAAGATGCCACCGAGCGGAACATCCGAATCGAGATGAATGATTTCCTGCGCCAGGCTTCGGCCGAAGATGTGATTATCGTGTTCCTCGCTGGTCACGGCGTCCAGGATAATGAGCAGAATTTGTATCTCATTACCCACGACGGCGACCTGGACCGTCCTTACACCGGCATGCAGATAGACAAATTCCGCGACTTTCTCAGTGGCCGCCCAATCAACCAGAAGGCATTGTTCCTGATGGATATATGCCATGCGGGGACTGCCGGACCGCGGCGGCGGGGCCGGATAACGGCGGAGGACGCCGTGCGTGAACTCAGCGCTGGCACCGGAACGATTGTTCTGGCTTCTTCGACGGGTGCTCAATCCTCGCTTGAGGATGAGAGCTTCGGCGGCGGTCACGGCGCCTTCACAGCTGCATTGCTGGAAGGCCTGAAAGGACAGGCTGACAAGGATGCCGGTGATAAAAACGGCTTCACCAGCGTGCAGGAACTGATCAGTTACACTGCGCGTCGGGTCCCCCAAATGACCCAGGGCCAGCAACACCCGACCATTCCATTATCGGAGAATGTTCTCGATTTCCCGCTCAGTTTGGCTGACTGATCGTTGGCGGGGAGACGATAATCTGAAACATGTGCAGTCTGCGCGATGCGGGCCGCTTCCCATGTTGCATAGGCATCTGTTCCGGGTTTTTCGTCACAGGCACGACTGAGAGCATTTGCGCAAAATATGATGCGTTTTTTCGAAAGGATCAGGCGTCGAAACAAAGCCATGAAACACCAAATTGTTCAGGTGGGCCAATGGCGGGTTCTATCCGGCAGCAGCTTCTGCTCGACACTGGTTTTTCGTGACGTAGTGCTCTGTATCGTCCAGTGCACCTTGCAGCCTGTCAAACAGGGCATTAAGCTCATCCTCGCTGATGATCATCGGCGGGCAGATGGCAATTGTATCGCCGATGGCTCGCAAGATGGCCCCGCGTTTTTCCAGGAAAGAAACGGCCTTTGCGGCAATGCCGAGTGATGGCAGGAATGGCCGTTTGGTCGCCTTGTCGGCTACAAGTTCGATCCCGCCCATCAGTCCGGATGTGCGCACTTCGCCGACCAGGGGATGCTCGGCCAGAGCCTGTGCGCGTTTTTCAAACAGCGGTATCAAGCCGCGCACGCGGCCCAGGATGTCGCGTTTCTGGTAAATCTCGATGGCCTTGACACCAAGGGCGCAGCCAAGCGGGTGTCCGCCATAGGTGAAGCCATGGCCGAAGGTGCCGATTTCAGCCGAGAGATCCACATAGGCCTGGTAGATATCCTCTGGAATCATCACCGCACCCAGCGGTGCATAGGCAGCGGTCATCTGCTTGGCAGCCGACATGGTTCTGGGCACCATATTATGGGTCTGGCATCCCCACCAATTGCCGGTGCGGCAAAATCCATTGATGACCTCGTCATCAATCAGCATGATATCGTATTCATCCAGGATCGGCTGGATGGCCTGGAAATATCCCGCCGAAGGCGGAATGACGCCACCGGCGCCCATGACCGGTTCGGCAATCATTGCCGCGATGGTTTCCGGGTCTTCACGCTCAATGAGATCGCGCAGGGATTTTGCCATCCGGGTGGTGAATGCTGCTTCCGTTTCACCCTCATGCCCGTAACGATAGTAATGGGGGCAATCGGCATGCAGAACACGGTCAACCGGCAAATCAAAGCCCCGGTGATTGTTCGGAAGCCCCGTCAGCGAACCGGTCATGATGGTGACACCGTGATAGGCCTTGATGCGCGAGATGATCTTTTTCTTTTTCGGTTTGCCGCGGGCATTGTTGTAATACCAGGCAAGTTTGACCTGGGTGTCATTGGCCTCTGATCCCGAAGAGGTGAAAAACACCTTGGAAATAGGGACGGGCGCCAGCTCCTTGAGCTTTTCCGCAAGTTCGATGGCCGGTTCCGTGCCCTTGGCACCAAACAGATGGTAGAAGGGCAGGGTCTGCAATTGCTGTGTTGCCGCGTCGATCAGTTCCTCGTCACCGAAGCCAAGACCCGCGCACCACAGACCGGACATGCCTTCGATGTATTCCTTGCCCTGTGTGTCATAAATGAAAATACCCTGGCCTCTTTCGACCACCATTGCACCGGTTTCTGACAATTTGTGCAAGGGCGTATAGGGATGCAAAATGGCATCAATGTCACGTTGTTGCACATTGCTCAGCGGCGGCTTCATATTCATGGTCAATATCCTGTCTAGATTTGCGCCATCGTATCGCGACAGGCCGCAGGCTGTCGACAGGGAGGAAGCAATCCAATCGCCTTTTTTATGAGCAAATTGCCGCGTCACTCAACAGCGGGTCCGTATGCAAAACCTTGCGATCAGCCTATTCCGATAAGCCGGCACTTGGGTTAAACCTCTATCCATCTGCCAACAGGCCAAACCAAATGAAAATTCAGTATCATCGTCCCGTCTCCCATGCCGCATTCTGGTCTTTTCGTTTTGGTCTGTTTGCCTTTGTGCTGTTTGTGATTTCAGTCGGCCTGCATTGGTTTGCAATCATGGAGTCGGAAATATTTCTTGCACTGTTCCTTATCGCCGCAGCTTTGGCGCTGCTGGCCTTTCTGCTGGCCGGTTACGGGATATTCCAGTTGTGGATGGTCGGTGCCAAGGGCGGCCGGGCGTCGGCAAAGGCCGTGCTGTTGGCAATCTGTGTTCTGGTCCCTTCCAGTGGCGTCGCCTGGCGCGCCTACAGCCTGCCACAACTATACGATATTTCGACCGATACGACGGATGTTCCCGCCTTTATTGAGCCTGTCACACACAAAGCGAACTGGCTGTCCGCATTGAACCTGGAAGCAACTGCACCCTATGCGGGCCAGTTGGAGGCCTATCCTCAGGTAACCGGTCGGCGTTACGAGGGCGCTCTGGACCGGGTGCTTGACGCGGTCAATCTTGTTGCCGCCAACAGAGGCCTTCGCATCATTGCCAGCAGAATGCCCGAGCCGGAAAATCCGGATTCAACTGCAATCGATCCGGAACCCCTGTCTTCGGACGAAACCTCTGTGCCGGATGCGGCTGCACCCGATGATGATGAGGAAAGCGATCAACCCATTGTGCTGTCTGATGAGACTTCGGAAGGTGAAACGAATTTTTCCGAGCCGGCGATCCCGGTTCCCACTCAGATCGTCTTGCAGGGTGTCGCACGGGCGCCCATGCTGGGAACTCTATCAGACGTCAGTATTCGCCTCAGCGAAGAAGCTGAAACGACCTTTGTCGACATGCGGTCCGTATCCCGTTTCGGGCCCCATGATTTTGGTGCGAATGCCCAGATTATTTCGAATTTTCTCACAGCACTCGACGCAGAACTGGTAGGCCTTTCCGTCCGCTGAATTATTTGAGGAAAAACGCACCATTGATGGATGGAGCATCCTTGGTTTCCACGATGCCGCGAGAAACCATATCCTCCAGATGCGCCAACAGGGACAGGGCGGCGGCGCCGTGCAAGCGCGCATCAGTGTTCCGGTAAATCACCGTGACCATATCGGCAATCGTGTGATCGCCCTTGGACAGGCGTTCCAGCACCGCTGCTTCGCGCATTTTTCTGTGGGTGCGAAGCGCGCGGACAAATCTGTCCGGCTCCTCGACCGCTCCGCCATGGCCCGGCAGATAGTATTGGTCATCGCGTTCGAGCATTTTGTCCAGCGATTCCATATAGTCCGACATCGAGCCATCCGGTGGCGCCACAATGGATGTTGCCCAGGCCATGACGTGATCGGCTGAAAAGACGATTCCCTCGTTCTCCAGCGCAAAGGATGCATGATTGGCGGTATGTCCCGGCGTGTGCAGCACCCGCAAGGCCCAGCCATCGCCGTCAATCAACTGGCCATCGTCGGCCTCGATATCCGGCTGGAAATCCATATCCGAGCTTTCTTCCAGTGGATTGACCTCACCAACAAACAGGGGTCTTGCTGCACGGTGCCTGCCTTCGGCCACTATCGGCGCGCCGGTCTCATCGGCCAGTCTGCGTGCCAGTGGCGAGTGGTCCTTGTGGGTATGGCTGACCATGATATGGGAAACAGTGCGACCCTTGAGTGCTGCAAGCAAAGCGGCGTAATGGCTCTCAATGGCAGGGCCGGGGTCAATCACCGCCACAGAATCTCTGCCGATGATGTAGCTGTTGGTCCCGTGAAATGTCAGCGGCCCGCTATTGGGCGCTGTAATGCGCTGGATATCAGGCCCGACGGATATCGCTTCCCCATGGGCCGGCGTGAATTCGGTCGAGAATTTGGGTTGTGCCATGGGTGAGGAAACTCAATTTGATTGTCCGGGAATCAAGTGCCAGTCTACTTGCAGCCGCTATGCAAAGTTAATATACCAGCTTGAAGCCTGTGTCATTGGCGGCATCAGGCAAGCAGATGATTTTTCTGGAGATATGTGATGACAATGATTGCTCCCACCCGTTCCCTGGCGGAGAACCTGGCTTCTGACAAACCGCTGCTTCGCTTTGCCTGGTATGCATTGCTGGCCGTGGGGGGCACATTGTTGCTGACCCTTTCGGCCAAGACCAAGGTATTCCTCGGGCCCGTCGACCTGTCACTGCAGACACTGGCTGTTTTCGCCATTGCCGCAACCTTCGGCATGCGTCTTGGCGTTGCGACCCTGCTTCTTTACATGGCTGAAGGCATGATGGGGCTGCCGGTGTTTCAGGGTACGCCTGAAAAAGGCCTCGGCATTGCCTACATGATGGGCTCGACCGGCGGATATCTGGCCGGCTTTGTGGTTGCTGCAGCGATTGTCGGCTGGGCTGCGGATCGCGGTTGGGATCGCAGTGTCGCCAAGATGTTTGCTGCTGTTCTGACCGCCGAAGTCTTGATGATGGCGCTGGGGTTTGCCTGGCTTGCAACGCTGATCGGCGCCGAGAAGTCCTGGCAGTTCGGCGTGGCACCCTTTATTGCGGGCGACCTGATCAAGGTGGCGCTGGCCTCGACGCTGGTTCCGGCTCTGTGGGCTGTATTGCGCAAGCTTCGCGGCTGATTTCCGAAATTCTGTAGGTTGAAAAAGGCGGGTGGGTTTCCATCCGCCTTTTATGCAGCTCCTATGCGCAGCATGTCGAGGACATGGATGACACCCACTGCTGTTCCCGCATCTTCCACAACCAGTGCGCCGACCCTGTTGTCCTGAACCATCTTCAAAGCCGATGCCAACAGCATGTCCGGTTCTACGGTCAGGCCGCCAACGGTCATGATGTCATCGACAATGGCCGTGCTTGTATCCACATGAGCGTTTCGCCGCAGGTCACCATCGGTGATGACACCGCGCAGATGCCCGTCATCATCGGTGACGACAACCAGGCCAAAACCCTTGTCGGAAATCGTCTTGATGGCCTCCAACAGAAGGGTGCCAGCCTTGACAAGGGGCAAAGCATCGCCCGAATGCATGGCGTCGCGGACCAGCGTCAGACTGGCGCCGAGAGAGCCACCGGGGTGAAAATGCCTGAAATCGCGCTCCGAAAAACCCCGCCGGACCAGCAGGCCGATCGCCAGCGTGTCACAGACCATCATTTGCATCAGCGTCGAGGTGGTCGGGGCCAGTCCCAATGGGCAGGCCTCTTCAACCATTGGCAGGATAAGCGCCACCGTGGCGCTGCGTGCAAGCGTGCTTTGTGATTGTGCGGTCACGGCAATCAGCGGGATGTCGCTGCGTCTGGCGTGATAAACGACATCTGACAGTTCTTTGGTTTCGCCGGACCAGGATATGGCAACAACACAATCATCGGGCGTGATCATGCCCAGATCCCCATGGCTCGCTTCCGTCGCATGAACAAACAATGCCGGCGTGCCGGTGGATGCCAGGGTGGCTGCCGTCTTGGCGCCGACATGGCCGCTTTTGCCAACACCGGTGACGATGACCCGGCCGCGCATCTTGGCGATAATGCCAACAGCTTCAATAATGGCATCGCCCAGTGCACCATCCAGTTCGCTCAGCACCGTATCAATCCCGTCCCTGGATGTCCGGGCAGCTTTCAGAATTTCGGTGCGCAGATTTCTTTCCGGTGACATTTACAGAACCTGTTGTTTGGCGAGATCATCAAATGCCTTGAGCCGGGCCAGCATCGCTTTCATCTGGTCGATCGGGATCATGTTTGGTCCATCGGACGGCGCGGCGTCGGGATTGTCGTGGGTCTCGATAAAGACCGAGGCGCAGCCGACTGCCAGGGCCGCCCTTGCCAGGACCGGTGCGTACTCGCGTTGCCCGCCCGACGATGCGCCCTGGCCACCAGGCTGCTGCACCGAATGGGTTGCATCAAAGACAATCGGGTAGCCGGTCTCGGCCATCTTCGGCAGGCCGCGAAAGTCTGTGACCAGCGTGTTGTAGCCGAAGGTCGTGCCACGCTCGCAAAGCAGAATATTGCTGTTGCCGGTGGCGGCTATTTTCTCTGCGACATTGGCCATGTCCCAGGGGGCCAGAAACTGGCCCTTTTTGACATTGATTGCCTTTCCCGTCTCCCCTGCGGCCAGAAGCAGATCCGTCTGGCGGCACAGATAGGCAGGAATTTGCAGAATATCCACCGCTTCGGCGGCTTGAGCTGCCTGTTGCCGTTCATGAATATCGGTAATCACCGGGCATCCGAATTTCTCGCGAATTTCGGCAAGGATTGCCAGACCATTGTCGATACCGACACCGCGCTGACCGGAGACCGAGGAACGATTGGCCTTGTCGTAGGATGATTTGTAAACCAGCGGAATGCCCAGATCCCCGGTTATCGACACCAGTTCTGCGGCAATGTCCATGGCGTGTTCACGGCTTTCAATCTGGCAGGGACCAGCAATCAGCACGAATGGATGATCGTTGGAAAAGGTGACGGGGCCGACCTTTACGGATTTGCTCTGTGACAAGAATTTACTCCATTGGTCCAAACGTCTTTTTCAATGCACCAGGCGGACTGGCGATGCTGGTGTGTGCGGTATGCCATAATGGCCGGCAATTCAAGTTTTCATCGGACTGTTTGTTCGTGCATTCATTAACAACATGTAACCGGCACGTTCGCCAGGAACGGTTGGGCCGCTATATCTTTGAAGCAATCCAGGATGTGCAGGATCACGCCACCCGTTGGCTATGTAAATACAATGAGGAAAGATCGAATATCGGGGTTGGTGGAGTATTCCCCATCCAGAAACTCAAAATGAAACATGAATTCTACCCGATAAACCCGTTAAAAATGGGATGATTACCCCGTAAAACTCGCTTAATTCAGAAATTGGTTCAGATTTAATAGGTGGATGACCTAAGGCACCACCTGTTAGGTGAATACCGTGTTTGTACACCCATCATCTCCTCTTTAGCATTCCCTTATCAACAAATTGTTCTGCAACTTCTGATACCAACATGGTTACCGACCCAATATCACGAGCATATACAATAGAAACATTATTTTTAACAAAATGTGCCCTATTTACAAATTTTTCATTTGGAACAGTTAGAAAAATTTTTGGTTTTACCTTGCGAGTGATAATTCTTGCGTACTCGTTCTGGACACCCCCACGTATCATTGTGATGTCATAAAGATCGAAAAACAAAACATCTATGTCTACAATTCCAATATAGTTCATCTTTCTAAACAGGGAGTTTGTAGTTATAATCAAATTATCGTATTTATGAGTAAAGTAGTTCAATCTTTCAAAAGCGAAGGATTGCTCAAAAATAACTAATTTCTTCCCGGTGTTAATTGTTGAACCGTGGTAATTAAATGCGTTCCTAGCTGACAATCTTGCTTGTTCACTT
>Ga0075120_10002942_pt1 | contig 11985 bp, 13 predicted proteins | sample AntAceMetag02UKL_FD_69792 | JGI IMG/M metagenome (GOLD analysis project Ga0075120, IMG submission 69792) | Saline lake microbial communities from Ace Lake, Antarctica - Antarctic Ace Lake Metagenome 02UKL | ecosystem: Environmental > Aquatic > Non-marine Saline and Alkaline > Saline | place... | reverse complement strand
TCAAAAAAATAAAAGATCATTTGAAAAAGAATTATCAGTCATAAACCATTTACAAAAAAATTATTCTGCAAAAACATACAAAGATTGCGTAGAATTATTTGCAAATCGAGAAATCAATATCGATCAAGTAATGTTTTGGGAGATAAAAGGATATATTACCAGCCAAGAAATCTATGATATGATGGAAGAAGGATACTCCGAACTATGTTCAGAAGACATTCCTCCAAGCGTGAATAGACCAGAAAGATTAGAAAAAATTCTTGATATGGAAATAGGTACTATTGTTGACTTCGCCCCTGATTGGGAGAATAACTTTAAAGAATCAGAAGATTGCATCACATCATTCGCTCAAGATCAAGATCTATTTACAGAAGAACTCATAATTAAAACTATTTATTGTTTTAACGAAGAAGGAAATTTAATACACACATGCAAAGGAGTAGGAAATAAACCAGACATAAATAAGGAAAATGTTTATGGTGCAACACTAGAATTCAAAAATTTCATAGGTTCATTCATATATACAACATTCGTTCCTCGCGATGAAACCAAAAATTATCTATTCAACACAAGCAATTTAGATATTATTAAAGAAGAACCAGAAGATTATTTCATGTCTCAAGATCTTCTAACTGCAGCAATTCCAGGAAATAATATGAAAAATATAGACTTAGATACTTATTCAACAATATTAAAATTTCAAATTAATGAACAAGAAATTAATATATATATTATAGAAGAAGAATGTAAAGGATCCGTAACCAACATAAAAAAACTACGAAATGACTTTTTCACAAAAGAAAACCAACAAGAATATAATGAAAAAACACCTCACGTTACTAAAAGAATAATCAAAGAAAATAACAGAATCATATATTTTAACAAAACAATGTTTTTTGGAAGCGATGAGTTTCATGAAAATGCTGAAGAATACCAAGAAAGCATATACAATGAAAAAATAGAACTATATGAAAAAAACATAGAAGCATTAGAAAATCAAATAAAATTCTTCAAAGAAATAAAAAAATGGAATGTAAAAACATACATAGAAGCAAGAGATTTATTTTCTAAAGGAAAATTAAAAAAAGAAGTAATCGTAGAATACTTTGAATCAGGATATTTGAAAAATGAAGATTTTTATCTTGCAGTAAAAAAAGGATATCCAGGGCTTCTTGATTAATCAGCCATAACTACAAGCAAGACTTCGCTCGCTCTAGTCATTTCAAGAATGAGCCAAGCTCATTCTTTCATAACTTTCTGAACTTTACCTTTTTTCAAAAGAATTTCTACAATTTTCTCAGGTAAAGAAACAATAGTGCCTTCTTCGAAAGGACCAAAAACTTGTTTATCCTTTCCTAAAAATTTAGGAACCGAGGAAATAAACTTAACCATAATATCTTCAGGAGATCCTTCTGTTTCAACAGGAGCTTCTTCTTCAGAAGATTCTTCAGATTTTGTTTCTGTCTCTTCTTCAGTTTTAACTTCAGCTTCTTCTTTAGTTTCTTCCTTAGTTTCTTCTTCAGTCTCTTCTTTTGAACTAGGAGCAGTCATACCTAAAGGTAAACTATTATTCATAACTTGTAATAGGACTTCCTGTCGATGGGCAGTTAATTTTCCAACAAGTTCGTGGAAAAGAATTTTCTCATCATCAAGCATGTTTTTTTTGTCAATGTAAGATGCGCTTTCTGTTCTAACAACATTCACTGCAAGATTCATAAGTTTACGTTGACGATGATCATGAATTTCTCTAATTATTCTTTTAATATTACTTAATTGAACTCTAGTTTTTTCTTGCTCAGCTAGAGAAGTTTTTTGCATAAAAGTAGATCTTTCTTGGAGATATGTAACAACATGAGCCCAGAATTGAATATCTAAGTTTTGTAACTCGTCAAGACTACGTTCTTTACGCAAAATGTCAAAAAGAGTTTCATATGTTATATGTACGTCCATTTATTTTTCTCCGAAAAATAAAGGGATGCCAAAATCTTTGATTTTAAGCATCCATGTTTTCCCCCAGAAAAGAAGAGACTCGTGAGCCTATATAAAGCTTACCTGAGAGGGTTTAAAAGGCTTAGAAATCAGTTAACTTTCGCTCAACGATTGTCGTATTTCCGCCGGCTCCAGTTTGCTTGGTGAGTTTTACAAAACGACCTTCTTCCAATTTATTCAGACGTCTTTGAAATGTTTTATAGGAAGCTTTTCCGCCAGTCTTCTGATAATCTTCGAAAAGATCTCCAATTTTCTTACCACTGTTTACTTTCACAACATTGTTGATAAATTTAGATTCTTCATCAAGTTCATCACTGTTCTTTACAGAAAACTCATCGAGCTTTGCAATCGCTCTAGTAACATGATCAGAAGTTATTTTAGTTCCTGCTTTTTCTTCAGCAAGAAGAGAACTTTCTTTGAGTAAAAATAAACCACTTCGAATATCTTTTATTCTTGCAGTTCGAGAAACAACTAATTCAAAAGCTTCAATATCCCAAACACCTGGAACAAAAGCATAGTCTACACGTTCTTGAAGAATACCTCGCGTTTCTGACTCATTGTATTCTTTGAACTCTTGGAGTTCAGCAACCAGTCGGCTACGAATTCTCTCATCGAGTTCAAGTAACCACGATTTATAGTTTGTAAGTAGGAAAATAGCTTTATGATAAATATCCTCAATGAAAGAATAAAGAAAATCAAAATCCTCTGCTTTGTCAATTTCATCGAAAACTAGAACTGCAGGTTTTTTGTTAAGTAATTGTGTTGCGACTTTGAAAAGTTCAGTTGTTTTTTTATTTTGAGTAAAACGATAACCAAGATTCTCGCAAACTTCTGTTAGAATTTTGTAACTAGTATTATATTTCCAGCAATTAATGTAAATTGTATGCACATCATCAGTTTCTTCTTCCAAATCTCGAAGAACATGTCGCACTGCTGCACTTTTCCCAATACCTGGAGGGCCGTAGATTAAAATATTTCTTCCTGATCGATCACCGAAAAGAGGTTTTATGCAATTAGCCATGTATCTCTGTTCTTTTTCTCGGAAAGGGATTAGTTTTGGTAAGAACTCATAGTCTAGCGCAGCCTCGTTTCTAATTAGAGATTGGTCAGCGCCCAAAACATTATCAAATAAACCCATGATAGAAGAAAGAAGTTAATGGTATATAAAACTCACGGTATAAAATTAGAAAAAAACACAAAAAAAGAATTAAAAAAAATTATTCGTTAGAAACTACTCGAATCTTCTTAGTCTGACTCTCAGGACTTTTTAAATTCTTAAGTTCGTATGATTTGAAACCTTGTTCTTTAGCCCAAGAGTTAGCTTTGTCTTCTGAATCGAATGTCTTTGATCGATTTCCTCTATTACCTCGTCCTCGAAGTTTGGACCATCGTCTTGTTACTCGTAATGCTAGTTTTGTCATTTTTTTCCTCATTAAAAAAATACCAACACCATGAAAACGTTGTTTTCATTGGTTTGTCATTTTATAAGCCTCATAAATATAATATGTAAGACCGAGAGATGTTCTTTATTTTATAAAGCTATTGCCCAGTATAAACGACATCTTTTTAAATGAAAAGTGATGAAATCAAGCCATAAAAGGGTGCAGACATGAAAAAATTAATGATTCTGGTATTTCTAATTAGCGTATTACTATTATCTAGCACAGCTATTGCTATAACTTGTCAACAGGCAGGAAGCTTTGCTTGTGAATCAACACCAAGCAGTGCCCTTGGATTCGGAGCAGTCGATATTTGCGATAATTGCCACGTTTGTGGTGTAAGCGACGGAGTTTGCCCAGAAGATTTCTATGATAGTAGCGCAACCCTTCAAGGAAGTTGTTTACATTGTCCAGATCTTGATTGTCAAGCAGGTCTTAATGTAACTGTTATTGATCAATATGGAGACGTATTTGGAGGAGCAACAGTAGAAGTTCAATATGATTATCCAAGCGTTGTAAACCCTGAAGCAGACACTCTTACCACTGGAAGAGTTTCATTTCCAAACATTTATTCAGGACATGCAACTGTTCTTGTAAGTGATGAACCAAGCGAAATGATTGCTCTTTCTCAAGAAATAAATCTTACTCGAGGAGAAACAGGAGAACTAATATTTACAAATTTTTCTCAGGCAGCATGTCAATCTGATTGTACTAGAGGAGATGGAAGATGTCACGAAGATTGTTTAAATGACATAGCTTCAGGTTGTACAATTTCAGGACCATTATTTAATTTCACAGAAAACGCAGTTTCACAAGCATGCCATTTAAGCCCAAATGGCACCAATGTTCGTTTAGGTCAAGAAGGAAATCTCATTTACTTCGCTTCCTGTTGTTCAGGACCAGTCATTGAAACCATTCGACCACTAATTAATATTAATGATTATCAAGATGAAACTGATCATAGAATTATAGGATTAGTTAATCATGTTCAAGGAGCATTGTTCAAGAGCGAACAAATCTTTATTGTAAGCACATTCTGGAAATTTGAAGAGTAATTTTGTTCTATTTACCACTTTTTATAATGAAAAAGCATAAAAAGAAACTCTAATTCTTAGACTTCATGTCAGAAAAACCACCAATGAAAATAATAGAAGCTCATAAAGACGAGACCGAATGGAGACTAGATACAAAAGGATATTTTCTAATTGATCCAAGACGAGACGAAGGAATTATCTACGCACATTACTATACAAAAGACAAAAAATACAAAGTTACAATCAAAGGAAAAACAGCAGAAGAAATGTATTACACAATTCTACGTGAAGATTTAGTAAGCTCTCTTATGCATGCAGCATACCTAGGTAGTGAATTACAAAAAGCAGAATGCTATCTTCATCTAAAAAATTCCGAACCTTACGTTCAAGACCAAGCAGTAAGAGATTAAAATGAACATCAAACCTGAACTTCTTATGCCAGCAGGCGATTTAGAAAAAGCAAAGTTTGCATTCGCATTCGGAGCTGACGCTATATATGCAGGAGTACCTATGTTCGCATTACGAGCAAAAGAAAACAGATTTGATTCTGCAGGCGTAAAAGAAATCATCGAATACGCTCATGGACTTGGGAAAAAAGTTTATCTCACAACTAATATTTACCCTCATAATGAAAAAATTCCGGGCTTCATCAAAGCAATGAAAGAAATGGTTGCACTAAAACCAGACGCATTCATTATCAGCGACCCAGGAATTATTCAGCTTATCAGAGAGAAATGGGAAAGTAAAAAAAATCCCTCAAAAGCAAGTTCTCCAGAAAATGGAGTAGAAATCCATCTTTCCGTTCAACAAAATAATGTTAACTGGGCAAGTGCAAAATTTTGGGGAGAAAAAGCAGGAATAAAAAGAATAATTCTTGCAAGAGAACTTTCTCTAAAAGAAGTAAAAGAAATCTGTGAAAAAAATCCTACAATGGAATTTGAATATTTCGTACACGGAGCAATGTGTATGGCATACTCAGGAAGATGTTTATTATCAAATTATATGACTGGAAGAGATGCAAACCAAGGAGTCTGCGCTCAAAGCTGTCGATGGGAATACAAAGTATACAAAGACACAGCACCAGATTTCGCAGAAAGAACAGGAAGACCTGATAGATACAAAGAAATCGAAGGCGGAGAATACGTCATCGAAGAAAAACTTCGTAAAGGAAAATTCCACGGAATCAGCGAAGACGAATTCGGAACATATATTTTCAATTCACACGACATGTGCATGATTGATTACATAAAAGAAATTCTTGATGCAGGAATCTGCTCGCTGAAAGTCGAAGGTAGAAATAAAAGCATCTACTATGCAGCAATCGTTGCAAAAGTCTATCGAGAAGCAATCGATACTATCATGCGTGGAGAAAAACCAGACACAAAAAAACTCCTTGCAGAATTACAAAGCACAAGCAATCGAGGATTTATTCCTGGTTTTCTTGCTGGCTATCCTGATGTTGCAGGTCAACGATATGACAGTAATGCAATCATGCAAACACATTTCTTCGCAGGAAAACTTTTAGAATATAATAAGGAAACAAATAAAGCAACATTCGAAGCTAAAAATAGAGTCGACGTTGGTGATGTTTTAGAAATTATAACTCCTAATCAAACAATTAAACATACAATTACTGAATTAACTAATAAAAAAGGAGGATCCATTGAAGTTATTCATCCAGGACAAGGAGAATTTACAGTTCAACTTATAGAAAATGAAACCATAGACAGTACATTTTGTATTTCTAGAATCGCAGGCGCTCAGAAGAGAAAAACGCAATGACTGAAACAATAAATGTTTGTCCAAAATGTGGAAGTACAAAAACTAGACGACCGACTACAACGATGGGCGGAGACTCACTTATTAGTTTACCATTTAGTTCAGGAGAATATAGCGAATGCGAAGAATGTGGCTACATAGGAATTTTTCTCATAGTTGATAAAATAGATTTAGAAGAAGTCCAAAGAGAAATTAAAAAAAATAAAGAAGCATAATCAAGAAAAAGCAGTATAAGAAACATAAGCAGCCAACAATAAAATTTCCGCAACATTACAAAAAATAACACGCCCTAATTTATTATTTTCTTCCCACCTTTTATAATTCTTCTCCCTTTGTTCATGACAATGTTCATAATAAGGATTTTTTCCAAATTTGTTCACTTCCATTTTGTCAATTCTAGAATCATACATGAGAAAACCACCAGGAACTAAATATTCATAAATTCTTGGACGATAAAAAGATTTTATTTCTTCTTTTGAGTAATTATTGTCTTTCATTTTAAAACTCCTTCAACAAAAGTATAAATTTCATTAAAATATTTTATTCCAAAAGGAATAGCTGCTCCAACTACATAAGAAGCATAATTTTTTAAAACTTTTTTCTTATCCATTCCAATAATTCTCAACTCTTTTGGAACGCTAGATGCTTTAATCAAATCATAAAGAGGTAAACCTACCGACAATAAAGGCAGATCGCTAGTCAAAACATCAATTGTTGCCAAAATTCCTCCAGCACCAAAACTAATTAAAGGCCCAAGAATATTCTCTAATTTATCTTTCATAATAAAGTCAAAATAAAGAAAGGTTTATAATAATGCGTTGTTATCTAAAATAACAACAAAATGAAAGAACTCAAAGAAAAACTCACAAAAGCAGGATTAACAGGCAACGAATCTAAAGTTTACTTAGAACTTTTAAAACACGAAGAACTTGCAGCTAACGAGTTAGCTAAGAAACTATCCATAGATAGAACTCTCACATATACAATATTAAACCATTTGATTGAAAAAGGACTTGTTTCATACATAATAAAACAAAACAAAAAATTCTTCAAAGCTGAAAAACCAGAAAATCTCTTAAATCCCATAAAGAAAAAGGAATTTTTTGTAAAAGATCTCATTTCAGAACTAAACAAAATACAAAAAGAAACCATAACACCTTATGAAATTAAAATATTTGAAGGAAAAGAAGGATTAAGAACATTGATGCACCTAGTCCTCAAACACAAACATTTCTTTTCATTCGGAGGAACAGGAAGAGTTTACGATCAACTCTACGAAATGCAAGCAATAGTCAAACAATTAAATAAAAAATCATTTTACGGAAAAATGATTATTCAATATAAATACAAAGAACATCCAGTAACAAAAATAAAAGTAGTAGAAACTAAATTTAGCAAAACAAAAAGCGAAGCTACTACTACAATTTTTGGAAACTACGTATCAATACACATACTAACAGAAAAACCACTAATTATTCTAATAAAAAATAAAGACATAGCAGAATCATACAAAAATCATTTTGAAGAATTGTGGAAACATGCTAAAGCAAGATAATCAATCCTTCTTAGAAACGCCTTTCTCTAAATAACTCAAATGGCTCTGCAGAATTTCTTTTCTCATTCCCTCTTTTTCTGCAAACTTAACAAAAGAAGAAATTAATTCTTTTTTCTTTTGAGTCATTTCAAAACGACCATCTTTTGTTTGTATAATATTCAGATCGTTCAAGAAAGGATCAAAATGATCAACAGACGAAGGAATTTCTTTTTTAATCTGAGAAAATACTAAAGGATTGGAAAGAGCAGCTCTACCAATCATCACACCAGCACAGCCAAGACGAGAAAGTTTACCATAAGATTCAAAACTATCAACATCACCATTAAATATTAATTCAATGTTTGGAAATTCTTCAACTAAACCAGAAAGTTCATCAATCATTGCAGGTTTTGTATAATTATATCTTAATGTTCTAGCATGAATATAAACTTTTTTCACACCAGCAGATTCAAGAAGTTTCAAATAATCTTTAACTTTAACATCATCTTCTTTAGGACCTAAACGAATCTTCACACTAGGAACAATATTATTTTCTTTACAAGAATTAAATAATTGTTCAGAAATTAAACGCATCATATCAGGATCCAATAACAAACCACTACAAACAGATTGTTTTTGCATAGTAGATTGAGGGCAACCCATGTTAACATTAATCTCAACGATGCCAGGAATTCTTTTTACTAAATCATTTACTGCAAATGAAACTTCTTTGGGAGAAGAAACACCAATTTGAAAAATAGTTTTAGGAATATCATGTTCACTTACATTCTCACCCTTACGTTCGCTTTGCTCGTAAGCTTCAGGGAAAAAATTAAATTTTTCATTTAGTTCTTCTTTATCCCAACGATCAACCATAATAAGCTCAGAGAAAACAAAGTCAGCTCCATGCTTTAGAAGAAAATTTCTATAAATCCAATTACTTAATCGATTAATTGGAGAAAAGTATAAAGGAAGAGTCATAAAATTACTCCAAATGTTTTTTTAATTCAGCCATACGTTCTTTAGCAAGTTCTCGCGCAGCTTCAAATGTTAATTTAGAATCAAATTTATTGTAATGCTTTTCAATATACTCTCTAGGAATCTGACTCCAGTTTACTTGTTCCCAACCAGGTTCAAATAAACGAGAAAGAGCATCAGCAGATTGAACAATTTTTACTTCAGGTTCATCATCTTCTCGAGAAAATTCATTATCATGAGAACGAATAGCTTTTATAATTAATTTTTTCTGACTCATCTCAAGAGGTAAGCGTTTTACAAAAGATGCAGATAATTCAGCACTAGAAAGAGCATGATTATCTTTACCACGAACTTTACCAATATCATGAAGAATAGAAGCCAAACCTACAACTGTTTCATCAGCATCATTTTCTTTAGCTAATTTAACACCATATTCGAAAACTAAAGAAACATGTTGCAATAAATTAGGATGATGTTCTTTAGGAGTGCACTTATAAAGAGATTCTGCGAAGATACCCGCCTTTTCAAATAGTTCCTCAGACATACACCCTACTAAATCAAACCCATATAAATATTTACCTAAAAAGCACCCATAAACCTTAAAAAAACAGCCTCATTTTACTAAATTTGTGAAAAGACAACTCAAAGCAGAACCTGACAAATCAATTCTTTACAAAACAGTCAAACCAAAGAAGAGCTTTAGCGGTAAAACGCCAAATATACTAATAGGATCATTTGCTTACCCGAAGGTATCAAGCGGAGCATTGGTTGATGAAGAATACAAAGATGGAAGCGATAATCCAAAAAAATACATAGAAGAAAACAAAAGCATCCAAGATATTCTACAGAACAGACAATCTTTTGTTAATTCAATGACCAGACTGGAAGTTAAAGATTTAAACAATAAATTTGCAGAACAAACCCAAGAGATTGCAAAAAGTAGCAGAGCAGTTGATGCAGATGTTGAACTAGAACGACCGCTTCTAAAAAGAATGGAATTTCATGAGAAAGCACTCCCTCATGGACCGAGCGCGCAATTAAAAAATCTAGAAATAACAAGCAATCCTAAAATCAAAAATGTTGTCGAACAAAAAACAAGCGATACAGATCTAAAAGCAAACAAAGCATTATTAGAAATGCAAGAAAAAGGAATCGATGAATATCAATTAACAAAACTTCTCAGCACAGGAACATTAGGAATCGGAGAAAATAGAAAAATGGTTCCAACAAAATGGTCAATCACTGCAGTTGATGATCAACTAGGAGAAGAATTAAGAAAAGAAGTTCTCGATTATAATTTCTGTGACTTTGAGCTCTATGAAGGTAATTACATAGGTAACTATTATACAATTTTATTTCTACCAGGAGATTGGAGTTACGAACTATTGGAATATACACAAGGAAATACATTTTACAATCCAGGAAGCGAAGCAATAGTAACAAAAGATTACGAATTTCTTCAAGGAAGAAAAAAATACGTAGAAGAAACTGCAGGAGGATACTACGCCGCGAGACTTGCAGCTTTGCGACAACTTGCTCAAAGAAAACGACAAGGTCGCGTTATTATTTTTCGAGTTATCACAGATGAATACACTGCGCCACTTGGCGTATGGACTTTACGAGAAACAGTTACTAAAACTATGAAACAAAAACCAGAAATCTATGAAAGCCGAGAAGATATTATTCATGCGGTAAAAGAGAAACTAGCAAATCTAAAAGTTAGTCAAGCAAAAAAATTAATGGCTATGAGCACCATACTTGTTCAAGAACAGGCTAGTTTGAAACGGTGGCTAAATTAGAATGGAAGGAGATAAATGGACTAGAGAATCACTTGTCAAAGAACTTGCTCAAATTTATCTCGATGGAGGACATTTAAGCACAGAATATCTTTTAAAAACCGCTAAGAGAAGCGATTTACACGGAGCAATATATTACAAAGATCATGCAACAGGAAAACCGAAATATTTTGGCAACATCACCAAAGCGCGAGAAGCAGTCATAGAATATTTTATTTCAATAAATAATAAAAAAGCAGCAAAAGACGTTAAAAACTTCAAAGCGAAAACAACAGCTTTAACTGATGAAGAAATAAAAATAAGAACAAAAAAATTTGTAAAAAAACTTCGAAGGAAAATATTCAACGGAGAACCAATAAATTATAGATATCAACAAGATAAAGACAGAACATTCATATACGAAGCAATTCAATTATTTGGCCAATATAAAAAAGGTTTTGAAGTTGCAAAACTAAACTATGAAGAACACACAAAATACAATCTTCCTTTGACTAAAGAAGGACTTCTTAAAAAACTTAATTCATATCTTCTCGCAGGAAAAAACCCTGAACGAACAGCAATGATAGCAATAAACAAAAAACTCGTAGATAGAATTAATTCTCGATTCGACGGATATTATGACGGATTAGAACAGGCAAAAGAAAAACTCATAGAAAATGGTTTTCCAGGAACTGCAGCGAAAATAGATAAAATGCCTGAAATTCGAGAAGCGAGAAAACGCATACATAAAAAAGCATATGAACAAAAAGTACAAGAAGGACTTGAAAAAATTCTTATTATAGATAAGAATAAAACATACAAATCAGAAGAACTGCCTATGGAAGTTAACAGCCAAATCCTGAGCGGTAGAGGTGTATTTCTTGAACTGGAAAAATCAGAGGATTGGATAGGAACAGTGGAACTCGCAAAAATTCTCAAATGCGAAGAAAGCAATATTGGAAAAAATATTATTCATAAGCATCCAGAATTAGTAATAAAATATACTACAGGCCAAGGATCAACCTATTTCTACAAAAAAGAACTGGCAGAAGTATATTCCAGCGGAATGGACAATAAAAGAATAAAAAAGTATAACAAACGAACAAAAGGTAAACCAACAAAAGAAGAACAAAGAGATAAAATTCCTACAATTAACTACAAAGACATTATCGATGCAGAAGAATTTTTCTATTTTGACATAGCAAAAAATACAACAGGAAAAGAACTACACCAATTACTTGAACAATCTCCTCAATGGCTATCATTCAAAGAAATAGGGGATGCAATTATGCGACATCCAAATACAGCAAGAAGACTTCTTACATACACCAAACCTGAAAAAGGAATTCGAATTCAGCATAATAGCTATTCAAAATATTTTTTCCATAAAAATGCAGTTCCAGAAACAATTAAACTTACAGAAAAATCATCCTATGATAAATTTATTCCATTAATTT
>Ga0075120_10002940_pt1 | contig 11989 bp, 8 predicted proteins | sample AntAceMetag02UKL_FD_69792 | JGI IMG/M metagenome (GOLD analysis project Ga0075120, IMG submission 69792) | Saline lake microbial communities from Ace Lake, Antarctica - Antarctic Ace Lake Metagenome 02UKL | ecosystem: Environmental > Aquatic > Non-marine Saline and Alkaline > Saline | place... | reverse complement strand
AAAAGATTGATCAGCGCACAGCTGCGGCTGCTAAAATGGCAATCATTCAGATGTTGGCACCTTACAAGACTAAGACCTTGACCATTACCTGTGACAATGGGAAAGAATTTGCCGATCACCAGGAGTTTTCCGAAGAACTGGATGCTGATGTATACTTCGCTCATGCTTACTCCTCTTGGGAACGGGGATCCAATGAAAATTCAAATGGTCTTTCCCGGCAGTATTTCCAGAAAGGAAGTGATTTCTCTAAGATCACAGATCAAAAAACAAAATTTGTAGAAAAAGACTTAATACCAGGCCAAGAAAATGTCTGGATATGAGAACACCTGAAATGGTGTTTTTCGAACTAAGTGATGTTGCACTTGTAACTTGAATCCAAGAGTAGTAAATATTTTTAATTTGCTCCATTTTGGATAGAAAGTGATCTCATTTATTCATTACTTAATTGGGCGATAGTATTAATCAAAAAGACCGCCATCTCTGCCCTTGTGGTAATTTTCTCGGGACAATAATTCCCATATCCACAACCACTTGTTATTGCATCAACTGCCAATTGTTCAATCCAGGCCGCTGCCCAGTAATCACTAGCCACATCACCAAATACAGTTCCAATCGCATTTGGAGGTACAAATCCAGCACCATGTTTTAATCGCACAAGAAACACTGCGATTTCAGCTCGAGTAGTTTCATCATCGGGACAGAAATATCCGGGCGAACAACCATTTGTTATCCCATCCTGTTTTAGTTTTGTGATCCAATATTCTGCCCAGTGACCCAAAATATCCTCAAATGCCGGTTTTGCCTCAGAAGGTGAAAAGTTCCCTCCCTCAATAACTTTCTCAATAAACACAGCCATTTGCGCCCGTATAACAGGGTCTTCAGGACAATATTTTAAAGAAGAATCTTCCACACATCCTGTGGTAATGCCCAAGATTCGAAGCTGTTCTATGGCATCATAGGCCCAAAAATCCGTTTCCAGATCCACAAAAGGAGAGATCCCTTCTCCTTGAACCGTGAATAAAAAAGGATTATTCTGTTCATCATTATGAGTGATTACAATATCAAATTGATAAGATCCTGGGTCATTCACAATATAAGATAATACAATTTCCTCTTGAGCACCCGGAGCTACTTCCAGATTATTTGGATAACTATTGATAGTGATATTCTCAATATTCTCCAGATCAACCTGGGATATAACCAATGGTGAAGATAGGGAATTATTTTCAATTTGATAGATCAGAGTTTCTTCCAGGGCTGCCCTTGTCTCTCCCAGAAAATCAGCTCCACTATTTATGATAGCGCTTCCATCCAACTTTCGAACACCAAATTCGGGCAATCCCCATACAATTTCATACGCCCAGGATTGATCATCCGAGTCAATATCATCTAGAGGACAAGTGCCTCCTGGTCGATATCGTGCCCAGATCGTATAGGGAATCAAACCAGCCTCTGGATCTGTGAATTCCAGGTTAAATAACTCTTCTAAATACGAATCAGCAGGGATTTCTTTGCACCCACTATCGAGGGATTCTCCAGAGGAATTTTTAATTATTTCCACTTTTAACGAACCTGCTACAGATGTATTGATGAAGATCCCCGTATATAGTGAAAAAGGATAATCAATTGTTCCCCTGCCGGGTTCTGGAAAAATCCTTATGTCCCGGATAGGATTGGTCGTTGAAATTTTATACCTATCCTCGGCGGGGAAGAATTCCTCTCTCTCCACTGCAACTTTTGGAGTAAAGTTACCAATTTCAGTATAAGTATGCTCAGCAATTTTAACTTCAGTATCGATTTGTTTACATACCATGCCAATATCATCACTTAAGCAGCTGCCATCCTCTGGCTCTGGCAAAACCCCACATTCTGCGCTGATCAATCCATATTCAGTCTCCAGCGAAGAACAATTCCACCAAAATGCAAAATCTATGGGCCCTTCCGCATCTCCATTCACATTAGCAATAATATCTGCATAATAAGGTACTGAAGCCAGGTAAGTATCACTAGTCAACGATACCCAAAGAGGTGAAACTGCATCAAAGTCGCTCAATCCAGATAAAACCCCATTAAAGATATTTAAGTCGATATTGGTCTCAATACCAGGGACAAAGCCCGCATTGGGACCACAACCGCCAGGTCCATAATATTGCCAGAAATCCCAATCTCGCCAATCTCCAGTCATAGGAATAGAAAAAGTCGGATTTGGTTCACATGACCAATACGCAATCCAGAGACCATAATCCGTTACAGCGTGGGTAAGGAAATAATTTATATAATTCAGGTTGGTATAAATTAATGGTGGAATACCTGTCCTGTTCTCCACAGTCTGCAACCACTCCAAAACCCAGGCAGATAAAGCTGCTTCCCCTAAAGATCCACGAACTTCCAAATCCAATACCGGCCTGAGAAAACCACTCTCAAGATAATCTCCCACAACACTCAAGAAATATTCTGCTTCTTCTACGCCGGTATTTCCCAGGTCAGGACGAGCAAAATGATACACACCCATATAAACACCGGCATTTTTTCCCTCTGCCATGTTGGTATGGAACATATTGTCTGTCCATCCTTTTCCTTCAGTGCCTTTCACAAAAACAAAATCATATCCAGCGTTGGCAACTTTCAACCAGCCAATATCACCCTGCCAGTGAGATACATCCAATCCATAAACATGTTCATCTCCCATTTGATCAGGAGATTTACTTATAGTATCAGAGGGTGCTAAAACCGGGGATTTTTGGTCAGGGAATGATTTTCTGACCTCGGAGATTAGGAATGTATCCCGTACTTGGTCAAGGATAGATAAAATTTCTTCTAAAGGAAAACTCAAAAAAGAATCTTCACTCAAGGAATCTGGATTTTGATAGTGAATCAATTCGGTAATTTCATAACAAACCGCATTCATATACGTACTTGATACTCTCCGCTCATAAATTTCCCCCATCACACCTTCCGTCATCAGGTCATTTGTATAGGATCTGCCATTAATCTCAATCTCAGAACGATCAATACTTCCTGGTCTGATTGCTGAACAATCCGTTTGGCCTTCTAACACAGGCAAGATATTCACAATTATTGACGCTTCAATTAAATTAGTTCCTTCAAAAAGTTTGGGTTTGACCAAAGAGAATTTCCAAACGGGTGCCTCGCTAGGAGAATTCAAACCACTGTTTAGCGCTTTCCCATCATAATTAGATACCAGAGTGACATCAGCAGGATACTGAAGTTCAAATCCAAATCCCGGCTCCTGGAAAATCTGCCAACCATCCTCTCCTTTAAACGTTTGAATGGGGTCTTCCTGCCATTCAATCTGAACAGCTCCTGCTGCAAATGATTTTACATAGGCAAAATCAATTCCAGCCATCGCCGCAGGCAAAATCAAACCGATTACGATAAAACATATAACAAAAATCAAAATAGTGATTATTTTCTTCATGATAGATTTCCTATATAACTGATCTGGTGAAAACCATTATCAACAAAATAATCCCTGGTTTTCGAAATTTACATAGATATTGCTGATATACATGCAATATCTATGCCAGCCTAATAAATAGGGGAAATCTGATCTGTAATAATCACCAATTCAGATCAAGAAAATATATATGGATTAGTCAATAGAGAGATGAATGACCTTAATGTCAGGATCCTTACGTCGGTAAAGGAATATTGAAGATATTCACCAGGAACACCGCCATTTCTGCCCGGGTGACTCTGTTTTCGGGCCGGTAGGTCTCGTCCAGATACCCACCCGTGATGCCCTGATCAAAAATGGGGTGCACTCCAGTAATGGGAGGGGTTTTTCCTCTCATCCCTGTCTATACTAATAGTTCAGTTTCGCAATAACAGGCTCAACGTTGAACTTTCGAACTTGTTAACATATAACTTTCTTATCTATAATCCTCAACTAATCCGATATGCAGGATCGTAATCCAACAGCTTAAAATCCTCTTCAAAATATTCTGCCAGGAAATGATAATCATCCTCAGTTATTTCTGGAATGATCCTCTCAGGGGTCCGGGATTGGTTTAAGGTCTTTAAAGTTAAAGGTTTCAAGTCAATCTGTTTTAATACATGATTAAAATCCACCCGAATGGATTCCACCTTCCCAATATAATCCAGCAATTGATTTCCCTCATAATCAAGAATCCAATCGGTTTGCGGTTTCATACCTGGCTCCCAAACCAGGCTGGGATGGCGGATAAATTCCGAAAAGGTCCTGGATTCCAAATAGGCTTTGGTCGCAGGCCAATTCCAGACTGGATCTTTGCTGATCTTTACAAAAGGAATATTCCGAAGATGCCGTTTCCAACCTTTCCCCAGGACCTGGTTTTCGATATACGTATACAAAGATAAAACCCGGCTGTAGGGATGTCTAACAAAACTAAATGTAAAATAATCTTCCCATCGTTTTTGACCTATCACCCACCCAACCTCAATCGCCTTACTATGTTTCTGTAATTTAAATCTACCAAGATAATGTTTCTGCATATCCACACCCAACGGCGTAGAACCCAGCACCAGATCATTCCATTTCATGGTTTTTTCCAATGCGGCGGTGATGCTTGTACCTGCAGCCTTGGTGATATGGATAAAAATAAATTTACGGCTATTGGATATAAACAAGACGACCTTTACCTTGTAACCGAATTCTAGGCATTGATTTCCTCATCGTTTAACGGATCTTTTGAGCTTCTATTGGCTCAAAATCTAATCGCAAAACCCGAACCCAAACACCCTGTTCTTTACATATTTCGTTAATCTGTGGGAAAAGAATACCTTTTTCGATAGCTTTGGAAGCGATGATTACTCCTTCCACTGATTGCTGTTCCAGAACCAGCTCTATATTATTAAATCCTCCAATTACATTTAATCCCTGAATAGACCGTCCCCGCAAGATAGGGTCATCATCCAAAAAACCAACCGGTTTATAATTTAAATCCTTATTCTGAAGGATCTCACGTAACGCCATTACCCCACCCCCACCGGCGCCATAAATTAACACTTGATTTTCTCGACCACTCCCGGATGGTTCCATAATCCGGTCCATAAATCGAAAAAAAAACCGAGAACCGAGAATAATCAGAAACAGTAATAAGCCAAAATCGATTAATACGCCTCTAGGGAAAACATCAAAACCAATCATTCTGCCGATTACCAGGGCAGATAATACGATTCCAGCTAGGATAGATAGCAAGTATCGAAAACCGTCTTCCATACTGAAATACTGCCAGACACCTCGGTAAATTCCTGCTACAAAGAAAGCGAAATAGATTGCAGCCAGCGCAATCGGCACAGTTTCTATAAATTGGTTAATTTGTACTTCACCAATAGGTAAACCCAGGTGAACTATGAACGCTAAATAGTATGCAAATATGATCAAGAAAAAATCAAGCACTACTTCAAGAATACGCCGTCGGTAGGTTAAATCAGCCACCAAACGTATAAATAAATTTTTGGGTTTTTGTTCCGATCCCTTATTTTCCACAAAACGAATCTTACCCAAATAAGCCGAGAATAACGAAAAAATCAATACTACCAGAGGAATTAACGCCAGGCTTAAGTAATAATTAATAGATTCGATCATCACAGCCGAGATACCAGATATCAGGCCAATCCCCATCAAAACCAATAAAGTTTGCCTTTCGCTCAAACCCAGAGCTATCAGGCGGTGGGACGTGTGGTCCCTCCCACCCTTGGCAGGCGACTGTCCCCTGAGTATACGAGTAACGGAAACCATCGTGGTATCTAATATGGGTAGTAAAAAGATTAATGTGGGTATTCCAAGAATGGCAAAGACATTGGATGCCTGGGGTTCCCGTGCAATTGCCAGGGAGGCCATGGTGATCCCCAGGAATAAGCTGCCGCTATCCCCCATAAAGATAGATGCGGGGGGAAAGTTAAACACCCAGAAACCCAGAGTGGCTCCTGAGACAGCCAATGAAAGGATCACAAATTCTGTATTACCTGCCAGGTAAAAGAAATAAGCCATAAATCCGGACGCGATTATTACAGTGCCGGCTGCCAATCCATCCATATTATCGAGCAAATTTACAGCATTTGCAATTCCAACTAACCAGAAAATTGAAATTAGAATGTTGGCAAAAGAAGAGGGAAAAAAGGCTGTGATATTGCCAAACACCACCACTATAATAGCAGCAATAAATAAACCAACTAATTTAGTTTGCGGGGAAAGATCCCAGATATCATCGGCTAATCCTAAAAAGAAGGCGATGGACCCAGCTATGACAATCCCCCAATCCAGTTCAGTAATTTTTCCAGAAGCAAGTAGCGCGATCAGAAACCCGATAAATATCCCCACACCCCCCAAATAGGGTGTTGCCTGATGATGCCAGCGATCTTCCCGGGGTTGAACAACTGCGCCAACCTTTCTTCCTAACCATCGGACACCAAAGACTCCCACCAGGCCAGAAAGAAATGCAATACCTAAGATCGACCAGGGCATAAAACCTCGCTAGAGTATCCAGGAAGGGGATAGATGCAAATGAATTTTGGGATAATCTTTAAAGAATAGTCTAGATCCAATCATAAATTTGATTATATCCGATTGCGGTGTGCTTCGCAAAAGAGAATCCGCTAGAGCATACCGATCTTATGATAAAGGATCAGAAACTGCTCCAAAACCACATCTAGACTGAAGTTTTTTTCAACCAATAACCGGCTCTCACAGCCCATCTTTATTCGATTACTCTTCTCATTTAAAACTTGGTTGATAGCTTGAGCTAAGGCCTGACTGTTTTTTAAAGGGATTAAAATACCATTCAGTTGATCCTTAACAATCAATCTGTTGCCAGGGATATCACTGGCAATCAAGGGGAGTCCAGAGGCAGCCGCTTCCAATAAAAACATGGGCAATCCCTCGTGATAACTTGGCAGTACTGCTACCGAAGCGCTCCGTAAGACTTCTGGCATGTCTTCCCGATGTCCCAGCAGCTCTACAATCCCTTCCTGACGCCACTTTTCCAAGACATGGTCAGGAACACAGGAAGGATTACCGGGGTCCGGTTCACCAGCTAATATGAAACGGATTGACTTATCAGAATCATTTACCAATCGGGCCGCTTCCACATATTCCGCTACACCCTTATCCCATAACAAACGAGCAGCCATAACCACTGTCAGTGGATCTGATCGAAGTTCATTTTCTTCTGATGGAGAAAAACGATCCAAATCAACCCCATCCCCGGGAATGATTATCGTTTGGGAGGGATCGATCAGTCTAAATTTTATTAACTGCTGCAGGTCATTTTCATTTAACAGCACCGTATGATTTCTCTGATTAGGGAGAACAGCCCGCAAGATAGGCAAAACCAGAAACCGCAAAAATGCTGCGCTTTTTGCATCACTAAATAAGTATCCCAAGCCGGTAAAGTTGTTAATCACCCGGGGAATCCCTGCTCTTTTTGCTGCCAGGGAGCCGTAAAAGATTGGCTTAATTGTTATATGATGAACCAAATCAGGTTTTAGTCTGCGGTAAATTCCGACCAGATCTTGGATGGAAAATAGTTCCCGCCAGGGTGCAGTGCTGCGGCGATTAAGAGTCCAGGGTTCCCATTGGTAACCGCCTTCCAGAAAACGATCAGAATACTCTCCGGGGGGACAGACCAGGATCACTTCTAAACCCTGCTCAATTAGAAAATCCACCAGGGGCATACGAAAGTTATAAATCACCCAATCGTAATTAGCCACCAAACAAATCTTTTTTGCCATTATCCTAATTTTTCAACCCTCAACTACATTCATATATAAATTAGTTAATCGCCTGGCCATAATCTCCCAGGAAAATTCTCCGTGGTAAGCTCTTCTCCCATTATTTCCCAATCTTTCCCTGAGGACCGGATCGTCCGCAAGGCTGCTCAACGCAGATTCTATATCTTGAAGATCTCCATATTCAACAACTAAACCACATTCAGTTTGTTCAGTGATCTGATCCATATTGGTTCTTGCAGCAGCAATGATCGGGATTCCCAACATCATGGCTTCAAATATTTTATTAGGACTGGCATACTGGTGATTGGAAATTTCTGGATCATAGGTGGCAAAACTGACATCTGCCTGGGTTGTGAGCTGGAGCGTTTTCTGGTAGGGAATTCGGCCATACCAGGTGACATTTGGCAATGAGTTGGCTTTTTCCAGGATAACATCGGTGTCACCACCAAAACCAGCCAAATCCAAATGCCAATCCGGGTGCTTCTCTAATACAGTTAAAAGCTCCATTAACCCACGTTCAAACTGGAGCAGGCCCACATATACTATCTGAAGTTTGGAAGTATTTTTCCTGATAGGGGAAGTTGATCCAGAGAGAAGATCTTCCGGGCTGTTGTATAAAATGGTTAAGTGTTTTGGTTTTGTTCCTTTAATTTGGTTTTTTCGAGCTTCATCTACCAGGATGACGCCATCTGCCCAATTAACTGCTCTTAAATCCAGCCAGCGGATCAGATTCTTGATCAAGGTAGGGGTTTTCCGGAGGTGATCAGCATAAAAATCAAAAATATCATAGATCAGTTTTTTCCGGAACAATAACTTACACAACAAGGCTGGTAATACCGTATCAAAATCACAGGCATGAATCAGATCGAAAGAATTTGCCTGCCGAAATAACCATCTCAATAAACCCCATTCCCAACGGATTAAGGCAGGCAAATTCCCCATTCCCTGAGCATATTCTGCAGGGATGGATAAACGGTTCACGGTAAAACCATCTTTTTCTTCCCGGGATGGAAGTTCATCGGTGCGATCCCAGGCAATCACCTGAACCGAGTAACCTGCTCGAATCAATGCCCGGGCTTCCTTCTCTACTCGCGGATCAGGATCGATTGGATTTGAGCGGCAGAATAAAACCCGGTTCGAGCTTTCTGTAGAGCTCATCAATATCATGGAAGGCTGAATGTCCGCACCAGGAATATCGCCATATCTCCCCGAGTGACTGGGTTGTCAGGGCAGTATAAAGGCGGATTGGCACTGCATCCGCCTGTTATGCCTTCTCCCGCCAGGACCTCGATCCAGTCATCCGCCCAATCGTTGATACCGTCATCCGGAACGATATCATCAAAACGAGTGCCAGTCGCTGGATCTGGTGAAAAACCCGCCCCATATTTGCTACGCAGTAAAAATATAGACATTTGAGCCCGGGTGACTGGACTGTCAGGGCAGTAAAGAGGTGGGCTGAGACTACATCCACCTGTGATGCCTTCTCCCGCCAGGGCTTCTATCCAATCATCCGCCCAATCGTTGATCTCGTCGCCCGGAATAACATCTTCAAAACGAGTACCGGTTGCTGGATCCGGTGAATAACCAGTCCCAAACTTACTGCGCAGTAAGAATATGGACATTTGCGCCCGGGTAACCGTATCTTCAGGACAGTAATATCGGTATACATATTCAGTGACTGGATCCAGGTCTATGGTTGTGATATTACAGCCACCTGTTATCCCGGCAACCGCCAAGCGTTCCACCCAGGACTGGTAGTAAATATCTGTCTGCTCTGACCAGGTAGAAGCCGGCCAGACATCTTCAAAGACTCCCACAGGGCGGTCAAAGGCGATCCTGGTCATTTCCACGCTGCTGGGTTCCCAATACCCATAGGGAGGCTGCGTGACAACCTGCTGGAATTCTGCCAAACCCTCATCCGCAATAGTGGTTTTGTCGCCAGCTTCCAGGCGATGGTCGATTTCGTCACACCACTTGACGCCTGGTTCATATTCATTATAGGGATTTTCCAATTTACTGAAATACAATACACCTGTCACTGCCGGGTAATTGCCAATTTTTGTCAGTGTATCCAGGAACCATGCTCCTCGATCCAAGCCCTCGGTTACTGAGCCAATTTCAGCGATCATAATCGGTTTCCCTGGAGCCATTATCCGCATCCGATCCAGATAAGGTTCATAAATATCTTCATAACTTTCGGATTTTGAAAAACTAAAGCAGGTACCCCAGTTAAAGGAACTGAACGCCACCACATCTACAGCTGAATCCCCGGGGTATCCTTCTTCGAAGGGATAACCCGTTGTGGCATTATGCCATCCATTGGGAGCGTATACCCAGCTGACTGAGTCTTCCGGGACGCCTTCTTCAAGAAAGATCTGTTGAATACGGAGATAAGCTTTAATAAAGTTCTCCGGGTCGCCACTGTAGGAAGCATATCCGCCATTATTTTCCTGAAGGGGAGCTATAAAAGCCCTGCGATCCTCATACAACCCGTTGGCGAAGAATTCAAATAAATTAGCCCAGTTGCGGATCGCAGCGTCCAAGGCACCGTTTGCTATTTCTTCAGCAGTGTATTGGATTCCCTCACCACCAGATCCCAGGTTAACAAAAGGTATGTACCCGTTATTCCAGGCGGCGGCCAATTCTGCATTGATAAACCAATCCGGGGATTCAATATCAATGAAGGTTCCCGCAATTGAAAATACATCTCCACCAAAATCAGCATCATAGGTATTGATCTCATCTACAGATGTATACAACTCCGCAGAGGGATATAAACCCACCAGGACAGGATAAGGATCCAGATCTGCTCCCTGGACTGTATTTGAAATAAATCCAGAAGTCACGGAAATCAATATAACAATGGCTATCATCAAGTATTTTTTCCTACGCATTATCTCACCTCTTCATCATTCCTTACTGTTGAGAACGTCAAATAATCATCACTTTGTTAATTATACCAAGTCAATAACATCCAAAATTCCAAAATATTATTCCTCTTTATGAGGTGGACCCCAAAATTTGACAAAAAATGGGACTAAATTAAGGTGGATACCTCCTTTTCAGATAGGATGAATTGTAATTAATTTTGATCTTCAAAATAAACATCCGCTGGAATTCGATAATCCAATGCTTGATGAGGCCTCTTAAAATTGTAGAAATCGAAATAGCTGCTTATTCCCTGACGGGTCATCCTCGGGCTTTCATATTTCTCTAAATAGACCTCCTCGTATTTGACTGAGCGCTATAAACACTCATTGAACACGTTATCTAAGGCACGCACCTGACCATCCAAACTGATTTGAATATTATTGTCTTCAAGGCGTTGAATGTACCGAGGGCTGGTGAATTGACTGCCTTGATCACTGTTCCAAATCACTGGCAAACCCTGTTCCAAAGCCACGTCAACAGATTCAAGCACGAAAGAGACCGCCAGGGTTTGATCCAGAGCCCAGCTAACCACATACCGGGAGTACCAATCAAAAACAGCTACCAGGTACATCCAGCCTTGTTTGAGAGGAATGTAAGTGATGTCAATGCCCCAAACATGATTAGGATAACAGGCAGTTACATTCCTCAGCAGGTATGGATATACTTTATGCCCTGGGTGAGGTTTACTCAGATTGGGCCGAGGACCAAGGGCTACCAGGCCCATCTCCCGCATGTACTTCTGCACCGTTTTGCGATTGATAGTCATTTCCTTGCGCAGCTCAACCGTGATCTTCCGAGAACCATAAAAAGGGCACTTGGTGTAGATCTTATCTATGCGGTGTTTGATAGCGATCTCCCGTGCCGATGGACCTGCAGGTTGATAGTACAACCCGCTTCGGCTGAGACCCAATAGTTCTGCCTGGGTGGAGAGTGATAATTCAAAATGGCTGAAATCAATCATCGTTTTCCGTTCACTTTTCGATTTGTTCAATGCCAGATTTTTTTTTGAGCCAATTGACTTGGGTTGTCAATCGGCCGATCTCAGAATACAGCTGATCTAATTTCTTTTGGTGTTCTTGCTCCACTTCATGGATCTGTTTATGGCGATCTTCAAAGGCTTCATGGAATTGACTTATTCCCTGCTTTTTCCAGCGATAGAGCTGATTGGAATGGATCCCATATTCTGATGAGATTTGGGCTACGCTTTTTTCTTCTTTCAGTAGCTCCAGGACGATTTGAGCTTTTTGCTTTGCGGTGTATCTTTTGCGCTTTTTCATGCTTTTAGTTTACACCTTAAGCCAGTCCTTTTTACTGTCTAGTTTTT
>Ga0075120_10002938_pt1 | contig 11991 bp, 7 predicted proteins | sample AntAceMetag02UKL_FD_69792 | JGI IMG/M metagenome (GOLD analysis project Ga0075120, IMG submission 69792) | Saline lake microbial communities from Ace Lake, Antarctica - Antarctic Ace Lake Metagenome 02UKL | ecosystem: Environmental > Aquatic > Non-marine Saline and Alkaline > Saline | place... | reverse complement strand
AACCATCGCCCTAGAAAAGTGCTTGGATTTAGATCCCCGTATGAAGTATTCTTCGGGGTGAAAAAACGCTACACCAAAACACCATTAGCTGTTGCACTTCGAACTTGAATCCGCGAAAGTTTAAGCGGACGTAATTTGAAGTTAGGCCGGGAAGAGGGTAGTCGTTTCGGTTTGAGTCTCGCTCACAGGATCAGGAGACAGTTTTTACAGCGGCAATCATAAGCAGGTGGATGGTTTTCATGTTTGGAGTTTATTTGTCAAGATGAGTATAGCTGAGTATAAATTTTTTAGCGTATTAATCAAATCTTGAAAACTATCCACCTGTTTTTTCTGGAGGCTATACTTTTTTTTAATCGGGCATTAGTATAAAATATTACTTTAAATGACTAATAGTAACTTATTATTTTTGACTGTTGGGACCCTTTCGGGTATTTTTGATCTGTATACACAATATGCACTCAGGAACCTGTGCTGTTAATATAACTATTATGAGGAGATTACTATGAGAACTATGCAAAGACACTATGTGCAGATAATTGCCACTACCCTGTTTATGGCCGTAGGTTTTTTGGTGGCAATACCTGTCGGGAGTGCGGTTGCTGAAACAAAAAGTATTATACTTGCTACCACGACGAGCACGCAGGACTCGGGACTTCTGGATGCGCTGCTTCCGGTATTTGAAAAACAAACGGGCTATTTTGTGAAGACCATTGCCGTCGGTTCGGGACAGGCCATGGCTATGGGCGCCAAGGGTGAGGCTGATGTGCTGCTGGTGCATTCACCTGATGCTGAGAAAAAGTTTTTGGCTGACGGCAACGGCATCCTGCGGCAATTGGTGATGCATAATGATTTTGTTATCGTCGGGCCGGCGGATGATCCTGCGGGGATACATGCTGCAAAGTCCGCATCCGAGGCTTTCAGGAACATTGCCGAAAAAAAAGCCCTGTTTATGTCTCGGGGCGACAATTCGGGTACGCATTCAAAAGAGAAAAAGATTTGGGCTTCGGCCGGCCTACAGCCTGAAGGGGCGCGCTGGTATCAGCAGACGGGTCTTGGCATGGGACATACCCTGGCCGTGGCAGCCGAGAAGGGAGGCTATACCCTTGCCGATCGCGGCACATATTTGGCGCTACGCAAAAATCTGGGTATTCCAATTTTATGTCAGGGAGACAGTATTCTGCTGAATGTTTATCATGTTATTGAAGTCAACGCTCATAAATGGCCGAAAGTAAATGCAGCCGGTGCCAAAGCCTTTGCTGCTTTTATGGTTGCAGAAGATACGCAGAAGCGTATCGGTAGCTTCGGTGTGGTAAAATTCGGTTCTCCCCTTTTTGTGCCCGATGCGGGCAAGACGGTGGAGAGTCTGGGAAAGTAATCAGCGCGATATCAGATTCCTTTTTTGGTGGCTGGTGGAACAATGAATAACGGTGCATTCTTATGGACTTAATTGTTCAAGGTGTTTGGAAGGCTGTTGTGCTGCTTGTCACGTTTGATCCGGAGACATGGAGCATAACGCTTTTATCGCTGCAGGTTTCAGGTGCGGCAACGCTGGCGAGTCTATTTATCGGCATGGGAGCCGGCATCTCTGTGGCTCTGGCGGATTTCCGGGGTAAAAAGCTGTTGGTGAGTATCATCAATACGGGTATGGGTCTGCCTCCGGTTGTGGTGGGCCTGTTTGTAACGATAATGCTTTGGCGCAACGGGCCTATGGGGTTTCTCAAGCTTCTCTATACCCCGGGAGCCATTATTCTGGCTCAGTCCGTCATTGCCACGCCCATTGTGGCAGGTATCACGATTGCGGCCATTCAGAACCTGCCTCGCAATCTCAGGCTTCAAATATTGGCACTCGGTGCAACGCGGCTGCAGATGATTTGGCTGCTTATGCGTGAAGCGCGTCTGCCACTGCTTGCAGCGGTGATGGCCGGTTTCGGCGGCGTCATTTCGGAAGTGGGGGCTTCAATTATGGTGGGCGGCAATATTAAGGGCTACACCCGTGTGCTCACCACGGCCACGGTCATGGAAACCGGCCGGGGTAATTTCGATATCGCTATTGCTCTGGGCATTATTCTGCTCCTTTTGACCTTTGCCGTTAACTATATTCTTACCCTTGTGCAGCAGCATGACAGGCCACGATGAACGCTTATCCGGGTATACTTGAAATAAAAAATATTGATGTCCGGCGCGGCGGCGCTCGGGTGCTCGATGTGCCGCAGCTCAGTCTGCGGCAGGGGCATATCCTGTGCCTCGTTGGCCCTAATGGTTCAGGCAAATCGACCCTGCTTTTAACGATGTGCGGCCTGCTTGATCGGACGCAGGGAGAGTTGCTGTTTAAGGGGTTGCCCGTAGACGGTCGACCCTCAATGCTTGCTTACCGCAGAAGCACGGCAACCGTTTTTCAGGAGCCTCTGTTGTTTGACACGACCGTGTATGACAATGTTGCCTCAGGCCTCAAACTGCGGGGCCTGCCCCGTCAGGAGATCCGGCGCCGGGTGGAGCACAACCTTGAGCGCTTTCGTATTAGTCATCTGGCTCGGCGCGCAGCCCGAAAGCTTTCGGGCGGTGAGGCCCAGCGCGCAGCTCTTGCGCGCGCTTTTGCCACGGAGCCCCAAATACTATTTCTCGACGAGCCGTTTTCAGCCCTTGATCCGCCTACACGCGAAGCCCTTATTGACGATCTCGAAAGGATATTCCGGGATACCGGTATTAGCGTTGTCATGTCATCGCATGATCAGACTGAGGCACTCAGGCTTGCTGACGCCATGGTCGTGATGCGGCAGGGATCGGTTGTGCAGACGGGGTCGCCTGAAGAGATAATAAATTTCCCTATCGATGAGTTCGTAGCGTCTTTTGTCGGTATGGGCACCGTGCTGAAAGGCGTGGTTGCAGAAGCCCTTCCGGGCACCGTGATGATTGTCGTTGGCGATCAACGGATTGAATGCGTGGGCGAGGTCGCAGACGGTCGGCAGGTCATTTTGTGTATACGGCCTGAACATGTAACCCTTGCCCTGCCCGGCGGCAATGACAGCGACAGTGCCCGGAACCATTTTAGCGGCACGATCACCCGAATTATTTCTATGGGGCATTTTCTCAAGGTGCAGCTTGACTGCGGTTTTTTCCTCTCGACACATATTACTCATCAGTCGCGGGAGGCATTGGCTCTTGCCGAGGGAGGCACGGTCGTTGTTTCCTTTAAGGCGACTGCTGTGCACATGATAGCGCACGCGTAAGGATATGCCACAGGAGTCACGGTAGTACTAGAGCTTGAGAATCTCTTTTTAGAAAAACGTACAGAGCGGGCGTGGGTCTCCATCCGTCGCCGGAAGGTTATACGTATTGGATCACTTTTTATCGGGAGTTTTCTTATGAGCAAAGAGATGCTGAACACGAAAGAAGTGGCTGAATATTTAAATATCAATGAAAAGCAGGTCTATAAGCTTATTCAGGCTAACAAGATACCCGCAACCCGCATTACGGGCAAATGGACATTTCCGCGTCAGCTGATTGAGGCCTGGATCATTAAGAATGCGGAAGAGAATATAGCCCCTAAAGGGAAAACGGCTGAGCCGGCAAGCCATATCGTAGCCATGGGCAGTCATGATTTCTGCATGGAGCTGCTGTCTCATGAGCTGACACGGGCATTCCCTGAGTTGAGCCTTTCTGTCTCTAATGTGGGAAGTTCCGGTGGTTTGGTTGCACTGTCTCGGGGTATTTGTCATGTTGCCTGCGCGCACCTGTTCGATCCTGAAACCCGCAGCTACAATGTGCCTTACCTGGCAACGCATCTTCCGGAAATGGAGGTGGTGGTGATTAATCTCGTACAGCGTGATCTGGGTCTTATTGTGCAGCGTGGTAACCCTCTGGGTATAGCCGCAGTTGCCGATATCAGCAGTTCCGGCGCGCGTATTATTAACCGCCAGAATGGTTCGGGAACGCGCCTGTTTTTTGATGCTGAACTGCAGCGGTTGGACATTGACGCGGAGCGCATTCCCGGCTATGAAGATGAGGTTTCCACTCATAATGAGGCGGCCCTTGCCGTTTTCAGCGGATCAGCGGATACGGCTATGGGTATTCTGAGCGCTGCGAAAATGCTTGAACTTGATTTTGTATATTTGGCCAAAGAGCGCTTTGATCTTATCATACCCAAGGAGCATGTAGCAGCCGTGCCCATTGACGCTCTGCTGCAGGTTGTTCGCTCCAAGGCCTTCAAGCAAAAGGTCAACGGCATGAGCGGCTATGATACAACCACCACCGGACAATTCATTGCCGCAACCTGATTGTAGTGGTATGTCCAAGGCTTGATAACGTGAAAGTGGCAGTCTCATCCCAATGTGTTGGTTTTATGCGGGATGATATTTTTTTAACCAAATATTAACCGGGGCTTATCATTATATTAAAAAACGGGGCGTATATTTAATGACATATGAAGCACATGGGTTGTGCATGTAACAGGAAAATTCAGGCAATCCAGGGAATGCCTTCGCAACGGATGCTTTCTGTGATTACGACAGGAGGTATATGCTGCGCAGGCAGTGAATAAAAAAACGAAAAATTTTTCTACTCTTTAACACTTCAGGAGGAACGCATGAAAAGAGGGGCAATTCTTCTAATAGCCATGGTGCTGCTGTTTATGTGGCAGGCTCAGGCCATGGCGGGTGAGATGGACATCCTGGTAAGAAAGCTGGTTGAGCATGGTGTTTTAAGCCAGCAGGATGCCGATGAGATTTTGCAGGAGACCCGCGTTGAAGCCGAGAAAGAGCGCCAGAAAACTATTGCGGCCACGCGCGAAGCGCTTATGACCGGTGAGGATGCTCCCTTTATGCTTGCTGAGTCGATTCCCTCCTTTATTAGAAATACCAAAATCAAGGGTGACTTCCGGCTGCGTTACCAGCATAACGATCGGGAAGGTGGTAATAATAATCGTAATCGCGGCCGTTACAGGTTGCGCGTTAGTTTTGTCACAAAGATCAATGAAAAAGTTGATGTGGGTTTCGGGTTTGCTACCGGTAATGGTAACCCGCGCAGCGCAAATGAAGATATGAACAATACATTTGAAAATCCTGGTATCCGGCTTGATCTTTCTTATGTTTCATATAAACCCTTTGACTGGCTGACACTTGTCGGTGGTAAGTTTGAAAATCCGCTTTGGCTGCCCGGCGGCTCCTTTCTCTGGGACAGTGACATCAGGCCCGAAGGTGTTTCCGTGTCTATGAATCGGACCGTGGGCGGAGTTGAATTCTTTATGAACAACGGGTTCTGGATTCTGGGTGAATTTAAGGATGATTCAGATGACCCGGTCATGTGGGTTCTGCAGCCCGGTTATAAGGTTAAACTGGGGAATAATGCGTATTTTAAAAATGCACTTACCGTGTATCAGTTCTCGAATGTCAAGGGTAACGATTTTGAGTATTCAAGCGGTTCAAACACGCGTAATCCCGACAACACCTATGCAAAGGACTATGATGCGTGGGTGGTTTCAGGCGAATTGGGCTGTAAAACCGGTCTTGCGCTGATACCGTTTGCCGCACTGTATAGTGAATATATTAATAACACCTCGACCAGCAGTAAAAACAGCGGCTATATTGCGGGGTTTAAGTTTGGTCACGAGAAGGTTTCAACAAAGCGTCAGTGGAAGGTAAATGTTCACTATCAACGTCTGGAAAAAGATGCCTGGCTTGATACGTTTCCGGACGCGGATGCTTATAGCGGTCAAACCAATACGGAATCCTACGTAGTGAAGACTTCGTATGGTTTGATGGACAAGATCAGTTTGGGGGCCAATTATTATCATAGCCGTCCGCTTACAGGCCCCAGTGACGACGATGATGTCTTTCAACTTGATTTGCTTATCAAGTTTTAAAAAAAATTCAATAGCATGAGGTAAACAAAGGGACCCTGCAGGGTCCCTTTGTTTTTGGGGAAAAGGGAAAAAGAAACAGGGCTGCCTGTGAAATGAACGTTGGTGTTGAGCCGTTATGTGCGCACGTCTTGAGTGCAGAAGCAGACGGCCTTGCGCATAAGCTTGAGGGCCTGCTCAATGCGCTCCAGTTCTTCAAAACCGTACGATATTCTGAGCTGGCGGTGGCCGGTTTCCTGAAGGGCTCCGCGCGGATGAACGCAGTGGCAGCCCGGTACATACAGAACGCGGGCATGTTTGTTCGAGTCGGGACCGTCGATTGCCGGATCACCGGTGGTGCGGGTCAGGAATTTGAAGAACAACGAACCCTCGTCTGTGAAAATATCTTTGAATGTCAGGTAAAAATAGAACGCTGCATCGCCGCCGGTACAGTTTGCAAGCCATGGGCCAAGCTCGCGCTCAAGCCAGCCTTTGATCTCGTGCGCTTTTCCGTGGTACCCGCAGTTGACGCGAGCGATCTGATCCTCGATATGGTGGTCAAGCAAATGACTCGCAATTTCCTGACTAAACAGCGGCGCGCTGAAACCGGTGTCAGCGGTTTTCTGCACGAGCGCGTTTAGCAAGGGTCCCTGCTTGCCGATCAGGTAGCCGATGCGCAGGGCGGGCGAGAGAATTTTTGAAAGGCTGCCGACTTCTAGTACAATTCCCAATTCATCAAACAGCAGGACCGAGCAGGGCTTTTCACACTCAGGGTTATGGATGGTATCCTCGTAGGCAGTGTCAAACAGTACGGGGATTTTTCGTTGTTGGCTGCGCGAGAGCTCTGTGGCTATCTCTACGATCTCGCGTCGTCGCGTGTTTGACAGTATCGTGGCAGTCGGGTTGTTCACGGAAACAATATAGAAAAAACTGATATCCCTACAGCGATCACCGAGTTGCTCCAGCCTTTCGTGCAGCAGATCGGTGCGTAGGCCGGAAGAGTCTTCGGCAATTGCAATGATGTCAAAACCCATGCGCTCCAGCACGTTGCAGTAAATGTAATACATGGGGTCGGAGGTTACAACAATGCCGGGCTGCAGCACCTGCGCCAGGGCCTCAAGCAGGCTGGTAACACCGCTTGCGCCGATGATGATTTTTCGATCGCGCATGTGCTCGTGGGTCAGTCCTCCGCGCGCGTTGCGTATGATGAAATCAAGGATTGATTGCGTGAGGGTGGCTGAACCACGGGGACCGCCATAATTGAATGGAGTTTTGTGGCGTGAGGGATCGTCCAGGATTTTTCCCAGGGCATCCCGGATGAGCTCAGCCGGGATGGTGCGTTCGTTGACATAGCCGACCCCAAGGTTGATATCGCATCCGGGGCGGAAATCAGCCGCAAAAGCATCCATCATTCTGTTGACCGGAGATGGCCTGCTTGAGGCTTTGCCGTAGGGTGAAAGGGTGTAATCCATCGTTTAGGACCTGTGATGCGCTTGTGCAAGTCTGACAACGCACGGTTGATTGTTAGGGTGAGCATTTCACAATTAGTATGATCGTTTTATTGTGAAAAACATCACAAAAATTTCGGGCTCACTGTTTGTAAATAGTAGCCATAACTTTTTATTTTTGCAAACAAAATTGAAACTATGCGGATTTTTATTGTTGTCGCTCTACCGGGTGCGAGCCGGCACTCGGCAGGTAGCTTTTTCGGGTTGTATGCCGAAGTTGTTTGTGTGATATTGTTGTGAAAAGCCCTATAGGGAGTCGTTTTGTTGGACCATAGTTTGTATGGTGCCGGCGTATCGCCGGATTGGTTTGGTTGAGAAAGGAGAACACTCGTGGAAAAGCATCAGGTGATTATTGTCGGCGCAGGCCCGGCGGGCGCGACCTGCGCGAAAGTATTACAGGACCGTGGAATCGATGTGCTGGTGATTGATGGTCAGAAATTTCCCCGGCACAAGACCTGTTCCGGGGTTTTGTTCGGACAGACTCAGGTTTTGCTGCAAAAATATTTTGGCTGCATGCCGCCTGATAGAGTGTATTGCGCGCATCGAGATATCAATGCCTCCGCCATACAAGAGTGGACACCCGAGGGCTCCTGTCAGTACGTCTGGGAAATTCCAAAGGACGGCGAGACCTTTCCAGGAGAGTATTACAATATTCGCCGTGCTGATTTTGATCACTGGCTTATAGGGCAATCCGGTGCTGAATTCCGTGACGGGTGTAGCCTGAAGGCTTTGCAGCAGGCCAACGACGGAGTGAAGATTACGGTACAGTACGACGGGATAGAAAGCGAACTTAGTTGTGAATATTTGATTGGAGCGGATGGGGGTAATTCAACAGTGCGAAAGGCTGTTGATTCGAACTGGGTCAAGCAAAGCCCGACCGTACTCGTCTATCAGACGTACAACTATTTTCAGGATCGGGGTACGCTTCCCGAAGGGCAATGGACAGTTTTCTTTAAGCCCAAAATAGGCGATATTCTATGCTGTGTGCATCAAAAAGATGACACGCTGGTACTATGCGTCGGCGGTTTTCAAGGCCGCAACCTTAAAAAAAGCACAGAGACATTCAAAGAATTTCTTGCGGGCGAGTTCAAGGTGGTTTTCGGGCAGAAGCAAAGAGATGAGGGTTGTGTGATTCGCATGGCGCCGGCTAACCTTGGGCAGGAGCGTATTCTTCTGGCCGGTGAGGCGGGCGGATTTGTCTATCTTAACGGTGAAGGCATCAGTACTGCCATGGATTCCGGATACCGGGTGGCCGAGGCTGTCGCTGAGGCTTTGAACAGCGGCGGCAGCGCTCTTGATCTCTACAGGGAGAATACTGCAGATATCTTAGGGCATATGGATATTTGCATGCAGAAGCTGCATTTTCTTAGCGTTGCTCCACCGGCATAGCTGTATGGCATGTGTTTTGTTTGTATGTTATAACTAACCAACCAATTACATTAGCGGATGATCATAACAGTAAGCAATATTTTTTCTGTGATTTTACATTTTTTAGTTAGTAACTATTAAAAAAGGAGCTACGAAAATGGAAAACAGAACGAAACAAGCGGGATTGATTGCCTTTTTATGCATGATAACTTTATTGTTTAGCGGCAGCATGATGAATGTGCAGGCGCAGTCGAACATTCCAGATGCTTTGGAGTCCTTCGAGGGTTTAGACCAGTCAGTATGGGAACGGGTCACTGTGTCCGGTTTTGGTAATGAGAATAACTTTTCAGTAGTTGCCATGGCAGAGTATCAGGACCATTTATATGCCATGACCCGTAATCAGGATCTGGGTGCGGAGGTTTGGCGCACCAACGGCACTGGCTGGGAGCAGGTATTGTTCCCCAACGGAGAGACCAACGGGATTTACGGTAACACCAAGATTAATAATGTATGGGCCCGAATGATTGTTTTTGAAGGCAAGCTCTATTTCGGTTTTTCTTCCGGTTTGCAGGGGACTGCTCTCGGTTCGACCGGCTGTGAGATCTGGCGTTATGATGGTACGACCTGGCAGCCGGTGATTTCTGATAAAAGAGCTGTTGAAGAAACCGGCACACTGTCAACGATCACAGACTGCGGTGCAAGTGACGACAACCCGAGTGCATATTTTTCTGATTCCAGCAAGATCTGGACAACCGATCAATGGGTGGGCGGCGTACTTACCATAAGCTCTGGCGCGGGCCAATACCGCAAATTTAGAATTACCGCAAACACGGCTACCCAACTCACCGTGCAGCAGAATGAACAGGCCAACACATATACAGATGGGTCGACTGAGAGTGAGTTTACCCTCTGTGATGAGAAAACATATAACAATCCGTTCCCATTATACAGTTATACCCTGGGTGCGATCAATACCGGGGATACCTATGAAATAAACATGGGCTGGGAACAAAACGGCTTCGGTGATTTCTGGAATAAGACCATTACGGCCATGCGTATTTTTGACGGTAAGTTGTACGTGAGTACCGGCCTTAATTACGACAGGGGCGCACAGGTATGGTTCACCGAGGATGGCGATACTTGGCAGGTTACCCGTTCGGCTAAAACCGCAACCGAACCCTATACTTTTAACAGTTTTGGTAATTTTCATGAGGCGCAGGCAGGTTATTTCGGCAGTCTGAAACCGGTTTCAAGCAGTATTACAGATCTGGTTGTATCATCTGTTTCAGGAGCACCGGTACTGTATGCCGGAGGCACAGGCACCTCAGGTCCTGCCGGCGGTTGTTCTCGTCTGGCGCAGCTGACTGCTGGCGGCTGGCAGTTGATCGTTGATAGTGGCGTTGATACAAACACCACCGGAAGCAATGAAAACGGTTTTGGTAGCCCTTCTGGCTGCGGGACCAATCAGTTTAATTTTATGCCCTGGAGTCTAGCTGATTTTCTGGGAGAGCTTATGGTCGGTATCAGTGGAGATGGTACGCGTGTTCTTAGGGCTCCGGCGCTTACTGATGAGCAATCCATGCTTGATGATGATTTGTGGACCTATAGTGTCGGGCAGGGGAACATTGAAGATGGCTATACCGATCCGCTTGGTTCATCCGTTTATCCAAACGGTTTTGACGGATATACCTTTTCTGGTGGCACGTATCAAAATATCGCGACAAACCTTTTTCCCTTTGGGGGAATGCTTTTCGGCGGCACAATCAGTTTTTATGTGCCCGAATACAACCTTCCTGCCGATATGGACGAATTGCTTGGTGCCCAGTTGTGGAGAAGCTCCAACGGCATGACCTGGACGCAGGTTACGGACGATGGGTTCGGAGATAGCGACACTATCATGTTTGAAGCCTTTGCCGAGTTTAACGGTGTTCTGTATGTTTCCGGCAGCAAGGGGGCAAGCTCCACTCCGTCCGGTCTTGGCGGCGCTAAGATCTACCGCATGGCCTATGAGCCCTGTGTTATCACCGAGGCGGACCAGACGTTAGCAGATAAATTCGAGCGCTTCACGGTAACCGGTATCACAACGCCGTTGCCTGAAGCTGATCCCAATCCCCCGGGATTTCTTGGAGCCTCATTTTTGCGAGTTGGTGATCTGGACGGGGATGACACAAAGGAAATTGTCGTCACGTCGGTCTCAGGGGCGTCGGGTTCTTTTTGGACTGCGGATGGAGCCGTGGCTGTTTTTACACGGACCAGCGATGACCTAAGCACATGGACGCAGTCGGTCATCCGTGCTGATTTTGCCTGGGCCAATGATATGCTGATCCGGGATGTGAACGGTGACGGAGAAGTTGATATCATGGTATTTGACAACTTTTTGGCGGGTGCATTTACAAATAATCCTGCAGGTATTTATTGGTTGAAAAATCTTGGTGGTGATATTACTGACCCCGGCAATTGGGAAAAAATAACCCTGTATGCCAAAGATCCTGCTGAGGAAGGTATTGACGACTATGAGAGGGCCAAAAGACGGGCATCCTATCATCAAGCCTATTTTGTGGATCTTGACGGTGATGGGCGCGAGGATTTTGTTACGACGCGTATTTCAATGGAAATCTGGCAGGCCAGGGACACACAGCCCTTATTGTATGAGCAGCAGTACATGTGGGTTGAGTGGTTCAGGGCTGAAACCGATCTAACGACCTATCCGACAGGTTTTTCCGGCCCCTATGATATTGGCGATGGCGCTGGTTTTTTGATGGGCATGGCAGATATTGATGATGACGGTTTGCTTGACGTGCTGGGGCCCCAGTTTTTTATCACTGACCCCGGCGGCCTGATTGTTAAGGGTTCTCCTGATGGGATTGATCCGTATGGCGACAGCCTTGTATGGTTTAAAAATCCGGGTCCGCAAGAAATTGCGAATGATCGTAACATTGCCTGGGAGCGTTATACCATTGATAACTGGTATGAGTCCTCTAATCCTGTGGGGAAAGCATTTTCAATATTTCCAGCGGATCTTACGAATGATGGTAGTGATGAGTTGATTGTTACAAGCCATAATCATCAGGATAGTGTTGATACTCAAAGAGTATGGCCTTCAGGGGTTTACTATTTGAGCATTCCAGATGATCCTTATGATTCTGCGAATTGGTCCCCGGTTGCAATTGATACGGGCGATGCCTTTCTGGTTGATCGTCCCGGAGGTCCTTACGGCCAAGGCTCACCCGGTTTTGCTGCGGTGGGTGATATTACCGGCAATGGACTAGCCGATATGGTTGT
>Ga0075120_10002937_pt1 | contig 11992 bp, 10 predicted proteins | sample AntAceMetag02UKL_FD_69792 | JGI IMG/M metagenome (GOLD analysis project Ga0075120, IMG submission 69792) | Saline lake microbial communities from Ace Lake, Antarctica - Antarctic Ace Lake Metagenome 02UKL | ecosystem: Environmental > Aquatic > Non-marine Saline and Alkaline > Saline | place... | reverse complement strand
TTGCTACAGTATTACTGCCAAGAACAGAAAAACATGGTTTATGCAAAATAACCAAGAAGATTTAATAAGTCTGAAAGCGCATATTTGCCTGAAAAATACTTTTTCAGGAGACCCTACTTAATTGATCCACCTGTCGAACTCTTGTTTCAGTTGATGACGATCGAGAACATAAAGATGACACCATCTCGTTTTTAATCAATCAGTACTTGAATCACTCACTTCATTATAGATGACAGACAAAACTATAATGACCAGTTGACGAATGGGAATATGGGGAATTGACCGCCCTGCTTGATAATATTCACAAATCCGAGTTGTACTCCTTTCATACTGCCGGAATAATTAATAATTCCTAACTGCAATCCATGAGCATAATTGGCATAGTTAAAAGCGCCTGATTGTAATCCTTCGAAATCGCCCTTCACATAATTAACGAAGTAGTTATTCTGCCAACCGGTGAAATCCGCATCCGCAATTCCAACCATTCCTTGCTGGTAACCAAGTGATTTGCCTTGTGTCGTGTGGTTGACCATTCCCCAATCAATTCCGGTGAAGGAAGCGTTTTTTCCATAGATAAGGTTGAGCCGAATTCCTGTTATCGTATCATCTTCCGGGAATAATTGTACTGGATTAAACAATGAAAGTTGAACCGGATGGTCTTCAGCCAAAACCGGTGATGAAATGAAAACAAACATTGCTACTACTAATCCAACTAATAAGCGACTTTTTCCAGACATGCGAATCTCCAATCTTTTAATTTTCTATATCATCAAATCTTCAAACAAAAATAATGTGAATACTTTGCAAGGGCAATAGTGAAACCAATGAATCAAATTCTGCTGATCCAAGGAATATCTGGATACACAATATAAACAGTTGTTTGTTCCGTCAGTTCTTTAGCGAAGCGGTGAACTGACGGAGATCTCTGTCAGGTCTCCACTGCGTTCAAGACCTGACAGAACATCTAGTTAATTCATAATTCATAATTTACTTAAGCATCTTCTCCATCTGATTCAGAGTTTCTTCATAACGCACCATCACAGTTTTTATAACGTCCGGATTATTCATATCTACGCCTGCTGTTTTGAGTGCGTCCATCGGATAAACACTGCCGCCTAATTTCAGCATGCTGATATAGTCATCGACCGCTTTTTTGTCACCTTCCCTGAATCTCTGGGCAATAGCTTCACCGGCGGCAAAACTGCTTGCATATACCCAGACATAGAATGTGCGGTAGAAATGCGGGATTCTTGCCCAGCCAGCTTTGAATTCATCATCAAGAACGAGTTCGGGACCGTAATAATCTTTCCATAGATTCCCATACATATCACCAAGTGTTTCCTTGGTGAGGGGTTCATTGGCTTCTGCCATTTCATGAGCGTTTTCTTCGAACTCATGGAAAAATATCTGTCGAAGGAATGTACCGGTAATATTGCCCATATACATGTTAAGGAGTGATAATTTTTCCTCGTCGGTTTTAGCACGTTCAAGCATATAGTCAAGGAATAACGCTTCGCTTGCCACAGCGGCTACCTCTGCTACAAACAACGAGTAATCAGAATTATGGAATGCCTGGTTTTTATTTGCCATGTAAGAATGTATCGAATGCCCCATTTCATGAACCAGCGTAAACACATCCTCCATCGTTCCGCCCCAGTTCAGCAGCATGTAAGGATGGGAATTATAGCTTCCCCATGAATAGGCGCCGCCTCGTTTGCCCTTGCTTGCATACACATCGACCCATCTCTCACCAAAGGCTTGTTTACCGACTTCGAAATACTCTTTTCCGTAGGTCTCTTTCCAGAATTCAAGGGCAATTTTGTACCCTTCATCATAAGTAACCTTGATTTCTCCTTCTTCAACGAGAGGGACGTATAAATCATATACATGAAATTCATCAATACCAAGAATTTCCTCTCTTAATCCGGCATACCTGTGGATCAATCCAAAATTGTCATGCACTGTGTTAACAAGAGTTTCGATTACAGAATAAGGTACATTCACCTCGAACATCTTTTTGTCGATAGAACGTTCATATCCACGATTGCGTGCAAAGAAGATATCCTTCTGAACATGACCACCGTAGGTTGATGCGAATGTATTTGCATAATCTGTGTAGGTCCCAAAGAGACCTAATGCTGCATCCCGGCGGACTCGCCGATCCTTCTTAGATACGAAGCTGTAATAAAGTGCAGGTGAAACTGTCGCTTCTTCACCATTCTCATCTGTGATTTTGGGCCATTTGACGTCAGTGTAAACCATGCTCGAGTAAGCTTCAAAGGGAGCCCTGGACAGCAGCCCGACAGATGCAAGGACTTCCTCAACTTCAGCCGAACGAATATGCTCCTTGTTACGCAAGATGTCGTCGATATAGTGATCGAATTCCTTGACACGCTTATTTTTCAAATATTCATTCATCATCTCGGTTGGTATTTGAGCAATTTCAGGATCAATAAAAGAGAGTGCCTGGTCAATTCTTGCTGAAAGGCTGTTAAAGCGATTATACAATTCACGAGCGTCGCTGTTGTTGGTGTCGGTATGGTAATTTTGACCGGCATACACAGACAGCTCGGATGATCTTTCATACAGGTCAAACATCGCTTCAATTCCATCAGCTAAACGATCTGCGGATTCACCAAGGTGACCTTTGTGTTCCTCGATTTTTGGAAGCAGTGTTTCAACCTGAGCAAATTCTCCGTTAAAAGCTTCTACTGATGGGAAAATATCCTGAAGGTTCCAAGTATATTCTTCAGCAATTTCTCCACGGTTCTCATAATATATTTTCTCGGCGGAATCTGTTTTTTCGGCCTGGACAAAGCCAACAGCTCCTGTAAAAATGGAAACAACGATAGTAAAGATGATCAAGCGCTTCATGGAATACTCCACTTTAAATGTATGTGTTCACTACAATATTTATATGATTAATAATCATATAAAGAATTTTACGACTTTTATTTCTGCATCAATTGATTCCTAAAAGACTAACAAACTAATCAGTTAGTAATTTTCGAAAACCTAAAGTACAAAACAGGACATGCAAATTCAAGGTCTGAAATATGAGTATTTATGCAGTTGATAATATGTGCATTATGACTTAATGGTAATCCCAAAAAAAAATCTTTCGTTCCACTTAGCAAACTGCCTGAGCTGCTATCTCAAACTCGATGGAAACACGTAATATTCAGATTCTTAGTCTTACAACCAACCGACGAGGTAGTTCATTAAAGTATCAGCCTGTTCAATATTTTTTACGTAGCGCATCTTCATTTCGGCTATCGCTATGTCGCCTTTAGTGTTTTTCAACTGATGTGGGAAGTTATCGTTTACCTGGGTTATTCCAATTTCTAAAGGAGTTTGATGTTTGGAGAGAGTTGCTGATATTTCGATCAATGAAGAATGAAATGCAAGTTTTTCCGAAGCATCAGGATTGTGATGACATCTGACGATTTCGCTGATTTCATCACTGAAACCCCATTTTTTCAGGAATATTGCACCTACCTCCGCATGATCCATCCCAATATATTCTTTTTCAAATTCAATATCCCATTCATCTTCAGTCTCTGCCAGGAAGAGCAAAATCCCAACGGCTTCCGGGAAAAGATGATCCATTACAAGCCATCCGATATTATGCAGTAAACCAACAAGGAACATATCTACATTACTTGACGATGTTCCCGATTTACGCATCTCCAGACTTTTCGCCAGGAAACCGGTACTAAGTGAATGCTTCCAGATATCTTTTCGATCAATATTATGAGATTCCCACTTCTCAAAGGATTGGAAAAAACCAATACTGTTGCAGATGATTATCAGGTTTTTCAAGCCGATTGTTACTATGGCTTCTTCGAGGGTTTTTACCGGCAGCCTTCTTCCGAAGTGAACGGAACCGGCAGTTTTAACAATCTTCGCAGCTAGAGGTGGGTCAATAATTATTGTCTTTTTCAATTCCTGTATCGTTATATCAGGATCACTTGCCAACCCCGATACACGGGCTGCGATTGAGGGCAGGGTCGGCAAATCAGTTAATTGATCAATTGCCTCCAATGCTTTGGCTCTTCGATTCTCCCCGGTCACTTCAGACACTGATTATTAAACCTTATTTACTCGCCCAGGCATCTTTTCAGAACTATATAGAATTTTTCGCCAAGGTCGCTGTTCAGATCAATACGATAACGGAAAAGTTCGTTTGCTATATACTGTTTGGCACGGTTCCAGTCAGGCGCTCCAGCAACTTTAGTAATAAATACGTCCATTAAATTTGCTTTGCCACCATACATTTCATTCACCAGTCTATCATGAAAAGGACCTTTCCTTAATTCTGCGAAATGATCTTCTTCTTCAGGTGTTAATTGTACATCTTTATATTCTTCGATTTCCTGTTCAATCTCTTCAACTTCAGATTGTACAGGGACTTCATCACCCAGGGCTTCTTCGCCGGCTTCAATTTCCATCTCTAATTTATCTTCGAGGATTTCGAGTTTTTCTTCCTCCTCAATATGCTCTTCGGATTCGACCGGTTCTTCAATGAGTTCATCAGTACTTATATTTTCCGCTTCCTGTGTGATTTCATCTTCTAATTCTGATAATTCAGACTCAAATTCATCAAGTCCATCCTCTTCCAATAAGTCAGTATCTTCAAATGTATCAACTGTCTCATCAACACCTGGTTCCTCTGAAAATACTTCCTCCTCAATATCCAATTCTTCTAATGTTATTTCATCAAGATCGAGATCCTCTTCCTCCTCAATCTCAGTATCAAAATCAACTTCATCTGATTCTTCTGATAATACTTCTTCCTCAATGTCTAATTCTTCCAATGATATGTTATCGAGATCGATATCCTGCTCTTCAAATTCAATGTCAAAATCAACTTTTTTCGAATCATCCAGCTCTATCGGTTCTTCTGTGGTGATATCATCAAACCGAATATTATCCAAATCTTCATTTAATTGTAAATCCTCAGTTTGTAAATCCTCACTACCTGATCCGAAAAGCTCCCTTATAGTTTCCTCTTCTTCGCTTACCTTTTTTATTTCAAAATCCTCAAGATCGTCTTCGATACTTTCGGTCTCCAGTTCATCAATTTCTTGAATTTCCTCTTCGACCGCCAATTCATCAAGATTTGATTCAGTATCAGAAGTTTCAGGTTCATCTGATACATCGTCTATATCTTCATCAATTGTCTCTTCCCCGATTATTTCTTCATCCAAAAGTTCTTCTTCCAATTCATCGGGAGTTTCGATTTCATCAGATTCCTGCTCTATAACCAAATCCTCGGATATGGTTTCGTCAATCTCATCTAACTCTTCATCAGGTTCTACTTCAAGGCTTTCCTCCAGGTCACCTTCAATGCTTTCCTCAGCTTCTTCCTCTACTTCGATCTCTGGTTCGATCTCTGGTTCGATCATTTTATCTTCTACAACCGCAACAGGTTCTTCATCTATTTTGGGCTTTGGCTTTTTCTGGGTTGTTTCAGCTAACAGGCTGCTTCTCTTTTTCAGGAGTAATGCGTAACGCTTGATAATTCTGATTAATTCCTCTTTGGTGGCTCTTTCAATCCCCACTTCCATTTCAAGATCGAGTGACATAACCCATGTATCAGCGCCTCTAAGTTGGATGAGGTCACGAACCACCGCCAATTCCAGTTCTTCCTTTTTGTCGCCGGTACCCAAGATTTCAAAAACCTCTTTTACTGCCTCAGCTGCGTTTCTGCTACACCATTTGTCATAAGTGTCCTTTAGAGCGTTCAGGTATGCGCCTCTATCAAGGACTGTCTTTGGTGGGAATACTATAGTGTCAACTATTGTCTGGGTAAAACTTGCGAGTTTGGTCCTGTCAATAGATTTATTTAATTCTGGCCAGGGTATCGATACTTTTCTGCGGAACAGCTTGTCTATCAGTTTTTCAAATTCATGCCCCGGTTCCGGTGGCAGTTCATCTATATAGTCCTCTACCACGCTGCAAATATTTTCACATGGCAAAGTCCAAGCTTGTGCCATTGCATCTACTAAGTGCCGAACTGCATCATGACGAGAAAGATCCAGCAATTGATCACTGGCGAATTCGTCTGCACGACGCACTGCTTCATCGCGAGCAAGATTATCCAGCTTGATTTTTAAATCATCCGGGAGATCCGTCCATGAAACGGGAGAAATACGATTTTCACTTCGATGTTCTTCAAGCCATGTGTTAAGTTCATCCATTCCTGACTCCTCTGCACCAAACCTGCATTTAAAAAAAGACAATATTTCGCAAAAATACCAGTAAGATTACTGCTACGCAACCGTTAATTACATTTGGAACGAACAATTTTGAACTATACTCCACTCGCCAGTCTTAACAGGCAAAGCGATCCCTGGAGTTTGAACAGCCGTCAAAATCATAACAGATGATACAATTATAGAGTACAACTAATGAGATAAATTCATCAAAATCTCCTCTTAACCATTGGAATAGAATGAAATAACTCATTTTCAAATTCTCCGTTTCGCTAACCAATTCAACTTGCCGTCAAATACATTGATAATGTACCTTGATCAGATCATTAACAGTACCCACAAAAGACTCATTCCATGACCGACAGTAAAAGCTACGCTCGCAAACTGGTTGAAAGCACAGAACAATTGCCTTCACCTGACCCAATCGTCATTCGGGTCTCACAATTGGTCTCTGACCCGGATACTGCTCCAAAATACTTGGCGGCTGAAATATACAAGGATGCCGGATTAACCTCGCGGATTTTAAAGCTCAGCAATTCAGCTCTTTTTGGATTATCAAGACAGATTGTGACAATCGAACAAGCAGTTGTAGTGCTTGGATTCAATGAGATTCGTAATCTAGTAATGCTCACTTCCACTCTCAGGTTGATGAATTTGGGTCGGGATGAAGAGTTATTTAAATTGCTTTGGGATCATTTTCTGCTTACGGCTATAGCAGCACGGTCAATTGCAAGACGAGTATCAGGTGACCTGCCGGGAATTCGAGAGTATTCCTATCTCGGAGGATTACTTCATGATATTGGGAAAGTAATTTTGGCGCTAAGGTTTACGAAAGCTTACAGAAAACTTGTGGATAGAGATGATATTTTAATTGGTAATATTGTTGAAGAAGAAACAACGTTATTTGGATGTAATCACCTTGAAACCGGGGAATGTCTGCTTGAACACTGGAATTTCCCACCAATCCTGGTAAATATTGCTGGATATCATCACAATATCGAAGATAAAGATACCAGGGGCGTAAATTTCCTGAAGATAATATGGCTTGCGGATGCTCTATCAAATTTTATTGGTCATAAGGATGTTGAGGTTGCTGGACATAAAGAAATGTTGAGGAATACGAGAATTCATGAAGAAACATGGAATAATATCATTATCGAGGTCAGGGATCGTTTTGAACTTGAAAAAGAAGCCTTTTAAACAATAGCATAATTAATATGACGAACAAAGAACGTAAAGCGAGATATTACAATAAATTAAAAAAAGATGCTGACCTGTACAGCTATGCTCCGATTGCTCTGCGAATTCGAGAGGTAGCGAATAATCCAAATGCTTCTGCGGCTGACCTGGCAAATGTAATACTGCATGATCATGGTCTGACCACAAAAATTCTGAAACTCGCAAATTCTGCCTATTATCCTCCTTACAATCGCAGAATATCCACTTTGACACATGCCGTTGTGATCATGGGATTTCATACAATAAAAACCCTGGCGCTTAGTGTAAGTCTCTACGAACGTTTTCAAAAATCGGATGATGGAGACAGCATGATGCGCACTTTCTGGATTCATAGTGTTGCTACTGCATTATGCTCCAACCAGATAGCTCAAATGCTAAAATACAAATCCGGGGAAGAAGCATTTGTTGCCGGCTTTCTCCATGATATCGGCAAATTGCTTATCAGCTTTTTTACTCCTGTTGAATGGGATGCTATCTCGATGAAAATAGAGATGGGATATACTTCAATGCAGGCGGAATTACAGCAACTTGGAACATACCACACTGAAGTGGGCGAATATGTAGGCACAGAATGGAATTTGCCGGAAAATCTGCTTGCCGTAATGCGAAACCATCACAGGATTGGCGTTCGTGAAACAAAAAAAAGCACTGAACCCCTTGTCGATATCGTCTATATCGCAAACTTGATAGCACACAGGGTGTTTCATGAAAAAGGCGCGTCGGTTTGCAGTTTGAAAGATTTGAAACGACAGGCAAAGTACCTTCTAAATTTGAGCAGCGAACAGGTTAATAAGCTGATCGACTTTGTAAAGCAGAATACCACAAATACTGCTGAAGAACTCTCCATTCCCATCTTTTCCCTGAATGATGTCGGAGAATCTCAGGAAGATGCATCTGTAGAGGATGAAACAACCCTGAAAGAAATAACAGCCCTGAAAAATTTCATTCAAAGGAAGAATGTTGAAAAACGTTTAATGTTCGAATTAAGTGAATCGTTCCGCCAGTCAACGAAAATATCAGAGATATACACTGCATTTACAGAGGGGTTCTTCCGTAACCGCCTGTTCGATGTTGTAATACTCTTTCGTGTTAATAGAAGGGTGGAATACCTGGAGGGAGTCCTGGCTTACGGGGTGGAATCCCAGGAAGAGATACGAAATTATCGATTCAAATTATCAAGTAAGAATAATGTATTTGCTACAGTTGTTGAAGAAAACAGAACCGAACTGGTTGTTGATGTAACTCAACCTGCATACGTTGATACTATCGATAAATCCTTTGTTGACTCTCTGAATATCACATCTTTTGCCTGTGTGCCTGTTGTAGTCTGGGGAAAAGTAGAGTCTTTGCTTATGGTAAGTTATTATAATGAAGACTCTGTGATTAATGACGATATGATTGAAATGGTTCATCTGATAGCGATGCAGGCAGGCTCTGCATTGGAAAGATTAATCCCTAATAAACGATTGATTGAATAACAGGTAATTGCGTTAATTATTCATTGGTTGTTGCTACAAACACCGACAGAATGTACATTGTCGTTAAATAAAGTTTTGTACTTGGAAAAAGTAAAAGAGGTATTTAAATGTTCAGGCGATGGTTTTCAATTTTTATTGCATCGGTATTAATATCAGGTTGGTTGATACCTGGAGACGTTGAAGCTGCAAGAGGAAAGAAAAAGGGCAGTCGCGGCGGAGGCGGTGGCGGTAATATCCAGAGTTATTATGAAGAGACTCTCGCCATGCCCGACGGACTCGATAAAACACTGCGTCTCGAAGAAATCATTCAAGAGGATGCTCGAAGGAAGCTGGGTCCCGAACCGGTAGAGATATTACTCCGTTTGTACCTGGATAGTGGAGAGTTGGATAAAGTTGCTGAGATGATGCCTGCTCTTATAAAACGAAGAAGCAGTGACTATGAACTGAAATCCATGATGGCGAAATCATTATATGAGGAGCGTAATGATTTGAGAGGAGCGAGAGATCTCCTGGATCAGGCGGTTAAAGAGGTACCAATAGCAAGAAGGAAAGTGCCGGAAGGTATCTTTGCGGGTGCATGGTACAGTGAAACCCAGCGGATTATGGGACAGCTCAATTACCAAGCTGCGCAGATGTTACTTGAAGAAGATGAAATTGAAAAGGCAAAGGAGTACGTTGCCCGAGCAATGAGTTATCGAAACAATCCGGTTGATTTGTTCCTCTTCAGCGAAATCCTTCTGCGTGAAGGACAATTCAGGGAAAGCATGGGTTCCTCGATGCTGGCAATCCATCGAGGTGGTATCGGTGAAGCAAAGGAAACTTTTAAATCTGCTTACGATTCCCTTGAATGGGATATTCGCCAATTTGAAGAGTATTTCGATAGCTTTGGTGAATTATACCTCGAAGAAAATGTCAAGATGGTGTTGAAAGCGAAGTATTCGCAAACTGTTAGAGATCTACCCGGTTTTGCTGTTTCCGAGATTCTTGGTGAAAATGGTGCGATTCTTGTGTTCTGGGATGAGAACATCCTTGATGCAGACTTTAAAGCGATGCAGGAATTGAAACAGATGCTCAAAGAAAAACATATCCCTTATAAGTTTATTTATTCAGGCAACGACTACAGCAATGCAATGAAAATCCTGCATACGAATAACTATACATTTGCCGGCACAGAAATCGCCAGTTTTGAAGTTTTGAAAGAGTACAATATCACATACCCTCCAACAATATTACTGGTTGGAACGAACAGTAGAATAGTTTATAGAATGGAAGGACCGAACAGGAGTTGGATGAAAGTGGTTGAGAAGGTCTGGGAGGACTATACTACTCCTGAATCGGTTATGACAGATCAGAAATGATAATTTGCAATTTTGAATAAGTCGAACCAGAATAAATTAGTGTGAATCTTCCGAATATTTAGTTAATAATTTCAAGCGGGATAAAACCCGCTTTATTTTTGAGTATTTACATTTCACTCTAACTACAAAGGACTTATAATGTCAATAATTCCAAGAACATACAGTATAGAAAATCTGCTCTGGCATGAAGTTCGCGAACTGACCCAATCCGGAATGAACCGGGTATTGATTCCCTGCGGAGCTACCGAGGCACATGGCGCGGCGGGATTGGGTACTGATACAATTATTCCAAGCGGTATGGCAGTAAGGTTAGCTCCCGAATTGGAAGCCCTGATCGCGCCACCTGTCCCCTATGGAGTTCTGAAATCGTTGAGTGGGTATCCGGGATCTATCAGTCTTTCAATCAATACTTATGAAAAATTAATGATTGAAATCGGCGCAGGATTAATTGAAGCCGGGTTTAAGGAACTGATATTTCTCAATGGGCATTCAGGAAACAGGGAAGGACTTAAGAGAGCAGGTTATCATCTTCATACTAATAATTCTGCACGGATTCTGATTTATGACTGGTACGAAGAACAGTATGATTACGAATCTCCAATATATGATGATCCCGGAAGCCATTCTGGCGCTGTAGAAGCAGGAATGGTCATTGCTCTCCAGCCAGAAGCGATTTATGAGGATCGTTGGAATGAAGAAGATGCCGGAGCATTAAACCCTGCCATGACTGCTTATCCCGGCCCCTTCCCGGTTATACTCCTTGAAGACGGTAAGGGATTGCCCGATTTCTCAACAGAAAAAGCCGAACAATTACTTAAAGCAGTCACTGAAAAAGCAAAAAGCAGTATTTTGAGAATATTGGATCGCTGGAATAAATTAGATTTATAATTAAATTTTGAGATAGATAATCCTCTGAAATACAGGAAATGATTTTAGCACCTCGGATGGTTTGTGTCGTAGCGTAATGAAGCTCGGCACAACCATCCGGGGTTTGTTTCCTTAGAGGTGCATAATCAACCGGATAGCATATTTGGTGGTAGCAACACTGCATTTCGGGCATTCAATACGCAATATTTGCGCCTTTCAGGTGAAATGGTTGTCAGTTGCGGTTTAAATCTGGTATTTATGATACTGGCATAATAATTGTGCCATTTCTTCATAAGAATAGTTAATAAGGGAGCCTGTAGATTTTCCTCCAGTATTAGATTTACTGAGAGTTGTTTTGGACTAAGGAGGATATTATGAACACCCAAAAGAAAAACCCGACAGAAAGTTCTTCTGGCAACGCTAGGTCGGAACGAGCAAATCTTTTCAACAACAAGATCATCATTCCTGTCTGTTCAAATTGTAATAGAATCCGTTTGGGAGATGCTGATCCTTGTAAAATGGAATCCTGGATCACTCCACATATCGATCTCGACAATTCCAGCGTGTACAAGTTAAGCCACGGGATCTGTCCAAGTTGTATGGAAAAACTTTACGGTGATTATCTCGAAGCTTGTTGAATTGATTTCATCAGAAATGTAGCTTTTATCATCAGCGTCAATATGTAAGCAACCGAATAACTGACCGGATTCCAGCAATAAATCGAGTAGGGTGAGGCGGAGTGATCTACTTCGCCTCATCCCTCTCACAGAACCGTACGTACGGTTCACGTATACGGCTCCTGTTTACTTTCCCTTGATACTTTCAGACAGAA
>Ga0075120_10002935_pt1 | contig 11998 bp, 3 predicted proteins | sample AntAceMetag02UKL_FD_69792 | JGI IMG/M metagenome (GOLD analysis project Ga0075120, IMG submission 69792) | Saline lake microbial communities from Ace Lake, Antarctica - Antarctic Ace Lake Metagenome 02UKL | ecosystem: Environmental > Aquatic > Non-marine Saline and Alkaline > Saline | place... | reverse complement strand
CTTCGTGTATGTTTTATGGTTATTTTCATAGTAAGTTGCGGCAAACATGTATCTTTAACCTTTAAAAAATTAACCGTATTATTCCATATTCCTCCCTGTCCATACGGGTCAGCCAGAGTTTTATACATCATATAGCAAAAGCCGCCGTTTCCCCAATTTGGCACTCCTCCGTAACTGTTTACAAATTTGAATCCACCGATTTCCCAGTCTCTCAAATTTATTACACCATCACCGTTGATATCGAGGTTATTGGTATATTGCCCGTCATTATTATAATCCCATCTTATAGAGTCATTCCATCCGACAATTGTAAGTGCATGAGAAGAATAACTCCAGCCAATAGAAACACACATGCCTGCCTCCGGAGTGCCTTGAGGTAAATAATACATATACGGTTGATTTGCATAAAAGCTGGCAAGACCACCAACACTTGAGTTATTTAGATGATCGTGCAACCAATGTTTGAGATTAGTTAAATCATCAACGGTAAGAATTCTGAGCTTATAAGCATTTAATATCCTGTTCTGCATACCATGATAATAATTTTCATATCCGTTTATCCATCTTTTTTCTCCTCCATAAGACATGCCTCCGTAAACCGCAACATTCGGACAACCGGCGTGTCTTAGGATTTCTATACTGTGATAATAACTTACTCCGCCATATAAATTTCCGGCATTCATAAAATTCCATGTAAAATGAGTGGGGTATTGATTTTCGGGAACATTACCCGGCACATTTCTTTTCCAGTTCATCTCATAAGTAAAATTATAACCAACCAGTGCTGCCTGACCACATGCGTATCCTGCCTGATTATAAGGAGGCCTAAAATACGGTTGTGTAGAATTATCCAGCACATCCGGTAAGGTTGGTGCACGTAAACTTTTATAAATCTCAGGAATTTCAAGATCAGGAAGACTCATCAAATATATTGAATCCATTACTGATATACGACCCAGCTTTTTATTATAATTTATCCTTTCCTGATCGTCTTTAGTCTGAATATCTTGTGCCTTAATTGAAATTACTACAAAGAGAATTAAAGCTATTAAAATTAAATTTTTTTTCATCTGTTTATATTTTGAAAAATAATCATTTCCCAGTGTGAGCCGACGGGTTAACCCGTCGGTTCATGTTAGTTTCATGTATTTTATTTTATTAGGATCATCTTATTGGCTTCAATAAAATTTTGGGACTGCAATTTATAAAAATATATTCCTTCCGATACATTTTTCCCGGAATTATCATTTCCATCCCAAATAATTTTATGAATACCTTTCGCTAAATATTTGTTAATAAGAGTTGTGATTATTTGTCCGTTAATATTGTAAATACTTAATTTAACTTTGCTGTTGGAGTTAAGAAAAAATTCAATTGTTGTTTGTGTTTTAAAAGGATTTGGATAGTTAATGCTTGCTGTGATATCATAAATATTTATATTTTCATTAATATCACTTGTGTTTTCTTCAATCCCGAAGAAATCCAGATATTTTTTGAACAGAATTTTTTTTGTTGAAGGATCATCATTATCCAGAAGTGAGCCAAACTCAATTGAAGAACCTATAGTTTTATAACTTCCCGCATCATTAGCAACCTGGCAACCGTAAGATACAGGTTGATTTTGAAAAATCACATAAGCTGATGGACCAGATTCAAAAAAATAATCGAGAAATACATTATCAGCATAATATTCAAACTTCATCCCATCAGTAAATGTTTCTGCAATGCCATAAATTGTATCTAATGCAAACCAATTATCTTCAACAACATTAATATTAAACATAGGATGAACCTGTGTCTGTGGGTCGTCAAGCCATGTTTCTCTTCCTTCCAAATAAATCATTCCCCCGTTTTCAAGATATTCGGCAAGCTTTTGCCCTTGAGCAGAACTTAATTCATAATTTGAAAAATATATACCCAGACTTATAAACAAAGATTTGTAGTTAAACGGATTTGCAGGAAAAATGTTTGTATGTTCATAAATAACAGCCATGTTGTCAATAATTGACCTGAATGCCGGACCTGAATGATTTAATGGATCCAAATCAACAATAAGGACAGGGATTAGTCCGATCATCAAATTAAAAGAATTTTCATAGTATAATTCGCTTGCCGATATATTAAATTCCAGTTCTGAAATAAATCCGTTAGGTGCATAATCTTCAGCTGAAACACTAAATGTTTTTTCAATGGTTTCACCTTTTTGAATATCTCCGAAATATATTGGTGATGATTCATTAACGATAATGAATTGGTTGTCAGAAAAAAGTTCACCGTAAACATCAAAAGCATCGGCTGAACCAATATTTGTAATAGGGATCATTAAATTTGCTGTTTCGCCGGGGTCTAATTTCCCGTTTCCTCCGTCAGAAACTACCACATTACCAATATGCAGGTCAGGGGCATAAGCAGTTAAAACAATATATTTATCCCATGTATTTATTAAAGAAGAAAAATCTGCATTTAATATGATTGTATGTTCATTCGGTATTAAAGGATCCACATTAAAAACTATAGCATTTGAAACCGTAACTGTTTCACCGGGTTCAATAGTTCCCAAATATTCATAATTATCGGTTAGAGCAATATATTCATTATCAGTTGAAACAGTTAAAACAGCATTTTCAATAGCGACAGAATCTATGTTTTTAACTGAAATGTTCATGTTAACGGTTTCTCCATATTCAATAATTGCATCCCCACCAGCTTCAAATGTGTAATTAAATAAAATTCCACTTGTTGAAATCTGAAAACTTTTAACATCAAAAATATTATTATTGTCTTTTACCATAAATGTAACATCACAAGAATTACATTCTTCATTAAGTGTGCCGAAAAATACTCCATCATCTGAAATTTCCAGCCCCAGAGGATAATCAAAGGGAATGAATTCAACTACCTGATCGGGCGATATATTAAAAGTATTTGAAATATCTGCTATTTCATGGTTTAATCCGTCACCACTTGAAATACCTGCAATCCATTCTGTATTTTCATTCATTAACACTTCACCGTAATAAATTTCAATATTTCCTAAAGGATAAAGTTTTACTGCAAAATTTATATCTGTTTCCTGTTGATCATTTATTGATTCTTTCCATCTGAAAATTGCATAATCCTGATTTCCTTCATACCATATTCCATTTCCCTGGCTGGGATAGATTTTTAAATCCGTCCAAAAAGGAGAAATGCTTGCCACATTTTTTAAAAGCAGCATTTTATCAATTGTATAGGGCCATTCATATATTTGTTCATCAAACATTAAAAAACCGTCTGTATGCACTACAAAGCGATTATAAATTTTTCCGTAAAATGGAAACGAAAAATCAATATCTTGTGACACGTATCCATTATCATTACCGCTCGGTGATAAAATTTGTGCATTTATTCCAGGAAAACTATCAGTAAAATTATTTTCCATATAAGTTTGAATTATGCTCCAATGAAAGGGTTCTTCACCTCCTGATGCGATAATTTGTTCGCTGTATGGCTCATTCAAAATTACAGGCGGTAGCTCTTCGTTATCAATATTAACTTTATCAAAATCAATTGTATGATTAATGGACAAAATTGTTAAATCGTTTTCGTTCAATGGTATGTTTGATTGCTGACTAACTATTTCGTTTATACCATTTGTATAATCAATAATTGAATATGATATGATTTCTCCTGTTCCAATATTATCCGGATCATTTTCATTTACCAGAACAAAAAATTTAGCTTCTTCTCCACTGTTAATAAAACTTAAAAGAGGGGTAATATCCAAACCAATTTCTATGGTTTTATCTTCTTCGGTATCACCTCCCTGCATATAGTAATCACCTCCTTGGTAAGAAAATATCGGGAAATTTAGTATTTTTGATGGTGCTGAAGCAGTTGTATCATCAGCCACTCCGGCAGTAATTTTTATTTTCTCTCTTGAATCATGTTTAATTGTTAATTTTATAGTTAGTTGAGGATCTAAATTTTCCTTTGCACGTATAACAAACACTGAATTATTCCATAAACCTCCGTTTGATGATGATTCTGCTGCTACCTTGTACATCATATATTTAAAACCATCATTACCCCAATATATTCCATAGCTATTTGCAATTTTAACCCCCCCGATTTCCCAGTCTTTCATATCAACTACTCCATCATCATTTATATCCAAATGATTTGTATATTGGCTATCATTATTATAATCATATCTTATTGAGTCGTTGTAACCTACAACCGTTACCTGATGACCAACCCATCCTCCCCATCCGATTACAACAGACATACCTTCTTCCGGTGTTCCTGATGGTAAAAATCTTGATTGCTCACCACCTGAACCACACATAAAATTTGCAACACCTCCAAATTCTGAGTCGTCCAAATGGTCGTTCAACCAATGTTTTAATGTTTCAAGCCCTTCGGGTGTCACTATATTAATTTTATAAAAATTATTTAATCTGTTATGCATCCCATTATAATATTCATCATAACCCGACATCCATCTTGAAGCGCCCCCATAAAAAATACCTCCGTAATCAGCTATTGAGGGGCAGCCTGCTCCTTTCACTACCTCCCATGAATCAAAAATACTCGCTCCAATGTCATTCTGACCTTCATTTAAAAAATTCCATGTAAAATGAGTTGGATATTGATTTTCAGGAACATCAGCAGGTAAATCTCTGATACAATTTATTTCGTAAGTAAAAGTATATCCTATACTGCTTGCCTGCCCACAGGACCAGCCAACTTGCTCAAATATTGGTCTGAAATAAGGTAAGAGTGAATTATCAAGACTTGGGGGAATCAAAGGTGATTTATCTCCTTTGTATTTATCGGGAAGTTTTAGTTCGGGTATTTCACTGAATTTTATGGAATCAGCTTTGGTAACTTTCCATTGCTCTTTGTCCTGTGCATTTATTGAAAATGACATTGCAAAGAACAAAAATGATAATACAATAAGTTTACAATATATATTATACATGTTTCCTGAGTTTAAAAATTAGACAATAATAATTTAAAAAAAGTTGCTTTCATTAAATTTTCCAAGTTATTCCAAGTATATTGCAATGTCAAGAAATAATAAGATAAAGGTACAAATTATTAAGGAAACGGGTATAAAAAATATTTTTAAACTGTTTGGAGTTTTAAAAATATCCTAATCCGGAAGGTAGAAGATAAAAGATAAAAGATAAAAAGTAAAGTAAATTTTAACACATCCACTAATAGACGAGAAATTTAATAGATTCTTTCTGTGTTGAGTTTATCGTTGTAACACAATAATATATACCTGCAGGATATTTGCTAACATCAAGCTTGTTAACCTTTTTAGAAAGTTTTACACTTTTAATAAATATACCCTGACTATTATAAAGTTTTGCAGTAACTTTGTCGTTAGGGTTGAAACTGTTAACCTGAATTATAATAAAATCATTAGCCGGATTCGGGTACAAAGAAATATTTTCACATGATGACAGTTCAGGTAAGGCATTTCCACTATAAGCCGTATATGCCACTTCCAGAAATTTATAATGGAGGAATTCTATTACTTCAATATACAACCACCCGTAAACGGGTGTTCCATTATTCATTATGCAAAGTCCAACGTAGGAATCACCACCGGGAAAGTGTCCCCAATAATAATTTTCCCCTGACCATGCATCATACTTACAACTAAAAAAAATAGCAAATTCATTATACCATCTAAATTCTTCCCCTATCTGTTCGTTCTGAAATAAAATCCCGACCCAGTTTTCATGATTAGCATGATCACATAATAATACTTTGTTGTCATTCAAACAGGTGATAGAAAACCCGTATTCACACCACATCGGTGATTGAATTCCTCCAGCCATAAATACAAAATCCATTTCTCCATCCTGGTTCATATCAAACTCAAGTTCGTCTATACCAGAAGAACCCAGTATAAGTGGCGGGTTAATTTCAAAGTACACTATGCTGTCACCGGTTTTTTTACCGGCAGTAATATCGTTTGGGTTTTTTAAAATAAATTTTCGGGACGGGGGCGACAAAGCATTTGTTTTTGAATATACACTGTCAGCTACAGAAAGAATAACAGAACTATATTCATTATTAGAAATAATATTATTCCCCTTGATATCAATAAGGTCTTCATTCATCCTTACTTGTACATTATTACCATCAGGTATTTTTACCATGTAAAACTGACTTGGCAATGACAATGCTGCTGCCACATCAAACAACACGGCATCTTCAGTTTTTGCAATAAAAATTCTGTATTCATTCACCAAATACTCATTACTTACATGATTAAACGATACACTTATGTCATTGGCAGTCCCACTATTCCCATCATCCCAAGCAGTGGTTTTATCAACAGCCTGTGTAAATGCTTGTATTATAAAAGCAGGGGAAGGTGATGATAATACATTATCAGCAGGGTTGCCGCTAACGGAAATATTGAGTAAATGAATCTTGTAATCTGTAAATTTCATGACCAAATCGCCATCCTTATCAATGGCAGTTGAATCAAAATTAAATTCAACAACAAAATCTTCGCTCGTGGTGTCAACCAACACAGCATGATATTTTTCAGGAGGCACCTGGTTCATGATTTCCAAATTGTAAGCAGTTGTATCATCGCTTTTTGTCAGAATAACACGGTATTCGGAAAAATTATTTTCAATAAGGGCTTTCGTGAAAGAAACATGGATATCCCTTCCATCAAAATAATCATACTGATCGTTGGCATAAACAGAAGTTGCACCCGGGGGAATGTCGTTACCGGCCAGTATAAATTCACCTGCTGTGGTGTTGTATGCGTAATCAATAACTTTGTGGTAAAATCCCTGAACCTGAATGCGTACCCACGAGTAATATAATCCCTTTGAAGTGTTTATTTTAAGACCAACAAAACCATGGTCAACATTATACCAGTTTCCGTAATGCCCATAAACATTATTGTGAACATACATTATTACTTCGTTTTGGACCGACCATTCGTGATCATTATTTACTTCTTCACCGAGTTGAATCACCGCAGCACTCCCGTTATTAATAGCTACTTGATTGTCACCAAATGTTTGGATTTTGTATCTTTGAGTCCATGAGTCATATTCCTGAATAGAAATATATATAAATTTGAAATCAACCTCCCCGTCATTATTAATATCAATGGAATATGAAAATAAAGCATCGGGAACCACATCGGTGTAAATTACCTGCGATTGAGCTATATTAAAAAGCAAAGCAAACAGCATGATAATTTTAATCGTTTTCATGGCTTTAATTTTTTTTAACAAAGATAATAAATTAAAAACAAGAAAGAAATAGGGTTTAATTAACAGATGATTAATTTACTCCGAGCCAGAAGGTTAATAAATCAATTTTTTTATTTTTTTTATTTAGGTTAAAAATAGGTCTTAATTTCTTATCAATCTTTTAAATTTATTGATTCCCCCTGTTATGCGTAGTGTCCACACTACGCTTTTGAAAGTTCAAAACCGCTAACCAGCTAAAATAAATGTATTTTGCATCAAAAACATTCCATTTCTAAAATAATTATTTTTTACTTAACTTTAAATTTCTTCCTCCGAAGGAGTCCTTTGGACAATATTAACTTAGAAAGAAATGGAATGTTTAATCCAATTCAGCCATTCAACCATTAATGGTTATTTGCGTATAACGATTTTATTAACACTGTTAAAGTTATCGCCTTCAACAATTAAATAATAAATCCCTACAGGAAGATAGCTCAAATCAATAGTATTTGTATAATTACTTTTTATTTGAATATTACTTTCCTTAAATATGATCGAGCCAATAGGATTAATTATCTTAATATTTAATCTTGCTGTTTTTTCAGAATTTAAATTTATGGTAAAGTTTCCTGTACTTGGATTCGGATAAACTCTAATATTAAGATTATTACTGTTTTCATTTATCATTACTGAATTATAAACATTAACTTCCAATCCTTCGGAGTAATTTCCGGGGCCACAATCATTAATGGCTCTTAATGAAATTATTGCTATTCCGTTAAATAAGGTATCCCATTCAACAAAACCGGTTGTATCAATACCTGTGATTGTACCGGCTTCCTCAGGTTCTACATTCCATTCATAAGATAAAACATCTTCAACAGGATTTGTGAAAAACTCAGATGTTGTAGTTAAGAACAAATCAACATTATTAGGGCCAATAACAGTATCAGGTGCTAAGGGGTTGTAGCTAAAGCTAAGTGAAAGATCATCTTCAACGGTATCGTCATCATCGTCGGTAGCTTCCAGATTTAATGTGACCAAACCTGCAAGTATATCGTCTTCACTTGGAGTATATATAGGATTTAGAATAGTATTATCGTTGAAAGTACCACTTCCTAAAGAAGTCCATTCAAGTGAAACATAATCAGTTGCTTCGGCAGAACAAAAATGATCATCTCCTTCGCAGATAATACTATCAACTCCGGCATAAACCGTTAATGTATAGATTGGCGGAAGTATGATATAATCCAACCATGCACAATCAGCTCCACCTGTAACATAAGCATCTTTTACGTATTCCCATTTAAAGGTATGATTTCCTTCTTCAACGGGGAATGCTTCTCTTCTCCATCCTACTGAAGTTCCTGACCAACGATCTTTTAAATTATCATCTATGTAAAATTCCAGATAATCATAGTCCAGCTCAGAAGAAACTTTTCTGATAAAACTAATAGAATCATCAGCAGTTACTTCTGCAGATAATATTATAATTGAAGAAGCATAATTAGGAATGTTGCCGGATTTTGCACTATAATATCCTTCATAAGGATATTCATTTGTAATTATCCATTGATAATTACTTCCCAAATCCCAGTCAAATTTTGTAAAATCACCGGTTTCAAAATCTTCAACAATAGTACCAATTTTTTCAAAGAAAGTTACTTCCCCTATATACGCACCATATTCTACTCCACAGATTAAATCTGCCATAGTAGTACCATTAGGTGTTGATTCATCTATAGAGATAGTAAAAAATGCAGTTTTGCTTTGATCAATTGCAAGAGTTCCCAAGGTATCAGGTTCAGAGGTAATTTCAACAAACTGACAATCGGAATTTAGTATAGCAATCACATTTTCAGCAATACAATGACCGGTGTTGGTTGATTCAAACAAAATATTAACGGTTTCTCCAGGATCAAGGCATCCATTGCCATTGCCATAAAGATTGTCATCAATTGTGAAATTAGTGATACTTATTTCAGGTCCAAAAACCGTAACTGAGAAATTACTGTTCCATGTAGTGTCCCCAACTGCTTCAACATTAAAAGTAATTATTCTATTATCAGGTACATTGTCAGCTATTTGATAAGTATAGGAGTTTTCAATTATAACTGATTGTCCGGCTGAAAGAGGTCCATAATTTTCAGTCGAGTCAGTAATAGTAATATACTGATCATTTGTTGATAAAGTTGCTACAACATTACTTGCAGCCACAGCACCAACGTTTTTTAGAGCCAGTGAGTTATGAATGATTTCACTAAATTCAAGGATTGCATTTCCATTTCCTGCGGTATCAGACTCATCATGATAGTCGTAAAGAACATAAGGTTGATTGGTGATAACAATTATTTCGCTTTCAAGTCTGTTTTTGTTATGTGCAATTATTGATAATTGAATGTTTACAGGATCAGTTATTGGATCGAAAAAATCAATAGTAGCATTTCCATTAGAATCAGCTACTCCTCTTCCAACAAGGGCTCCGTTTTGCATTAATCCGAAACGTGCGTAAGGGGCATCGGTTTGGAAAGTCATCTGACTTACTCCAATAGGAATGGCTGCGGAGTATGTTGCCGATATATCAATCGGTACTGCAGTCCATACATCCATTGATGGGTCGCCAAAAAGATTAGTTTCATAATAACACCATCTTATTGCACCCATATCCAAATAACTTACATTATCCTCTTTTGAATCAGCATTTGCTTCACCAATTTTAGTGATATCTTCACCAAAAACGGCATCAAAAAATTGTCTGTCGAAATATTGTGAAGAACCGTCAGTACTTGAATGCATTCCCCAGCCATAGCGGGAATTTCCAACGTTGGCTACTTCTCCGGTTTCTAAAGTTGTAATTTTTTCACAAAAACAATCTTCAGCTCCATAACTATTTGGCCATGTATCCCGATTGTCAAAAGAACCATTGTAGCATCCCTGTGAATATCCAATAACATAACCTCTGGTAACACCATCATTAGTAAAGTTTGTAGTAGTAATATCAGAAGTATACATCAACATATTGTACCATGTATTTGAATGTCCGAGATGATTAAGTAAATTAATTCCGGTATTATTAAACTGATCAAAAATATCATATTTATTATAGGACATATCTCTTTCGTACAAATAAGAAATAGAAAAGTTAGAAGAGATACCAATAGTTGTATAACCATGTGCTGAACTTCCCTGAGCTATTTCGTCTTTATAGTCGCCACCCCACGTAGGATCATCCCAAAGAAGCTCACCAAGCATTAATGACTTTTCAAGGTCTTCTATAACAGGGTCATTTTGGTACATTTCTAGTTTATGAGTAAAGTTTTCTATTTCATCAGTTGCATCAACACTCATTCGTGCAATAGCAATTTCAGAATAAAGATCATCTTCACCAACTTCTCCCCAAACTCCATTTCCGTTATCATCCCATGTTCCGTCGAGGTTTGAGAAATATAGGTCGCAAGGAATATTATAATCAATTTCCCCATATGCATTTGCATAAAATCCTCTGTAAGGGATAATCATGTCAGTAGAGTTTGCCGGATCAGCATCGCCACCTAAAATTACATAAAGAAGATTATGATTTTGATAATAATCAATAATGCAGTTTCTTACTTTTTCGGCATCATCCTGACCCGAATATGAAGCATAAATATTTTCTACAGTTAATGTTTCAACAATGTAGCCGGTTGAGGTTTTAAAATCAATATAGTCGGAAAACTCACCGAGCAAAGCATTGTTGGTCAAAAGAAGGATGTCAACATCATCTGTAGTACGATTTTCAGCATAAGAATATTTTTTCAGAAAATCTTTATTATCAACAATTTTTGAAATCCTTTGCTCAACCGAGCTGTTTCTTCTTAAGAATTTTGTTGCTTTTTGAGCTTTAACTGTTTGCTGAGTCTGAATTTCAACTTTAATCTCTTTTATTAATTTTATTTTCTTTTCGGAAGGAAGATATTCTACAGGACAAATTGTAAAGGAACCAATTGAATGCCCGGCAAGGAAATGAGTACTTATATTTTCAATATTATTTTTCGGAAAGGTTTTTACTGAATTATAAATCTCAGAATTGGGTATAACAGTATATTTTTCAAAATTCAATGAAAGAGGAAATTCACGTTCACCAGGTTTTATTTTGATATTATTTATTTCGGGATAATACGTAATTGAAGAGATTTGAACATTTGTAATCTCTTTGCCCTTGGGGATTAATAAACTTACATTTAAATATGGCATCGAAGGTGAGCCTTCATCACCATAATTGCGGCAATTATTGTAATTAAATTCAGTTAATCCCTGGTTATCTGTTATTATCTCCGGTTTTTCGAAATTATATAAATAACTTTGAGCGATAATATTATTTGCCGAGAAAAGCAAAAAAATTGAAATTATAAGAAAAGATTTTTTCATATTAGATTATTTAAGATTAATAATTAGAATTAAAAAAAGGGTGAAAATTCATTTAAAAAATCTTCACCCGGAAATATTTATTATTGAATTATTATTTTTTTATTTACACTAAAATCTTTATTTTGAATTATCAGATAGTAAATTCCGACAGGAAGATTGTTTAAATCAAGATTATTTGTATAACTGCCTTTTACTTGAATATTATTTTCTTTATATACAAGCGAGCCAATAGGATTAATTATCTTAATATTTAAACTTGCTGTTTTTTCAGAATTTAAATTTATGGTAAAGTTTCCTGTGCTTGGATTCGGATAAACTTTAATATTAAGATCATTAATATTTTCATTTATCACAACAGTATTATCAACAGT
>Ga0075120_10002927_pt1 | contig 12021 bp, 12 predicted proteins | sample AntAceMetag02UKL_FD_69792 | JGI IMG/M metagenome (GOLD analysis project Ga0075120, IMG submission 69792) | Saline lake microbial communities from Ace Lake, Antarctica - Antarctic Ace Lake Metagenome 02UKL | ecosystem: Environmental > Aquatic > Non-marine Saline and Alkaline > Saline | place... | reverse complement strand
TATTTAATGGCATATATTTTGTATTAGGAGGAGTGATATCTCCTGCAGATGGTATTGGTGCTGAAGAATTAAGATTTAAAGAATTAAAGGATCTCATAACCAATCTTCTTAAAGAAAAAGAAAAGGTAGAGGTAATTGTAGCTACTAATCCTAGTTTAGAGGGAGAAGCTACTGCTAACTACATTGCTGATTTATTCAAGAAATTACTTAAGGAAGAGAAAATTCAATTAACTAGATTAGCAATGGGATTACCTACAGGTGCTGATTTAGAATATGCAGATAGGTTAACCTTAAAAAGAGCATTAGAGGGGAGAAGAAATATTTGAATAGTGTATAATCAGAAATATGAATATTAAAAACAGTAAAACCAGTTTGTGTTGTTGTAAATAGTTTAGGTTGGCTTTTTTACTGTAGATTTCCTATAAATATTAAATGAAAAAAGCCAAGAAATTGGTTAGCTATTTAATCTGATATAATTAAAAAGAATGAAAATATATTCAACATTAGATAAAAAAATAGTAGAGATAGAATCCAAAGAAAAAGGGAAGATATCTATGTATAACTGTGGACCTACTGTATACAGTAGAATGCAGATTGGTAATCTTCGTGCATATGTTAATTGGGATGTGTTTTATAGGGCTCTAAAGTATCTAGGGTTTGAAGTAGACAGAATTATGAATCTTACTGATGTAGGTCATATGACTAGGGATGAAGATTTTGGGGAGGACAAGGTGGACAAGATAGCTTCTGAAGAAGGAATAGATCCATTAGATGTGGCAAACAGGAATATTGAAATGGTATTAGAAGATTTCTCGTCTTTGAATATATTAACTCCAAGTGGAGAAAAGATAGATCCTAAGTGGGATGTAAAAGAAAAATCTTTAGAAAAGTTTGGTTTTACAAGAGCAACAGAATATGTACAGGAGATGATAGAAATGAATCAGAAGATGGTTGAGAATGGATATACATATGAAACTGATCAAGCCTTGTATTTTGATGTTACCAAGATTCCTGAATATACAATTTTTACTGGACAGAGTTTAGATGAGAAGAGTTCAGGAGATAGAGAAGAGGTAGTTGTAGATCCGGATAAAAAACACTCTGCAGATTTCGTACTTTGGATGAAGAGAGTAGGTAAATACAAAAACCATATTATGCATTGGTCCTCTCCATGGGGAGATGGTTTTCCTGGTTGGCATATTGAATGTTCTGCTATGAGTACTTCTAAATTAGGAGAAAACTTTGATATTCATACGGGAGGTGTTGATCATCTATCTATCCACCATCCAAATGAAAGAGCTCAGAATATTGGAGCACTAGGTCATCCTGTTGTTAAATATTGGATGCATAACGAATGGTTGGTTAATGCAAAAGGTGGGAAGCTTTCGAAGAGTACTGGAGGTATTACATTGCCTGAGTTAGTAGAAAAAGGATATGATCCGATGGATTTAAGATATTGGTTTGTAGCTACTGGTTACAGAGTTCAAATGAAATTGTCTGAAGAAGCATTAGATGGGGCTAAGAATGCTAGATTAAATATTGTAAAGAAAGTAGTAGGGCTAGGGGATGAGGAAGGACAGGTTTTAGAAGAATATAAAGGAAAGTTTTCTGAAGCTTTAGCGAATAATTTGAATATGTCTGAGGGTTTAGCGATATTAAATGATTTACTTAAATCTAAAGAAGAGAAAGCAGATATCTTAGCTACTGTCAAAGATTTTGATAAAGTATTAGGGTTGGACTTGGTAACGATAGAAGATTCATCAAAAGAAGAGAAAATTGAAACAGAAATGTTAAATCTTTTAGAAGACAGGAAGAAAGCTAGGGCAGAAAAGAATTTTGAAGAATCAGATAGACTAAGAGATGAGATATTAAGTATGGGATATGAGATATTAGATACCCCTGGGGGTCAAAAATTAGTAAAGAAGTAATATGCAAAAAACATTTTCAATAAAGCTGAATAGTGCTGAGATGGAAGCTGTAGAAGAAGCTTTGAAATCATATGGATGGGTAGAGCAGGAGATGGAGAATGAATATGTAGAACTGAGAATGAAAAATTCTAAGGGTTCTGTAGCTACTCTCTATACAAGCGGGAAAATTGTTTTTCAAGGGAATGAAGATTTTACTAAAGAGATATCAAGTATGAAAAGAGGAGAGAAAGATATGGATAATGTTGTAAATCATATAGGTGTGGATGAGGTAGGAAAGGGTGATTACTTTGGTCCTCTTGTAGTAGTAGGCTGTTTTGTGGATGAAGAATTTGCTGAGAAGGTATCATATTTAGGTTTTGGTGATTCTAAAAACTTTTCTGATAAGAAGATATTAGAATTCTTTACTCAAGTTAAGGACTATCCATATTACTATGCAAGTATTGTTAAACCAGAAGAATATAATACATTGATAAATGAGATAGGGAATGTATCTATACTTTTAGCAAGACAACATTCTAAAGTCATAGAAATGGGATTAAAAGACCTAAGAGAGAAGAGTATTGAGTGTAATAACGCAGTTATTGATCAGTTTTCTTCATTGAAGAGTAGGGTGACAAACGAATTGGGTAAGTTAGGTAAACAAATTATATTAGATCAATATCACAAAGGAGAATCGGATATTGCTGTAGCTAGTGCATCCATAATCGCAAGAGCAATATTTCTTGAAGAGATGGCTAAGATGAATAAGAAATACTCTTTTAAATTTCCAAAGGGATCTTCTAATGTTATTAATCCTGCAAAAGATTTTGTAAAGAAATATGGGGTTGATGAATTGAGAAGGGTTGCAAAGATTGGATTCAAAACAACAAAGAAAGTACTCTCTTTAGTATGAACTATTCTTCTTCATTCTCTTCATCATAGTCTTTAGGCATTTTTCTTCCACTACCCTTCGAGGATTCTCTGAATATTATAAATAGAAAGAGAGTTACAATTCCCACAATAGCTATTTCTTCTTTAAAACTCTCTATTGTTGTTTGATCCCCCTGATATTGTCTATCTACACCGTTGTAGAACCGTCCTAGAACGACTCTTTCATATATTAGGTCATAGATATTCCAAGTATTAGTTTTGAGGGTCTCTGAGAGGACATCTCCAGGGTAGAGAAGATTTTCATCTTTATTAATCTTTAAATATATTGGTTCAGTATTTTGTTTTTGATTAAATATTTGTATTTCTCCCTGTGGCTGGAGAATATAGTTGGAGATATTAGAATATGAATATTTTATCTCTACTCCCTTTATCCACGGTATTCCTTTACTGATAACTTCTAAACTAATATCTGCAGGAATGCTAGATATTGTATTGTCAGTAGAATCTACAGGATATATATCAACCCTTACAATTTGTGATATTGAAGGAGATGTGGTGATGGTAGAGTTTTTTGCTTGAGATATGGATTCTAGGACTAGAAGATTAAAATATGTTCCAACCTTTATATTCTCTGGTAGTACAATTTCATATGGTAGATCTTTAGACTCTTTTGGTTGTATTAAGAATGTATCTGTATCTACTCTAAGGAGAAGAGGGACATTGTCATCTATCTCTTCGGTTTTAAGATTATAACCATATACTCGTAGCAGGATCTCTTTAGGTAAATCGCTTTCATTTGTAAAAGTGAGTGATTCTCTAGTTCTTTCATTTTCTTTCAGACTAACTTCATTGATAAAGGGAGAGATAGAATCTGCAAAGACTTTCTTTGAAGGAAAAAGAAAGAAGGGAAATAACAGAAAGAATAGTGTTAAATATTTGAATTTGTTTTTCATAGATACTTAGATTCTACTTCTTTTTCTTCTTAAGAATCAAGATGAAGAGAACTATAGCTAGAAGGGTATCAAAAGTTGTTTAAAAAGATTGTTTTAATAATGAATATGAATAGAAGGATAGAAAGAGAAAACCTGAACGGCCGTTTTAACGCTCAGGTTTTTGAGTTTAAGAAAGTAATGATTAGAGTTCATCATCGGAATTGGCTAACAATTCCTGAGCTCTAACACATTCAACAGCAAATCCCAAAAACTCATCTGCAGTTTCCCTCATTAAAATCTTGATCTTCCTGGGAGATAATCCTTTAAAATCAACATCTTTTCTGCGAATTAGACTTCTAGTAAGTCCAAGTCCTGGACTTATTTCTATTGTGAAAACAATCCGACAGATAGGTGAATTCAATATTTTAGTGAATTCTTTGAGTGCAATTTCCATCGTTTCAACAAAGGAATTCTTAAGACCTAGAATTTCCTCTCTACTTGGAAATTGTGTATTTACCCAGTGAGAGCCGTTACTATGTTTGGGGTCATTAACGATCCAAGATATCATTGATCCTATATCCATCATTTCCTCCATTCTTTCTTTTTGTTTGGTAATGAGCAAAGCGGCACGAATATTATATCCTATAGCATAGGTTGTTTCAACAAAGAGAATTTATAGGTTCAAACTTAAAAGAGGAATTCTACTTCTTTTTCTTCTTAAGAATCAAGATGAAGAGAACTATAGCTAACAATATTCCAAGTAATATTTTCCATGGAATTATCCAGAATGTAGTTTCTGCAACTAATGGAGCAAATCCAGGACTAATTGATCTGTATGTTGATACTAAATTAGCAGTCATTGGTCCAAACATTATTTCATTTTCACTCGAGAGTAACGCTTTGTTATACCATTCATCTTCATATATTCCAGAGTTTTCTCGTAAGAGACTTTGACTACTATCATTAAATTTAATCCTATCAATCTCTTGTCCAAATATATTAGTTATTGATATCTCTCCAATTGGAGAAATATGTGTATTTCCTAGGTTTTTAATCTTAGTAGTAAATATTACATCTGGAAATTCATAGATTTTCTTGTTTACAGTGAATGAGAGTAGCTCTGCACTCTCTATATATTCATCTCCGATTTTAATTAAGATGGGTACTCCTGAACCTAATATTGTGGAAGCATATGTACTATCTACTTGTGAATCATATTCTTCTGATAGAAGGAATACTTCCGCATTGTACTCTCCATTCGTAGCATCTAGAGGGACTGTAATTGTATATTGAACTTTAATATTTTTATTTGGTACTAACTCAATCTCTTCTTTTTCTAATTCGAACCAAGAAGAAGCAGAGTAGAGAGATAGAGCATCTTCCTCTTCTGTGAGTACGATTGAAGTACCTGGCATGTTCTCTACTTGTTTAAAACCACTTACAGCTATCTTATAGGTAGTTGTGTCTTCCGAGAGATTCCAAAATACTATCTCCCCGAAATATTCTTCTTCGAGATCAAGGGTTAGTTTTTCTGAAGTAGGGGATACTCCAACAGAAAGGGAAGGAGATTGAGCATGTATGAAATTAATCGTTAAACAAAGGATTAAGACAATTAAGGGTAAAACTATAAATTCTTTTTTCTTTTTCATATCCAATTATACTAGAAGTAGCCACCACATATAAAGGTGACGGATTCAGCGTATGAACCTGCTTGGGCAGAAGCACTTGCACGTGCTCCATATGTGATTGTAGAAACATCAGAACCTGTTTCTGCAGAGTTTTGATACAAGAGTAATTGTGCATTAGCAGATGTTCTGTCTAGTGCTCCGAAAGTACCGGCAGAAGCATCAGAGAAATCTGCTGATACTGTAGCACCTGCTGGCGCTGAAGCTGTAATGCCAAAGCCTTCTGCATTTACACCAGTTAAATCGATTGTCGTACTTCCAGTGGATTGGATAAGGTAGGTAGTCGCAACTGATTTGTAAAGACCTGCATCTGTAGCTCCATCTCCTTCACCATATGCACACCAAAAATATCCATCTGCTGAGGCTGAGGTACTTGTTGTAATAGTATGTGAGTTAGTAGAATATGAACCTCCTGGATACAATGTTCCAAGATCCAATGTAGTTGCACTTATCGAACAAGTAACAGTTGGTGCACTTGCAACAGTTGCACTTACAGCTACGGTATCATCAGTTATTAGAGAAATTTTAAATGTAGTAGAGTCAATTGTTACCCCTTGTTTTGCTTCTACTATTATTTCATGTAACCCTGCTGTGTCATCAGTGCCTAGAACACCTGCAGCCGTTCCATTATCGAGTTTTACACCATAGGTAGTTCCATTGGTTAAAGCTCCTACACTGGAGATAGTAATTGTATCTGAGCTACTAGCTCCACTTCCTTGAGTACAAGCAGCTGTGAGACTTCCAGAAGTAGGTAATACAGCATCTATAGTCCAATCTGTAGCAGCTAAATCGGCGGCAGTCGATGTTACTCCCGCTACGTCAAGAGCTCCTGCTGTTCTACACCAAAGTCCATCGTCAGCATCTGCAAAAGTAATAACTACTGTTCCCCCTGAAGGTATATCTTGACTTGTTGCAAGGCCTAAATAGAATTCTACTTCTTGGCCAGCAGTACCAGCTAGATCTACTTGTATACGAGTTGGGACTAAATATACTGCAGTTAAGCTTCCAGCCTCAGTTTTGAAAGAGGGAAGTAGTAGAAAAAAAGAAACTCCGATCAAAGTTATTAGAGTTACTAAGGAGACAATTTTTGTTTTCATTTGGCAGCTATTTAAAAGTAAACATAATAGATTTAACTTTCTTTTAATAATTTATAGTAAAAAGAGAATACTTGTCAAGAAAGGTTAAAGCTAATATCTTGGGACAAAAATTAAAATAATTTCTTCTTCATAATCAGATGCAGGATTTTGTCCAATACCGGCTCTAGCAATTACTTTCAGTCCCATCCGTCCATCATTTATTGGTCCATCTCCATCATATACCTTATTAAAAGCAGAATTACTAACTTCTCCTACATTATTTAAAGAACCAGAATAATTAGTCATTGAAGTTATATCTCCCAATGATGAAGAACTATCATCATAGTCAATATATGCACTTTGTAAACCAAAACCTTCTGCATTTATAACATCTAGATCTTCAGTACTAGAAGCTATAAGTTGACTATTGATAGTACTATATAATCCTCCATTCTTACCTTTCTGTATTAAAGCAAATCCTCCTGAAGAATTTGTCTCAACATCCAACCAAATATAGTTAGTATTTGTAATAGCTGCAGCACTAGCTATTAACTCATCAGCTCCTGTAAAAGCTATAGTATACGGAGCAGAAGTCTCAGTAGATGTTCCTGTAGAGATAGCAATATCTATATCAAAGAAAATAGTTGCTGCAGCAGTTGTTGCGTTAGAAGTAGGTCCCGCATCTGATTCTGTAAAATCTCCATGTACTGCAACAATACGTATGTAATATTGTGTAGATGGTGTGAGCCCCTTTATATTTAAAACCTCTGTCTCCCAATTCACCTTTGTTCTGTAATCATTAATATCATGATTTGCATATGCCTCTGGTTTATATGTAGAGCCATCAATATATTGAATATCTGATACAAAATTATCAGTCGATATCTCTATACTATAAATAGTGTCCGAAGGATTTCCTTCCTCATCAATTTCAAATCTAGCACTGTTATAACATCCTCCTGGTCCACATACTGCTACCATACCATTGGCATTTAATTCGGCTGGTCCAGTTGTACAATCAGAAGATCCATCAGTAGTTGTTTCAAAACAAGATACAGTAGGTACACTTGCTGTAAAAGCTTCTGTTCCATCTTGTCTTAGCATATATGTAGTGGAGTAGTTTCTTGGATCAGCAGATATTCTTCCTACAGTAGAAAGTAGAGAGTAATCATTATCTGTAGTTTGGGATATATCTCCACCTTGTGTAGTAGCTCCTACAATTTTGTAATTGGTTGAATCTAGGTCATCAGCATTAACAATTTCCAAAAACAAGAAAGAGGAGAGTAAAATTGTAATTGAAAAGAGAATTTTCTTCATAGCTCAATATATCAAATTTTGATAGAATTAAAAATATGGAATATGGGAAAGCAGAAAAAGTAATAGAAGTAAAAGGGTTGAAGAAGAATTTTCGCTTCAAGAAGAAGAGCGAAGAAACAGGGAAAAAAGAGAAAATAGAAATTAAAGCTATAGACGATATATCGTTTAAGATTAATAGAGGGGAGTTTATAGGATTGATTGGTCCCAATGGAGCAGGGAAGACAACAACTTTAAAATGTCTAACAGGTTTACTTAAGCCAGATAGGGGAAATGTAAAAGTATTGGGATATGAGCCTTCTAAGAGGAATTATAAATATCTAGAGAAGATTTCGTTTGTAATGGGTCAGAGATCTCAACTTTGGTGGGAATTACCTGTAGTTGATTCTTTCCTTTTGAATAAGGAGATATATAGGATTAGTGATGAGGATTATAGGAGGAGATTAAAGAAGTTAGTAGATTTCTTAGAGATAGGGGATATATTAAATACTCAAGTTATGAAACTTTCTTTAGGACAGAGAATGAAGTGTGAATTAGCTTCTGCACTTCTTCATAGACCAGAGGTTGTATTTTTAGATGAGCCTACTATTGGTCTTGATGTTGTTATGCAAAAAAAGCTTAGGGAGTTTCTTAAGGAATACAACAAACAGATTAATTCTACTATTCTACTTACCAGTCACTATATGGATGATGTTAAAGATCTTTGTAAGAGAGTCATTGTCATAGATGATGGTAAGATTCTTTTTGATGGTAAGGTTACAGATTTAGTTAAAAGGTATGTTAATTACAAAATTATTCACTTTGATTTAAAGGATGGTGTAAAAAAAGAAGATTTAAGTAAATTAGGTAAATTAGAATATTTTAATGGTAGTAGTGGGAAGATTAATGTTAAGAGAGAAGAGGTTACTAAGGTTGCTGCAAAACTTTTAAAGAGTTTTCCTGTAGAGGATATAGATATAGAGGAGGTTAGTTTAGAGGATGTAGTTAGAACTATTTTTAATAAGGCCTTGCCTTGAAGGCCTATAATGTTTTCCTAAGCGATGAAAACCTATTGTATAGCGAAGAGTTGATGCTAAGACCTTGATTAAAAGCTATATTAAGACTATTTTTAATAATTAATTGTTGATATAATCCTAATTGGAGAGGTGCCAGAGTGGTCGAATGGGACGGTCTTGAAAACCGTTGTACAGGTTTCTGTACCGTGGGTTCGAATCCCACCCTCTCCGTATTGATAACTTATAGTGAGGTAGATTTAACTGAGATAATTTTATTCTTAAATTAAAAATGGGGAGGGACTCTGGACTACATAGCACTAAACCAATATCTGAGCCATTTCAAGAGGAGCAGGAATCAGCTAAAGATATACGGTTAATCTATTGTGGGATTTGGGCTGAAAGACTAGAGAACAATCAAGAATTGCCACTTGGTGGCTCAATTTTCAGTAAAGAACTTACCAAGAAACTTGAATTAGATTTTATGGTTTTTGATGAAGAGATTAATAATTTTACTGAGGAGAAGATCAGAAGAGGGTATGAGGAAAACAAGAAAAACCTAATGAATTGGATTAAGCAAGCCGATTCCGATATAGATCCGTATACATATTTTCTTTGTTTCCAGGTACAGCAGAAGGTACATGAGCTTTTAATGGTTGATTTAGATACTCCAATTAATTTATATGATAGAGAGGAAATGTATCGGGGTCAGAAGACACCGAGATTATCAGAGTTGAAAGGTAAAACTGCATGTGCAGAAAGAGCTGCTTTGGGACAATATTTACTTCAAAAAGCTGGTGTTGAATCTGCGTATGTCAGTGGTATAACTATGCAAAATGTAAAAAATATTGACGAATTTCCTGAAGCACATAGTTTTATTGTCTTGCAACACCCAACCGAACCAGGGTCTACTTTAATCTTTGATATTGCTAGACCTCGTTCGCAACATAATGTACCAAGAGTTTTAGAGACAGAGGTACCTTTCACATATGAATTATTACAGGACAAAAAAGAGTTATTTGTTGGTGCAACAGAAGTTCTACAAGGGGGGAAGATTTGGTTTGGAGTCGGAGAGGAGGGGGCAGGACAACATAAAACAGTTGAAAGATCATTGACAGAAATAGATTAGTAAAGAATGTTTAAGAAGAGAATAAATTATATCTGAATTTCAAAGCGTAGCAAAAGTTTTTAAGTGCAGTTTTTTAATAATCTCTTTATTATAGTAGCTCCAGTAGTATTCTTTGTAGGTGTAGTAGGTAGTCTAATACTTTTAGAAAAAGAATAAATCCTCCTTTTTGTTAATATATTTCCTAGTTATTTATAGGATTGTTATCGATTGTTTTTTAAACCCACCTATGTTAAACTTATGTTTAACATGGAGTATAAAAAGATAAATCTTCGAGATTTTAGAAAAAATTTAACACAGATAAGAGACTCGGGTAATGCATATACTGTCTTTAAAAAGGGTGTACCTTTTGCATATTTCATTCCTTCTGAATATGAAATTACAGTTACAAAGAAAAATGTTTCTAAGAAAAAGTTTTCAGAGATCTTAGATTCAATGACTAATCATAGAGTTGAATTTAAAGATGAGGTAAAAGATGAAAAATCATATAAAGAAGCATACAGAAAACTACTTGAGAAGAAGTACTTGAAGAATGAATAAGATTTTCTTAGATGCAAACATCCTTATAGATATTCTCAAATTAAGAAATAAGGAAGGAATTGAATATAAAGAGGCCATAAAGCTTCTTAATTCTAGTAATATATATATGTCTGTTCTCTCTATACATATTGCATACTATGTACTGAAGATTAAGCCAAAATCAAAATTAAGCAATGGTATTAATGATTTTTGTAATGCAATAAACACTCTTCCTTTATCAGAAGATATTACTTCTCAAGCTATGGTCATAGGGTATAAGGATTTTGAAGATACTTTACAATATATTACTGCTATTGATAGTGAATGTGATCTTTTTCTAACTAGAGATATTAAAGATTTTACAAATTTAAAAAAGGTTTTTTCAAATAAAATAAAGATTGTTTCTTCTCTTTCTGAGTAACAGCAAATAAATAGTACAAGATATCTTTTAAAAGATAGATAATTGCTATAAACTTCTCCCTCGCTTTTTAAATAGAATTAATATAAAATTTAATTAATTTAATTAATTAAAAATAAGGAAAGATATGAAGAAATTACTTATAACCCTCTTAATATTTGCAGTTATAGGAGGAGCTGCGTTTGGTGCATACAAAGTGTTGGGTTCTGGAGATTCAGAGAGTAATATATTTCAAGATATTAAGGAAAAGTTTGAAACGGTAGTTAACAAAGAGGAAGATTTTTCTGGCTCGTTAGTAGCACTTATGGGAAGAGGAAAGTCTTTAAAGTGTACATATAAACAGACAGAGGAGGTAGATGGAGTTGAAGCTGAAGGTGTGATTTATGTAGCTGATAATAATGTACATACTGAGATAGATATAATAGGGGAGGAAGAAGGAACTGAGGATGTTAGGATGGATATGATTATCAATGGAGATTGGGTATATGTTTGGACTAGTGCTCAGGTTAATGGAATGAAGATGAAGATTGTAGATTTACCAGAGGGTGAAGATTTTGATGCTGATGAGGATATTACTGATTTAGAGGAAGAAATAGATATGAAATGTAGGCTATGGATTAAGGATAGTTCTAAATTTGATGTTCCTACAGATATTGAGTTTGATGATGTAACAGAGATGATGGAAGAGTTTGAGGATTATGATTCTGATGAAGTTAAGGAGGAAACAGAGGATATGGTGACTGCAGCACAGGAGCAATTATGTGCAATGTGTGAAACGGCTCTAACTCAGGAATTAATAGACCAGTGTAAGATTGATGCTGGATGTGAGTAGATTTTAGAGGGAGCAAAAGAGTAGGAGTATAAATGTTTTAGCACCCTTCTGCTTGTTGATTGTATAAATCTAGAATGTTATCATTTGTACATGAAAAAGAAACCATCTTTGAAAACAATATTGTATTCTTTGATAGTAATTCTCATCCTCATTCTATCCTTTATTTTTCTATTTCCCGATCTTGGAGATCTCAAGAATAAGCTTTTTCCTTTTGTTGGATTATTAGCATTACTTTTCCTCGTATTAGGTGTTGTAGTGATATATATTGCTAAGAAGAAAGAAGGCAAATTAAAAATATACTTAATGTTAACTGGTGCTTCAGCTATAGC
>Ga0075120_10002922_pt1 | contig 12027 bp, 9 predicted proteins | sample AntAceMetag02UKL_FD_69792 | JGI IMG/M metagenome (GOLD analysis project Ga0075120, IMG submission 69792) | Saline lake microbial communities from Ace Lake, Antarctica - Antarctic Ace Lake Metagenome 02UKL | ecosystem: Environmental > Aquatic > Non-marine Saline and Alkaline > Saline | place... | reverse complement strand
GTTTATTGATAATGATTTCTATAATATCATTTTTTGCTATTTCATAAGGCATGTAATCTCCAATAGTTTTATAATCATCATATTTTATTAGATATCGGAGATTGCCGTTAATGTGTTCAAACGTGGATTTAAATATAAGTTCATTTGAATCAAAATTATTATAGAATTTAATTTCTTGTAAAAAATCACCTAGTTCGGTCCATTCTTCAACGAAATACACTTTACGTCCAGTTCCAATACAAAAGTCTTGAAGTTCTTTTACGTCGCTTGCTTCGCTATTAAATAATTTGTCTCTTTCTAGATAATAAGTGTAGACATCTGAATGCATTGTCATGTAATGTGCTTTCACATAAGTTTTGGCTAAAACGTAATCCTGCAAGTTATTATTATAATAATCTTCGATTTCTTTTTCTGCTATTTTGTAATCAATATCATTATACACAAAGTGCTCAGTATAATAATAGAGATATAATTGCTGACGGTATTGTTTGATTTTTTCTTCTATCACAGTAGTATCAGTTAAAACATCTTTAGCTTGTGCAAACATTACTTTCTCAGAAACCCAAGAATTTACATAAGATGATACAAACTTAGCGCTGTCTTCAGAACTTATACGTTTCGGCAATAGCTTTATAATGTCTGCTTTATACAAGTATTCACCATTAACAATTGCTATTGCATCTTTGTCATTTTGTTGCTCCTGCTTTTTACCACATGAAAACAACAAAACGCTTATGATAACTGGAAAAATCCAATATCCATATTTCATATTATTCTGCGATTTCCTTTAATACATCATCATGTACAACAACTTGATATTTTGTATGAAGTTCCTCGATCCATTTCTTTTCTAAGAAATTTTGATACTCTGCAGTAATTATTCCACGTGCTTCGTTAAGTGTTTTAATTTGTGGGCCAAAGACTTTAATGCTGGTAATAGTATTATTTTCTGTGTCAGGAATTACCTTAATTAGACCTTCTTTTTCCTCAATATTGTTTGATGTTATCAATTTGTCTACTGCGAGTTTTGATCCTTTTTCACAAAACTCCTGATCTTTAAGAACAACAGCTAAAGAATCGATTTTATTGAGTTTTGCCATGATTTTCTCATCATCCCACCCTTTGGTTAAATATTTCTGGAGTTTTTTTGATGTTGCTGCATTATTTACTTGGTATTTTTTAACTTTATATCTGTATGACCAGTTATAATTATCTTTGCTCTTTTCGTAAAAGCTCTCTAGCCCAACTGTGTCAGTAATTGCTTTTGACCAAACAGTGTTATCAGTCAATTCAAATAGCAAAATTCCATCATGATATTCTTTTATGAGATATTTGAATGCAGGGTATTTTTCTTCAAGAATGCTTTCTTCATACTGAATGACCATTTTGTTTACGAACATTTTAAAGCTTTGATCAACAAAATTTGTTTTGTTTTGAGGATTTTGCTTACGATTAAACTTTATTAGATAATCTGCAAAGTCTTGTTGTGTATAAAATTGATCATTAAAAGTTAAGATTGTGGCACTTAAATCAGTGTCATCAGATATTTTCCAAGTTCCTTCAAAAATAGAATCTGTTACAATCTCATACATTGCTTTAACATTTTCATCAATAATTTGAGAATCATATTCTGTCATTAAAGATTTAATAATAGATTCACGACTGCGTGAAGTTCTTGCACTATTCGAAATTTGAGATTTAATATCATGTTTTGCTTCATCAAAAGCTTTGATTGGTTCAACTTCGACAAGTTTTATAATGTGATAGCCATAGTTTGTTTTTAATATTGGTGAGTAGTCTCCAGGATTATTTAATTCAAAAACAGCATCTTCAAATTCTTTAATCATTTTGCCACCAACTGTAATCCATCCAATTTCTCCACCTTTTTCGGCAGTTCGACGATCTTCACTGAATTCTTTAGCAAGTTCTTCAAAATTTGCTCCATCGTTTAGTTTTGTCTCAATGTCTTCCATTTTAGATTTCGCTTCTATAGCAAGGTTGTTTCCTGAACCTTGAGGAACAACCATCATGATATGTGCGACTTTAAATTTACCTTTTGCAGGTCTTTTATCATTTACTTTTAGTATGTGATATCCAAAACGTGTACGGAAAGGTTTTGAGAATTTTTCAACGGGAGTATTATACATTACAGTTTCAAATTCATAGACAAGGCCAAAAATAGTTCTGTATCCAAGATCCCCATCATTAAAATTAACAGATTCATCATCTGAATATTGACGGGCTAATTTTACGAAATCACCACCTTTTACTAATTTATTGTAAATATCGTTTATTTCATTCCATGCTTTTAAAGTATCTTTAGGGCTAGCCATGTTGTCTGCTTTAATAAGGATGTGGCTAACATTAACATCGTACTTCATTCTATCGTATGCTTCGGCAATTAATTCTTCTTCAACAGTTTTATCTGTTAGATATGGCTGTGCTAATTGAGATCTATAACCAGCTAACTCTTGTTTGAAAGATGCTGTAGTATCCATACCCATTATCTGAGCTTCGTGAACCTTAAGTTTAAAATTAACGAATAATTCCATGTATTCTTTCATGGCATTATAAGTCATTGCATCTATTTCTGTATTGTTCTTTTTGTAAATGTGTAAAAATTCATCAGCTGTAACTTTTTCATCATCAATCTCGAGAAGTGTTTTTTCTTGAGCAAATACTGACGTAATCAAACATACTGCGAAAAATCCAATAACAATCTTTTTCATAAGTTTAGTATTTAAATAATTAACATATTAGTCCATTCTAGAATAATTTGGTGCTTCACGAGTAATTGTTACATCGTGAGGGTGATTTTCGGTAACTCCATTTGAAGTAATGCGAACAAACTGTGATTTATTGTGTAACTCCTTAATATTTTTTGAACCGCAATATCCCATACCAGCTTTTAACCCACCTATAAGCTGGTAAATTACTTCATTGACATTGCCTTTAAATGGGACTCTTCCTGAAATTCCCTCTGGAACAAGTTTTTTAATATCATCTTCCATATCCTGGAAATAACGGTCTTTTGATCCATGTTGCATTGCTTCAACTGAGCCCATTCCACGATACGATTTAAATTTCCTACCGTTAAAAATAATTGTTTCTCCCGGAGCTTCTTCTGTACCGGCAAATAATCCTCCTGCCATAATTGAATTTGCACCGGCAGCAATAGCTTTAACAATATCACCAGAGTATCTGATACCTCCATCTGCAATAACGGGAACGCCAGTTCCTTTTAGAGCTTCAGCAACATTTAAGATTGCTGTAAATTGCGGCATGCCAACACCTGCAACTACTCTTGTTGTACAAATTGAACCAGGGCCGATTCCCACTTTTACTGCATCTGCACCATTTTTTACTAGCAATATTGCAGCCTCAGGAGTTGCAATATTTCCAATAACTAAATCGACATCTGGGAATTTCTTTCTAGCTTTAATAAGTATAGTATTTACATTTTTAGTATGTCCATGAGCAGTATCAATAACAATTGCATCTACACCTGCAGCAACAATTGCTTCCATCCTTTCAAAAGTGTCACCACTAGTACCTACTGCTGCTGCAACTCGTAATCTTCCATGGGAATCTTTACATGAAAGTGGACAATCAGAAGCTTTTGTGATGTCTTTATATGTGATAAGGCCAACGAGTTTATTGTTTTTATCAACAACAGGTAATTTTTCGATTCGATGATTCATAAAAATTTCCTTTGCATTGTCGAGTTCAACACTTTGTTCAGTTTTTATCAGATTTCTGAAAGTCATTACCTTAGTAATCGGTTTTTTCATGTCAGTCTGAAAACGCATATCTCTGCTGGTAACAATTCCTTTAAGCATATTATCTTCGTCAACGACAGGAATACCTCCAATATTATACTTTGCCATAATATTTTGTGCATCACCAACAGTTCCGTTGATATTCATCGTGACAGGATCAAGAATCATCGCATTTTCGGCTCTTTTAACTTGTTTTACGTGCCATGCTTGTGCTTCTATAGACATGTTCTTATGAATAACACCAATTCCACCCTCACGAGCCATGGCAATAGCCATTTTGCTGTCAGTAACAGTATCCATTGCAGCACTAACTATTGGTGTGTTTATTGCAATGTTTCGAGAAAATAACGATTTTAAATTTACTTCAAAAGGTAGTATTTCACTGTATGCTGGTATTAGTAAAACATCGTCAAATGTCAATCCCTCTAGGATAATTTTGCTGTTTTCTTTCATGCTTCCGTTTTTTATCATAAAATTTTACGAAAATACAACTTTTTGTAAGTCTGTCAAAGACTTTTTATTAAATTTGTGATAATACTAAATATTTGAAGCTTGAGTATATATCGAAGCATATTATTAAAATATTGGGGATATGATAAATTTCGCGACCTACAGGAAGAAATTATAGAGTCGGTTGCAAGTGGAAAAGATACCTTAGGATTGATGCCAACTGGTGGAGGAAAGTCTATTACTTTTCAGGTGTATAGTCTTGCAAAACCTGGAGTGTGTCTAGTAATTACTCCTCTTATTGCATTGATGAAAGATCAGGTGGAAAATCTTCAAAAACGAAAAGTAAAAGCAGTTGCAATATATTCTGGTATGACACGCAACGAAATTGAAATTGCTTTAAATAATGTAATTAATGGCGATTATAAATTTTTATATCTTTCGCCGGAAAGATTAAAAAACTTTTATTTTCGAGAAAGACTAAAAACAATGAATGTAAATCTCATCACAGTCGATGAGTCGCATTGTATTTCTCAATGGGGTTATGATTTTCGTCCTTCCTATCTCGAAATAGCAGAAATTCGTGAAACTATACCTGATGTGCCAATTTTGGCTCTTACCGCTACTGCTACTGCAAAGGTGGTTGTCGATATTCAAGAAAAGCTTCAGTTTAAGGCGCCCAATGTTCTACAGAAAAGTTTCGAGCGTAAAAACCTGATTTATTATGTCATAAACACTGAAGATAAAATAAAGCAGTTATTTAAACTAATTACCAAAATTGAGGGTAGTACCGTCGTTTATGTTCGAAATAGGAGAAAAACACGTGAATATGCTGCTTTACTGCAAAAATATAGAATATCTGCAGATTTTTATCATGCCGGACTTGATACTAGAATGCGTGCTGAAAAACAAACAGCTTGGCAGAAAAATAATATACGGGTAATGGTTTGTACCAATGCTTTTGGTATGGGAATAGATAAACCTGATGTGAGATTAGTTGTGCATATGGATTTGCCAGATTCGCTAGAGGCATATTTTCAGGAAGCAGGTCGCGCAGGACGAGATGGTAAAAAAGCTTGGGCTTTCCTATTAACCAATAAAACAGATAGTGCCCAGATGAAAAAGACCATTACCATGTCTTTTCCTGAGCTTAAAACAGTGGTAAATGTATACAATTCAATATGTAACTATCTAAATATTCCTTATGGTGCCGCTAAAGATGCAGAAATGCCATTTGATATTTTTGATTTTGCAAAAAGCTTTAAAATAGATGTGTTAACTACATACAATTCTCTAAAAATACTTGAATCTACAGGAATGCTTAACTATTTTGAAGATGCTAACACAAGTTCAAGAATAATGTTTGTGGTTAATCGTGAAGACTTATATAGATTTCAAGTTGAAAACCAAAAGTTAGACGATTTTATTAAGCTTATTCTAAGGACTTATACCGGAGTTTTCAACGATTTTGTAAATATTAACGAAGATTATGTTGCAAAAAAAGCCAATGTAAAAACAGATGTTGTATTTAATTTGCTAAAAGTTCTACAACAATATAAAATTATTAAGTTTATACCTCGTATTAAAAAGCCTTTACTCCATTTCTTAAGTGAACGTCTCGAAGAAAAGGGTATTTTATTTAATAAAAAGGATTTGAATAATCAAAAAGAAAGGGTATTGGATAGACTTGAATCAATGCTATTGTATGCAACTAGTACTAATAAGTGCAGAAGTCAGCAGCTTCTTTCTTATTTTGGCGAAAATGATACCAGTAGATGCGGAAACTGTGACGTCTGTACTCGTAGAAATTCTCTGGAGCTAAACAAATATGAATTCGATATTATTTTAGATGAAATAAAAAATATTATTAACTTAGAGCCCTGTTTGTTGAATAATCTTATTGATAAATTGGAATTTGATGAATCAAAGATTATTAAGGTTATTCAATGGTTATTTGAAAATAAAAAAATTAAATATGATGAAAAACAAAGACTCGAATGGATCAAAAGCTAAGCTAAGAGCTTTAGTTGGAACGCTAATATTTATGTTTTTTGCTTATGGTTTTTTTTCCTGTGCATCTAGTGAAATCGCAGACTCAGCTGATGTTAATCAGGCAAAAATATATCAATATTATTCTATAACTTATGATGCATCTTTATCAGATGCTTATATAGTTGAGGCTCAGTTTAGGTTTGGCGGAAATAAAGGCACTACTCTCCGACTATCAGATCCAAGTAAAATTCTTGTTAATGATGTTGAATTAGATGAAGAATCTAATGTTCTACGCGGATGTTACTATCAGACTAAACTAGAGAATGATAGTAAATTTAATTTTAAATTTATTGACACAGAAGAAAAGGAATACTCTAATGAATGTAAATTGAATAAAGTTGACCTTAAATATATAGATGATATAATAGTTGAAAGAGGTTTGAAAATCAAGTGGTTAGGGCTCCCTTTAGCAAGTAATGAAACCATGACATGTGTTATTGAAGATGAAGAAGGAAATACAGCAAGTGTATCAAATGATATTATAGGTGCTGTGTCAATTAAATTTAATGTGGAAGATTTACAAACCCTTATTGATGGGAATGCTCAAATATATATGTATCGCAGTAGTCTCGTTGATGCAAAAGAGTCTGCAGATGAAGGCGGAAAAATTTATACAGAGTATAAAACTGAAGCAATAGCAGTAAAAATTATTAGGATAGAGAAACCTCAAGTTTAATAGAATGAAAAAAAATAGCTTCATTATAATATTAGTTATTATAGGCTTATCACAATTTTTAGTTTTTTGCGGTAAAACCGAAACAGATTTGCAGTGGGAAGAGGATATTAAAGCCTTTTGGATTCCAGTTGGTGATGATAATCAGGTTGCTGTAGAGCTTCCATCTTATCTTTTTATGGATGATAATCGAGGTGTTTCTTATTATACCAGTTTTGAAGTAGCAGACAGCTTTAATTGGGAAATTAAACGTGGGCAACTCAAGATATACTACGATGAAGCACCAGTATATTATATTGGGTATGATAAATATAATAGCAGAAGCTTGATGAAAATCAAGTCATTTAACGACAACGATACGATAATTGATGTTGTTATGTTTTTTAGTTCCGGTTATCAAAAAGACTTTTATTTGGTAAAAAGAGATTTTATTGAGGAAGAAGAAGATTTTTAAGGATAATATAGAGCCATGCCCTAGAAAGCATATAAAATACGTGATTCAATTTAATATCTTCTAAGGGCGCTTACATTCCATTTTTTTTATGTTATTAAATACCAAAATACTTTATGGCAATCTCGTCAAAGTTTGTTATTATTGTACAAATCAAATTATTAAAATATGATAAGTACACCGGTAGACAAGTTCATAGTAGATTCAGAGATTGAAAAATCTGGACTTGAGAATTTAGGTAAAGCAACAATCAGAGAAATAGTTGGTCTTGTTAACAAAGTTCAAGCTGCATCAGGAGTAAATTATATTCGAATGGAAATGGGCGTTCCTGGCTTAAAGCCACCACAAATTGGAATTGATGCTGAAATTGAAGCATTGCAAGCCGGCGTTGCATCTGACTACCCAATGGTTGATGGTGTTAAAGTGTTAAAAGACGAAGCAGCAAGATTTGTTAAAAACTTTATGGGAGTTGACATCTCTCCTGCTTCATGCATACCTACAGTTGGTTCAATGCAGGGAGCTTATGCAACATTTTTGCTTTGCTCAAACCTTGATCCTATAAAAGATACTTCCTTGTTTATTGATCCCGGTTTTCCGGTTCAGAAACAACAATTTAAAGTTATGGGTCATAAATACGATAGTTTCGATGTTTATAATTATCGTGGAGAAGCTTTGCGTGATAAAATCGAATCTTATCTCTCGCAAGGAAATATCAATTCTATAATCTATTCTAATCCCAATAATCCAAGTTGGATTTGCTTTACTGAAGTAGAATTGCAAATAATTGGTGAATTAGCAAATAAATATGATGTTATTGTTATTGAAGACCTTGCATATTTTGCTATGGACTTTAGAAAAGATTTGTTTCATCCTGGAAAAGCACCTTATCAAGCATCAGTAACAAAATATACAGATAATTACATACTTTTAATTTCAGGATCAAAAGCTTTTAGTTATGCTGGACAACGTATTGCAGTGACTGCTATTTCGGATAAGTTATTTACTCGCAAATATCCAAATTTAATAAAAAGGTTTGGTCGTGAGCAATTTGGAAATACTTTTGTTCTAAGAATAATTTATGCTCTTAGTTCAGGTGCCGGACACTCAACTCAATATGCTATGGCAGCAATGTTAAAAGCTGCAAGCGAAGGACGTTTTAACTTTATTAACGAAGTAAAAGAATATGGCGAAAGAGCAAAAATAATGAAGCATATGTTTCTCGATGCTGGTTTTAAAATTGTTTATGATAAGGACATTGATCAGGATATTGCTGATGGATTTTATTTTACAATTTCATATCCTGGATTTACTGGTGGCGAATTAGTTAAAGAATTGCTTTACTACGGAATTAGTGCAATTTCTTTGGATAATACCGGCAGTTCAAGATCTGAAGGACTTAGAGCTTGTGTGTCTCAGATTACGCCAAAAAAAATGCCTTTGTTATTTGAAAGAATAAATGTGTTTAAGCATAATCATCAAATTTAATAGAAATGGCCCTTGAATTTGTAGCAGAAGATATGAGCGTTGAGCAATTGATGCACAAACTTAATGAAACCTTTCCTCAACTTACTATAAAAAAAATAAACAAAACTACTCTAGCAATACTAAATGGTAAGGTGCAGGCAGTTGTTAAGCTTAAAAAGAATAAAGTCAGAGTTAGTGCTGATCTAAATACTAGAGATGCAATTATTATGATTTTGTTGGTATTAGGAATACTTTTAGGTGTTATAGGTGTTTTAGTTATTTTTGCAATTCTCTACCCGATTTACATGAAGAAGATAAAAGCATTTAAACAAGAAGTTTACGATGCGATATCTGTTTAATACATAACTAATTAATGCTTGATATACAAGATTTTATCCGTACTTTTAATATTTATTCTAAGTCCTTTTTAGACACTAATGAGGATTATATAAATAAAAATATCAATTTAAAAATTACTCACACCAAAAAGGTGTTAAAAAACTGTACTAAGATCGCTATTTCGGAAGGATTAAACTCCGAGGATCAATTTATAGCAGAATTGTGTGGGTTATTTCATGATATTGGACGTTTTGAACAGTTTACTAAATACAAAACATTTCGTGACGAAGACTCTCTATATCATGGTCAAATCGGTGTGGATGTAATAAAGAAAGAATCCTTTCTTAGAAGACTACCTAGATCAACACAGGATATTATTATGACTTCTGTTTATAATCATGGACTTATTAGCATACCTGAGAACACTATAGGAAAAAAAATGTATTTCTCAAAGTTGGTAAGGGATGCTGATAAAATTGACATATTTAGAATTGTTTCAAAATATTACAAAAGTATTGGGCCACGCAATATTGTATTGGAATATGGACTCGAGGACTCTCCTATTATTTCTGAATCTGTAATGCAAAAATTTAAAGCAAAACAACTTATAGAGAAACAAGAGCTAAATACCCTTAACGACTTTAAGGCTATGCAACTAGCATGGATATTTGATCTGAATTTTGATTACACAAAAAAGACAATATTCGAGAGCGAACATTTTAATGTTGTTTTAGAAAGTATTAGCAATGTGGAGCAAAGAGAGATTTTAAGAAAAGAGATTAAAAGTTTTTATGGGGAATGAAATGCCTGTTGTTTTCTAATTTCTTCTACGAGACAATGTGAAAGTCCAACCTAGATAATTTATCATATCATTAAATAAGTCTATGTAATTGCAGAAACTATTGTCTATCTTTACAAGAAATGAAAATCAAATTATTATCATGGAAATACAGGTTAATAAGCCAAAACCTATCGCATTAGGTTTAATAGCAGAACCCTTCAATAGAGATACAGATGTCCAACATGCAATTGAATTGTTAGAGGCTGGCAAAAACATAATAATAACAGAATATTATGGTAATGGACTTACACTGCTTAAGGAATTAAAGGCACATTTGGACAAAAAACTGCCAAATAAGTCTTTTCAAGAGCAACGTGAATACCGCAAAGAATATCATAATTTGTCAAATCGTGTTGTTATAAAGATTGCTAATGATAAGTTAGTATTAGACAAGTCTCCATATATTGGCTGGTTAGAAAAATTGTATCCAGAAGCAAGTGAATTTTTGTTAACTTTTCCACAAATACAAGGACTTAATAGCTCATGGCAATGGTACGTAAATGGGATTTCTATTCCTGGTATAAGAAATAAAGTACATCCATATTATGGCACTTACTTCCCTACTCGTTTTGATCATATAGAGCTTTTTGGCAAATGGTTGGCGCGTTATGAGGGACCAAAAAAGTCAGTAATAGAAGTTGGAGTTGGAAGTGGTGTCCTTTCTTTACAAATGGTACAGTATGGCTTTCAAAAGGTTTTTGGTACAGATACAAATCCTAATGCGATTATTGGATTAACTGAATTTATGGGAGATACTAAACTTTCTAGAAAGATAGAATTAGATTTTGGACATCTTTTTGGCAAGTGGACAAAACAAACCGAACTGATTGTCTTTAATCCGCCTTGGTTACCAGAATCCCATGAAATGGATAGTATTGATGAAGCAATATACTACAAAGAAAATCTCTTTCCAGAATTTTTTAAAGAAGCAAAACTCAGACTATTACCTGAAGGAAAGCTTGTACTCATATTTTCGAATTTAGCTCAAATAACAAATTTGACAAAAGAGCATCCCATTGAGCATGAACTTGCTGTGGGTGATAGATTTAAATTGGAACGTTGTTTCAAAAAACGTGTAAAAACTGCTTCAGCAAAGACAAAGCGAGATCAAAACTGGCGTTCTACAGAAGAAGTTGAGCTTTGGGAGCTAACTCATAAAGACCTTTCTTAGAATTTAATATTTTTATATAATAATTGGACTTTCGACGTTCTTTTTGAAAGCCTGAATTCGATTTAAGATTCTTAAATCGAGCTCAGGCTTATGATTGAAGACATATTATTGATTTTATTCTTAGATAAATTTATAACTTGTTTTATTATCGCTTTTATTAAGAATAACAAATCTCTTACTTATATTTTCATAAATTTTAAATTGCTAATTTTATTTCCACAAAACACTCTTGCGATATAATTCCCCTTAGGTAAATTTCTAATATTGAGAGTAGATTGATGTTCAAGTAATTGTTGTACAAGTACTTGTTGCCCCTGTGCATTAATGATTTTTACATAAGAGTTTTCTTCAAAATCTGTTAAATTTATTTTTAGATAATTACTTGTAGGATTGGGGAATATGTCAATCTGGTTGTTTAGAAAATTATTATCAATCTCAAGAATTAAATTACACGATGTGGAATTAAAATTAACATTTTCAATAATGTTTTCGGAGATTAATATATGGTCCGAAAAGCCAGAAAAACTGGTAGGATAAAAAGTACATCTGAATACCATATTGTTTATAGGAGTTGCCCCTTGCTCTAAAATGCCAATACTGGCTACTGGATTTACATATTTCCATACAGTATTACCTAAATTATTTATTTCCGTAAAAATTCCATCAGGACCATGGCAAAGTAAAACATTTCCATTTGATAGCTGCTGTGCACCAGAAATGTTTTGAGCATAGTATTCATTAGGGTTGCCATCATTGTAAACCCAAGAAAAATCTGTTGGCATATAAGGGAGGGTTGCAGTATAATTAAAC
>Ga0075120_10002916_pt1 | contig 12038 bp, 6 predicted proteins | sample AntAceMetag02UKL_FD_69792 | JGI IMG/M metagenome (GOLD analysis project Ga0075120, IMG submission 69792) | Saline lake microbial communities from Ace Lake, Antarctica - Antarctic Ace Lake Metagenome 02UKL | ecosystem: Environmental > Aquatic > Non-marine Saline and Alkaline > Saline | place... | reverse complement strand
CAAAACAGACTGAAGGTTTCATCCCCGATCGGAGCGAGCACGCCCTCGGCCAGGAAAAGGGAATACGGATTGGTAGGATGTGTTCCAGCGACGTATTCGCCCCAGTTGCTCAAGCCGTCCCCATCATAATCTCCGCTGCTGGTAATATTGGTCGTGTTTCCGAAGCAGGCGATTTCCCAGGCGTCTGGGAAGCCGTTTCCATTGCCGTCGTATCCGGTGGTGGAGGTGTCCCGGTTTCCGGTTGTCCAGAGGCCTTGCGCGCCGTCGGTTCCGATGGCGCGCACGCGGAAATAATAGCGCGTTTCTGCAGTCAGGCCCGTAACGGAAAGGCTGGGTGGCGTCGTAATTTTCGGATAGCCGGGCATTCGTTCGGTCTCGCGGTAATCCCCGCCGGAGCCGCTGCGCTCGAGGCGCAGGCTGTGCACATACGGTCCGCGAAGATACTGATTATACACTTCGGCATTCGGGGCGATGAGCTTGAGATAGAGATTGGTACCCTTCAGGGCGCTGGACGACAGCGCGGCTGAAAAGGCCACCTCGTTTCCGTCGCCGCTGGCGGAGGCCGTTTGAGAGCCCAGCAGCGTCCAGTCGCCATCATCCACCCGATAGTAGGCGGAGACGCGCGTACACTCGAGAGTGACGGTGGAAAACGCGGCATTCCAAGCGCCGCTGGTGAAGCGCAAAACGGATGAGGTCTCGCCGCCTTGAGCCACGGCATCGCTCAGAATGGACTGCCCGTTGGCGCCCACGAGAAAATGACCGGTGCAGTAGGGCGAGGAAGGATAGGCAAAGTGAATGGGGGCCGATTTTACGGAGCCGGAGGCGGCTGTCACTGTCGTCCCTGCATAATACCACCCGTTGGGTGATGCCGGTGCGAAACCGAGCGTTGTTGCGGGGCAGGCGTTGGTGGTGCCCGTCCAGGCGGCATCCGTCAGCTCGATCTGATATTCCACGGCCCCTTCCACCGAATTCCAACTCAGCAGAAAGGCCTCGTCGGTCACATTCGTAACGGCCAATCCCTCGGGCGCAGGCGGCTCTGCGGGGTGCTCCCCGAACCATTCATCAATCAGTGCCCACAGGTCGTTCGCTCCCGTTGCCTGGGTCAGATTCCAAATGCCGATGCCGGCGAGGTTGCACCCCTCGGCATACTCATATTTTAGGTCGAGGCTCTCGGCGTCATCGTAAAAGCATTGATAGATCCGGGTGTTGGTATAGACATAATACGCCGCCGCCCCGTCCACGTTCCATTGCCGCCCGTAAGTCGCCGATGCGGAGAACGCCTGCAAATAGGTTTTGGCGGAGGAGTAGGCGCTGCCTTGACTTTCGGCCCCCAGTGCGGCGCTCACTGCCGCCCATTGCCGCCCATAATACGGCACGGCCAGCATCAAATGATCTCCGCTGATTCCCTTGCTCAAATAGTAGCTGACCGAGTAATCCACCGAGCACCACGAGTCCTCGCCGATCCACTGCGCACTGCTGTACAGCGGCGCCACGGGCCCCGGCGTCGCACTCCCACTGTAGTAATAATCGTAGCCCATGATGATGGCGTAATCCAGCCCGAAGGCTTCATACGCCGCCACATCAAAATCGGCGTACCAATCCACCGAAGGCAGCGCGATGCTTACCTCGGAACCCGGCAGATCGCGATGAAAACGTACCGTCAGATTGCTCATAAACGAAGTAAGCGCCTTCGTGGCTCCGCTCCAGGAACCGACGCTTTCAAAATCAATGCACACCCCGTCGCCCCCGCGATTGGAAACCACGGTCGCCAGATTGCCAATGAGCGTCTGGCACGCCGTCGAATTGGTCAGGAGGCGTTGATTGTCGGCGGATCCGAAGAGCGTCGCCGTCAGAACCACCCGAACGCCGTTGCTGTGCGCCTTTTCCACCACCGGCGAGGTGTTCCAGGCGTGCAAATCGAGGCAGCCACCATTGGTCGAGTTCACCTCATAAGAAAAATAGGCAATATGCGTCAGATTGGAATACTGATACCCATCGATGTCATTCTGGGTGGCCCAGTAAGGGTGCCAACCGAACACTCGCTTTTGCGGCCCGACGCCCGGGTCGCGCGGAATCAGAGCGGACAGGGTGGCGGCTCGTGGCGGAGCCTCCGCCTCGGCCTGCACTTCGGCGTCGCGATGCGCCTCCAATTCCTCCTGATGAATGCCGATGTGGTCCCGGGCATCCGCCGGGATACCGAAGAGCGCTTCCGCTCGCCCGGTCAAGGCCAACAGGATCAGGAACAGAAAGAAACAGCCATATCTCATGGTGCGGTATATTCCCCGACGGAGGTGTACCGTCAAGAGGAGAAGACCCCGCGAATTATTTCTTCCCGAATTTCCGGTCCATTTCGTTGAAACTCATGAAGATGACGGTGGGGCGTCCGTGCGGACAGGTATAGGGCATGTCTGCCTTGGCCAGATCCTCCACCAGGCGCTTCATTTCCGGCTCGGTCAGCGCACGTTTGGAATGCACGGCGGTTCGACAAGCGGCGCGGGCAATCACTTCGGGCGACCATTTTCCGCCGCCGCGCCCACTGCCCGCCCGTTCGACTTCGGCGGCCATATCCCGCAGCAGTGCGTGTGCGGAAATATCACCGAAACAAGCCGGCAGAGCATCGACCAAAAAGGTATCCGCGCCAAATTCGGAGATGCCGAAGCCCATGCTTTCGAGCAGGTTCAGGTTTTTGCACACGGCGTTGGCTTCGGTGGGCGTGAGCTGGACCGTTTCGGGCGCGAGAAGCCCCTGACTTTCCAGTTTTTTTCGTTCATAGCCGTGAATAAGGCGCTCGAAGAGGAGGCGTTCGTGCGCGGCCTGTGGATCAAGCAGGACCAGTCCGTCGTCCGTTTCCAGCACCAGATAGCGCGTGCCCACCACGCCAAGCTGGCGAAAGGCGCCCCAGGGACTTTTGGACGACCCGGACCGCTCTTCCCAGGGCGGCGGAATCGGCGCGGACTGCGTTGGTGGCGTCGGGGCCCTATGCGTGGAATCGGGTCCGAGGCGCGGATAGGGAAACGTCGGCGTATGGTGTTTCACGGGCGGAGGGACGGCGGTAGAGAGCGGAGGCATGAACGGGCGGTCGGGCGTTGCGGAAAGCTGTGGGTCGGGCGGGGTGGCCCCCGCCTCGGCGTCCTGCGGCTCTTCGGGGCGTTGCCGAAGCGCGCCGGTCAGCGCGGCCATGATTCCGTCACGGACTTCCTGCGGCGAACGGAAGCGTACTTCCTTTTTGGCGGGGTGTACATTCACGTCCACCCGGTCGGGCGGCAGTTCGATGAAGAGGATGACCACCGGGTAGCGCCCCTTCGGAAGCAAGTTCTGATAGCTCTGCTGAATGGCGTAGCCCACCAGCGGGGCCGAGGCCGGACGACGGTTGATAAAGATGTACTGGCTGTTTCGGTCCGACCGATGACAGGTAGGATCGGCCGTGTAGCCGCGCAGAACAACTTCACCCTGGCGGCAATTCACCGGCCGCAGCGACCGAACGAGTGTGCGGTCGAAAAGCTGGTGCAGGCGCTCGTCCATATCGAGGCCGGCTGGAAGCTGATAATCGGGCCGGTCGTCGAGCGTGAGGGTCATGCCCACTTCGGGGAAGGCGAGCGCGTACATCAGAAAGAGTTGCCGGATGTGGGCGGTTTCCGTCTGAATGGACCGCAGAAACTTGCGACGCGCGGGCACATTATAAAAGAGATTGCGCACTTCGATGGTGGTGCCCGGCGGGCAACCGGCGTCGCGCACATCCGAGAAGCGTCCGCCCTCGATGAGCACCTCCGTGCCACCGTCGTTTTCGGCCACGCGTGTGCGTAGGATGAAACGGGAGACCGAGGGAATGACCGCGAGGGCTTCGCCGCGAAAGCCCATGGACGTGACGCTCTCCACGTCGTGCATGTCGCGCACCTTGCTGGTGGCATGGCGCTCCACGGAGAGCAGCGCGTCGTCGCGCGTCATGCCGCAGCCGTTATCCTCCACCCGCATCAGGCGTTGTCCGCCTTCCACCACGCTCACCTCAATGCGCGTCGCGCCCGCATCGAGCGCGTTTTCCATGAGTTCCTTGATGACCGAAGCCGGACGTTCCACCACCTCGCCGGCGGCAATTTTGTTGATTACCGTGTCATCAAGCAATCGAATGGGTTTGCGTTCGGCCATGCCGCAGAATGCTCCATGTTATGAAACGGCGATGTTGACCAGGCGTCCCGGCACCACAATGACTTTGCGGATGGTTTTTCCTTCGGTCCAGCGCAGCACATCGGGATCATTGAGGGCTTCGCGTTCGAGCGTTTCGCGGTCGGCCTCGGCGCTGACCATGACATGCCCGCGCACCTTGCCGTTCACCTGCAGCACGAGTTCCACCCGATCGCGCTTAAGCGCGGCCTCATTCACTTCCGGCCAGGCGGCATTCAGGATGCTGGGAGGATGGCCCAGTTCCATCCAGAGTTCCTCGGCCATGTGCGGGGCAAACGGCGAAAGAAGCAGTACCACACTTTCCACCGTTTCACGGAAGACGGCACGTGCCGCCTCGCTGCTCTCGGCATTCACGGTGACGGCTTCCACGGCGTTCATCACTTTCATGATTTGCGCAATGGCCGTGTTGAAATGAAAATCGCCTTCCAGATCACTGGTGATCTGGCGGATGGATTCATGGGTCTGACGATAGAGATCACGCAGGGCCGGCTCGAGTTCATCCACGTCCGGGCGGGTCTTCGGGGCCGCCAGTAGCAGTTCCCGGTGATCGTGCACACAGCGCCAAATGCGCCGCAGAAAGCGAAACGATCCTTCGACGCTCTGGTCGTTCCATTCCGCATCTCTTTCCGGCGGGCCGATGAAAAGGGTGTAGACGCGCACGGTGTCGGCACCATATTCGCGGAGCAGTTCGGTGGGGCTGACCACGTTGCCTTTGGATTTCGACATTTTGTAGAGCTGGCCGTCCTTGTCGCTTCGCTTGCAGATCATCCCCTGCGTGAAGAGATGGGCAAAGGGTTCATCAAAATGAATCAGGCCGATGTCACTCAGTGCCTTGGTGAAGAAACGGGCGTAGAGCAGATGAAGAATCGCGTGTTCGATGCCGCCGATGTATTGGTCCACGGGGAGCCAGTGGTCGCAGGCGGCGGTATCGAGTGCCTTTGTATCATCGCGCGCGCTCAGGTAGCGGAAGAAGTACCAACTGGAATCCACAAAGGTATCCATCGTATCGCTTTCGCGCTTGGCGGGTTTTCCGCAGGCCGGACAGGGTACATTCATGAAGGCTTCATGGGCACGCAACGGTGATTCGCCGGTGGGCTTGAAGGCGACATCGTCGGGCAGCAGCACGGGCAGATCCTTTTCCGGCACGGGGACCAGGCCGCAGGCGTCGCAGTAGATCATGGGGATCGGCGCGCCCCAGTAGCGCTGACGACTAATCAGCCAGTCGCGCAGGCGGAAGTGAATGGACCCTTTTCCATATCCCTTTTCTTCGGCATGACGGATCATGGCGGGGATCGCCTCGCGGTTGGGCTGTCCGGTGAAGGGCCCCGAATCTACGCACACGCCATCGCCGGTATAGGCATCCGCCATCTCTTCGAGCTTCAGGGTCTGCTCCGGATTCTGAATGGAGATTTCAATGGGCAGGTCGTATTTTTTTGCGAAAGCCCAGTCGCGGGTATCGTGCGCAGGTACGGCCATGACAGCGCCCGTGCCGTATTCCATCAGCACATAATCCGCCACCCAGAGCGGGATGCGGCGTCCGTTGTAGGGATTGATCACGAAGCGCCCGGTGAAGACCCCGTTCTTTTCGAGCGTATCCGAGGCGCGGTCGATGTTGGTGAGGCCTTTGACGGATTCCTGATAGGCCTTGATGGCGGCCTCTTTGGGAAGTCCGGCCACCATCTCGGCAAGCTGCGGATATTCGGGGGCTAGGACCATGTAGGTGCAGCCGAAAATCGTATCGGTCCGGGTGGTGAAGCAGGGGACCGAAGCGACGGAGTCCGCTTGCCCGTCCGTGCGCGGTTCGAGGGCAAATTCGATGCGTGCGCCCTCGCTACGACCAATCCAGTTGCGCTGCATGGTTTTCACGCGTTCCGGCCAGCCGGTGAGTTTGTCCAAGTCATCCAGCAGGCGCTGGGCGTAGTCCGTGATTTTGAAGAACCACTGTTCGAGGGCTTTTTGTTCGACGGTCGAGGAGCAGCGGTCGCATTGGCCGTCCACCACTTGCTCGTTGGCCAGCACCGTGGCGCACGAGGGACACCAGTTCACATTGCCCTTCGATTTGTAGGCCAGCCCTTTTTCGTAGAGCTTCAGGAAGAGCCACTGCGTCCACTTATAATAATCGGGCATGCAGGACGTGACTTCGCGATCCCAGTCGTAGCAGCAACCCCAGTCCGCGAGCTGTTTTTTGATGACGGAAATGTTGTTCAGCGTACTGATGCGGGGGTGCGTGCCGGTTTTGATGGCGGCATTTTCGGCAGGGAGGCCGAAGGCATCCCAGCCCATGGGTGCCAGCACGCGTTTGCCGCGCATTTTTTTGTAACGGACGACGGCATCGCCAATGATATAGTTGCGCCCATGTCCCACATGCAGGGTGCCCGAGGGATACGGAAACATCATCATGCAGTAATATTTATCCGTGGCGTCATCGGTATCCACGCTAAACAGGCGATTCTCCGCCCAGTACTGCTGCCATTTGGGTTCAATTTCCGAAAAAGGATATTTCTCATTCATCGTCGCGCCTTTGCTGTCGTTGGTTTGTTTCAGAATCGGGCGAAGGTATAGGAATCAGGCGAAAATTGCAATAACGCACACCGCATGGAAGGAACGACCCCGGTCCCTCAGCGCGCGTTCTCTAAATAAAGAGACTGGAGGTATTCCTCAAGAAACATCTATTAAGGAATGGCCAAGGTTCGTATGATGCCCCTATATTTTCGGCCCCAAATCAGTCGGGATGCTGCCAGAAGGTGTGGCAATTTAACGAGGTAACTGTGCGCAACAAAAGGGATCAAGGGGTAAAGGATGGGGCAGAACCCTTTGGCTGGAAGAGCGGATGATGTCGTCGAAGGCTATAAAATATGAAATCCCGAGTTCTAAACCAGCCCCGGAGGAAACGGCATGAGAGGAATTCCTGGGAGCGCCGACGTCCTCGTCGGCATGGATAGCATAAAAGCCGACGAGGACGTCGGCGCTCCTGAGTGGCATTCCCGTGGCTATCTCCCTCATCGCGACGCCCATCACCTCATCCAATCCGTCACCTATCGACTGGCCGACAGCCTTCCGCAGATGAAGCTAAACGAGCTCAAGGAAGAACTTGAGCGTCTTCCAGACAAGCAACGAGAGGTTGAGCGCCGCAAGCGCATTGAACACTGGCTTGATGCCGGAATGGGTTGCTGCGCCCTTGCTCACCCCGAAGTCGCCGGTTACGTCCAAGACTCGTTCCTCCACTTTCATGGAGCGCACTATCACCTCCACGCTTGGTGTATCATGCCCAACCACGTCCATGTGCTGATCGAGCCCACGATGAATCTCGCTACCATCGTGCAAGGGTGGAAATCGTTTACCGCCCGATGGGTATTGCAAAAGAATGAAGAACTCGCGCTAAAGATCCCCTCATCCGATCAGTTCTGGATGCGAGAGTATTGGGATCGATACATTCGTGATGCGGAGCATTATCAAAAGGCGGTCGAATACATCCATCAGAATCCAGTGAAAGCCGGACTATGCCAGACTGCTGAAACCTGGCCTTGGTCGAGTGCCTTTTCTGGGAACGCCTTTCCCGGGAGCGCCGACGTCCCCGTCGGCTCATATACTCTGCATGCCGACGTGGACGTCGGCGTTCCCAGAGACGTCGTCGCTCCCAGGAGGTTTCCATGACCGATCTCATCCTCTACACCACCGAAGACGGACAAAGCCAGATCAAGCTGCCGCTGACGGCAAGGACTACCAAACCAAGCTCAAATACAGACCAAAGAAATAGAGGCTTTCTCATGACCGACCAAAAATAACTGGGCAAGACCCTTTGGAGCATCGCCAACATGGCCCGCACCCAGAAGGACGAGCTGCTCAACACCTTGCAAGCGGGCTTCAAATACATCGAGAACGACATCCAGAACGCGACGATCAAGCACAATGAATTCCTGAAACAGTTAGGCTTGCCGCCGCTTCCATAGTCATGGGTTTCAACGACCAGTACGGAGCTGCTCCTTCTTTGGGAAACAAGGTTTCTTCAAAGCTACAACGCTCATTCTGACAGAGGATTCCGGCCACAATATGGATGCCATTTGCAGCCGTGTTACAAAAGGCATAATGCCGCTTCCCAAAGACTCATCGCCCTGCTACTGTCCGCCGCTCTTATGTTAACCCTATCAAATATGTCCAAGCAGTTTGGCGAGCGTGTTCTCTTTGAGGACGTCACCATTCAGATCAATCGCGGCGACCGTGCCGCCATCGTCGGTCCTAATGGATCGGGCAAATCCACGCTCTTTTCGCTCATTCTCGGGGCCGATGTCCCGGATACAGGTGAAGTGGCTATTGAACGCAAGGCCACTATCGGGCATTTGCCTCAGGAGACGGCGCCCATTGGAGACGAAACGGTCCTGGAGTTAGCAACAGCTATCACGCCCCGCGTGGCGGAGTTGCAGCGTCGCATGAAGGTATTCGATGCAGGGCACGATACGGATTCGCATGATTTTCACGAGGTGCAGGAGGAGTTTGATGCGATTAATGGGTATCAGCTTGAGCCACGCGCTAAGACTATTCTGCGCGGGTTGGCGTTTCGCGAGCAGGATTTTGATCGACCACTCAAGACGATGAGCGGCGGGTGGATCATGCGCGCCCATCTGGCCCGCCTGCTTGTTCAGCAGCCGGACCTGTTGATGCTCGATGAGCCCACGAACCATCTTGATCTGGAGTCTCTTTACTGGTTCCAGGGCTATCTCCAGGCGTATCCCGGCGCGATCTTGCTGATTTCCCATGACCGCGAATTTCTGAACGCGCTGGCCGGCAGTATTCTTGAAATTCGCCAACGGACGTTGCGTCGGTATCGCGGGAATTACGATGAATATCTCGTTCAACGCGCTGCTCAGGCGGAGCAATTGGCATCGGCTTACAAAAGCCAGCAGAAGGAAATTCAGAAATTGCAGGAATTCGCAAATCGATTCCGTGCCAAGGCCAGTAAGGCGTCGCAGGCGCAGGCCAAGCTCAAGCAGATCGATCGCATGGATAAGGTTGAGGCCCCGGAGCGCGACGGACGATCCATCAAGTTTCGTTTTCCACAGCCGGTACGCAGCGGTAGAGTGGTTGTTCATCTCAAAGATATCCACCAGGCCTATGGCGAGATGGTGGTCTATCAAGGTATGCATCTCGACGTGGAACGCGGCCAGCGGATTGTTCTGGTTGGCCCAAACGGTGCCGGCAAATCCACCCTGCTGAAAATTATGGCCGGCGTATTGCCTTTTCAATCCGGAATCCGGGAACTCGGGGTGCATGTGAAGACGGGATATTATGCCCAGCATCGCGTGGAGATGCTGCAACCCGGGCGCACGGTTCTGGAAGAAGCCAGCGATACGTTTCAGCCGGTTCCCGAGCAGTTTGTTCGAACGGTTCTGGGCTCCTTTCTTTTTACGGGCGATAATGTTCACAAGCGGGTTTCGGTGCTCAGCGGCGGAGAGAAGAGCCGACTCGCGCTGGTGAAGCTCCTGCTCGATCCCCCAAATTTTTTGCTGATGGACGAGCCGACGACCCATCTGGATATGGCCAGCATCGACGCACTCGTTGTTGCGCTGGAAAGCTTTGAAGGCACGTTGGTATTCATCAGTCATGATGTCTATTTCATACGCAAGCTCGCCAAGCTCGTGTTGCATGTGGATGCCGGAAAGCTTCAGCCGTACCACGGAGACTATCAGTACTACCTCGACAAGACGGCCGCCACCTCCGCGCGGGTGGCGTTGACCACCGGGTTACCCTCGCGTAACGCCCAGCCCGCGCCGGCCCCTACGCCTGAGCGTGCTTCTGTTCGTACGAAAGAGCAAAAGCGTCAGGAGGCCGAAGCGCGTAATGCCCGCTTCCGCGAACGTCGTCTGCAGCAGGTTGGAGAATAGCACGGGGGTTCGGGGTCACAGCGAATGCCCCGAACGTTCGTGCACTCTCCCCCTTCGTTGCGTTCCTATTCGTTAGAGGCCTGTCGCCTACTGCTGCACTTGACTTTCAGGGCGCATTGGCGCACTTTTATTTTCCGAGAATCTGATTTTGTTAAGAGTGGACGCACCGTTCGCGGAAGGAGCAACGCATGAAGATCACGAAGCACAGTTGGCCGATTATGATTGTGTCCGGGCAATTCGAGGCAAGCAACGACGAAGGGTTCCGCCTGCGCGAGCTGAAAGAGGAACTCGAAACCGTGGAAGAATGCTCCGTGCTCCCCTCGTTCAGCTACGAGGATGCCATCGAAATCTTCCGCTCTCGCTCCGATATCGGTGCCGTGGTAATTGACTGGGATATTCAGGAGGAAGATCAAGGGGAGCGGCTGGATCCCGAAGTCCTGCTGGAGGAGGTCCGCAAACGCAACAAGAGTATTCCCGTCATTCTGCTGACCGATCGCGTTGCCACCGAAAACATTCCCACCCGCGTGCTCCAAAAAATTCAGGACTGCCTCTGGAAAACCGCCGACACCACCGAGTTTCTCGCAGGGCGTATCGAAACACATCTGGTGGCCTATGTGTTGAGTGTTTATCCACGCTTCTTCGGGGAGATGGTGAAGTACTCCATGGAGTACAAATACGCCTGGCACACGCCCGGGCACATGGGCGGCGAAGGCTTCCTGCACAGTCCGGCGGGCGTGGCCATGCACAAGTTTTTCGGCGAAAACGTATTTCGCTCGGACCTCTCGATTTCCGTGCCGGAACTAGGGTCCCTGCTGGATCACAACGGCGTGGTGGGCGATGCGGAACGGAACTCCGCCCGGGTGTTTGGCGCGGATAGGACCTATTATGTGCTGAATGGCACTTCCAACGTCAACCAGATCATCTGGCGCAGTCAGTTGGTGCGCGATGACATCGCCTTCGTGGACCGCAATTGCCACAAATCGCTGAATTACGCCATGGTCATTACCGATGCCTTCCCGGTCTACATGGTCCCTCGGCGCAACAAGCGCGGCATTATCGGCCCGTGTCGCCTCTCGGAATTCACGGAAGAAACCATCCGTCGGAAAATCCGTGAAAGCAAACTGATTCCGGACTCGGAAAAAGACAACCCCGTTAAAATGTCGGCCCTGACCAATTCCACTTACGACGGCCTCTGCTACAACGTCATTAACATTAAAGGGCAACTGCGCAAGAGCGTGGAAAACCTGCACTTCGATGAAGCGTGGTACGCCTACGCCCGGTTCCATCCGATCTACAAAGACCACTTCGGGATGGCCGACGACGACGTGAACGAAGAACATCCGCCGATCTTCTGTTCGCACTCCACCCACAAGCTTCTGACGGCCTTCTCGCAGGCCTCCATGCTGCACGTCCGCCATGGAAGCCATGTCCGTGTGGAGCATGATGAGTTCAATGAATCCTACATGATGCACGGCTCCACCTCGCCGCAGTACAGCATGATTGCCTCGCTCGATGTCGCCACCAAAATGATGGATGACAACGGTCCGGTGATGATGGACGACATCATCCAGCAGGCGATTGATCTGCGCAAAAAGGTCGCCTCCATTCACAAGGAAATGCTGGCGGAAAACGAATGGTTTTTCGAGATGTGGCAGCCGCGCCATGTTCTTCAGGACGGTGTGTCGAAAAACTTCGAAGACGTCCCCACTGAGTATCTCGCGGGCCATCAGCGTCCTTGGGTGTTCAGCGCGAAGGACAACTGGCACGGGTTTGATGATATTGAAGACGACTACGTCATGCTGGACCCGATCAAGCTGACCTTTTCCACCCCCGGTCTCAGCGATCAGGGGGAAATGCAGGAGCTGGGCATCCCTGCCACCGTGGTGACGAATTACCTCATCAACCACGGCATTGTCTGTGAGAAGACGGACTACTATTCCTTCCTGCTGCTGAACTCGCTGGGCACCACCAAGGCCAAGC
>Ga0075120_10002915_pt1 | contig 12038 bp, 7 predicted proteins | sample AntAceMetag02UKL_FD_69792 | JGI IMG/M metagenome (GOLD analysis project Ga0075120, IMG submission 69792) | Saline lake microbial communities from Ace Lake, Antarctica - Antarctic Ace Lake Metagenome 02UKL | ecosystem: Environmental > Aquatic > Non-marine Saline and Alkaline > Saline | place... | reverse complement strand
TACAAATGAAATTCGTTGTATGCCATCTTTCTCGAGTTAAAAATTGCTTATTCAAATCTTTGTATCTTTGCTATCTAGTGCCTGTCCATAAAGTCGGGTGTTTGCTCTAGAAAGTTCTCCAAAGGAGTCCTATGGACAAATTCAAGGCGTGTGAAAAATTCAAACCGCAGTCCCGTACGTACGGGATGAGGATTTGGATTTTGAGCAACAACGCAGAAGTTGGACTTTATAGACGAACACTATTTGTTCTGTTGCTTGATAAGATTCAATGCCGAACCTGCTTTGAACCATTCAATCTGAACTGAATTGTAAGTATGGTTAACAGGTATTGCATTTGAAGTGCCATCACTGTGATGGGCAACAACAGTTAATTGTTTACCTGGAGCAAAAGTTGTTAAGCCATCAATATCAAAAGTATCATCTTCCTGAATTATATCGTAGTCAGCTTTGTTGGCGAAAGTTAAGCCCAGCATACCCTGCTTTTTGAGGTTGGTTTCGTGGATACGTGCAAAACTGCGTACCAATACTGCCCTTACGCCAAGATGGCGTGGCTCCATGGCAGCATGTTCACGTGAAGAACCTTCGCCATAGTTTTCGTCGCCAACAACCAAAGAACCAAAGCCAGCCGCTTTATAAGCACGGGCTGTAGCTGGCACTTCCTCATATTTTCCATCGAGTTGATCTTTGACGGAATTGGTTTTTTCGTTGAAGTAATTTACAGCACCAATCAGCATATTATTCGAAATATTATCGAGATGGCCACGGTATCTCAACCATGGGCCGGCCATCGAAATATGATCAGTAGTGCATTTTCCTTTGGCTTTTATCAACAACTTCAAGCCTTTGATATCCTTACCATCCCAGGGCAGGAAGGGTGAAAGCAATTGAAGCCTTTTCGAATCTTCAGCAACATCAATAACAACAGAACTGCCATCTTTGGCTGGCGCCTGGTAACCTGCATCATCCACAGCAAATCCCTGCAAAGGCAACTCAATTCCCTTTGGCTCCTGAAGTTTAACCTTTTCGCCTTTTTTGTTAATCAAATAATCCGTCATTGGATTAAATGTTAAATCGCCAGCAATGGCAAAAGCAGTTACCATTTCAGGGGAAGCTACAAATCCGTGGGTATTTGGGTTTCCATCGTTTCGCTTGGCAAAGTTCCTGTTAAAGGAAGTCACGATGGAGTTTCGTTCCTGTTTATCGGCACCATGACGCGCCCATTGACCGATACAAGGCCCACAAGCATTGGCGAGTACAACCCCACCAATTTTCTCGAACACATCAAGGTATCCATCACGATCGACAGTATATCTCACCAGTTCAGAACCTGGAGTTACAGTATATTCTGCTTTGACTTCAAGTTCATCCTCAAGTGCTTGCTGAGCCACTGATGCTGCACGGGAAATATCTTCGTAAGATGAATTGGTGCAAGAACCAATCAAACCAACTTCCATCTTTTGTGGCCAATTATTGTCTTTTACAGCTTTGGCAAATTGCGATAAAGGCGTTGCCAGGTCGGGTGTAAATGGCCCGTTGATATAGGGTTCAAGTTCCGAGAGGTTGATCTCGATTACCTGGTCGAAATATTTTTCGGGATGTTCATAAACATCGGGATCACCATTTAGATGAGCAGCCACTTTATCGGCATGATTGGCAACTTCCTCACGACCTGTAACCTTGAGGTAGTCATACATTTTTTCGTCGTAACCAAACAAGGAAGTGGTTGCACCAATTTCGGCACCCATATTACAAATGGTTCCTTTTCCTGTGCATGAAAGTGATTCGGCGCCCGGACCGAAATATTCAACAATAGCACCAGTTCCGCCTTTAACGGTAAGGATGCCGGCAACCTTCAGGATCACATCTTTTGCTGAAGCCCACCCACTTAAAGTTCCGGTAAGTTTAACCCCAATTAGTTTTGGCATTTTCAGTTCCCAGGGCATTCCTGCCATCACATCCACAGCATCAGCACCTCCAACGCCAACTGCAACCATACCCAATCCGCCGGCATTTACAGTATGCGAATCTGTACCTATCATCATCCCTCCGGGAAAAGCATAGTTTTCGAGGACCACCTGATGGATAATACCGGCACCGGGCTTCCAGAAACCAATACCATATTTATTGGATACTGATGAGAGGAAATCATAAACTTCTTTGTTTGCATTGTTGGCAATGGCGAGATCCTGGGTAGCACCCTCTTTTGCCTGGATAAGGTGGTCGCAATGTACCGTTGAGGGAACAGCCACTTTTGCCTTGCCAGCCTGCATAAACTGAAGCAGTGCCATTTGTGCAGTGGCATCTTGCATGGCTACCCTATCGGGTGCGAAATTTACATAATCGACACCTCTATTAAATTCTTGTGTAGCGTCGCCTTCCCAGAGGTGGGCGTACAAAATTTTCTCTGTTAATGTAAGCGGCCTGCCCAATAAATTGCGCGCTTTTTCGATGCGGCCGGGAAACTTCTCATAAACTGATTTAATCAAATCGAGATCAAATAACATATATCCAATTTTTTTAGTAAAATTTTGTGCAAAAATAGTAAGAATATCAGGCGATTCTGTGTTAAGAAATGCTAAAGAAATCGAGTATCCCACCTACGCCAAGGCTTCAGCGGACAGCGGGAGTATTGGGAAAATGGAATAATGAAGTTAATGAATACTCTTATCCATCACTTAAATTCCGGATTGATTTTATTGGGAAGCCGCAGATTTGCCTGACAAGCGCACATCATTTTTATAGAATAAAGGGAAGGAAAATGAAGACTATTGATTTTTTTTGATTTTAGAATTTAATACCTTCCATTTGCCCTTAACTTTTTCAAAGGACACATTTACTGAAACCCCCTCGATATCATAAAGGAAAAAGACTTCTGCTGTATCTTCAGATATTTCAAATTTCTCAAAATCCAAATAGGCTTCAAAATCGTAAAAAAACAATGTTTCTGCAGTCATAAACTGCACCGGTTCATTGAACTTTGTCAGTAACATTTCATCAGAAACTACCCCATCATTGAATATGATCAAAGACTTCTTCCCATAAATTTCCTCAGCATGTAGATATGGTTGTAATTTATCAAGGTCAATGGACTTTTGTATCACTTCCTGCTTATCCTGGAATGTTTGTCCATTGGCAAAAAACACCAAAACAAGAAGAATGGTGAACATGCTTATTTTCTTCATTTCTTTTCAAATAAGTGAATATTCAAAAAACTTTTTACTTCTTATCCGTTACTCGTTGCTCTCTCCTCTCTGCTCTCTGCTCTCTGCTCTCTGCTCTCTCCTCTCTGCTCTCTCCTCTCTGCTCTCTCCTCTCTGCTCTCTGCTCCTTGCCCTAAGCTCTCTGCTCCTTCTACTTCAACGATTCTTCTTTCTCCCCAATAACGGTACCAACTTCATTATAGGAAATGGTCTTTTTGGTAAGGGCTTCACCCTTGTCGTCATAGTAGGTAAAGTTTTCGCTAACCAGCATGCCATCAACAATGTTGTAATTTACTTTTAGCAACTTCGTACCTTGTTTATCAAGGGAGATATCCTGGATGATACGTCCGTCGTTGTTGTACGCAAACTCATTTTTGGCCCACCTCACCTCGTTTCCATCTGCTCCATACGAAATGAAAATATTCTCGATTTTCCAGCCATTTTCGTTGTACTTCAAAAAATTTACATTCGACATGATAGGATTTCCATTGTCCTCAGTAGCATAGTACCGCTGCTCAAGGCGACGTCCGGCATCGTCATACTTATAAGTGTAGCGATTTTTCTTCATCACTTCGCCATACTTATTGAACATTACGTCGGTACGCTCAATCATGTTGCCATTGTCATCATATGTATCCTTGATTGTTTCCCGCCTCTTTTGTCCACGTTCAATTTTTGTACTAAATCCGGATTTTGCTTTCTTTCCCAGATTTGGGTCAACCTGCGGTACAGCAGGTTTAGTATTAGCAGTTTTGGGAGGGACCTTAACAAGTGGCTTCTGCTCCTTGCCGGAATCATCAGCGTTGTTGCTAGCACAACTAACAATAAAAAAAGCTATTATCGAGAAAACCAATACTGTATTAAACCTCATCGTATTTATTTTTTTTATAAAATTAAACCTTCTGTTTTTTATTTTCTAACAACAAAACTAAGCCGAAATATTATTGATTTAGTGAATTGTTCATTTTAAACTTTTTAAAAATAGAAAAATTACCTGAACCCGAAAAAATTATCCAATTGATACCCACGGGAAACAAAGTCATTGCGGTTCTTTTTATAAAAATCAGTAACCGATTCGATGGCAATGGTAAAAGTGACGCCGTAATAAATCTCCTTTTCAAGTTTTACAAAAACATCTCCTTCGTATGGAACATTTGGGTTATAAATCTCCTCATGGCTTTCCTTTCCCGGTTTAATCACATTCTTGTATTTTGCTGACACAGCCCTGGCAATTCCTACCAATTCAAAATTTGGCACACCGTCTTTCACCGCCAATACAATACCGCCACTTACGCCGGGATTAAAAAGTGCGTCAATCAGGAATTCGCCTTTTGTGCCGGGATTTGGGTTGCTCACGATGCCACGGGTCACCATTTGATGACCGCCCGGAAATCCTAAAATGTACACAAAACTGCCCCATTCCAAATTTTCGGCCTTTCCGGTTGGATATGTAAAAGTCCTGATATTGCTGCCAAGATCATCAAATGTATTTCCCAAAAAAACAATATCCCTCTCCTTATCCATGGCTATAATTTCGAGCAGCCCATCGCCGGGCAGGTCACGGATAAAATTTTGCTGCTTGCGCTTGATAGAAACACTTTCGAGTACATCAGTTTTGCTGCCCAAGCCATCGTAAAACCAGGCGTAAATTGTATCGGGATAATCTACAACATGCGCACAACTCAATACAGCAACCCGACTGTTGTCGTTATAAATTATTGTAGCCGTGCCATGTACCGATTCACTAAAAAATGATTTCTGAAAAGCAGTGCGTTTAAACCGGTTGTCAGTCAGAAAATCCTTTTTAATTCGATCGCCCTGATTAAAAAAATACTGGTCGTATTCAACAAGGCAGTAGAGTTTTTTAACGGTTTTCGAAATTTTATCCAACTCCTGCGAGCAGTTTCGGTAAGGAAATTCACTGTCGTAACGCCCGTCGCTCAGTGTTGGATAGACGGTTTGGATGGTCTTTTTGCTGCATGAAGCAAGCAAGGCTAAAACCAGAAGGAGCAAAAAGAATGACGGCTGGTGACTTGTAAGCTTTATTTGACTGTGAAGTTCAATTTTTGACCAATGCATACAAATTTTCTTTTATAATTTTCAGTTTGGAAAGGTACTACATTAATTTGAAAATTTGAAGATGTACAAATTTGATAATTAAAACCGCTTCGCGGGAAAAAAGGCCAACAAAATATCGTTAACATGTTAGCAATAGTTGTTTTCTAAGAGCCTACATTAATTTGATCCCGCACCTGCGGGATGCTGATGTGGCTAAATATCCTATAAATGCAAATAAGGTAAAAAGCTCGCTTATCTTTTAGCTCCGGCGAAGCAGTCCGCGAGGTACGATTGATTAATCCATAGGGTGTTGGTTTCGCACTTACATAAATGTTCATTACATTGAGGTGTTCGGAAGCAGATAAATATTACGTCCCATACGGGACTTATTAATTGACTTGTTCTATTTTTTAGAAATATTTTGTCCCTAACGGGACAGCAGTTACCAATACTCACTATTTAAAAATCAAATTTGGTATATTCATAAATGTAGCTTTTGAAAATCAATTGTCAAATTGTTAGAGTCTCCAGTTGGGTGCACGACAAATATCACAATGCTATCTTCATATGATTTAATTTTTCATCGAATGGAACGCCTGTCCGCCCTGCCTTCGCCGAAGCGGCTACGCGCCCGCCTTCCATAGCGAAGCGGCGGACTGGCAGGCTGGCCGAAACGAAGTGAAGGCTGGGAATTACACGAATTTTACCTGCCTTGGGCAGGTGATAATTCGATTAATCAGCGTAATTCGATGATAACTAATTTGACAGGTGGAAATTTGTCGTACACCCCGCCAGTCCCGTAGGGACTTTATATTTATAAAAATTGCATGGTAATGAAACCACGAGTCCCGTTAGGGACGTAATATTATTGAATGTAAATATCGTAAACATGTTAACAATTGCGGCTTTTTATGAGCCCGTTAACCTATCAGTTCATTGATGTTTTCGATGCTTAAATCTTTAAGCGGATTGCTTGAACGGACAAACACATTTGCCAATGCCGATTTTTTACGCTGCAGGTTAAGGATTTTTTCTTCGATGGTGCCCATGCTTATAAAACGATAGGCAAATACATGTTTGGCCTGACCGATGCGGTGTGCCCTGTTGATGGCTTGGTTTTCAACGGCAGGATTCCACCAGGGATCAAGCAGAAATACATAATCGGCCTGGGTGAGGTTAAGCCCAACACCTCCGGCTTTCATCGTTATCAGAAATACTTTTTTGCTTTCGTCCTCCTGGAATTGTTTAATAATTTTCTGCCTGTTCCGTGAAGCACCGGTAAGCATAGAATACCCGGTGTGTGTTGATTTGAGGTAATGCTCAATCAATTTCAAGTGCTTTACATAGGATGAAAAGAGCAGGATTTTATGACCACCCTGAATCAATGTATTAAGATTGCGGATGATCTCATCATACTTTCCCGATCCGTCACGATAATCGGGGAATACCATTTTTGGGTGGTTGGCCATTTGCCGCAACTTCGACAAGCCCTGCAAAATGGTGATGCCCGATTTTCTCAAGCCGCGCTCTTCGATACTTTGTAGGATATGGTTCCTGATCCGTGATTTTTCTTCGCTATAAAGTTGCTTTTGTTCTTCGCTCATTTCGCAACGGATGAATTCCTCGTTCAATTCGGGGAGTTCCTTTTCGACTTGCATTTTTGTCCTTCGCAAAAAGAATGGCCTGATAAGCGTCTGCAGTTTTTCCTGCTTTACCACGTCGTTATGCTTCTCGATGGGTTTGGCAAAATAATGCTTAAAAAACTTCAAATCGCCCAGGAGCCCTTTGTTCAGGAAATTCATTTGCGACCATAAATCGGTGAGTGAATTTTCGATGGGAGTTCCGCTGAGGTTGATCCGCCGTTTGCTATTAAGCCTTTGCACCGCCCGGGCAATTTTCGACATCGGGTTTTTTATCAACTGGCTTTCATCCAATATCACATAGTCGAAAGCAATGCCTGCCAGCACATCAATATCATTTCTAATGGTTCCATAGGTTGTCAGGAGTAAATCGGTCGAACCAAATTTATCTAATATATCCTGTCGGTTCTGCCCTCTATATTTAAGAAACTTAATCGTAGGCGCAAATTTCTTGATTTCGTCTTCCCAGTTGTGCAGCAGCGAGGCCGGCATAATTACAATCGAAAGTGAAGAAGCTCCACTGATTTTCTCTTCAACTGGCGCAAACAAATCAAGCTGCCCGGAGGCTTCCACAGGAACATTGCTTTGAGAAACATTGACTTGACCGGGATCTTTCTCCGAAATATTTTGAACCAAAACACTGAGGGTTTGCAGGGTTTTTCCCAGGCCCATATCATCAGCCAGGCAAACGCCCAATTCCAGGGCCCGCATTTTATTGAGCCACCTGAACCCTTTAAGTTGGTAGCTCCTCAAATTGGCTTTGATGCCGGCGGGAACTGGTGTTTCTAAATCCCCTGTAGCATTTCTTTTCTCAGCCTTCAACACTGCATCAATCTTACCGGAAATTGATTTTTCGACCAAAGCAAAATGATGTTTTTTGACTTTAAAGGCTTTTTGCCCAGCCTTGCCAAAAGTAACCAGGTCTTCATATTTCTCGAACCAGGGCTCGGGGAGGATCGCTATTTGTCCGTTCGGAAGTTTATATTCGCGGATGCCATTGAGTAAATATTCCCGCAACTTGATCATCGGAATCTCAAAATCACCACCAAACTTTGCCAGGGCATACACATCAAACCAATCGTTTTGCTCAGAAAAACTAATTTCCATTTTAATGGTGTCAGCATAATAGGAAACATCAGAGTAATCCTGGTCGATTTCAATGGCTGCTTTTTTTAATTCTTCAGCATTAAGATTTACCCAGACAATTAAGTCACCTTGGCGATTCTCATTACCAGAAGTGGTGTAATAGTTTTCGAACTTGCACTTTAATCCGAGATCAGAAATAACTTTAACCATTTCCTTTTCCCACTCCAAATCCCGATAAAAAAAGCGAAAATCAAAACCCGGTTTTTCGTCAAACCTTACGTACTTTTTGGGTGTACTCTGTGGTAGTATAGTTTTGTTGTTGTATTTGAACTTCAATACCAGTGCCGGCAATCCTGAAATATCCTTTTCGAGGGAGAGGACAGCATGCTTTTCGGGTACGATTTCATCCACGGAAAAACCTTTAACATTTACAGGAAACTTTTCAATACATTTTTTAACGAAAGTTGAATAATAATTGGCCTCAAGCCTGGTGGGAACCTGCATAAACCCTTTCGAGAAAAAAATCTTAAGTTTTTTACCATCAACAGCCTCCTCGAAATGATAGAGGTAGTTGTTGAGGATTAGCCAACATGGATCATTAGTTAGGATTGAACCATTTTTGTTGGTCAAATTAATGGAAGTCCCATCGTGGCGTATGGTCTGAAAATAGCGGGTTTCGTTTTCAAGCTTTTCAAAATTAAAAACAATACTGGCGGGAATAGATTCTATGGTAATCCTGTTCCCCTGGTAAATTACCACCTCCTGATCAATCCGAAAATAAACGGGCAACTTCGCTTCCATTGCCAACGATATAATGGAGGCTATGCGTTTGGCTATGAATGGCCGGATGAAATTTTTGACATATTCCGCATCCAGGCTTTTGGCAAAATCCCGGGCCGAGATTGCTTTATTGGTAAAACGTTTTTTTAAACTAACATCACTGAATTCTTCGGATTCTTCAACAATCCTGATGTGTCGTTCACTGAGATCAGGCTTATAATACAACAGATCTGCACGACTTATCCGATCATGGATTTTGAAATACTCCTTGCCCTCGTCTTCCAGTAAATAGAGGTAAGCCAAACGCCCAAGTTTTGGATGCTCCTGAATTAAAATTGCAAACTGCTGTTTCATTTTTGTGCTAACAGATAAAACCGACAAAGGTAAGGCAGTAATCCTTTGCAATGGAATTACCATGTGGTTATTTTTATTTTGAGATTTGGGTGTGCGACAAAACTCCTTGGAGATATTTAGATCAAAAAACTATGAATCCCTGCCTGCCGGCAAGGCTGGCTCTACGAGGATTTTGTACAGTTTTCATCAGATTTATTACAATTATGAAACCTCTACGAGGTATAATCCCCATAAAAACTCTCATCAGAATCTTGCAAAAAAATATCAATTGCAAATTTTCTATACATTCAGAATGTTATGGATGATGTGGAAATGCTTGATGGAATTACAAATTCATCGTATCATTGTTGTATCTTTTTGTTAATGATATCTGGACAATTCAGCATAGATGAGCTTGTTTATGTTTTGAATGCTTACCTCGTAGAGGTTGCAGAATTGTAACAATGTATCAGAAAATAATGGAAATCCTCGTAGAGGATTCATAATATCAGGCAAATGTGATGTAGTATGCAATTTATTGTAAAACTCTATTTTTTTGGTAACACCAATTTAAAATCAAAATCCCTACTTTTGCAGCGCAAAATTAACAGCACAGATATGAAAGATAAAGTGATGGATATTACTGAAGACGTAAAATGGATTGGCATCCTCGACCCGGACCTGGTAACATTTGATGTGGTCATGGAAACCAAGTATGGCACTACCTACAATTCCTATTTTATTGATGCGGAGAAGAAGGTCATTATCGACACCAGCAAGGAGAAATATTGGTCAGATTATCTATTGAAGATTGATGAGGTGTGTAATCCCGAAGACATTGATTATATCGTGGTAAACCATACAGAACCTGACCATTCGGGCAATTTAAAGAATTTATTGCGACTTGCCCCACAGGCTACTGTTGTCGGGTCGGGTAATGCCATTCGTTACCTCAGGGATTTGATGGGAATGGATTTTGAATACCTGGTAGTGAAAGACGGCCATACTTTGTCGTTGGGAAATAAAACACTCAGGTTTATAAGCGCCCCGAATTTACACTGGCCCGATACAATCTATACCTACCTTGAAGAGGAAAAAGTGCTTTTTACCTGCGACTCATTTGGGGCCCACTTTTGCGACAATAAATTATTTGAAGAGGAAATTGAACGCAGGGACGAATATGATGAATCCTTTAAATATTACTTTGATGTAATCCTAAAACCTTACAGCAAATTTATGCTGAAGGCCATCCAAAAAATTGAAGGCCTCGATATAAAAACCATTTGCCCCGGCCATGGCCCTGTTTTGAGAAAAAACTGGAAAAAAATTGTAGATCAATCGAAGGAACTTTCGGAAGAAGCCTTGGCCGAGCCTGAGCGTCCAAGGGTTTTCATTCCCTACGTGAGCGCTTACCAAAAAACCGGTATGGTTGCCAAACTGATCGCAGAAGGCATTCAGCAAGCCGGCGACATTGATGTGGATGTTTGTGATATCGAAATGTCACCTATGGGCGAACTTGAGGAAAAAATTACGCATGCATCGGCCTACATCATGGGTTCGCCAACCATCAACCAAAATATTTTATTCCCAATTTATAAATGCTTCGCCTTAATTAACCCCATCCGCGACAAAGGAAAACTGGCAGCAGCTTTTGGTTCATTCGGCTGGAGCGGTGAAGCGAAAAAACTAATTACCGACAACCTTACCAATTTAAAATTGAAGGTATTTGACGATGGAATGTTCGTTAAATTTACACCAAACGAAGAAGATAGTGATGCAGCCCTGGCGTTTGGAAAGGCATTCGGGGCAGAATTATTGTCGTACAATAATTAATTACATAGTGCCGTTAATTTGCAGGGTAATATTTTGTTTTCATATGTTTGAGTGGCTAAGTCATACAAGGGTTAAACCTTTCAACTTAGCCACTTTTTTTTACATCACCAAATGTTTTCAACAACCTTTCTTTTGAAAAAATCATCACTGCATATCATTTTCATTCTTGTATTGTTTTCGGTTTTAGCTTCATGCACAGTTGAACGAAAGCTTGCCAATGATTTCATCTATATTAAAGATAGCCTCTCGGTTTTGATCATTCCCCCTGATCAAATTTTTAAGACAAATGTAAAGACCTGGGAAATTGAAGGTTTTGATGAAATGGAGGCTTGGGAACAGGAATCTAAATTATTCGATAGCAGCCTTTTTATTAAAGATGTAAACGATTCAATATTTTTCGAAAGGTATTTTAACAGCCTGCAAGCCGGGCTTTGGGAGTTTGGATTAAATGTTTTTTACGAGGATCAAATCATCGATTTTATGGCTGTGAATACGCCGGCATACCAGGTTGCAGTTGCCCAACTCGAAATCGAGGAAGATATTTTTCCATACCGCGCCGAAGAGGTTTTTGATGATACTGTAGCCTACTACGAGGATTTTTACCTGAACAATGTAAATATCAATAATTGGTATGAGATTACAAAACTCAACGATCCACTGGCTGTGAACAACCTTTTGTATGCAAGTCATTTTGTAATGGATGCCCTGGAAGGAAGGTTTGTCAACAATGTGTTTACGGGTGAAGTAAAGTTTAAATACGACCTCACACCGATGGATGTGGACCAGATTTACCAGCTTGCTGAGATATTAGGCGAAAAGTATGCTGGTTATATTTTCGATTACATGCTCAACGAATATGTCTATCGAAACATCGGTAATGGTATCCGGCCCAAATCCTACTTTCACTACGACAAACAGACAAAGGCTTTGTATCCTGCTGGAGATGACAGATTTATTTTTATGGAGAACTAGGGAGGGTGATCGGTGAACGGTGATCGGTAACCCATGTGGGCTCCTTCAAGTTGTCGGTGATCGGTGATCGGTCTTCAGTGCCGAAAAACCAGAAATCTCTGATTTCATTGTTTTTCGTGCATCCTCGAAAAGTTAC
>Ga0075120_10002913_pt1 | contig 12048 bp, 6 predicted proteins | sample AntAceMetag02UKL_FD_69792 | JGI IMG/M metagenome (GOLD analysis project Ga0075120, IMG submission 69792) | Saline lake microbial communities from Ace Lake, Antarctica - Antarctic Ace Lake Metagenome 02UKL | ecosystem: Environmental > Aquatic > Non-marine Saline and Alkaline > Saline | place... | reverse complement strand
TGACATAGTAAAATACGTATCATTTGCCAACAAATACTGTAACAGCAAAGAGGTCCATAACGGGGTTCAGAGGGTAAAGATAGATTTAACCGACAGTGATTATGAAACCATCAACTTGAGTGATGATAAAATGCTCCTGTTTCAAGAAAGAGCCCAGATGGCAATAGATATGGCTGAGGCTATGATTTCATTTTAGGTTAATGCTCTATATTGAATATCCGTAAATTCAAGTAGATCCCTTTCGCCGAAAGGGATTTTTTGGTGTATGGTGCGATGACATTCCCGCGTTGAAGGCTTTCAGGCAATGTCATTCTTGTGCTTGAATGGGAATCCATGAAATCGCATCTTATTGTTATTCCTGGATTCCTGCCTTCGCAGGAATGACACTCTGAGTTGATATTTGCATTCTCGGGAAACTTGGAATGCAGGAATCCCATCGGGATCAATCCTGAATTTTTTCCATCATTCTTCTGTCAGCATCGGCAAGTCTGAGTGCGTCTAATATTTCTTCAATATCTCCATCAAGGATAGCATCAAGCTTGTATAATGTAAGATTTATCCTATGATCGGTAACCCTTTTTTGGGGGTAATTGTAGGTACGTATTTTTGCGCTCCTGTCCCCGCTGCCGATAAAACTCTTACGGTCGGCTGACCGTTTTTCCTGCTCTTCTTCAAGTGCAGCCTTGTACAAGCGCGCGCGTAAGACCTTCATCGCCTTATTTTTATTTTTAAGCTGACTTTTCTCATCCTGACATGAAACGACTGTACCTGTGGGAATATGTGTAATCCGCACTGCGGAGTCGGTAGTGTTAACCGATTGCCCCCCGGGACCACTGGAACGGAAAACGTCTATCCGCAAATCGTTCGGATTGATTTCAACATCAACTTCCTCTGCCTCCGGAAGGACTGCTACCGATACCGCAGAGGTATGAATACGCCCCTGGGACTCTGTGGTAGGAACACGTTGTACACGATGTACACCAGATTCAAATTTGATAATACCAAACGCATTTTCTCCACGAACCATAAAAATAATCTCTTTGAAACCTCCCATCTCGCTTGAATTGGAACTCAAGAGGTCATTCTTCCAGCCTTTACGTTCAATATATCGCTGGTACATCCTGTATAAATCACCTACGAAAAGACCGGCTTCCTCCCCACCGGTTCCGGCACGTATTTCAACAATTGCCGCCCGGCTGTCTTCTTTTTCTACAGGGAGCAATATCAATTGCAACGTTTTTTCCGCTATCTCAATTTTTTGAATCAGCTCTTCGATTTCTATTTTTGCAAGCTCGACTATTTCTTCATCGTCTTCATCAAGGAGTGAACGTGTTGATTCGAGTTCCTTTTCGAATGCGAGGAACTGATTAGCCGCTTTCAGGATTTCGTTTAATCTTCTGTGTTCTTTACCAAGCCTTGCCATCTCCTTTTGATCTGATACAAGCGATGGTTCAGCCATGCAAGATTCAACCTCACTCAATTGTTCAACGGCTTGCTTGACCTGATGTTCTATTATATTATGGTCCATGGTCTTCTTTTTAAATTCCTGTAAATATATTAAAATAAGAAACAAATATTATATCAACTCAATAATTATATAGCGGTTAAGCAAAATTTCTTATAACACACAAAAACACAGGCTGTTTGCCAGTTTTAATATTTTGCTGCCAGTTGTCCACATGCTGCATTAATATCACTACCCCTGCTCTGCCTCAAAATTACTGTCCTGCCAAGCCGATGAAGCTCATTCGCAACTTTTTCAACATCATTTTCATCCGCCCTGGATAAACCATCTTCGGTTTCATTGTAACGTAAAATGTTGATTTTTACTGGGAGATTTCTTATCCAGCTATGTAATGCTTTTGCGTCCTCAATAGTATTGTTAAATCCTTTGGCAATCAAGAGTGCAATAGTAATCCGGTTTCGGCTCTTTTTTGAATAGTACATTAATGATTTATGAATTTCTTCCAATGAATATTTACCGGCTTTTAAAAGAAGTTTCCGCCTTATTTCTTCATGCGGTGAACAGATAGAAAACACCAGTTTAGGCGGATAGGGTTCTAATGCAAGAACACGAATCTGATCAGGAATACCCACAGTAGATATTGTTACTTTTCGCCGGGAAATCCCTATTCCATCTGGTTCAGTAAAAATATTCCATGCCTGCATAACGTTCTTAAGATTAATCAGAGGCTCACCCATACCCATAAATACAATGTTTGTAATGCGCTCTTTTATCCGGTTCTGAACAGCAAAATAACTCCCAACAATCTCTTCATAGGTTAGATTGCGTTTAAAACCCATGCTTCCGGTTGCACAGAATTTACAATTATATACACACCCGACCTGGCAGGAAACACAGAGAGTATTTCTATCCTGGGTTGGGATATTTACAACCTCAAACCTTTGTTTATCCTCTGCCTCTAACAGGAATTTTGTGGTGGATTGATCCCCGCTGCCCCGAACCTCTTTTATAATTTTCGGAAGCATTTCCGGATAATTATCAAATAACTTCTTTCGGAGATCTTTTTGCAGATCTGTCATTTTATCGTAATCGGTAATTCCCCGACGATAAATCCAGGCATAAACCTGCTGTCCGTGAAAAGCCTTGTATCCAAAACTAACCATTAGCTTTTCAAGACCATGCAGGTCAAAGGAAAGTATATCTTTCGATTCAATATTCAACATAGTATGAAGGTATTTCACTCATGTATAACGGGCAACAATATATCCGTGTCAGTGGAGGCTAAGATATAGATAAATAATACTCATTTTGTCAGAAGTGATTCTAATTCTTATGTGATAATTTCATATCTCATTTTGCTCGAAGAACACATTTCTGTTATCGTTATATGCCAGTTTCAATTGGCATCAATCTGGTATCATCTGGTACTTCGATTTTCTTTTAACTCTTGGGGAATGCCTGATTTCTTAATATCTTTACTTATCATTAATTTTTAATTTCCATAGATCACATGAAATACATCATCCGCACCACGATACTGATCACTTTCTTTATTTTTGATATCGCCTTTGCTCAAAGTGATATCAAAATTGCCGTCATGGATATCTTTGTTTCCGGCAGAACCCCCGAGAGCCAGAAGGCTGTGCTGTCAAACCGCATCCGCTCAGAACTGATGAATACCGGGTTATTAGACGTAATGGACAGGCAGACAATGGTTGACCTTCTCTTTGAACAAGGATACCCAATGACCGATTGCAGGTCGGATGCTTGTACCATCCTTATCGGGAGTGTTATTCAGGTTGATAGAATGGTTGTCGGTTCACTGGAAATGAACGAAGATTTAACATTGCTTACCCTGAAGGTGATTGATGTAAAATCAAGCGAGGTTTTGTCCACTGGAAATACATCCTGTTCATGCACCTTCGAACAGTTTCTGAATTCAAATATTCATGACATTGTCCAGCAGATATCCGGACTGACCAGTTCAAAGGTTGAAAGAGGAGGTATTGCCTCTTTAATGATACTTGGAGCGCCTCCGGGTACAGAGGTTTTCATCGATGATGAATCTGTAGGAAATGTTGACGATTTGATAAGAAATATTCCAGCCGGCAAACATAGAATCACAACCACTAATCCGGAGTATTCCAGCTATGAGACTACCTCAGATTTATCCAATCAGAACGTAAACATTGTCGAAGTGTTTATGCTAAAGATGTCAACACTGTCCATTAATGTTACCCCTGATAGTACGCTTATAACAATTGATGGGGCGGATCATCGTGAGGACATCGCACCGGTAACCTATACAGATCTCCCTTCTGGAGAATATTACATCACTGCAACTTTGCCATATCATAAGACCTGGACTGATACAATTTTCCTTGGTGCTGGCAGCAAAAAATCTCTTAGTGGAGATTTGGGGGGATTATTACGAGAGCTATACATTAATTCAAATATCTCAAGAGGTAATCTGAGTATTAATGGTGAAATCTCAAAACAAGAATTCCCTTGCACAATTAAAGATATTCAACCCGGTGACTATGAGATTGAAATCACAGCAAGAAATCATGATCCTTTCAGTACCCGGATTACTATAGAGAAACCCGGTCAAACCGCAATTGAAGCACATCTTGAACAAGATATGGGTACACTTGCACTGGCACACCTTCCTCCAGGCATAGACGTATATATCGACAAGAAATTAATTGGAAGAACACCACTGCCAAATCGTGAAATAGGCGTAGGCATATATCCTGTCGAATTGAAACAGCGAGGGTATGAAAAGGGTGGTATAAATACTATTAAAATAAAACAGGATCAGATAACAAATGTTTCTAATGATTTAGTTCCGAAAACCAGATTAAAAGCGTTTGGCAAATCTTTAAGATGGCCAGGGGCAGGACAGACTTATTTGGAAAGAGAGGACGCCGGAAAGAAATATATTTACGGAGAAGCCGTATTCATAGCATATGTTATCTATTCTGCAATCGATAACAGGTTGAAGTTGAAAAAATATTTGAACACTGACAGCAGATACAGCGAATTAATTCTTGAGGAAGAGATTAAATCTGAGTACGATAAGAAAAGAGCAGCCTATGATTCAGCCCACAACGCACAGACCAGATTTAATATCGCATTCACACTCGCTATCGGATATTATCTATTCAACCTCATTGATTTTTGGATTTTTGAAGGTGATACTCCTGATGCCTACAGTATAGATGACAAAAGTTCTCCGGTTTATAATTTCTCTGTTAAGAATCTGAATAGTATGTCAGATAATCCCGTTTTGGGAATCGGATGTAATATTTCATTTGATGTTGTCAGAGGTTTCAAATAATGTGGAACACAAAACCATTGATACACTTTCTATTGACAGCATTGTTGCTGATATTTTATTCCTGTGGTCAATTGGGTGAGGAAACCGGTCACCACAATCCTCTCGATCCTGATAACCAAGAGATAGAGGGTAATCCATTTGCATTACGGACGGAGATTGGAGATGGTGGCATTGTTCTAACCTGGGAAATTCCTGAAAACATAGAACCTGACAAGCTTCACTTGTATCGAAATGTCAATGATGAAGGATTTGTATTGTTTGAAATAATATCTGTAAGCAGGAGAAAACATATTGATTTGGATGTAAGAAATGGTTATACCTATAAATATTATTTAGTTGCTATCCATGATGGTCAGGAGTCGAGTACTTCAAACCTTGCAGAGATAAAAGTTCATCTGCATCCATTTTTCGTAATTGATGGGGACTCATCAGATCGAGACACAGCGAAATTCACAGAATTTCGTAATGTAACGCTCACTATTCTTGCTTTCAGCGCTGATAGAATCCGTTTATCGAATGATTCTGACTTCACTTCGTCCCGATGGGAAGAATATGTCACGAAGAGAAATTGGACTTTGAAAAAAGGTTCAGGGATCAAAACTGTTTTTCTCCAAGTTGCATACGCAGATAAAGACACATCATCAACGATTAGTAAAAGCATTTACCCATACCCGTTAATTCCTTCGCTAACTTTATTACCCCATGATTCCAGCGTTATCAGCCACCGGGATATCGCACTTTACATGCCTGATGTGATAGCCAACAAAGTGTTGATATCGAATAGTCCGGATACCACAGGAAAAACATGGCAAGATTATAGTTGGGTCAAGTCACACAATTTATCAACCAGTGATGGTTGGAAACATGTTTATGCATGGTTTAGGAATGATTTCATGGAGATCGAGCAGGCAGTCGATTCCATTGGTTTGAAAACCACCATCGAAATCGATACGTTTTTTTTGTATGCTTATACAAATAGTGATACACTATTCCCCCGAGATGAAATATACTTCTATTTGAAGCCCGCAGAGACAATATTGGGTCGAGATTCACGCGGTGCCGCGTTTGCTCATGTTGAGGGTTGGGATCCAATCCCACTTATCGAAAGAGGAGGAGGAATTAATTATGCAAGTACATTTAAACTGCCTTCATTATGGAATGAAGTTACCAATGCCCGAGTTTCATTCTCATTTACCGATAAGGTAGGAAATGAATTACTGGATATCAGGTACCATAAAAGAATCACATTCCAAATTCCTGACGACTATAAAGACCGCTTCCCGCTAGGGAATACAGGGAGTTCAATTACAATGATTGCTGTGCGACCCGGTGTTTTTCAAATGGGGTCCTCCATATATGATCCAGATTCCGAAGATTCTGAGCGACCACAACACGAGGTAACGATCGGTCAGGGTTTCTGGATGAGCAAATATGAGGTTTTTCAGATGCAATGGGAAGCAGTAATGGGCTCAAATCCCTCCTTGTTTATTAATAACACCCGTCCTGTCGAATCTGTCAGCCGGCAGGATATTCAGTATTTCATTGACGAATTGAACATTGAGGAAGGTTCTGATGTCTGGCGTTTGCCAACTGAGGCAGAATGGGAATATGTCTGTCGAGCTGGAACCACGAGTCGATTTCACTGGGGTGATGACAGTAATTACCGTGGACTGTACGACCATGCCTGGTTCAGAAATAATTCAGGTGGTGCGATTAAAATTGGTTCGACTAAAACCGTTGGGGGAAAACAGCCCAATCCATGGGGATTCTATGATATGCATGGAAACGTTGCGGAATTATGCGAGGATGACTATTGTACTGATTATTTAAACGCTCCGGACGACGGCTCTGCTTACATAGAAAGAACGCGAAGTGATATTAGAGTGGTCCGTGGTGGTTCATATCATATTAACGCGGAATACTGCCGCAGTGCAGCACGATCCTCCGTAGAATTTTATTCCTCCAGTAAGAGTATCGGTTTTAGACTCGTAAAAGACTTTATTATTGAATAAACATCACTTGATCTACTCCTCATAACAATGCACATCTCTTATTATAACTAATTCCATAAAATCCATCTTACTCCCCATACCTCTTCACGGAACATGGAAGGATTGCCAGGTTGGTAATCATAGAGGTGACTGAAAATATTGTTCGTACCCCAATAAACCTCAAAGTCCATTATTTTGGCAGCGATCATACCGTCCTGGATCATTCGTGCCCTCTGGTTTTGATCCTGATAATCATATTCGCCCCAATAATATGAAGTAAATGTTATTCTCATTCTTAGTTGATCGCTAAAATAATGATTTTCAAAACGCAGACTCCCCCAACCCCATTTACCTGGTATGGATGATTCCTTCATTTTAACATCAGTAATAGTAAAAGCTCCGGCAAGCGAAAATGGACCATAGACATCAACCCAGCCGTTCCCGGTCAATTCAATACCTTCATGGTTGTCGTCTTGAACTGCTGTCCAATTACCGGGAGCCGTTATATTTTCCATGGGAATGATCGGTTTGATATATCGCCGATACCCGGCAACTAATCTGATTCCTCTTCTTTCGCTGAACCGCCATCTACCTCCAGCTCCAGAGTAGAAGCCACCTACAGGCTCCAGGGTAGCGTCGCCTGAATATGAATCGAGTGAATCAGGCACAGGATTCAAATCCATCAATCTCTCAGGAGAGTGGACAAACCAGAGACCGTAGGATTCATCAAGTGCGGGCCATCGCCATCCAAGGCTGCTTGAACCAATAACTCCCGGTCCTAGCACATCCCCGTAATCGACAGAAAAAGCGCCGCCAAATCGTGGTAATATTTTCCGTCCTCTCCCATCGGAATACAATGCAATCGTACCAGCTTCTCCCCGAACAGCGATATCTGCTTTAAGCTGCTGTTTATCTATTCGATCGGATAATGTTATGCCACCAATTTCTCGTTGTCCCTTGGGATTTTTCATTGAAGGAAACGTACCGAACAAAGCTCCTGTCTTCTCACTATCTACAGTAAACCCAAACCTGTGAGACGATATCTGTCTTTCGTGCAGCAAACGTCCGCCTAAGCGATATCCTTGTTCCCTGCCGCCGAAATATCCGCGTTCTGATCGCACGTACCAGGCTGCAGCCTCTGAAAAGGAAGAATCAACGATTTCACCTGAACTCCATGCAAGGTCGAAATCGTTCCGTCGAATATTGTTGTATCCTGTTTTTTTTGCCCTGCCATATTTGATTTCGCTTTGCATCCATGAAAAATCAAGATTTCCATATTTACTCAGCCGCCGCCTGCCGCCTAAACGAAGTTGTGCGGAATTCGCTTGTGAGTTATGACGCCTTCCCCTGTATTCGCCGATATCAATCCCTGCATGGTAACGGAAATCTTTTGTCAATTTCTGGGCAATTCGCCAATCAGCATGTCCAAGGCCATAAAAACCTTTACGAAATATTACATTTGTGAGAGGAGTTGTCAGGTAAGCAGATATCGGATGAAGTGTCAAAACCGGACCTGAATTTGATATCCCGACACCGCTCCACCCAGTCTCGAGGTCAACTCTTTCTATCTCTTCCACTGCGAATGTGTTGAAACTCGCTGCTCCTGTTACGGGATCGTTATAAGGGCGTCCACGGTACAACACCAACAGGTCTCTTCCTGATCCACCGGGAGGTATCAAATAGAACGGCTGCCCGAAGAAACTGCTTTGTCGAGGATATATTCCATGTATAGTTCCAATCGCTTCACCGGCATCCTTATATCCAAACCTGCTAAAATCTTCACGGTGAAGAATCGTCGCAGTGGGTGATGGCTGCCGTGGAGGGATGGTATCGGAGTCAAGTGATTCAGGTTCGGGGATTGGTTCAATATCAGAATCCTGTGTTGAGTCTATGGACATGGAATCAACATTCAAACCTGATAATGAATCAACGGCAATATATTCAGCAGAATCGGGCAATGAAACGAGGCTGTCACCTTCAACAGCGATAGAATCGCTGTTGGCAAAATATGTTGAATCCTCTGTCGAATCACCGGGAACGGCAACCGGTAGGGATATCTCTTCTGTCCTTAATAATGAATCTGAAACAACCTTTTCAACTTGAACCGGCGAGATACCCTGGCTTATCTGATCAGCATTGCTGAAATCAGAAATTCCGGCTATCAGGAAAACGGTCAGTAAGGTACATTGTAAAGGCATCAATTTTTCAGCCATTAACATTCCGAATTCTTTTCTTATCCAATTGAGAAAACCATTATTGATTCTATAAAGAATATGAACCTTGAATATAAAGCAGATGATTTGAAAAGTCGAACTGAAAGCAAAGAATGATGCCAGATAATAAAGAAAATCTTTCTAACGATTAAAGTTACCTGTTATGTATTCAGATATATCATGCTGTACGAGAATGACATTCACGTACTATCTCGGCCAGAACAGTTATCTCCTTTTCTTTGATTAATATCGAGACTCATTAAACTCGAAGTCAATTGTAGAAGTGCAGAAGAGTTTATATATTTACAAAAGCTGTTTTCTGAGGCATTGAGGGTTTTTCGTTCAAGAGTTCTAACATCTTTGTGGAGTTTACTATGAAGTTCAAATGGTCTGCTGTTGTATTGATTATAATGATAGCCATAGGTTTTTGCATCATTAGCTGTGAAAAGAAGGAAGAAGATACTGGAACAGGTCCGGTGATTGAAGCTCCCACCGAACCTTCGAATCCTACACCCGCCGACAGCTCTGCCGATCAGGATATTAATGTTACGCTATTCTGGTCTCACTCAACAGACCCACAGGGCGATACTGTTAAATATGATCTCTATTTTGGTGTTTTGGCTGACCCGCTCCTTGAAAAAAGTAACCTGATTGATACCACCTATAAACCGGCGCAAATGGATATAAGTACTACCTATTACTGGAGAATTGTTGCACATGATGATGATGATAAAGAAACGGAAGGTCTTGTATGGAGTTTTACTACTGATCCCGAAGGGAATACACAACCAGGGGCTCCTACGAATCCATCCCCAAGGGATAGCGCGGGAAATCAGCTTGAAAGTATAACATTATCATGGATTTGCACTGATCCTGATGGTGACACCATGACCTACGACGTTTATTTTGGAACAACTTATGAACCGGAAATAGTAAGTGAAAAACAAAGCGAAACAAGCTGGACTCTCCCCCGCCTGGAATTAGAATCTCAGTATTTCTGGAGAGTCATTGCATACGATGATCACAACCATTCTACTCGAAGTCCGCTATGGAATTTTACCACTACTGCTCAAGAAAATCGTGCTCCATTAGCACCCTCCAATCCACAACCGGCAAATGATGCTGTAGATCAAAGCACCTTTGCTACTATTAATTGGACATGCACTGATCAAGATTCTGATCCACTAACATATGATATCTATTTTGGCACTTCTTCGCCTCCGCCATTAGCTGAAACTGGTCTGAGTCAAGCCACTTACGTCCATGATGAACTGGAACTTAATACAACATATTATTGGAAAATTACCGCACACGATGATGACAGTCATTCCACAGAAGGTGAGGAATGGTCATTCAGCACGGTATCAATTACTAATCTTGCTCCTTCAACCCCTGCGAATCCAACGCCCGCTGATTTAGACACCGGGGTTGATTCCGGTAGACCGGTTGTTATCCAATGGTATTGCAGTGACCCTGAAAATGACACCATACTCTATGACATCTACTTCGGTCAGCAATCGAATCCTCCTTTGCTGGTAACCGGGTGCGGTGACACATCATACTTCAGGCTATCCATATATGCTGGAGATTATTACTATTGGCGTATTATAGCTAAGGACAATCATGGCAATGAAAGCATTGGTCCAGTATGGATGTTTGGTACTACAGGCGGAAGTGGAGGCAATGGCACCGTCTCAGGAACAGTAACCGACTTAGAGACCTCACTTCCTTTATATGGTGTAACTGTAAGGTCTGGCAATCCAGCAGCTACCACCGACGCAAATGGAAATTATAGTCTGACTCTGAGTGCAGGGTATCATGATATTACCGCTTCATTGACTGGATATAGGTCTGCCACAAACGGAGCGACAATTGTCACCAATCAAATCACCCCACTCGATTTCCAACTCCAACCCGGCGGTGGGGGTGGAGGTCCGGGTACTATTAGTGGACGAGTTACAGATAGTGCGACTGGAAATCCGCTTGGGGCTGTATCTATTAGTTCCGATGACGGCTATTCTACATCAACTGATGGTAGTGGAAATTATTCATTCAACGTTGGTGAGGGATTCAGGACGATTACTGCCTCATTGACTGGATATACAAATGCTACCTGGCAGGTTCAGGTTGATTCTGATGGTGCATATAACCATAATTTCGCTCTGGATCCCACCGGTGGTGGCGGAGGCGGAGGCGGTGGATCGCCGGACGCATTCTGGAAGGGTACATTACAGTCAGGGTGGGAAAATACTGTAACTTTCGATAATAATACTGTAATTTTATCTCATGGCGAGTTAGCAAATACAGTGGCAATTCCGGTAACCGGAAGAACGGCTGGTTTCCTCCATTTCACTCTTAGCTTTGAAGGTGATGCTAACGTTCACACGCTTGCGATTACAACACTCGGACAATATGAGGGTGGAAACAGCTTTGTGCCGCTGACGAGTGAACAGGGTAGATATATGCTAAGTGAACCTGAGACAAATGCCAGGTACCAGGTTTGGAGTAATAATTGGAGAATAGGCGAGCGTACCATCACTGCAATAAAACTGCGAATTGGGGGAGCAAACGAAGGTATGAGGATTTTTCTTGATACACCTCAGATACGACCTAATTGATACAGATTTGAATTTTGATAATATGGTTTTCCACTTTCAAACTGTCCGGGAACAATTTTCCCGGACAGTTTGTTTTGCTGGAATTTGATTATCGGTTAGGCACAGTAGGCGGGAATAGCAGGCCAAACAAAGAAATTCACATGACTTTAAGAAATATCATTTGATACATGGGAATGTAGGGGCAGGATTCATCCGCCCAGTCCTATCAACTCAATCACGGCGGATAAATCCTGCCCCTACAAGATGCAAACTTACATCCGAGCAATAGCATACGCATTTACTTCTGAGCAGTGCGATTAATCTTTCTTTGAGAATCGAGTAGGGTGAGGCGGAGTGATCTACTTCGCCTCATCCCTCTCACAGAACCGTACGTACGGTTCACGTATACGGCTCCTGTTTACTTTCCCTTGATATTTCAGAC
>Ga0075120_10002912_pt1 | contig 12049 bp, 10 predicted proteins | sample AntAceMetag02UKL_FD_69792 | JGI IMG/M metagenome (GOLD analysis project Ga0075120, IMG submission 69792) | Saline lake microbial communities from Ace Lake, Antarctica - Antarctic Ace Lake Metagenome 02UKL | ecosystem: Environmental > Aquatic > Non-marine Saline and Alkaline > Saline | place... | reverse complement strand
CTCGTTCGCCGGCACGTCATAGGGCAGGTTCAGACCGCCATAGCCGATGAGTATCCCCGGCCACATGATGGTGTGGAAGGTGATGTTGTCCTTGGCGATGAAGTAGTAGGCGGGAACATCGAGATCCTGCCACCACTCGCGCCAGGCCTCAGCGTCCCCCGTGATCTTAGCCCACTCTTTGGTCGCTGCCAGGTAGCCGATGACGGCATCGAACCAGACGTAGATGCGCTTATCTTCGAAGCCTTCCAGGGGGATGGTGATCCCCCAGGCGATGTCGCGGGTGATGGGGCGGCCGCGCAGTTTGCCGCTTTCCAATTGCCGGAGAGCGAAGTTGAGCGCGTTGGGCCGCCAATGCTCCTTGCCCTCCCGCATCCAGGCCAGCAGCGGCTCGTTGAGCTTCTTCAGGTCAAGGAAGAAGTGCTCTGTCTGCCGCACTTCGATGTGGGAGCCGCCGCAGATCTTGCAGCGTGGCTGGCCCAGCTCGGTGGCGTCCAGCGTGTGGCCGCAGTTATCGCACTGGTCGCCCCGCGCCCCGTCGTAGCCGCAAAGGGGGCAAATGCCTTCCACGTAGCGGTCGGGCAGCCACCTCTGGCAATCCAGGCAGAAGGGCTGCCGCATCGTGTCGCGGTAGATGTAGCCATTCCTCAGCAGTGTGAGGAACACGTCGTGCGTCGTCGCCCAGTGGTTCTCCGTGTCCGTCTCGGTGAAGAGGTCGAAGGTGAGGCCTAGTTGGCGGAAGTTCTCCAGGAAGTGGGCGTGGTAGCGATCCACGATCTCCCGCGGCGTGACTCCTTCTTCCTCTGCCCGCACGGTGGTGGGGGTGCCGTGGGTGTCGGAGCCGGAGACCACCAGCACGTCGTGGCCCATCAGGCGGTGATAGCGGGCGAAGATGTCGGGCGGCAGGTAAGCCCCCGCCACGTGGCCCAGATGACGGTCGCCCGAGGCGTAGGGCCAGGCGACGCAGACGAGTATTCTCTTTGGATTGGCGGTGGTCATGTCAGAAAACCCCTCTCGGTCAGCCAAGTACATCCATTCTGGCTATCTTTTTCTCCCTAACACTTGCAGGATGCACGATGCACGAAGTGTCCTGCTTCCTCAATACCCTACGCTATTGTAGCATAATCGAGGCGAAATGAAAAACCACGTGAGGGCGGAACGAGGTGGTCGCTGTGGGGGGGGACTTATCACACTGCCGGGGAACTGGGCTTTGCTTTGCCCAGCAGACGTTCACTACCTGGTGTTGGTGACGTGCTTCTTTGAAAAGCCAGCCGTGATGATCGGTGCGGGCTAACGTATACTTCTACGGAACTCTTCTGCATAAGATGCCGTTCTGGGCGATAATGCAGAAACTTGCTGTACAAACAGCCAGAACTCTCATAACCCAGAAGGCTTCTACATAACATCCCGTTCGGGATACAACGCGAAATGGTCTACTGGAAGCTTGACCACAGTGGCGCAAGCACCATATGTCGACTAGAGTATACCACAACTCCGTCGGTGAAACGAATCTCGTCCAGGTGCAACGCACTTGGCAAGTGCGTTGCACCTGGAAGGGGTTCTCCAACTGTACGATTGAACTGCACCGGCATATCATGCCGGACGGATGACTCGGATCAGTTTTCTAGCGAGCGTGTGATGAGACTTGATTGCCTCATGAATGCGACTTGCCTGGCCAGTGAAGTCCAAATCAGCAGTGCATACGATTATCCCTTTGTGCTCCGGGGATGCTTTGTGTAAGCGAATGAAGTGTTTGCGGTTGATAGTCAGTACAGCTCTCTGTTGTCTGCACCGGCAGACGACAGTATTGCTTCATCTGGAAATCCTTGTTCCGCCTTGCCTGTCTCCTGAATTGTCAGTACATCGTGTCCCAATCGTCTGAGTTCCTCAACAACCGGTAAAGGGGAATTCTCGTTTGAGTATAGGCGAGCCATGTTTATGCCGTCTCATTCTCAATGATTTGTTGCTCGATTTCGCGCCGATGTGAGCGGTAATAGGCCCAAGCGTTGGTCAAGTCCTCTGCACGCAAAGTTGGATAACTTCGGAGCAAGTCTGCTTCGCTGGCTCCGAGTCTCCTGAATTGTACTAATACCCATACTGGAATACGGGTGCGTACAATGCGTGGTTCACCACCACATACTCCGGGTGTACTCTCGATTCCAGGAAAGGCATTGCCAAGATCACGAACAATCCACTGAAGCAATTGCGCTTTCTCTGCACGTGTCATTGCAGAGAGCAATTCCTCTACTGTTTGCATTGTCGTCATGTATCACCGATTCGAATCGAATTTGAACATAACCGGACGCAGACAGACGGTCGGGCAACTCAGCGGGATGATCTGCTAGAAGCTTGACCAAGTGGCGCAAGCGATGTACTCCACCCACAGTATACCACAACTCCGTCGGTGAAACAAACCTCGTCCAGGTGCAACGCACTTGCCAAGTGCGTTGCACCTGGTTGCATCTGGGTGACTGCGCGAAAGCGGCCGGTCGTTTTTGACAGGGCGTCGAATTCGTGGTAATATCAGACCGACCGGTCGGTATCTATAGCCCACGGAGAGAGAGAGATGGCTGTACAACGACGAGGAGAGGAAACCCGGGAGCGCATCCTGGAGGCCGCGCTGGAGTGTTTCGCCCGCGATGGCTATGACGCCAGCGGCGTGGCGGAGATCTGCCGCCGCGCCGGCGTGACCAAGGGCGGTTTTTACTATCACTTCCCCAGCAAGCAGGCCCTTTTCCTGGAACTGCTGGAACGCTGGCTGGCGGTGCTAGACGTGCAACTGGAAGCGGCCCGCGACGAGGCGGTGACTGTCCCGGAAGCGCTTGTGCGCATGGTCGGAACGGCAGGGCATGTCTTCGAGGCGGCCAGCGGGCAACTCACTATGTTCCTGGAGTTCTGGAACAGGGCGGCACGCGACCCGGCGATCTGGCAGGCGACCATCGCCCCCTACCGGCGCTATCGGGCCTTCTTCGCTGGCATGATCGAGGCCGGCATCGCTGAGGGGTCGCTGCGCCCCGTTGACCCTGAGATGGTGGCCCATCTCGTCGTCTCTCTGGCCGTGGGCCTGGTGCTGCAGGGGCTGCTCGATCCCCGCGGAGCCGACTGGGGAAAGGTAGCACAGGAGAGCATAAGCATGCTATTGCAGAATCTGGAAAGGGAGCAGTAAAAACGAAATGAATGTGTTGCTAACAGGTGCTTTCGGAAATATCGGAAGAAGCGCGGTGGAGGAACTGGTCAAGCAAGGCCACACCGTGCGTTGTTTTGACCTCAAGACGCGGGCCAACGAGAGGGCGGCCCGCAGATACAGAGGTCAGGTCGAGGTAATGTGGGGCGATTTGCGTCGCCCGGAAGACGTTGCCGCTGCGGTGCGCGACCAGGAGGTCGTGGTGCACCTGGCGTTTATCATCCCCAAACTGTCGGCGACTGGGGTTGAGTGTGAAAGCCGTCCCGACTGGGCCAGGGAGATCAATGTGGGAGGGACGCGCAATCTCCTCCGGGCGATGAAAGGTCTTCCCAGGCCACCCAGGATCATCTTCACCTCATCCTGTCACGTCTACGGCAGGACGCAGGATCAGCCGCCGCCCCGGACGGTTGCGGACCCCGTCCAACCCGTTGAGCACTACACCCGTCACAAGATCGCCTGCGAGCGGATGGTCAGGGATTCTGGCCTGGAGTGGGCCATCTTCAGGTTGGCGGCCACGCTGCCCTTGGCGATGAAGTTGGACTCAGCGATGTTCGACGTGCCCCTGAACAACCGCATGGAGTTCGTGCACACGCGGGACGTGGGGCTGGCCATCGCCAACGGTATCAGCAGCGAGGAGATATGGGGAAAGATCCTGTTGATCGGAGGTGGCCCCCGCTGCCAGCACACCTATCGTGAGATTGCCGGGCAGGTACTGGAGGGGCTGGGTGTAGGCACGCTGCCGGAGGAGGCCTACGGTTCGATGCCTTTCTGTGTGGATTGGCTGGACACCGCCGAGAGCCAAAGGCTTCTCGACTATCAGCGACGTGATCTGGGCGACTACGTTCAGGAGATGCTCGCCCTGATGGGCTACCGGCGGCATCTGATACGGCTGTTTCGCCCCCTGGTGCGTCATTGGCTGCTGGGGAAATCCTCTTACCTGAAGGAGGCGAAAAGGGCTAGGGCGGACTGGCGAGGGAAAGTGGCGATCATCTCCGGCGCATCAGCCGGCATAGGCGCGGCAACGGCCCAGAAACTGGCTCAGGAGGGGCTCAAGGTCGTGCTGGTGGCCAGGCGAAAGGATCGTCTGGAGGATCTGGCGGTTCGGATACGGAAGGCTGGCGGAGAGGCGCTGGTGATCGCCGCCGATCTCACAGAGGAACAGGATCGCTTGCGCGTCGTCGAGGAAGTCCGCACTGTCTATGGCACAGCAGATGTGCTCATCAATGGCGCTGGCATTGGCTGGTACGGATTTGGCGCTGAGATGCCGTGGACGCTCGCCCTGCAGATGATGCGGATCAATATGGCCGCCGTGGTTCATCTGACGCTGCTGTTTCTGCAGGACGTGAAAGAGCGCAACAGTGGTCACATCATCAATGTTGGATCCATTGCCGGCAGTTTGCCGAGCCAGGGCGTCGCAGTCTACAGTGCGACCAAGTCTTTCATGGATACCTTCACCACGTCTCTCTACCGCGAGTTGCGAGGCAGCAATGTTCATGTGAGTGTGGTCAAGCCGGGTCCAGTGTCAACGGAGTTCTACGATGTCGCTTGCAGCCTGTCTGCTGGCCTGCGCCTGCCCGCCGAGAAGTACGCTGTGAAGCCGGAAGCAGTAGCCAACCGGATCTGGACCTTGCTCAGAAAACCCGTCAGGATCGCTTACGTGCCCCGCTTGCTTGGGCTCGTTCCCTGGGTTGAGTTGTATCTCGGCTGGCTCATGGACCTGTTGGGGCCGCTACTGCTTCGACGACAGTTGAAGCCCGCCCGTGGCTCCGTTGAGGTCTAGAACTGTTCAAGCATTGGGTTGCGAATCTGCGGAGGAGGGTGGGGCTGTTCGACAAACCCTGAATCCGTTGTCATAGTTGTCAAACACAGCCATGCAGGGTATAATGGCCTCGCAGTCAAAGTGATGCGGGGCCATTCCCATGCGTGTGGTTTTGATCTCCAAAGCGTGTATCGTCGGCATCTACCAGCGCAAGCTGGAAGAGTTGGCGCGCTTGCCAGACATGGAACTGACCGTCATCGTTCCGCCCTCCTGGCGGGATAGCCGCGGCGTCACCCGCCTGGAGCGGGTGCACACCGAGGGCTACGAGCTGCTGGTCACCCCCATGGCCCTCAGCGGTCACTTTCACCTGCATTTCTACCCTCGCCTGGGCCGGTTGCTGCGCCGTCTGCGCCCTGACCTCCTGCACATAGACGAAGAGCCATACAACCTGGCCACCTGGCAGGCGATGCGTTTCGCTCACGGCCGGGGCGTTCCTGCCTGCTTTTTCACCTGGCAGAACCTCTACCGCACCTATCCGCCTCCTTTTCGCTGGTTCGAGCTGCACAACTTCCGCCACGCCGCCCACGCCATCGCTGGCAACCACGAGGCAGCGTCCGTGCTGCGAGCCAAGGGATACACGGGTGCGGTGAGCGTCATCCCGCAGTTTGGGGTTGATCCTGGCATCTTCTCGCCCTGCGGACAGGTATTGGAGATCAGAGATCAGGTATTGGAGGTCAGAGATCAGGTATTAGAGACTAGAGATCAGGGATTGGTTATCGGCTACGCTGGTGGGCTGGTGGCTGAAAAGGGCGTTGACCTGTTGCTGCAAGCTGTTTCGGAACTGGGTATTGGCGATTGGGTATTGGTCATTGCCGGCGAGGGTTCTGAGAAGGCGCGCCTGCAAGTGCTGGCTGCGGAGCTGGGCATCGCCGGGCGGGTGTCTTTCCTTGGACGGTTTCCTTCCACGCAGATGGTGGATTTCTACCGTTCGCTGGACGTGCTCGTCGTTCCCTCCCGCACGCGGCCCAACTGGAAGGAGCAGTTCGGGCGGGTGTTGGTGGAGGCGATGGCCTGCGGTGTGGTCGTGGTCGGCTCCGACAGCGGCGAGATCCCGCACGTCGTGGGCGAGGCGGGGCTGATCTTTCCTGAAGGGGACGTGGCCGCGCTGCGGGAGCGGCTGGCGCGGCTCTCGGGCGATGTCGAATTGCGGGCCGAACTGGCACAGCGCGGCCGGCAGCGGGTGCTGGCGAACTACACCCAGGCGCAGGTGGCCGCGGCCACGTTCCAGGTGTATCAGGAGATGCTGACTTAGGGCCAATACAGTTCAGTTAGGAGGGAGTTGAACTCCCGACCTTGGCAGTGCAACTGCCTCAGAACGGCTTGTCTGAACCGTATTGGACTTAGGGCTGCGTAGCCTATCTTTGGGAGTGAGACAAGATGATGAAGTATCGTGCTCGTCTGATCGTTGCTGCTTGCCTTATTGGCCTCGCGTCGCTGCTTGCAGCCTGTGGTGGTCGAGGTGCGCCCACGCCCGAGCCGACCCTTGATCTGGGCTACGTGCCCACGTCCGTTGCCCAAGCCCTGGCCGCAGCAGAAACCTATCGGGCTTCCCGGAGTACCCCCACTGCCACGGATACGCCATCTCCTCCTACGGCCACGCCTACAGTACCTATTCCCACAGACACCCCTACGCCTACCTTGGTTCCCACACCCCTGTCCCAGCCAGGCGGCGTGGTGACCGCCGGTGGCCTTCGTCTGCGAAGAGGGCCGGGAACGGTCTACGGCATCGTGGGGGTGCTCTACGAGGCTGATGAGCTGGAGATCACGGCCCAATCCGCCGCGGGCGACTGGCTGGCCGTGATCGCTAGCGAGGGCCGCAAAGGGTGGGTCTACGCCACCTATGTGGATCTGGGCGTTCCCCTGGATTCTATCCCTGTGGCCACTGAGATCCCGCCGACTCCTGTACCTGCGCCCGCGCCCACGGCCACGCCTGAGTGACCCAGCTCCACCAATCTACCAATCTACCAATCCACCACTCTACCAACCTACCAACCCACCAACCTACCGACCTACCGCCTCCTCCAGATCCTCCACGCTCGTGAACCGAGACACCGTCTCCAGGAATGCCAGCAGCGATGGGCTGGCGTCCCGCAGGCGGGTCATCTTGGGGCCGATGGGATCTACCGAGCTGGGAGCTGTGGCGTAGGAGCCGTGGAAGGCGAAGTAGGCCTGGTTCAACTTGCGCAGCGCGTAGCCATGCGCCACGAAGCGCTGCCGCTGTTCCTCCATGAAGGCCTCCGCCTCCGCCACGCGCCCCTCGGCCAGCAGTTGGTCCGCCCGCAGCCGGGTGTGGCGCATTTCCCCATTGAAATCGAAGCGGGGTGGCAGCAGCTCGGGAATGCGCAGGGGTCGCCTTTCCGAGGCCGAAGGGCGGGGTAGTGGGATCTGCTGCGGGTAGTATCGTTCCAGCACGCGGGCGCCGATCTCCTCGCCGACGATGGAAGCCACCGTCTCGTTGAGCGTCACGGTGTCCGAATCGTCGAAGTAGTGCCAGCCCAGGGGGCGGAAGGCCAGATAGTTGTGCGTCCACTCGTGGGCGATGGTGTCCAGTATCCAGGAGAGCGAGGCATTGTCAATGACCATGGTCGGGTAGGCGCCGAAGCCGCCGATCTCTTCCACCAAGGCGACATAATCTGGCGCGTGGCTGTCCACATTGGCCTCGATGGCCTCCCGTTCACTGAGGCTGAACTCGGCCCGCAGGTGCATTCCCTTGCGCAGGGCAATCCTCTGGCGCGGGGAGACGATGAGGTACAGCGGAGGTTCGCTGAAGTGGAACTTGAGCGGCGGCCACAGCAGGCCCAGAGTCGTCAGTCCTTCCTCGGCCAGCACGGTCGCCGTCTGGCTTTCCAGCGTGGCTTCGACAGCGGCACGGTGTTCGGATTGCCGCTGCCTCAGGCTGTCGAGTTCCGCTTGCCAGGCAGAGATGGCGCCTTCAGGGTTCGTCTGCTGCGGATCGCTGAGCAGGCGGGTGATGTCGCCCTCCAGTTCGCCAATGCGTCGGGCGGCAGCCACGTAGTCTACGACGAGCTGTTGCGCCGCGCCATCATCCAGGCGAGCCGTGGGATCAGCCACCAGGTCCTTCAACTTGCTCGCCACCGCTCCGACCTCCCACAGGGCGAAGTTGAAGCTACGGCCGCTCACCAGGGCCGCCACCTGCACATCCAGCGTTTTGTCGGCGGGAATGGTGTCGGCCGGCAGGAACAGCGGGAGAAGCAGCAGGACCAGGATCAGAATGGTTCGTCTACGCAGTGGCATGGTCAACGCATGGTGTTCGTCGCAATGATGACAGAAAAAGCCCTGCCTCTGCGGCAGGCCTCATGGCACGTAGGTGGTCACAGCACAGCTTCAGGAGTGTGAGGACGTCCCCGCTGTGGTGATTATACTGTAGGCGGGCGCGCATGACAAAAGGTGCAACGCACTTGCGAAGTGCGTTGCACCTTGCGGTGCATTTCATCTTGATCTTCTCCTTCTTCTTCTTCTCCTCCTTCTCCTCCTCCTCCTCCTTGGAATGATGGTGTATCTCCTGCCGGGCCTGGGTGACCGCCTGGCCTGGTCGTGCCGGAGGTGTTCTGTGACGCCACGGTATGTCTTGCACGGTGGTCAAGCTGTGGAACGCCTCCACTATCCCGGCTAGCGCCTTCGCATAGCCAGAGGCATGACCACTGACCTCGTAGGCATCCACCCGTCCCCGCCCTGTGTCGTTGCCCGCTGCCGCAGTGTGCAGACCAGGTCCAGCGCCGTGTGCTGCAGAAATCGCCGTCGATCGCTAAGTAGCCTACATCCGGCATGCGGCATGGTGAGCGGATGTCCACGCCAAGGGCGCTCACCTCCGGCTCGACCTCCTCACAGAACGAAGGGCCGCGGCTGCTGTAGAAGGCGGCGTCGACCCCGAAGTCGCTGGCCCCGGCGGCGAAGGCGTGGGAAAACCGCCCGGCGAGCCCGCGGTGTCAGCCCCCATGACGCCGCTGTTGTCGGAGGAGAAGACAGAGAAGACGCCCGCGCTGCTGCCGCTGTCGTCGAGGATCTTGACTGCCATTTTGAACCTCAACGCAGTTTGTGGGATCTGTCCGTTCGCGGCATTCGCGTTCAGGAATCCCGTACAAGGCACTTCTTGCCAGAACGCCTGGATCTTCATCTACGACTCCACTGAAGGAACTGCCAGACTCGCCACTGAGGCACAGAGGGCACGGGGATTCTTATGGTGTCTCTCAAGGGATCAATGCTCTTTGCGTTTGCTGCTGAACAACTTTGAGTTGCACCTTGCTTTTCCTCTGCGTACTCCGTGTCTCCGTGGCTGACTGACCTTTTTCAGGGGAGTCATCCATGGATACCACGGACATGCGAATTACACGGGCGCTATCTATTGAGCCTCAACGCAGTTTGTGGGGGATTTGTTCATTCGTGGTATTCGTATTCAGGAATCCAGTATGGGACACTTCCTGCCACAACGCCTGTATCTTCATCACGAATGCCACGAATATGCGGGTTTCACGAGCGCTCTCTGTTGAATCTCAACGCAGCTTGTGGGTGATTTGTCCATTCGTGGCATTCGTGTATGGTATTCACCGAACAGATTTGACAAATACCGAAAGTTGAGTAGAATGCCGGAATGATCTGCCGACCATGGATTTTCGTAAGTACAGAATTTCTATAGCAATCAACGTAAACGATACGCAGGAGTGATACAATTTAGGTATGGCCCTATTAGATACACTTGGCAAGAGAATCAAGGCCCTGCGTGCGGATTCGGGGATGAGCCAGAAGGAACTGGCTCGCCGTATGCACACAGCTCAAAGCCACTTGAGTGAAGTAGAAGCGGATAGCGTTCCTCGGGTCTCAGGTGAGCTTCTCTCCCGTATCGCTTCAGCGCTGGGCACGACCACCGACTACCTGCTTCTCCTAACAGCCGATCCCCGGCCGCAGATCAGTCTGCGAGAGGCTGAGTTGCCCCCCGAGGTGGTCGCCCTGTGGCGGCGCATCGAGTCGCTGCCGCCACACGTCCGGGAGCAGGCCATCGCCTACCTGGAAGAGCAAATGCAGACCTTCGAGCGGCTGTTCGTCACAGAAAGGCGGTGAGATTGTGCTTCCGCTTTCCGTGGGGCAGGTTTCCATACCTGCCGATCCGCCCGGCGGTTCCATGTGTGGCTTCTGCCCCAATGTGAAAGGAGAATAGCTCCGTGTTCATGAGCACCTCGGCGCAGCGGATGCTGATGGCCGCAGCATCTGCTGTCATACTCCTAGGCCATCTCGTCTGTGCAGTTCAGGCAGACGGAACCAGCATAATCACATTGCTGGCTACTCAAGATACCTATATCAACTCCTCTTCGGCGCCTACCTTTGGCGACGACACCATGGTGGTCGGATCAAGCTCTGTTGCGGGTGATATGCGCGCGCTCGTGCAATTCGGTCTGGGCGACATCCCTGAGCAAGCCATCGTGGAGTCAGCCACCCTGCATCTCTGGTACCGGCTGTGCAGCTTTTCGTCGGCCTGTGCCGACATGGACGCATTTATCCATCGGCTGACACAGAGCTGGGATGAGGACACGGCGACCTGGCGCAACATGAGTGAAGCCTCCGATGCAAGACGGTATGACACGCGGACCATCGGGGGATACCATGAAAATGACACTTGGGTCGAGTGGGATGTCTTAGAACTAGTCAAGGAATGGCATTCGGGGGCTTTTCCAAATCAGGGCCTGGCGATTCACGGTCAAGAGGGACCACCCGAGAACTACAAGGTGTTCAGCACCAGGGAAAAAGGTGCCTGGTGGGAGCCACGTCTAGTCGTCGAGCTGTACCAGCCCACACCTACGCCAACGAGTACGCCAACGCTCACGCAAACGCCCACGATAACGCCTACGCGAACGGATACGCCGACATCCACACCAACGCCCACCAACACACGGACAGCGACAGGGACACCCACACCAACGCCCACCAACACACCGACAGGGACACTCACACCAACGCCCACCAACACACCGACACCGACAGGGACACCCACACCAACGCCCACCAACACGCCGACAGGGACACCCACACCCACGGCCACGGCGACCGCCACGCCGTCCGTTCTGTCAATCTATGTCCCGTTGGTAGTGAAGCCGTGACATCCCACGGACCCGGCTCGCCACGGGCCAGCGGCAGGGGGTGCTTGCCCTGCCGGTGGTGGCGTCAAGATTCCGTTGGCTGGCGGGAGTGGTGAGCCAACTGGCGAGGACGTGGGCCACATCCGGAACAACGACGGCGACAGAGGCTGCCTGTACGATGCGGTCGGGAGGTTGGTGGATACGTACGTCTACTGAGTGGCCAAGAAGGTGCCATGATGCCCGATGGGAGCCTGCATGAGTAGCGAAGAAGGCAGGCCGCGGTGGATCTGAGATGCCCATGGCGATCATTGGTAAGAACAGCCTTCTCGCTTCTTGGCGGAGGCGTCTTGTACTTCTTCTGCATGGCCGCTTTTCTCTGGGCTGCCAGGTTGGATAGCCCTGCTGTGGAAACCGTTCTCTGGTTGCTGGCCCCAGTGGTCACAGCAGTGGGCTTTGCGGCGGGGGTTGCCACACTTGAGCGCCCGCCTGGATGGAACAAGGACAGGATTCCTGCGCATTCTCACTTGGCCCCTGGTTGGATGTGCACTTGGGGCTGGAGTAGTCTACTGGTTCGGGCCGATGCTCATCGTCTTTGGGATGTTGGCGGCGGGAACGGCGAGCGTGGCCCTCAGAGAGGTGCTTGGATTCTCTGCGGCGAGTGCTGGCGGTGCTGCGTTGGCTGGCAGGGCCGGTGGTGTGGCTGCCGGCGATGGATCCCAAACCATGGATGGCCATGGCTCACATCTGAACACAGGAGGGTCATGAGGTGAAGTTGAGAAGGACGATAAGAGAACTCCTGAGACTTGAGAACATCCCCACTTATGTGGCCATAGTTGCCGCCGCAGTGGCGCTGCTGGTGCCCGGCCTTGACCCTGGGCCGGTGATACTGGGCGTGTTGGGAATCCTGGCCATCGATGCCGTCATAGAGCGTGTTGCTCACTTCAGGAGGCTGCATGACGA
>Ga0075120_10002907_pt1 | contig 12063 bp, 11 predicted proteins | sample AntAceMetag02UKL_FD_69792 | JGI IMG/M metagenome (GOLD analysis project Ga0075120, IMG submission 69792) | Saline lake microbial communities from Ace Lake, Antarctica - Antarctic Ace Lake Metagenome 02UKL | ecosystem: Environmental > Aquatic > Non-marine Saline and Alkaline > Saline | place... | reverse complement strand
AAGCCGGTTCCAGGCCTTTGTCCTGACGGAGTTATCGCCCAATCGCGTCGTATTCGCGGCCATTCAAGATCCCGAGGAATCCGAAGTCACCGGTGGATGGCTGACCTACGAGTTGACTGACGGCAACCACTTGGAAGTCTGCATCATCGAAGCCAACGAGAACGTAAAACTAAACTTTCACTTCGAGCGAGAGACCTAGAACAAGCTGTTGCCGACTCCAATCCTTGACGAAAGACCCTTCGTACTGTAGGGTGTTCCAACATCTATTGACCCACATCTTTGTGGAAGGCGAGTACTCTGTGTGTCCTGTCAAGACATGCCAAACAAAGGAGGCGCGAGAATGATCCAGGGAATAACTATCCATAGGTCCGCGGTTTCCTTTGGTGTGGTGGACGCATGATGATTGGCTCCTGCTGACCAACCTTCACCCCATCAACACCTCTCTAGAACCGAGTTAACCTTATCGAGAGCTTCTGATCTATCGCTCCCGATTGGACCCCGAAGCCGGATTTCCGGCACTCTCTCGCTGGGCCATAACGCCCAACCAGATTGAAGGAACCTCGTATGAAAGTACCCATTAAGCAGTACTATAACTTGCTCTCGAAATACCTGAGGTCTCAATGGCGTTGGGTGGCAATCCTTGCGCTTCTCATCCTGTTAACGATTGGACTCAAACTTGCCAATCCGCAGATTCTGCGCGGATTTATTGACACAGCTGCAGAGGGCGGCGATCGGTCGATTCTAATCCGTTCGGCGTTGCTGTTCTTCGGCATCGCCCTTCTGACCCAAGCACTGTCTGTGGCAGCAACCTATGTCGGAGAAACCGTCGCCTGGACGGCAACCAATGCTCTACGGCTCGATTTGCTCGATCATACCCTGCATCTGGATGCAACCTTTCACAAGGATCACACGCCAGGGCAGATGATCGAACGCATCGACGGCGATGTCGCTACGCTGTCCAACTTCTTCTCACGTTTCGTCATCGATGTAGTAGGTAATGGGCTTCTTGTTCTCGGAATCCTCGCACTTCTATTTCGCGAAGATTGGCGTATCGGATTGCCGATCTTCGGATTCGCCATCATCACGCTGTTCTTACTCATTTGGATCCGCAAACTGGCCGTTCCCTATTGGACGCGTTATCGAAAGCTGAATGCCGAATTTTTTGGATTCTTGGGAGAGCACATCTCTGGCCGCGAAGATATTCGCGCCAATGGTGCCGTGGGCTATGTCATGCACAAGTTCTACGAGTTCGTGCAGAAGATGTTCCCCGTTCGCCTGCGATCCAGTTTGGGCGGCTATGCCATGTGGATGGCCAACATCGGGCTGTTTGCCTTTGGCCACGCCGTTGCCTTCGGGGTAGGCGCCACACTGTGGCGGGCCTCAGTAATTACCATCGGAACCGTTTATTTGGTCTTCCATTACACCGAGTTATTGCGTGGCCCCATCTCGGAGATCCGAACGCAAATCACCGACTTGCAGCGAGCAGAAGCCGGCATCCGGCGTATCCGCACGCTGCTAGATACGCGCTCAAAATTGACGAATGAGGGAACGCTCCATCTCCCACCTGGCCCTCTGAGTGTCCGCTTCCAAGATATCTCGTTCGCCTATGAAGCGGCTCGAACGCCACAGGATGACGAAGATGCCACGCCTGAGATGGTGCCCGCGCTGCATGATATCGACTTCGCGCTTGAGCCAGGCACAGTGCTCGGGCTGCTAGGAAGGACGGGCAGTGGAAAGACAACGCTCGCTCGGCTATTGGTTCGCCTTTACGACCCGCAATCCGGTGCCGTTCGCGTTGGAGACAAGTCCGTTGAGTCCGTGCAAATAGCAGATCTTCGTCGTGCCGTGCGCAAGGTACCGCAAGAGGTTCAGCTGTTCCATGCGACCATCCGTGACAACGTGCGTTTGTTCGACCCTGCTGTCACCGATACCCAGGTTCTGGATGCCCTCGATCAGTTGGGAATCCGAGAGTGGGTGCTCGCACTACCTGAAGGCATTGACACAATGTTGGCTGCAGACGGCGGCGGCTTGTCTGCTGGACAAGGCCAACTCATCGCACTTGGAAGGGCGTTTCTCGCCGATCCTGGACTGGTCATTCTAGACGAGGCCTCATCTCGACTTGATCCAGCTACTGAAGGTCTATTGGAAATTGCCGTCGATCGCCTGCTGAAGAATCGAACAGCCATCATCATCGCGCATCGGCTGTCTACAGTGGAGCGCGCTGATCAAGTCATGATCTTGGATGACGGCCGCATTGCCGAATTCGGATTACGAGCCACCTTGGCCGCTGATCCAACCTCCCGTTTGAGTCGTTTACTGCAAGCGGGCATGGAGGAGGTGTTGGTATGAAGATGCGTCATGCACTGTGGCAACTCATCACGTACCGCCCCGGCTTATATGTAGGCGATGTCGTCGCCTGGATCGCCATTTTCTTGGCTGAGTTAGGCGCTGGGTATGTGGCGAAGCTGTTCTTCGACTCCCTGACCGACGCATCTCCTGCCGGCCTCACACTCTGGGGCATTATTGCCCTGGTCATCGCCGTAGGCATTGCCCGGATTCTGACCGTTCTCGTTGGCGCGCTGGTCGATATTCGCCATCGCTATAACATGGGCGCACTCTTGCGACGGAATCTGCTTGCCAGCATCTTTGCCCGCCCCGGAGCGCAGACCTTGTCTCGCTCTACTGGCGAAGCGCTCAACACATTCCGTGACGATGTTCTGGTGATCGAAGACACGATTAGCTGGATCGTCGATCAAGCAGGGTTCGCTGTCTATGCTGCCGTTGCCTTGACGGTTCTCATCTCCATTGACGCACGCATCACGGCCATTGTCGTGCTGCCGCTGCTCTCCATCATCGTCGCAGCGCGGCTTGTCGCCAAGCACATCCGCCGCTTCCGGGAGATTAGCCGCCGAGCAACGGAACGAGTCACTGGAGCCATCGGTGAGGCCATGGAAGGCGTTCAGACGATTCAACTAGCAGGGGCTGAGAAGCATGTTCTGGCCCATGTGGATGAATTGAACAAAGTACGCCTACATGCCACGATTCGCGATCGCTTGCTCAGCCAATCGTTCCATTCCTTCTTCTGGAATACAGCCACTCTCTGCACCGGCCTGATCTTACTGGCAGCCGCAGATGGTCTGAGATCGGGGACATTTACAGTTGGGGACTTTGCCCTATTCGTCATCTATGTAGGCGTATTGGCAGAAACCGTCGCTGAACTGGGCGACTTCATGATGCACCTCAAGCAAGGCGCCGTTTCTATGGAGCGTATGGCAAGCCTGGTCAGTGATGAAACGGGGATTGCAGTTGTGGCACATGAGCCGATTCATATGAGTGGCCCATTGCCTAAGATCATCTCCCCTCGGCTTGAGCCAAGCGCTCGACTGAAGGAATTACGCGTCGACAATCTTTCTTGCCGATGGCCGAAGAACGGACAATCTGATCCTGGATCAACGGGCATGCCCGGCTTGCACGACATCTCCTTCGCCATCTCGCGAGGCGAATTTATCGTGATCACCGGGCGCATTGGCTCGGGCAAGACGACGCTTCTTCGCACCTTGCTCGGGTTGTTGCCAATGGATGCAGGGACGATCACATGGAATGGAACCCAGGTCGAAGACCCGGCCGAATTCTTCATTCCGCCGCACTGCGCGTATACGCCCCAAGTGCCGCAACTGTTCTCCGACTCGCTGGAATCCAATATCCGAATGGGCTTCGCAGCCACTCCAGAGGAGCTGGCAGCAACCATTCGCCTCTCTGTCATGGAGGATGACGTACCGCATCTTCAGGATGGCTTAGACACACGAGTCGGAGCTAAGGGCGTCAAGCTATCCGGCGGACAACGCCAACGTGCGGCAGCAGCACGGATGTTCATACGCGATCCCGAGCTCCTGGTGTTCGACGATCTTTCCAGTGCTCTGGATGTGGAGACCGAGAATCTTCTCTGGGATCGAACGTTTGCACGAGGAGATCGAACGTATCTTGTCGTCTCGCATCGCAGGCCCGCTTTGGAGCGTGCTGACCGCATAATCCTGATGAAGGACGGCGGCATTGAGGGCATGGGATCACTCAGCGAATTACTAGCAGAGCATGAGGAAATGCAGTTGCTATGGAACTAAGAGTAAGGGGACAGTCCCCCTGGGGGACTGTCCCCTTCTGCTATTCTGCTATTGATTAGGGGTTGTGTCGAAGCCAGCTGGGGACGAGGAGCCCTGCCGTCTTGAGTTCGGATCGAAGCCGATCGGCGTCTGGCTCCCATTGGCGGACCAGTTGCCAGAAGCGTGGCGAGTGATTTAAGTGCACGGCATGGCACAGCTCATGAACGAGAACATAACTCACAAGCGGGCGGGGTAGGAGAAGAAGTTGTGCATTGAGGCTGATCGTTCCTTTGGACGAATAGCTTCCCCATCGCGTCTTCTGACAACGAATAACTACGCGCTGTATCGGTATCCCCAACTCCTGAGACAAGTCTTGGGTCCATGGGATCAGGACATCCTGTGCTCTCTCCATGAGCCATCGCTTTAGTGCCTGCTGCCAGGCAGAGGAATCTCGTATAAGCCCTGATACTCGGAGATGGAACGCATCTGTCTCTTGAATTGAGATATTCGCGGCGTCAGTCGCTATCCAATCGAGCCTCCAGATTTGCCCCACAGAAGAAAGCGCAATCTCCTGTGGATGAAGGTTGGGCGAAGGCAGGCTCTCACGCCTCTTCTCCATCTCACTGAGCGCACGCATTAGCCAAGCCCGTTTCTCCTCCAGCAATGCAGGAATGCGTGCGCTGTCAAATCCCACAGGGATGACAACAATCAATCCATCGGCAAGCGTCACTCGAAAGCGAACATGCTTGGCTCGTGCGCTTTCACGAATTGTATAATCAGGGAGCAATGAGAGGATTCCTTTCGCAGCAATTGCTGCCACATCAAGCGTAGGCGATGGCAGTGCAGACGACAACTCGGCAAACGTGTTCGGATGAAGGAGGAGATTCGTGAACGAAAAGCGCGCCCTGCTGCGCCACTTCTTGGCATCGCTGGCCTACCGAATCCAAAAGGCGTTGCGACAAGCGCCCGAAGGCTTTGGCGAATTCCGCGTCGCTCCCGATGTGCGAAATCCTCGCGAGCTGGTCAAGCACATGTCGAACGTGCTTGGCTATGCGCGAACGTTCTTCATCGGAGGAGAGTATCGTCCCGAACCTCTCTCAACGCTGGATGAGGAAGTGGCGCGCTTTCACGCCGTTCTGGAAAGCCTGAGCGAGTTTTTCAGAACAGGAGACTTCGCGCGCATGCCGCCCGAGCGTTTCTTGCAGGGGCCTCTCTCCGATGCCATGACCCATGCCGGGCAGCTGGCCATGTTGCGACGATTGTTTGATGCCCCCGTGCCGCCAGAGAATTTTATCATGGCCGACATCCAGGCTGACAACGTATCGGCTAGTCAGCCGGATCCCGTATCTCCAGATGAGGAATGGCATACACCGGCAACTTGCACATGACGCAAGGTGCTTGAGCGAGTTCGCTTGGGACAAGTAATTCGAGAGACACTATCGACTAGCTGCTCGACACCAGCGCGATGCCTCCAATGGTCAACGCCATGCCAATCAGCTGCCTCGGCTGAAGAGACTCCCCGCCGACAAGCGCGGCCATCAGCACGCCAAACAGCGGTGAGGTGAAGGCAATGGGCATCACCTGGGTGATGGAGCCCCCTTTGAGTGCCACATAGAAACAAAGCATTCCCACGGCACCTGCGAGAACGCCGCCGCCGATAACAATGTAGATTAGGGCCTTGGGGCTCGCGTCCAAGATTGTCTTCCATTGAGGTGCGCTGACTGCAGCAAGGATGATCAAGGCAACGGCAGTCCGAATCGTAATTCCTACCTGGGGAGGCAGATTTCCCAGCAACAACCCCCGTTTCTCGAAGTAGCCGCCAATTCCCCACGCAGCAGCCGTGAACAACGCAAATACCTGTGCTCGCATGATTATCCTTTCCATCCGGAAGATGCCTCACCCTACTGCCAGTATTCGGGAACGTCAATTGGCATGAAGCAAGCGACTGGCTCTGACGAGATTTCATCGCAGCCGGTCATCCGTGCTAGCATACGGCGGAGGTGGAACATGAAAGAGTTCTCGTTTCTCATCGGAAATTGCCCTGGTGCGCTGGTCGAAATGGCAGTGGAACTGAAGAAGGAACATGTCAACATCGAAGGCATCGCTGGATTGACAGTCCTCGATGAAGGCGTGGTCAGCTTGGTCACAGACAATCCAGGAACAGCGCGGAAGTTACTCAAAGGGATGGGCATCGACTTCGAGGAGCGCGAAGCCCTCGTCATGGACCTACCGCATCATCCCGGAGAAATCTCCACACTGCTTGGACGCCTGAAAGAAGACCACATCAACGTGCTATCGGTTTATGCAGGCGTGGAGAAGAACAAGCTCATCTTCACCGTCGACGACGTGGATAAGACAAAGCAGATCTTGCGTATGGACTGATCGCAAAAGGATTGCGCGAGGAACGGGAATTTCCCGCCATTGATGCATTGGGCGCCGCCAATCTACTGAGCATAAGGAGATTGTTCAAGTTAGCAGTGCGCGTAAACTGGCTCCTCTTTCGCAACTAAAGACAGCTGTTGTTGCGAAAGCTTTGCTATTCTCACCCTCTATTTTGTACCATGGCTCTAAATATGATGATGAGATTTCTTGTCCGCTGGCGAATCTTACTTTTGTGCCTAGGGCTTACTTTGGTAACTACCGTCTCCGTTTTGGCCATTAACCCAGCACAGCACTGAAACTGGAACACCTTCTTGGGCTCTTCGGACTCCGATGTGGGCAGAGGCATTGCGGTGGACGCGAATGGCAGCGTCTATGTGACAGGAGACAGCACTGCCAACTGGGGCAACCCGGTAAACCCTTACCCTTATGCGGGATTAGACGCCGCATTTGTTGCCAAACTGTCGAGCAGCGGCAAGCTGATGTGGAGTACCTTCTTGGGCTCTTCGGACACCGATGTGGTGGGCATAGGCATTGCGGTAGACGCAAGCGGCAGCGTCTATGTAACAGGCTTAAGCGGTGCCGACTGGGGCAACCCGGTAAACCCTTGGGGGGGACAACGCGCCGACACATTTGTCGCCAAACTGTCAAGCAGCGGTAAGCTGATTTGGAGCACTTTCTTGGGTTATGACGGCTTTGGCAACGACATCGCGGTGGACGCGAATGGCAGCGTCTATGTCATAGACTGCCGCGCATTTGTCACCAAACTGTCGAGCAGCGGCAAGCTGATGTGGAGCACCTTTTTGGGCTCTTCGGGCACCAATACCGGCGAGGGCATTGCGGTAGATGCAAGCGGCAGCGTCTATGTGACAGGATACAGCTCTGCCGATTGGGGCAACCCAGTGAATGCCCATACCGGTAATGGGAAGTATGATGCGTTTGTCGCCAAACTGTCGAGCAGCGGCAAGCTGATGTGGAACACGTTCTTGGGCTCTTCGGACTCCGATGTGGGCGAGGGCATTGCGGTAGATGCAAGCGGCAGCGTCTATGTGACGGGAAACAGCTCTGCCGACTGGGGCAACCCGGTAAACCCTTATCCAGGATCATTCAACGGATTTGTCGCCAAACTGTCGAACAGCGGCGTGCTGACTTGGAGCACTTTCTTAAGTTCAATTGTCAGAGCAAACGACATCGCGGTGGACGCGTATGGCAGAGTCTACGTGATAGGAAACAGCATCCATGTCGCCAGACTGTTGTCGAGCAGCGGCGTGCAGACTGGAGTTGCCTTCTTGGGATCTTCGGGCACCAATACTGGCATGGGCATCGCAGTGGGCGCGAATAGCAACGTCTATGTGACAGGATACAGCACTGCCAACTGGGGCAGCCCAGTGAATGCCCATACCGGTAATGGGGAGAAAGATGCGTTTGTCGCTACCATAAAGGTTGGCGGTACAGGTGATATCAACTCCGATGGCTCGATCAACGTACTTGATGTGCGCCTATGCCTGCAGATCGCTGTTGGGTCCTCGATCGGCACCGTTGAGCAGAGAAGCGCTGCCGATATAGATGGCGACGGTGACGTGGACAGGACCGACGCTGAGATCCTAGCCGAGTATGTGATCAGCGTTCCGATTCTACGATGAAGTCTGTACTCAAGGGGTCTCTTTCGCTGTGTTGACTGCCTGTCGACCCCAACAATCGGCTGAGAGGGCCGCTACTCTCCTCGCTCACCCCGAAAGGGGTTCAAGATAGGGCAAAATCAGCCTGTTTCAAGACGTCACGTCGGGAGCGTTTGTCCCAGAACCGTTCGTTTCGAACTCCCAACTGCACAGACTTATACATCTGTGACGAATTAACGGCATCAACACGCCTCCAATGCCGCCACTACTGATGATTGGCATGTTCTGAATTTCTTGCGCTACTGCACTCTATGATAAGAGATCGTGACGAATAGCCATAAAAAGAGGACTCGCGATGGGCAAGATGAAAAGGACGAATTATCAGAACAGCACAGCAGAATTCACGTTTTCGCGAGAAATTCGTATTTTTCGTTAGCGCAACACCACTGATCGAATAGAAGGCCAGTACCTCGCTAGAAATTCTCTGAAGTATTCTCAAGGATACTTAAGAGAGAGCGCTCTTCTTTGAAATCCGAGCGCTTCTTTATCAGCCAGAAGCGGAGCTAGGATTGGCAACCAGTAACGGCAGATATTGCGAGGCCTTCTTTGCCTTGTATCCCCTATCTTGATATCTTAGTTCCACCATGATGAACTCAAGAGGTCAAGTTAAAGGGAGTAGAAGGGCTGCTGTTGCAGTAATGGCTCTGATAATTGGCATGTTTGTTGTTACCGCGTCTTCTGTTTTCGCAGATGTCGTTGACTTCCCTGATCCAGTGCTTGAAGCAGCGATTCGGGATGTGATTGAGAAACCAACCGGCGACATCTACGATGCCGATTTGATTAACATCACTTCTCTCTGGCTGGGTTTTGGTTTTTCCGGGGAAATCGTCGACATCAGTCCGTTGGCAAACCTGACGAACCTCACTTTTCTCAACCTGGGTGGCAACCGCATCGTCGACATCAGTCCGTTGGCTGGCCTGATCAACCTCACTTCTCTCGGTCTGAGTGGCAACCGCATCGTTGACATCAGTCCGTTGGCAGGCCTGACGAACCTCACGGAACTCCGCCTGTACGGCAACGAAATCGTCGACATCAGTCCGTTGGCAAACCTGACGAACCTCACTTTTCTCAACCTGGGTGGCAACCGCATCGTTGACATCAGTCCGTTGGCAGGCCTGACGAACCTCACAGAGATCCTTCTGAACAACAATTGGATTCGCGACATTACTCCTCTAGAGGGATTGATCGACCTCGCCACACTCTATCTGGACAACAATTGGATTCGCGACATCAGCCCGCTGAGGCACATGACCGACCTCACTTGTCTCACGCTGAAAAACAACTTCATTCGCGACATCAGCCCGCTGGATGACCTAAGCAACCTTGAGGAACTCTATACGGAGAATAATTTATTAGCCACCAGCGGCGCGTCTACTGAGTCAATCACAGCACTTGAAGCACGGGTCTTGGCACTAGAGTCTGAGAACGTATCACTTAGATCAACGGTTTCGTCACTTAATTCCCAGATTGCATCCCTTCAATATCAGTCGCCTGGAAGTAGCGGCGACTGCAACTGTGATAGTGTGGCAGACTACGCTGAACGTGAGTTTGACAACATTTGGGACTATGTAAACGATTTCAACGACCGTGTCAACGGTCTTATACGGTATGTCAACGACCTTAACGACCGTATCAACTCATGGTAGTCCAGGAAGGTAATAACGCGCGTATCAGATCGGCTGAGAACCCTGCTATTCCCCTCACCCGTCCTGAGAGGGGTAACAAGACAGACCTTCATTGCCCACAATCGAGTCAGGATAGGCCCAAATCGGTCTGTTTCGAGGGGCCCCATCGCGGGCCCCCTTTGGTAGATCATGCAGTGACAACCGTTGACGGCTCTTGTTATGAGTATCGATGTGATGTTGACTAAAGGTCATGATGGAGAGTAGGGTTAGAACAAATGAAAAGCTCCTTCCTCTTTGATCTCAAGCGTCCACTTCCTTGGGCAGCCCTCTTTCTCATGATTCTTGCTCTTCCATTCTTCATCGAGGAAGGTCTATTCGGTTTCGGAGGTAGTTCGTCTACTCCTAAACCTGGTTCCCTCTATAGCGGTGATTCCGAAGTTGTCCCTGAGGTAGACGTAATCTCGTACATCCGTACCGGCCCAACACCAATGACCCCCCTCGAAGTAGCATCGTTTCAGCCAACAGATTGTAGTTTTGAAGACGAGCCAGAGGGCGCGTTTGAAAATCTTAGCTTCACGTCAGTGTTGGGACTTGCCCTTGATCAACCTCTGCCGATCATTGAACCTGAGCCAGATCAGCCGATCGACTGAAAGGTAGACTCTGTATCAATTGCAGCAATTATCGATGTGAAAGTTTTCAGCAAAGACTTTCACGGGATTGATTGTTCGACATAGACCATTCACCCGCTGATGTGGCCTTGCCCCCACGACACCCCGGAGGACTGTTCAAGACAACTAGACGGCCATCTGAGTCGGTTGACGCCTTTTCAACAGGTGTACGGAACAGCTAGCGAGTAATGGGCAAGGAGATTGAGGGCGCTCTGAAATCCTTTCTCACAGCAAAGGTCGCAGCATAATCGGCAGGATCTTCAGGCTTCTGCCTAGGGGTAGGTGGTAGAATAAATGACTATGGAAGACATCTGTGGAGTACTGAATCTGGCAACCAGCTTTTTGGAGAAGGATGGGTTTGCCTCGGAGCCTTTGCCCGCGACATGGAGTTCTGAAAAGGAAGCATTCTACGACATTGTAGAAGAGATCATTCCGCGCCATACAAACACCAAAGAGCTACTGTCTGCTCTCGAAAGCCATTGCCTCAAGTCTAGGGATGTCGGCGTTTGCCAACTGAGCGACAATGAAGTGGCCAGTTGCCCGGTATGGAAATTAAGCCTCTCATTGCTTAGATTCGGAGCACTAACGGCAGGGGGAGGAATGCTCAGCGAGCACAGGAAGAAACAAGCTTCTGAGAACGAGGAGGGTGTATGCATATGAAGAAGCCGAGACGTACATGTAGGGTGTTTCTGGCAGAGGACCCTGCAAACCCTCATCTCATCTTTCTTGAGCATGGCTGCCTCCCCATATGACGCCCGTCAAAGTCGCACCCCAGCATATATCACGAGGCTGTCTACATTCCACTGCAATAGGTCTACCTTGTGACAAGGGCGTGTGTCCTGAGTGAAATACTGGCGCCTCAACTGCTTCTCTTGCAGGACGGGAGGCATTGCGACTGAGGCTGTTTGCTAACACGTACAGATCGTGGGCATTTCACATAACAAGTGGTTCTTCAGAGGATTGGTCGACGTGCTACATGTACTTGGAACAGAATGCCTCCGTTACTGACCACAGGTCAGGGGGCAACAGCTCCTTGACCTTGATTCGGATACAGTCAGGCACCTCGCCATAAAACGCCTCTGCAATGCCACCCGTAATACATGCCAGTGTATCGCTATCGCCCCCAAGGGAAACGGCATTTCGCACGGCATCCTCGTATGAATCGGAATCCAGAAACGCAATGATGGCTTCCGGTACAGTTCCTTGGCAGGATACGTCGAATGAGTATGAGGGACGAATATCATCCACTGTCCTCTCGAGGTCATAATCAAACTGGCTCGTGATTCGTGATCGGATCGATTCTTTGTCGCTTCCGGTTCTGGCAAGGAAGATGGCAAGTGCGGTAGCCTGCGCACCCTTCACTCCCTCTGGATGGTTGTGTGTGAACTCTGCTGTCGCCTTCGCCTGAGCGAGCACCTCATCCTCGGTCGTGGAAGCAAAGCCTACAGGACTCACGCGCATCGCAGATCCGTTGCCCCAGCTATTGTATGGTCTGGGGTCGGGCGAGTAGAGCCAGTCTATGAAAAAGCCACCGTACCCCGCATCAGGATACCTGCTGCCGATACGCCGAACAGAGTCTGCGTATGGCTTCCCAGAGAGAATCGCATCCGCGATT
>Ga0075120_10002904_pt1 | contig 12074 bp, 11 predicted proteins | sample AntAceMetag02UKL_FD_69792 | JGI IMG/M metagenome (GOLD analysis project Ga0075120, IMG submission 69792) | Saline lake microbial communities from Ace Lake, Antarctica - Antarctic Ace Lake Metagenome 02UKL | ecosystem: Environmental > Aquatic > Non-marine Saline and Alkaline > Saline | place... | reverse complement strand
ACCGTTGACCTGATCCTTCTGCCCGTCAGCAAATCTTCAGCAAGTCTGAACAGGCCCGACACCCTATCTGATCTGTATGATACATTTTCATTGACCGTTCTTGCCAACCTCACGGGAAATCCGGCAATTTCCATACCAGGCTTCCCAGCCCTTCAGCTCATTGGCAAACGATTTGATGATCCAGGCCTGCTTGCCCTTGCAGCCCGCATATCGGATATACATACAGGGGAAATACACCATGAAATATGAAGCTGTAATCGGTCTTGAAGTTCATATCCAGCTCAACTCAGCCACCAAATTGTTCTGCGACTGCGCCAACAGACCAGGCGATGATCCAAACACCAATGTCTGTCCTGTCTGCCTCTGGATGCCCGGCGCCCTGCCTGTCTTGAGCCGGCAGGTTCTTGAAAAGGCAAGTCTTGCCTGCCTGGCCCTTGATTGCGAGATCCAGAACCAGAGCGCCTTTGACCAGAAGGTCTATTACTACCCGGATCTTCCCAAGGGGTTCCAGCTCTCCCAGGCCCACAAGCCCCTTGCAAGGCATGGCTGGGTCGAAATCCAGGATGAACAGGGAAAACCCAGAAAACTAAGACTTCACCATGTTCACATGGAGGAGGATGTGGCCAGGCTTGTCCATGAGACAGACGGCCGGATCCCCATCAGCCTGGTGGATTTCAACCGGGCGGGCACCCCCCTTGTCGAGGTTGTCACTGAGCCCGAACTGAAAACGCCCTACGAGGCCATGGAATTTCTCAAGGCCATAAGAAACCAGATCCGGTACACGGGCTGTGCAGAGTGTAGTATGGAATCTGGCTCCATGCGTTGCGATGCAAACATCTCCATCCGGCCCCGGGGCAGCGACCAGCTGAACACCAAGGTGGAGGTCAAGAACATGAACTCCATCCACCATGTGGGCGATGCCATTGCCTATGAGATTAAGCGCCAGATCGATTCAATCAACAGCAACGAACCCATTGTACTGCACACAAGGCTGTGGGATCCAGAAAAGCATGTTACAACGGCCATGCGAGCAAAGTTTGAAGGCCCCTGTATTCCGGACCCTTCAGTCCCATCCATCGTTCTCACCCAGGCCTGGCTCGACAAGATGAAAGCCCTGCTTCCGGAAATGCCGGCCCAAAAAGTCAGGCGTTTTGTCCAGGACTATTCATTGATCCATGACGAGGCTGTGCTCATGGGTTCTGACCGGGGGCTTTCCGAATTCTTTGAATCTGTCATCAAGTTTGACGTCCCCCCCCGAAGGGCAGCCAACGGGATCGCAACCCAGCTTCTTCCTGCCCTAAAGGCCCATGGCCAAAGCCTGTCAGATTCCAGGGTCACGCCTGAACGGTTTGCAGGCCTGCTCCAGATGCTTGAAAAGAATGAGATCAATTCAAATTCAGCCAAATCCGTGCTGGAAAAACTCTTTAAGACCCATGAAACAGCCCAGGAGATTGTCGAACGATTCGGCTTCAGGCAGGTTTCAGATACCTCAAAACTTACAGATATAGTTGAGAATATCCTTGCCGAAAATGCTTCTGCAGTGGACAACTATAAAAACGGGAATAAAAAAGCCATTGGGTTTCTTGTGGGACAGGCCATGAAAGCCTCTAAAGGCAAGGCCAATCCAAAGATTATTCAGGAAATGATCAATGAGCAGCTTGCCTGAAATATGTGGAACAGGTCCTGACTCTATTTGCGCCATCCGTTCTAAATGGTCCGGATCTGTATTAATGGTGATCGAGGATTCCTTGATTTTTCCTTGACACTCTTTGGGGGGAAAGCTATCCTGAGCAGATATTTCAGGTGCTGCCATGTGCAGTTAAAAGGGAATCCTGTGAAATTCAGGAACGGACCCGCCGCTGTGACCGGGGATAAAAATCACTGCAACCACTGCTGAGTTATTTTTTAAGCAGGAAGGAGTGACGAGTAAGCCGATCCGGAAGCCAGAAAACCTGCCTGAATGCTGGGTCGTTTTACCCTCGAGGACTTGGGCAGATCAGCACAATGTGGATAAATTCGGTTCCCATATCAGAAAAAATTCTGGTATGGGTTTTTTATTGGAAGAGGCTATCAAACAGGGGTAGACAGCCATTTTGTTTCACATGAAACAAATGGGAGCAGGAACAAATGAATCCAGGGAAAAAAGAGAGGTCAAACAAGCCCAAATCACGCTTGAAACGGATGATATCAGGCGACACTTTTTTATGGATGATAGCACTGTTTTCCCTTCTTTTGTTTGGAATGATAATGATTTCCCTTTCCATGGGGTTTATCTCCATTCCCATGGGAGAAATTTCTGGTATCCTTGTGAACAAGCTTTTCGGAAACATGGATATGACAACTCCCACAGCCGAGACCTTTACCGCGGTTATATTTGACATCCGACTTCCCAGGATTCTCACCTGCGCCGCTGTGGGAGCAGCTCTTTCCATCTCCGGGGTCCTGTTCCAGGGAATTTTACTGAACCCACTGGCAGACCCTTACACCCTCGGGGTTTCAGCCGGAGCCGCCTTTGGGGCATGTATTGCCATATTGCTCAATCTGGGTGCCACCTTTGTATCCATTCCTGCATTTGCCTTCACAGGCGCCTGTGCCACCCTCTTTTTTGTCATTTTTTTATCCTATTCATCCTCATCCAAAGGATCTGTGAGCAGTCTTTCCTCCAACAACCTAATTTTGTCCGGCATTATAGTGGCGGCAATCCTTTCCGCCGGCATCAGTTTTTTAAAATTCATTGCCAATGAACAGGTGTCTGTTATTATTTTCTGGCTCATGGGCAGTTTTGCCTCCAAGACCTGGAGTAATTTTATGGTCATATTTGTCTTCCTTGTTATAGGATTCATCATTGCCGTTTATTTTGCCAGGGATCTGAATCTTATCTCCCTGGGGGACAAAGCTGCATCCAGCCTTGGGGTGGATATTAAACGAATAACCCTCCTATTGCTGGTAACAGGGTCCATGCTGGCGGCTATCTGTGTATCCGTATCGGGTATCATAGGCTTTGTAGGACTTCTGGTTCCCCACATGGTCCGGTTTATTACAGGACCTGACAACAGAAAGCTGCTGCCCCTCTCCATGCTGGTGGGAGCCTTTTTATTGCTGTTTGCCGACACCATTACCCGGGCAGTACTGCCCCATGAAATTCCCATAGGTGTTCTCACCGCCCTCATTGGCGGCCCGGTGTTCTGCTGGATATTTAAAAGGAGCCGGTTGGCCTAGCCCATGGAGATACGTCTTCAAAATTTATGCTTTTCCCACGGGAATACGCCCATTATAAAAAAAGTATCCTCTCGATTCTCCCCGGGGAAATTTTATGGGATACTCGGCCCCAATGGAAGCGGGAAAACAACGCTTCTGGATCTGATTTCAGGTTTTTTTCTTCCTGACAGGGGACAAGTCCTTCTGGACAAAACAAATATCTCTGCTTTGTCCAAAAAACAGATTGCCAAAATTCTCTCTTTGGTGTCCCAGAATTATTATATTAATTTCCCTTTTTCCGTGGAGGAAGTGGTCATGATGGGGCGGCACCCCTATATTAATAGATTTTCCCACCCCTCCAAAATCGATAGGGACCAGGTCGACCGGGTCATGGAGGAAACCGGGATCTCCCACTTAAAGCACCGAAGGGTGACCCAGTTGTCAGGCGGTGAAAAGCAGCGGTGTATTTTTGCAAGGGCCTTGTGCCAGGGGACACCCGTGCTGCTCTTGGACGAAGCGTTTTCCAATATGGATATTAACCACACCCTTCATTTTCTGGGCCTTATTAAAAAGATGATTCAAAAAACAAAGGGGACGATTATCTGTGTTCTCCACGATTTAAATCTGGCCGCGGCCTGGGCAGATGAAATTTTATTCCTAAAAGAGGGAGAGATCCTGGCCAAGGGAAAAACCAGGGATGTTATGAACCAGGAGAATATTAAGCTTGTATTTAATGTAGAATCAAAGGTTGAATTCAATGAATATGTCCAGGCAAAACAAGTCTATTTTAAATCAAAATAAGGTAACCCCTTATAAGTTGCTGGCGCTGGCTTGTTGCTGGTGGGTCATAGGGATTTTCTCCCAATGCCTGGCCGCAGAAATGGTTATTGACAACCGGGGCAGACAAATTGAGGTGAAGGCTCCCTTTAAAAGAATCATTTCCCTTTATGGCGCCCATACGGAAAACCTTTTTTCCCTTGGTCTTGAAGATGAGATCATCGGAGTTTCTGTGAATGATAAATTTCCTGCCCAGGTACGGGATAAAATGAAATTTTCCTTTCACGATGACCCGGAAAAATTCATCGCAAACAGGCCGGACCTGGTATTGATCCGGCCCATGATCGACAATGGTTACCCCCAATTTGTTCAGCAGCTTGAACGATACGGCATTACAGTGGTTTCCCTTCAGCCTTCAACTATACCACAGATGTATGCCTATTGGTTGACCCTTGGCCAATTAAGTGGAAAACAGGACCAGGCCAGGAAAATGGTCGCAGGGTTTCAGGAAAAAACCGCCCATATCCTGACACTTACCCAGGGGATACCAGATAAAAAAAAGGTCTATTTCCAGGCCATTCATACCCGGATGAAAACCTTTACCCCCGGTTCCATGCCTATTTTTGTACTGGAAACAGCAGGGGGCATCAATGTGGCGGATGATGCCAAGGCATCCAGAAACAGCAATATTGCCATTTATGGCAAGGAACAGATTTTGGCCAGGGCATCTGAGATTGATGTTTTCCTGGCACAACGAGGAATCATGAATCAGGTGCAAAAAGAAAGAGCAGATCATCAATGAGCCCGGATTTAAAATAATTAAGGCGATTAAAAACCAACAGGTATTTTTAATTGATGAAAATATTGTTTCCCGACCGGTTCCCCGTTTGTATGAGGGAATCGTTACCCTGGGGAAACTTCTCTACCCGGATATTTTCAGTCCGTTAAATATAGGAAAGAATTAACAATGAAGAAAGCAGGCAAATTATTTGGTGTTGGCGTTGGACCCGGGGACCCTGAACTGATTACAGTTAAGGCGGTGAGAGTGATCAAAGAAGCAGATATTATTTTTACAGCAGCTTCCAGCAAAAACAAATACAGCCTGGCGGTTGAAATAGCCTCACCCTATATTTCACCCTCGGCCAGGATTGAACACCTTGGATTCCCCATGACCAAAGACACAAAAGAAGTGGAAGCCGCATGGATTGCCAATGCACGACAGATTGCCGCTGCCATGGACCAGGGCATGACCGCCGTATTTCTGACCCTTGGGGATCCCACCACCTACTCAACCTTTGGCTATATTTTAAAAAAGATGAAAGGTATCATGCCCGAGGCTGATATTGAAACCATTCCCGGCATTACCTCTTTCCATGCAGCCTCGGCCAGGTTAAATAGAATACTGGTGGAAGGGGAGGAGTCCCTGCTGGTCACCTCGGGAGCCTATGGGGGAAATCGGATCAGGCAGATAAAACAAGTGGAAAACGTTGCCATTGTTAAAGCCTATAAAAACATAACAGACATTAATATGGCCCTGAAAGATGCCGGGCTCCATAAAAAGGGAGTCGCTGTTTCCAAATGTGGCCGCAAAGGTGAAGAGATCATAGACAACCTGGATGACCTTGAAACACGGGACCCCGATTATTGGACATTGATTCTGGCATCAAAATGAACGATGAGACACTCCATAAGCGACAGATAAATTATAGGAAATTATGCCTGTCTGTTTTGTTCACTCTGGTCCTATTGGGAATCGATGCCGTTTTTTTTGATACCCTGTCCCTGGCCTCGGGTATCCAAAAACTGGGATTCCCACTTTTGCGGCTCATGGGTTTTATCACCATTGGTCTTCTGGCTGGCCAGATCATTGAGGCGATGGGATGGACAAGGGAGGTGGCGGTTCTGGCAAGGCCTCTGTTCCGGTTTTCCAAAATGGGGAACCATTGCAGTGCTGCCTTTACCATGGCCTTTATATCCGGGGTGGCTGCCAACGCTATGCTCTTGGAATTTTATGAAGAACAAAAGATATCAAAACTCCAGCTTTTTTTGGCAAATTATATCAACCAGTTTCCGGCGTTTTTCCTTCATCTGCCCACCACCATGTTCATTGTTCTTCCCCTGACAGGGATAGCTGGCGGATTTTATTTTTTGGTCACTTTTTTGGCCACTTTATTTCGAACCCTTTGTTTTCTTACGTTTGGACACGTTTACCTCAACGAACCGAGTGAGCGAACAGATAGCAAGACAACACCTGCGGCTGATGAATCCCATGAACCCGCAACCGCAAAGGGGAAACCACAAGCAACTGGCTCTAAAAGCAGGATGAGCACTAGGAAAAAACCAGATAAAATGGCCCTTTTAAAAACAATACAATACCGATTACCGGTTCGCATTGCCAACATTTTCACCTGGGTGCTTCCCATTTATACCCTGGTATTTATATTGAATGTGAATGGCGTTTTTAACTATTTGAACCAGGCACTATCCGCCTATGTCACCATAAGCCTTATGCCCGTGGAGTCCTTGTCCATTATTATTTTAAGTTTTGCTGCTGAATTCACCTCGGGGTTCGCCGCAGCCGGAGCGCTTATGAATGCCGGAGTTCTCAGCGTCAAGCAAACCGTGATTGCCTTGCTGATCGGCAACGTCCTGGCCTTTCCCATTCGGGCGCTCAGGCACCAATTGCCACGATACATGGGAATTTTCTCTCCCAAAATTGGATTGCAACTGCTATTATCAGGACAGTTTTTCAGGGTGGTAAGCATAATTTTCATCGGAACTTTATATTATTTGGCGGTATAACATGAATCCCATAAATATCATTGGAATCGGTCAGGGCAAACGAGATCTGACAGCCACCCATTTAACGCTCATTAAAGAGGCAGACCTGCTGGTGGGGGGCCGGCGTCATATTGAACTGTTTGCCGACCATACGGGCGAAACCCTTTTGATCTCCGGCACGATTGAGCAGGTGATTGACCAAATCAAAGAAAATATGGTCGACAAAAAAATAGTGGTCCTGGCATCGGGAGATCCTCTGTTTTATGGGATCGGCAGCACACTTTCCAAGCATATAGACAAACGACATCTTGTGATTCACGCCAATATTTCATCTGTTGCCGCAGCCTTTGCCGCCATTGGAGAACCCTGGCATGATGCTAAAATCATAAGTCTCCATGGCAAAGGCAACCTTGATTTTTCCTTTTCAAGCCTGGAAGAAAAAACCAAGGTTGCCTTTTTAACGGACCCAACAAGGGATCCTGCTTACATTGCTTCCATGTTGATCAACTTGGGACTCGTTGGGTTCAAGCTTTGTGTCCTGGAAAATATGGGCGGTTCAGAGGAAAAAACATCCTGGTTTGATGACTACGCCAGGGTGGCTGACCTGAAATTTACCCACCCCAACATTGTGATTCTTTTAAAGGAGGGGACTCCCCAAAAAAATACTCATAGTAAAAATGTTCCACATGAAACACATATCGGCATGGACGACTCTCTGTATCGTCATTCCAAAGGGTTAATCACCAAATCGGAAATCCGAAGTATTAGTCTGTCAAAATTAGAACTGGTCAAAAAAGACCATATTCTATGGGATATTGGATCTGGTTCGGGATCCGTCGGCATAGAAGCCTCCTTCCAAATCCCCTGGGGGCAGGTATTTGCCGTCGAAAAAAATTCGACAAGAATTCCCGATATCATCCACAATATCAAGTTGTTCAATCAATCTAATATCAAAATTTTGAATCTAGATTTTCCCGAAGGATCGGACCAATTAAAGGATCCCGATAGAATTTTTATTGGCGGCGGCGGAAGTGAACTTGATAAAATCATGACCACCTGCTGTGTTCGTCTCAGGGAGCAGGGGAGAATTGTCATTAATACCATATTGATCCAGAACATGGAAACCGCCATGCGGGTTTTAAAACAGAAGGGTTTTTCCTACGAGATGGTCCAGATCCAGGTATCCCGGTCAAAACCCATGCCCTATGGAGACCGACTTGAACCATTAAACCCTGTCTGGATAATTTCAGGCAGAAAACCACAAAGCAAGGCTGAGGTAAAATGAGTAACACGGAAAACAAAGTAATATTTGCCGGAGCCGGTCCAGGGGACCCGGAACTGATGACCATTAAATCCATGCGAGCACTAGAATCGGCTGATTTAGTTATCTATGCCGGATCTCTGGTTCCTGAAGCAGTTCTCTGCTGGAAGGGCAGCGACACAGAAACGATTTCTAGTGCTGGAATGAATCTGGATCAAATCATCACTAGGATCAAAGCCTCCCATGACATAGGCAAACGGGTGGTACGCCTGCACACAGGCGACCCTTCTTTGTACGGAGCTATTTTTGAACAAATCCGGGAACTTCAGAAACTTAGCATCCCCTATGAAGTTCTCCCTGGAGTTACGGCTGCCTTTGCTGCCGCTTCCTCAATGGGAATGGAATACACCCTTCCGGAAGTCACCCAGACCTTGATCCTGACCCGAATTTCTGGCCGGACCCCTGTTCCTGAAAACGAAGATCTTGAACGACTGGCTGCCCATGGCTCCTCCATGGCCATCTATCTGAGCATGGGGCATGTTAAGAAAGTTCAAGAAATTTTGGAGAATCACTACGGCAAAGAATCGCTGTGCGCAATTGCCTACAAGGTAAGCCACCCGGAAGAACAAATTTTTTATACCCAGATCCAGCATTTGGTAAAAACCTGTGAAGAAAACAAGATCACGCGACATGCCCTGATAATTGTTGGCAAGGCAGTTGAAGCCAGCAAGGGAAATAAGGATCTTATCCAATCCAAATTATACGATGCAGGTTTTTCCCATGGTTACAGAAACGCTTCCAAAAAATAAAATTTCAGTTTCTTCCATTGCGGTCTGGGCCATCACCCCGAATGGGGTAACCCTTGGGCAAGATATTTGCCAAAACGTTTCCGGAACAAGCCTTTTTGTTTCTGAAACCTTGGCAATGAACCCTAAACCACCCCGTCAACCATCCCCGGAAGCAATCCTCAACCTGGAAGTTCTAAAGGCGGCACCGTTGGGCCGGGAATGTGGGACAATAGTCTTTAAAAAGCTATCTGAAGAATTGTCCCAACAATTTACCCGGTTTTCAGCCCATATCTTTATTTTCTCAACTGGCATTGCCGTCCGAATGCTGGCCCCCTTGATTCAGTCAAAGACAACGGATCCCGCCGTCATTGTGTTGGATGACAGGGGAATTCATGCCATCAGCCTGTTGTCAGGCCATTTAGGGGGCGCAAATAGGCTCGCCAAGGAAATAGCAGCGCTCATCAATGCCAGGCCGGTGATCACAACGGCAACGGATATTAACGAACTGCCCTCCATTGACCTGCTGGCCCAGGAGAACAACCTCTATATTGAAAATCCCGCGGCGATCAAACATGTCAACATGGCCTTTCTCAAAAAAGAGACCCTGGAAGTTTATGATCCGGGAAATTATATACACCCGCTCATACCCAAACATTTCATCGGAAACCCGGCCAACCCGAATCCTGGCACCAAAATCACCTGCAGCAAAATTGTCTGCACCTGGAAAACCATAGAAGTTCCACGTGAAACACTTGTATTGCGTCCGAAAATCTTAAGCGTTGGTATCGGGTGTAATCGGGGTACGTCTCTTACGACACTCCATGAATTTTTCAAAGAGATTTTTACAGCGGAAGGGCTTAGTTTAAATGCAGTTTTCACCCTGGCCACCACGCAGGTAAAACAGGACGAAACAGGATTGTTGCAATTGGCAGACAGGCTGGGCCTGCCAATAAAATTTTATGATAAGAACCAATTGAATTCAGTTGACACCATAGAAACCCCATCGAAGATGGTTGAAAAACATTTAGGAGTAAAAAGCGTATGCGAAGCAGCGACGATTCTGGCAGCAGGAAGGGGCCCATTGATAGTAGCGAAAAAGAAAAACAAGGATGTGACAATAGCCGTGGCAATAAAAGAATGAAGTTATATGTGGTGGGAACGGGACCGGGAAGTGTGGCCCACCTGTCCAACAGGGCGGTACAGGTCATCGAGCAGGCCGATTGCATTGCCGGTTACACCACCTATGTGGACTTGATCAAAGAGTTGGTTGAAGATAAAAAAATCATTTCAACAGGAATGATGAAAGAGGTGGAACGGGTGGAACGGGCCATTGACATGGCATTGACAGGCAGTTCCTGCGCCCTTGTTTCAGGGGGAGACCCGGGAATTTATGCCATGGCCGGTCTGGTTTTTGAAATCTGTGAACAAAAAAACATTAAATTGTTCAGAACGATTCAGGGCCAGGATCTTTCCTCGACTAAAAAATACCTTGAGCTGGAAGTGGTTCCGGGAATTCCTGCCCTTGCAGCCGGAGCAGCTCTTGTTGGTGCGCCTTTAACTCATGATTTTGCTGCCATTTCCCTGAGCGACCTGCTCACAGAATGGGAAAAAATAGAGAAGCGCTTAACCTGTGCTGCCATGGCTGATTTTGTCATTGTATTATACAATCCCAAAAGCAAGAAAAGGGACTGGCAGTTAAAAAGAGCACAGGAACTCATCCTTGAGCACCGGGATGGCGCGACGCCCGTGGGAATCGTTACAGGGGCCATGAGGGAAAACCAGGCGGTTTGCTTTACCCGATTAGATCAGCTGGACAAGGCAAATGTGGGTATGCAGACGGTTTTATTTATCGGTTCCAGCGCATCCCTGCGATATATGGATTTTTTATTCACCCCCAGGGGGTATGCCAAAAAATATGCCTTATAGGGCAAACCCCTTAAAAGGCAGGTTAGAAGATTTTTTATTTGTCACAAGAGAAAAATACAGGAGGACAGAGGATGAAAGGGTATATTCAGGTGTATACGGGCAATGGCAAAGGAAAAACCACTGCAAGCCTGGGACTTGCTATCAGGGCTGCCGGTGCGGGTCTTAGGGTTCATATTGTCCAGTTTCTGAAAAAAGGAGATTACTCAGAGATAAAAGCCCTGTCCAAATTTGCGAATATCACAGTGGAACAATACGGCCTGGGTAAGTTTGTCAAGGGGAACCCGAGCCAAGAAGACAAGGCAGCAGGCGCCCTTGGCTATCAACGATTATGTGATCTTCTAAAAAAGAATGAACATGACCTGGTGATTGCCGAAGAAGGAAATGTGGCGGTTATGTGCAAGCTATTTTCCGAACAAGACCTGTTGGCCTTAATGGATATGAAACCGGCCAACATGGAACTTGTGATCACCGGTCGAGGGGCCACCCAGTCGGTAATGGACAGGGCAGACCTGGTGACGGAAATGAAGGAAATTAAACATTATTACAAACAAGGGGTAATGGCCCGGGTGGGGATTGAAAAATGACCAAAAACATTGCCGTTCTGGGTACGGGTTCAGATGTAGGAAAAAGCGTGGTTGCCGCCGGAATTTGTCGGATTCTTGCGGACAGAGGCGTCCGAGTGGCTCCCTATAAGTCACAGAATATGTCCAACAATTCAGGGATAACCCTGGAAGGCCTTGAGATGGGGAGGGCTCAGATCGTTCAGGCAGAAGCGGCTAAAATTTTGCCCCATGTGGACATGAACCCGATCCTGCTCAAGCCCACCGGGGAAAAACAATCCCAGGTCATATTAAACGGCCTGGTTCATGGCAACCATACCGCCATGGATTATCATCGAAACAAGGGGTTTTATTTTAAAAAAGCCTGTGAAGCCTTTGACCGTTTGTCCGCACAATATGACCGAATCATACTCGAAGGGGCAGGTTCCTGTGCAGAGGTCAATCTTATGGCAACCGACATCGTCAACTTTCCCATGGTCGAGTATGCCAAGGCAGATGTGGTGCTGACAGCCGATATTCACAGGGGAGGGGTTTTTGCCCAGCTGGTGGGAACCCTTGACTGTCTGCCGGATTCTTACAGGGACATGATAAAAGGATTCATTATCAATCGATTCAGGGGAGACATTGCCCTGTTCAAGGATGGAGTGGATTGGATAGAAAAAAGCATGCCTATCCGGTTAGCACAGGCTAATCAGGTTTCACAGGATTCGTATGTGTCTGCACGGTTTTGTAGAAATCCCTGTAGGTCAGCGATTCCACTCGAGTGGCAATCTTCAGCACACT
>Ga0075120_10002903_pt1 | contig 12075 bp, 9 predicted proteins | sample AntAceMetag02UKL_FD_69792 | JGI IMG/M metagenome (GOLD analysis project Ga0075120, IMG submission 69792) | Saline lake microbial communities from Ace Lake, Antarctica - Antarctic Ace Lake Metagenome 02UKL | ecosystem: Environmental > Aquatic > Non-marine Saline and Alkaline > Saline | place... | reverse complement strand
TTTTTCATAGCCCAGGTCTTTTTCAATAACAATCACTTTTAAAGACGGATCCGCCATCATCAGATGATATGCTGTGGATGAGCCCATAATGCCGCCGCCGATAATAATAACATCAAAATTTTTTGGTTTCATAATCTCCCTGCTATCTATTGTATTTTCTTTTCGTTTTTTTAAATTTATCGCACTGGAACAATTTCCAGCCAGTAACCGTCCGGGTCATTGATGAAATAGATCCCCATTTCTTTGTTTTCAAAACAGATGCAGTCCATTTTTTTGTGAAGTTTGTATGCCCCATCAAAATCCGATGTTCTAAATGCAATGTGAAACTCTTCATCCCCTAAATCATAGGGCCGGTCCATGGCTTTCAGCCAGGTGAGTTCAATTTTATTCTGGGTTGAGCCATCGCCTAAAAAAACAATAATATAACTTTTGTCTTCAGCTTCGCTTCTTCTAATCTCTTCTAATCCAAGCGCTTTATTATAAAATGTCAAACTCTTGTCAAGATCCAATACATTAATATTGAAATGGTCGATGGTGAATTTCATGGTTATTCCTTTCCTTTGAAGGTTATTTGAGTGGTGTCACACACAAATAATCCCAAACAATAGATGGCGGGTCAAGAAAAAAGCATTTTTACAAGTTTTTTACAACATCTTTACTCCTTGATGACACTTTTTTAAATTAGGCTCTATATAATTAAACCCAATGAAAGACAGATCTTTATATTGCGGTTTAACCAAAAATTTATTAACTCAACTGGGAAGGATCGGAAATGAAATTTTTATTTAAAGTATTTAATTTTCGATCCTAAAGGAGAAAAACCATGACACGCTTAAGATTTTATCAAAACCAAACAATTGTTTCTTTTTTTACAGCATTGATTATTTTTGTCATAATGGCACAAGGTGTTTGGGCAGAAAATGCCCCTTCCAAACTTATTTGCAGGGTAGAAACAGACAGGGCAATCCTGCCCTCTGGAGATTCTCAAAATGTAGTTTTAAAAATAACCCTTGATGCGCCTTTATCCCCGGCTCATGTTAAAAGACCCCTTGTTAACCTTGCCCTGGTCCTGGATCAGTCCGGCTCCATGAACGGTACCAAGATTGAACAGGCAAAGGCGGCTGCCATTGAAGCGTTAACAAGGCTTGGTTTGCAGGATGTTTTTTCCGTTGTGGTTTATAATACCAATGTCCATACCATCGTCCCGGCGCAAAACGCCAGGAATATCCAGGGCATTATTCATACCATTCAACAGATTCGTGCCGGCGGAAGCACAGCGCTTTTCGGTGGTGTAAGCCAGGGGGCTGCCGAGATCAGAAAAAACATTGAAAATAATTATGTTCACCGCATTATTCTTTTGTCTGACGGACTGGCCAATGTGGGACCCAGAATGCCTGCAGATCTTGGACGGCTCGGGGCGGCTTTGATTAAAGAAAATATTTCAGTCACAACAGTGGGAGTGGGTACAGATTATAATGAAGATCTCATGGCACAGCTTGCCCAGAAAAGTGATGGCAATACATATTTTGTCGAGTCGGGATTTGATCTTCCCAGGATTTTTTCAGCAGAACTGGGAGATGTATTAAATGTAGTGGCGAAAAAAGTAAAAGTGATCATAACGCTGCCATACAATGTGCAACCCGTCAATATTATCGGAAGACAAGGCAGAATAAGGGGAAATCAGATAGAACTTTCTATGAACCAGCTTTATGGGGGCCAGGAAAAGTATGCCCTGATTGAAGTCAATATCCCGAAATCAACACCTGGATCAAAAATTATGGTTGCCAGGGCTGACGTAACTTATGAAAATCCTTTCAGTCAAAAACTGGAAACAGCAAGCGGAACTTCATATGCAAGGTTCAGCAATGATCCAAAAAAAGTTACCGATTCAACCAACATCAATGTGGTCAGAGAATATCAATTAAATCTGAATGCCCTGGCCCAGGAAAAAGCCATTGAACTGTCTGATAAGGGAAAGAAAAAAGAGGCAGTGCAAGAGCTTAAACAGTCTGCTGCCAGATTGAAACAAATCGGTTCCCAATATAAGGATAAAGAATTGTTAAAACAGGCAGTTGAACTGGAAGTCCAGGCTGATATGATTGAAGATCAGGGTATGAGCAAGAAAAGTCGTAAATTGTTGAGAACTGAATCTTATCAGAAGAAAAATCAACAGCTTTCACAATAGGTAAAAAACTGGTATTGCTAAGGTATGACAAGCAAAAAATCCATCATTATATTCTGGGCACTGTTTTTAGTGCCCACCCTTATTATAGCAATTATTGCCTTTAAGCTTTTGTCCCACGAGCAAGACCGGATCAGCCAGTCAGCTCTGCTTGCGCTGTCTGAAAGAGCAAAAACCATTTCTGAAACCATCCACCTAACTGTAGAAGCGGTTCAGGATAATTTTACACAGTCTTTACGGGTTCTTGATCAGGATGATCTCAGAGAAAACCTTATTAAATGGGAAGAGACAAATCCTCTGGTGCGCAATGTGTTTGTTTATAAAAAGGATCAGAATCTTGAATATCCGCTCAGGGGACTGGAATCCACCCTTGAGGAAAGGCTTTTTATTGCCCGGTATGATTCGTTGTTTTCAGGGAGAATAAAATTTGATTTTAATGAAGATTCTTTAAGGGATGAATCAAAGATAAATGGTGTGGCAGATTCTTATTCAGGCTTGCGCAGATATGATTCTGCTCCAAAAAAACAGACAGAATCGTTCCGCCAAAAGCTTGTTGCCCTGTCAAGACTGGCACAAAAAGCACCTGCTTTAGAGCAGCAGGCCATTTTTTCAGAGGCAAAAAAGCAACAATTTTTAGAAAAGTCAGGATGGATTCCCTGGTTTAGCGAGAATTATCTGTACATACTGGGCTGGGTGCAGAAATTTGAGAATGGGCCGGTATACGGGGTTGAACTGGAACTGATGACCCTGTTGTCAAGGCTGGTGGTTGATTTTCCAGAATTGTCGGAAAAAGGGGCTGCCCTGGTGCTTATGGATGGAAACGGCAATTTCATGCACCAGTCTGGAAAATGGATGGCAGATCCTGAAGACAAACCCGTGGCTGTTATTTCCATATCAAGTCTGCTACCCCATTGGCAGATTGCTGTCTTTGTCGATGATAAAGGGTTTGGGGCAAGTCGTGGATTTTTATATGTCTCGGTTATTCTGCTGGGGATTTTTATTGCTGCCATTATATCCGGGGGGCTCCTTTTGACACGCCTGACCCTTAAAAACATGAAAGATGCAAGGCAGAAAACCTCATTTGTTTCTTCCGTATCCCATGAACTGAAAACACCTTTGACCAGCATTAGGATGTATGCAGAACTTTTATTGTTAAAGAGAGTTAAAGATGAAAATAAAACTCAAACCTATCTGTCGGTTATTGTTAATGAAAGTGGGCGCCTGACAAGGCTGATCAATAATGTGCTTGATTTTGGAAAGCTTGAACAAGGCAAAAAAACATATCAAAAGACTGGTTTTGATATGGACCGGTTTTTATTACAGATGATTGAAGCCCATAGCATCAGAATAGAGAATCAAGGTCTTGAAATCATCACACAGGTTGAAGAAGGGGAATATCATGCGAAAACAGATAAAGATGCCATAGAACAGGTGGTATTGAACCTGTTGGACAATGCATTAAAATATGCGGGCCAGGGAAAGTTTATCAAATTTATTTTAAAAAAAGAAAAGTCCTTTATTCTTTTAAAAATTTGTGACGATGGGCCGGGCATACCTAAAGCTCAGCAAGAGATGATTTTTGAAAAATTTCACAGGGTGGATAGCTCCTTAACCGCGGAACAGCCGGGCTCAGGGTTAGGATTGAGTATTGCAAGGCAGATTTTAAGGGATCTTGAAGGCGATTTGTCTTTTGATCCTGTGCCTGGAAACGGCAGTTGTTTTACAGCAAGGATAAAACATCATGACTCAGATTAAAGTTCTTGTGGCAGAAGATGATATGAACATCAGGCTAGGGCTTGTGGATACACTTGAAAGCGAAGGTTATCGGGTAAGCCAGGCCAAAGATGGCAAACAGGCCATGCAATTGTTTGAAAATAATTCCTTTGACCTGGTTCTCCTGGATATCATGATGCCAGAAAAAAGCGGATATGATGTCTGCCGGGATATCAGGGCAATCAATGAAGATGTTCCCATCATCATGTTGACAGCCAAAGGTGAGGAGATTGACAAGGTTGTCGGGCTTAAGCTTGGGGCGGATGATTATATGACTAAACCCTTTGGTATTCATGAGCTTCTGGCAAGGATAAGTGCTGTGCTTCGCAGATCAAAAAGGCAAAAAAATAAAGATAAAGAGCTTTTTCAAGAACCGTTCATGTTTGGTGAGTTTGAGGTTAACCCTAAAACCTATAAGCTCTATAAACAGGGCAGGAGCATTGATCTTTCGGAAAGGGAACTCAAGCTGATCTGCCATTTTCATGATTGTCCGGGGGAAGTTTTAAGCCGGGATAAAATTTTGAACGCTATCTGGGGGATTGATTATCTTGGTACCACCCGGACCCTTGATCAGCATATTGCACAGCTTCGAAAAAAAATAGAGGTTGACCCCTCCAACCCCTGTCTTATCACCACTGTTCATGGTGTGGGTTATAGATACGAAGCCTGAACCAATTCCTTGATAAATAAGAAAGCCTATTTGGGGTTTATTAAGCGCCTGAATTGAGACATGTCGATATTAAGACGTTTGATGATTTTTTGAATGGAAGCCCGTTCAAGCCCGCTGGTTCTTGAGGTTTCCGAAATATTTCCCCTGTTATGCTCAAAAAGATTGGTGAGATAATTTTTTGAAAAAATATCCAATACTTCCCTTTTTGCATTTTTGTAAAGGGTATGACCATTTGGGAGAGGCGTTTTATCAAGTTTTCCTTCCACAAGGTTGATCAGGGCAAGATCAATGGTTTTCCCGTTGGAGAAAACCGCCAGACGGCGGACATAGTTTAATAATTCTCGTACATTCCCGGGCCAGGGCTGTCTTGTAAGATAGGCCAGGGCAATGGGATCGATTTCCATGGGCTCCATGCTCATTTCCTGGCAGGTTTTCAGAATAAACTCTCGAACCAGCATGGGGATGTCGTCTTTTCTTTCCCGCAAAGGGGGAACTTTGATGGAAAGTACATTAAGGCGGTAATACAGGTCCTGTCGAAAGCTGTGGTCGAGGATTTTCTGCTCAAGTTCCTGGTTGGTCAGGGCAATGATCCTGACGTCTGATTTTTTTGAGGTGTTGGATCCCACGGGCTTGACCTCTTTGTCCTGCATGAATTTTAAAAGTTTGACCTGGATGGACGGGCTGATATCCCCGATTTCATCGAGGATAAGGGTCCCCTTATCTGCTGCCATGAAAAACCCTTCCCGGTTTTTTTCGGCACCGGTAAACGCCCCTTTCACATGACCAAAGAGCTCGCTTTCCAGAAGTTGGTCAGGGATGGCCGGGCAGTTTAATGCGTGGCAGGATGTCTTTTTTCTTTTTGAAAGATCGTGAATGGCCCTTGCAATATATTCTTTTCCGCTTCCGGATTCGCCGGTGATCAGAACAGTATAATCGGTAACAGCAATTGCGGTGATCTTTTTCTGGAGCTGCTTCATGGTTTCGCTTTCCCATTGAAGGGACTGGTCGGCACTCAAAGTTTTAATAATGTTTTGGAGACGTTGGTTTTCGCTGGCAAGGGTATAATGTTCAATAGCCTTTTCCACCGTGTGGTATAGAGCATCTCTTTCCACAGGCTTGGTAATAAAGTCCCATGCCCCCATTTTAAGGGCCTTGACAGCGGTTTCAATCGTGGCATGTCCTGTAATCATGATCACGCAAAGGTGGGGATTGAGTTCTATCCCCTTTAAGAGCAGATCATGCCCGGATATGCCCGGCATGCGAAGATCGGAAAGCATTACGCCGATTTTGTTTTTTTCTAATACCTTAACCGCACGTTCACCCGACAATTCACCGATGATGTCGATCTTTGTAAATTTATTTTTGAGAAGCCTGATGATGCCGTTGAGAAAATCATTGTCATCATCAACAACCAGTATGGTAAAGTTTTTCATTTTATATCCCCATTTAGTTGTTTTCCGGTCTGTCCACGGGAAAGAAAATGTTAAAAATGGTGGTATCATCACTTTCAACTTCGATCCGTCCGCCAAGTTCGTTGATAAATCCGTATACAACGGAAAGTCCTAAACCGGTTCCTTTCCCCACATCTTTTGTGGTGTAAAACGGGTCAAATATCTGGGACATTACATGATCCGGGATGCCCGGTCCATTGTCTTCAATGCAAAGCAGAACATGATCCTTTTTTGCCAGTTGAGTGGAAATAGTGATTTTCCCGCCGGATTCCTGCAGGACGTCAAAGGCATTGAGCCAGAGATTTGTCAGGATCTGTTCTAAAATGACGGCATCACATTTGATGTCAGGAAGGTTATCTTTCAGATAGGAAGTCACAGATATTTCCTTTGATGCGGCCTGGGTCTTAAAAACTTCAAGGGCATTGGTGATCACTTTATTGATACTGCAAATTCCTGAAATCACCTGTTTGGGCCTTGAAAGATTGAGCAGCGCCTGGACAATGGCCTGGGCTTTGCGGGTATGTTTTACGATGACATCAATGTCGCTTAAGATTGCAGGATCTTTCACCACATCTTTCACAAGATCGGTATAACACTGGATTACTCCCAGGGGATTGTTGATCTCATGGGCAATTCCGGCAGCCATTTTCCCAATGGAACTTAAGCGTTCTGTCTGCTGCATCTGTTCCATCATCTGTTTTTCCATGGTGATATTCCGGGCATACAGTATAATCCGAAGGTCAGACTGGTCCCTTCTTGGCAGGGGATAGAGATCAATACTGAAATATCTTTCATTCGGCGTTTTTATTTCCTTGCTCATAGGCTCTTCTTTGTCGATCACCTGTTGGAGGATATTGCATTTTTCATGGGAAGCATTCTCCAGACAGAGGAATTTTTCAAGCTCCTTTTGCTGGTTCTCTCGTTTCTTTTTTTTGAGAATGCTTTTGCTCCCCTTGTTTGCGATGATGATATGGCAGTCGGAATCAATCAGCAGAAGGGGATCTGAAATACCTTCAATAATAGATTGAAGCATGTCGTTTTGAAATCGAATATTTGAAAATGCCTTGATATTTTCAATAAGAATTCCTACCTGCTGGCCCAGGGCCAGGAGTATGGCCGGGTCCAGATCATCCTGTAAAGGCATTTTTGACCAGGAGATGCACAGAATTCCCCAGTGACTCTCAGAAGATTTTATGGGGATATATAATTGGCTTTCCAGGATCATGATTTCGTCTTTCCATAAGAGTTCCTTGATATCAGCATCCAGGGTTGAAATCTTCTTTTCTGGTTTCCAGGAATAGGAATTTTCCGAAACCACCGTGCAGTGGTAAATCACCTGGTCTGCATCAAAGCGGTTTCCCACGCTTTCAAGGACGCTTGAGATCAGATGCAGGGTATCAATGGAACCCGTGAACCCGGAGAGCAGCTTTACAAAAAGCCGGACATCCCCCAGATGTTTTTTTGCTTTTAATTTGAGTTCCTTTGTCCGGTCTTCCACTTTGAATTCAAGATTCTGGGCATAATCTTCCAGTTCATTCCGGGCATCGGAAAGACAACCTGCCAGTTCATCAACCCCTTCGATAAGCCCTTCAATTTCATCCTTTTGCCCGAGCCTGTCTATAATGCCCTGCTCCTGCTCGCCTGAAAACCGGGTCTTAAAAATCAACGTCAGGTTATGAAGGTTTTTCATGACCAGGCGGTCAAAGAAGAGGCTTATCAGGGCGGCAAAAAATATGATTCCCAGAAAATAGAGACTCAGGTACTGTAGGGTCACTTCTTTTACCGGATTCTGAATCATGTCCAGGGGAAACCCTGCCACCACGATACCGCCAACATCGCCTACTGTGTAATTAAATCCGTTTTTATCTCCGTAAATCTCTTTTAGCTCTTTGGGTGCATCTTTGGGTTCGCCATGGCATTGCATGCAGGAGTCAGTGAATGTCACCGGTCTTGCCACCAGGTGATACTCTTTATCTCCAACCATGGTGTTGTCTTCCCATATTTCCAGGGTCTTGTCCTTGTTGAAAATTGAGATGAGGCTACGTTCAAAAGCATTGGGGGTTGATTCAGGGTTCCTGGGTTTAATGGAAACCCTTCTATAGTGGAAGGCGGATGTGTCATCTCCTTTCAGGCGGCCCATCACCTCCCTTGAGATATAGGAAGAAGACATGGCCTTTAACACAAATCGGTCTTTGGGAAGCATCTTGAACATTTCAGGTCTTAATACGGTTCTTACATAGTTCTGTACTGCACTAGACTGGGCTAAAAGCATCCTGGAACGCTGGCTGATCTCCGATTTCATGATATGGTTCAAGTGAAAGTATATGATAATGCTGATACAGATACCCAGGGCCACAGCAAACAGCAAAAGCCCTGTGATGAATTTGAATCTCAGGCTGAATGTTGGCAAATGCATTTCTTGTCCTCCATTTGATGTCCTGAATATTAAAATAGAGAATCTCTTAGTAAATTGCAAGATATCTCGTTGAAATCGGATACTTTAGCATACACAGGTGTAAACTAAAGTTTTCAATTTGAGAAACAGGAGTTTTCTAATAGGCTTTACTATCAAGGCTTTTGAAAAATGAAAGCGCATGGCACGAGCTTTGCTATACAATTTGGCAAACAAAAGATTTTTTATAACGCATAAGGTATTTTTATAAACCATAAAAAAAGAGAGGTTCATTATGGCAGAAGGTAGTGGAATCGTTGTTGACCAAGGTAAGTGGGAATGGTCGGAAATGTGGAAAAAAGAAGATTGGTGGGCGATCTGGATTGGTTTTTTTCTCCTTATTGCTGCCATGTTTGTTTATTTTCCCCATTCTGGAGAAATGAAGGAAATTATTAATAAGGCTGAAGCAAAATATGGTCAGGCTGCAGACCGGACAAGTGCTATTAAAACAATAGCATGGCACAAATTGTCCGACGCCAAGAAAAAAGCTGAAGCCAGAAAGATTTCAGTGGGTAAATGGTTGAAAAGCTTTACCGGTAAAACACATGGGTGGAAAGACAATCCCATGGATGCTTTTTTCATGAGCAAGGAGAAAGCAGATGCCAAGGCTGACAAAGCAAAAGCAAAATATGTAAAGAAAAAAGCATCTGAAGATCTTGCTTTTGCAACTGCCCTTGCTGCAGAAAAGATTGCAGAAGCAGCGGGTTTTAAGGATGTGGCGTTCAATTCTTCCGCCTCGACTGCCATTGACAAATGGCGTGATGCAAAGCTTGCGGCCAGTGCAGCTAAAAAGAAAACCAGTGTGAAACCCTATAACCAGATTGGCAAACTCATTGGCCTGGGGGTGTTTTTCTGTATTCTTTTTGGTATCCCCTTAAGCATCATGGGAGTACCGTTTAAGAAATTTGCCCTGGGCTTTGTCTTTGTCTATGCTGTGACTGTTTTAGCATGGTTCTTCAGTAACCAGGCAACCATGAAACATTATGGAATCGGATATGCATTCTGGGCTATTTTCATTGGCATGCTGATTTCTAATACTGTTGGAACCCCGAAATGGGCACTGCCTGCCGTGCAGACCGAATATTACATTAAGACGGGTCTGGTGCTTTTGGGAGCGAAAATCCTGTTTGAAAAAATCATCACCATTGGTACTGCCGGTATTTTTGTGGCCTGGGTTGTGACCCCAACAGTTTGGTTGGTTACCTATTGGTTTGGCCAGAAAATAATCAGCATGCCTTCTAAACGGTTGAACGCGGTTATCTGTTCTGATATGTCTGTTTGCGGTGTGTCTGCAGCCATTGCAGCGGCTTCTGCCTGCCGGGCGAAAAAAGAAGAACTAACTCTTGCAGTTGGGCTTTCTCTTGTTTTTACAGCTATCATGATGATTGTTATGCCGATCGTTATCAAGGGAACCTTCCCTGTTGACAAACAGATGATCCTGGGTGGTGCATGGATGGGTGGTACCATTGATGCCTCCGGGGCTGTTGCTGCCGCCGGTGCATTTTTGGGTGAAAAAGCCCTTTATGTGGCAGCCACCATTAAAATGATTCAGAATGTTCTCATTGGTGTGATTGCCTTTTTTGTTGCCCTTTATTTTACAACAAAGGTGGAAACCGAAGAGACCGGAACAAAGGTAGGTTTGATGGAAATCTGGTTCAGGTTCCCCAAGTTTGTTCTCGGGTTTATGGCTGCATCCATAGTATTTTCAATGATTTATACAGGCTTTAATTCAGAGCTGGACGGCCTTGGACGTGCCATGATTGACAAGGGTACCATCTCAGGCGGTTCCGATCTTTTCAGGGGATGGTTTTTTTCCATGTCCTTTGTCAGCATCGGGCTTGCAACCAACTTCCGTGAATTGAAGGAACATTTTAAAGGCGGAAAGCCGTTGATTCTCTATGTGTTCGGTCAGTCCTTAAACCTGGTTCTGACACTGCTCATGGCATATATCATGTTCTACGTGGTATTTCCTGAACTGACAGCAACGATTTAAAAGGTTTAACCAGATACTGTGCCCGGTTCATGTTTGTCTTGTTCCGGGTACAGGAACCTGTTACTATCATCCATAAAGGAGAGGTTAAGATGGCCAGCACGGAAGTAATAAATGACTCCAGAGCAAAAGCATGGGTAAAACTTGTCTTTTATTGTTTTCTCATCTGGGTTTTTGGCTGGATAGTGGGGCCTTATATCGAAAACAATATTTCCACATATAAACAGATTGTCCAGATTGTGGAAGAGCGGGATATTGATTCTGCAGCTTATATGTATATGGATTCGGTTGGTTCCTATGATGGCGAATATTATCTGACTGATTCGTTTAAACATTCCAAGCGGGATGATTATGGAATGACCAAAGCATTTTTTGCTGGTATAATCTCCTGTTTTCTTATTCTCGGGTTTGGCTGGCGATTTATCATGAAATAAATCAATAGTATCAAAAGAAATTACTATGGATATGAATAACAAAGAACTCATACTGGCACATGAAAAAAAGTTTGCCGCAATACTATCCAGCCACGTGCTTGTTAAACCCAAACTGAGCGCATGGATGATTTTTATTCCGTTCATCTTCATCTTTTATTTTCAGGATTTTTCTGCTTATAAAAAACAGCGAAAAGAGTTTTTGAGCAATTGGTTTCTCAGCAGGAAAAAGGCCTTGAATGAAGCCGAAGAGGCCATAGACGAAGGCAGAAAGCCAAACACACAACTTCTTGCAGACCAGGCAAATCTGAAAGCCAAAGTGTCGGGCACATATGACAGGTTTTTGAAAGTGATGGCGAATCATTATACTCTTTTGCTAAATGCCAAGGGAGATTCCTATGAGGGCCTTGTCAGATCTGCCTATGGAGGTCGCCAGGGAGAATATATTTTCTTTATCAACCAGTTGGCTGATGCTGAAATTGCATTAAACCAGGCCCTTGTTCCTCAGTTGAGCAAAACATCTGAAGGAGTGAAGACGACCATTAAAAAAATTGAAAAAGGGTCTGAGAAACTGCGACGTTTAGAGGCTGGTAAAATTTTTGAATCTGTAAAATAATCTTTCCCGTCCATGTCAGTATCGCCCAAAAAAAACAAAAAAATTATTTATGAATTATAAGAAGATTCCTTTTTGTAAAAATAGTTGATTAGTCAACTATTTTCAAAATTTTGAAACCCGCATAAATCCTATAAGTATCGTTTCTTACTATTCAATCGGCATGTTTTTTTAATTAAAATTTTATTTTTTACTTGACAATGCAATTAGGCTATCGCTATGTAGTAGCTATGAAATAGATATAATAGCAGGGTTATTTTTAATAAAGGCTTGTCTTATTTTTTAAGGAGAGGATTGTATGTCTTCAAATAAATTCTTAAAGCACGAAGGACCATGGTCAGATGCTAATGATCCTTTGATGTGTTCTGATACGGGTGGCTGGCGAACCAAACGGCCTGTGGTTGACAAAGAGAAATGTATTTTTTGTGGTTTTTGTGCGATTTATTGTCCCATTCAGGTGATGGAGATGGTTGAAAATTCACACTTTTCTCCTGACCTGAGATTTTGTAAAGG
>Ga0075120_10002900_pt1 | contig 12079 bp, 9 predicted proteins | sample AntAceMetag02UKL_FD_69792 | JGI IMG/M metagenome (GOLD analysis project Ga0075120, IMG submission 69792) | Saline lake microbial communities from Ace Lake, Antarctica - Antarctic Ace Lake Metagenome 02UKL | ecosystem: Environmental > Aquatic > Non-marine Saline and Alkaline > Saline | place... | reverse complement strand
ATAAGCCCCTGTTTGGCATATATATGAGTAATTGTTCATTGAATTTAAATATTTTTAGTCCTTCAGCATTAGATTGTTCCAGTTCTAGGGTATCATTTGAGTATATCAGTAATTGATGCGATGTAGTAAAAAAGACCTCATCTTTAAGGGCTATAATTTGTTGAATCTGACCAGGTTTAATCTCTTTGTAGAAGTCAAAATTTTTGGGAGTCATTAACCCGTCATTAAATTCTATTTTACCTAATTGATTATATCCACCAAAGAAAATTTCATTTTTTGAATTTATTTTCAATACTGGTCTGCCTGATATATCAACTGTTCGCCATGATGAATTGTCAAATTCCATTATTCCGTTAGAATTTCCGAAGTACATCATCGAATGTTGATCCTGCAATACACAATAATTTTGGCTTTCCTGTCCGTAGTCTTTTGGGGAATAGTTTTTAAGTGCAGGAACACCATGCTCATTGCCCTGAGCAAATGCGCCAATAAAAATAAAAAAGCAAGTAAAAACTAAGAGAAAAACCTTCATAGAGTAAATAAACAATTTTAAACAAACTTAGTTTTATTTTATAATTTATCCAAAACTATTAGTTAAATATTATTATTTTTGATAAAATTCATATTTAAATGACTAAGGGCAAAGAAAACAAATTGCATATTGGAATTTATGGTCGTAGAAATGCTGGTAAAGCTCATTATTTTGTTAAGATTTAAGCAATGGTAGCAAATATGTGTAAAATACAATCATCTTAAAATGATTATAGGAATAATTTCAGATACCCACGGCTCTGTTGATTCAGAATGGATGGAGTTTTTGTCAGATGTAGATGAAATTTGGCATGCGGGTGATATCGGTTCGGAAGAAGTGTTGGATTATCTTGAGAATAAAAAAATTGTTCGTGCCGTATATGGCAATATTGATAATCATAAAATACGAAGTCGCACAAAAGAAAAACTTAGATTTGTGATAGATGGGGTTGATGTTTTGATGGTTCATATTGGCGGTTATCCAGGAAGATATGCTCCTCGAATAAAAGATGAACTTGTTGCAAATCCACCAACATTATTTATTAGTGGGCATTCGCATATCTTAAAGGTTATTAATGATAGTAAACTTGGTGTTTTGCACATAAATCCTGGAGCAGCAGGAAATATAGGGTGGCATAAATTTGTTACTGTAGTTAAATTTGAAATTGTAAATGGAAAAATTCTTAATTTGCAAATATTCGAGAAACCCCGAAAAAAAGTAAAATAAATTATGGAAGAAAAGTACCCAGGAAAAATTCTTAATGTCAGTAATTTAATTGAAAAATATGATGAACCGAGTTTTGCATGTAATAAGTTCTTTTATGAACAGCATAAAATCTTTCCGAGTTTAGCGGTGATTTTAACAAGTGAAGATCCAGGAAGCGTATCGTATACAAAAGGGATAAAAAGATTTTGTGCTAAGCATTCAATTATCTGTAATGATTATCTTGTAGCGTCTGAAGATGAACTGACAAAAATAATAGAAGATTTGAATTCTGATGATAGTGTAAATGGGATTATGGTCATGTATCCAACAGGATATAGAGTTAAAGATACATTGTTTATGAATTTAGTGAATCCATTGAAAGATGTAGAAGGGTTACATAATACTTATTTGGGATATTTAGTGCAATTTGAAAAATTTAGAGATCCCGAACATCTTAGAAAATTAGTCATTCCTCCTACAGCAAAAGGTATACTTAGCATTCTGAAGAGATATGCTATTGATTATGATGAGTTTTACAAACAACGCGGATTCTATCCTGAAAGCTTAAATGAAAATCCATTTGAACTTGAAGGTAAGCGAATTACTGTAATTAACGATTCTCTAGCTGTTGGTCGATCATTAGCATTAATGCTACTTAATGAAAATGCTTATGTGCAGATTTGTCATCAGTATACCCCATTTGAAAAGACACTCCAAAGCGTAAGAGATTCAGATATTATCATTTCGGCCGTTCCTTCAGGGAAATTTCAAATACCTACAGAGGCTGTTACTGAAAAGTCGATTGTTATTGATATTTCATTTGAAGGTAATTTTGACTATCCTTCTGTTATAGAGAAATGTTTTAAAATTGCACCGCGGTGGGATTTGGTAAAGAAAGGAAATCGTATTAATGATATGACTCTTAATCGACTTATTGCAAATTTGCATTATCTAACAAATTGTTCGTTACCTGAAGAAACTCTAAAGCAAATAAACGATTTAACTTAAGTTGTTATGTGATGACAGCATAAAGGATAATGCTTTATAAATGTTATCGATACTAGAAACTAACACTTAATTTTAGAAGATTCGTGCATTAGGGGCCATTTTTAGATTACATTCCGTTATTACATCTGCTGCTTCAGTTTAGCTACTAAAAAATGTAAACAAAAACACAATAAGATTATGTTACTCACTTTTTGTTAAATCAGGTTTATTAATTATCTAAAAATAAAATTAGGCGCATTATATTATGCTTAGTATTTGATTATTGAAAAGTATTGATAAAAAACAGTTTTTTAGAACTTCATTTTTTTTAATTTTGGGAAATATTTATATAACCAATAATTCAATTTTTTATGCAAAAGAAAATACAATCAGCACTTATTTCTGTTTATCACAAAGAAGGTTTAGATGTAATTGTAAAATGTCTTAACGATTATGGGGTAAAAACCTATTCAACAGGAGGTACTTATGGCTTTATTGATTCACTTGGCATACCTGCTACAAAAATCGAAGACCTTACTGGATATCCTTCAATACTTGATGGTAGAGTTAAAACCTTACATCCAAAAGTTTTTGGTGGAATTTTATCAATAAGAGATTCAGAAAAACATATTGACGAATCAATAAAATATGATATTCCTGAAATAGATTTGGTAATTGTAGATTTGTATCCATTTGAAAAGACTGTTGAGAATGAATCAGATGAAGATTTGATTATTGAAAAAATTGACATTGGTGGTATTTCATTAATAAGAGCAGCAGCAAAAAACTTTAAAGATGTTTTGGTTGTATCAAATAGAGATCAATATCATGATTTACATAGTATTCTTGAAGAAAATAAATGTCATACAGATTTAGAAGTTCGTAAGCGATTTGCACGGGAATCATTTGGTGTTAGCTCTGCTTATGACATTGCGATTTTTAATTGGTTCGACAATTACAGCTATTCTGAGTTTAAGGTTTCGCATTCGAATGGGAAAGCACTTAGGTATGGAGAAAACCCACATCAAAAAGCATTTTTCTTTGGAGATTTTGAAGAAATGTTTGATCAGTTACACGGTAAAGAAATTAGCTATAATAATATTCTTGATGTTGATGCAGCTGTCAATTTGATGAGTGAATTTGATGAGACAACAATGGCTATTTTGAAACACAATAATGCTTGTGGAATAGCCTCTAGAAGTAGTTTGGTAGATGCCTGGAAGAGTGCATTGGCTGCTGATCCTGTCTCTGCATTTGGTGGTATTATAGTATCTAACAGAATTATAGATCATGATACTGCTGAGGAAATCAATAAAATATTTTTTGAAATAGTTATAGCTCCTGATTTTACAGCTGATGCTCTGGATGTTTTGAAGCAAAAGAAGAATAGAATTATTCTGGTTCAAAAGCAAACCATACTACAGAAAAATACATTCCGTACTGTACTTAATGGAGTTCTTGTTCAAGAAAGGGATGTAAACGTTGAAACTCCCGAGGACCTTAAAGCTGTTACCACTTTTAAACCGAATAATGAACAAATAGCAGACCTCCTTTTTGCAAACAAATTGGTGAAAAATACAAAGTCAAATGCAATAGTATTAGTTAAAGACTCACAGCTTTTGGCAAGTGGTACTGGGCAAACATCAAGAGTAGATGCATTAAAACAGGCAATTGAAAAAGCAAAAACTTTTGGTTTTGATCTTAATGGCGCAGTTATGGCGTCTGATGCATTTTTTCCATTCAGTGATTCTATTGAAATCGCTTATAAGGAAGGAATAAAATGTGTAATACAACCTGGAGGATCAATTCGCGATGAAGATACTATCAATTTTTGCAATGAAAATAATATTCCGATGGTCTTCACAGGAATCAGACATTTTAAACACTAAGGCAGTAAATGTCTATAAAAACGCAGTGTTTTTAAATTCATTTTTTTAGAGATTTTGATAATTATACGCGCATTTTTATTGCATTTATTATTATATACTTAAATAAACCCACATTGTAATCCGCTTTAATTGATTGCTAATCAGGCTTGTGGGGCTTTTAAGGAAAAAAAAATCAATTTTGTATTTTTTTAAAGAATGTGTATCTTTGAAGGTTAAAACATAGATACATTATGGGACTTTTTTCATTTTTACAACAAGAAATAGCAATTGATCTTGGGACGGCCAATACTATCATAATTCATAACGATAAGGTTGTTGTTGACGAACCTTCAATTGTGGCTCTTGATGAGAGAACAGGTAAGGTTATAGCTATAGGACAAAAAGCCCGTCAAATGCAAGGAAAAACTCACGAAGGGATAAAAACTGTTCGTCCTTTGCGAGATGGCGTTATTGCTGATTTTAATGCAGCTGAACTAATGATCAGAGGCATGATTAAAATGTTAAATAAAAACCGAAGTTGGTTTAACCCCTCTTTAAAAATGGTCGTTTGTATTCCATCGGGTAGTACTGAAGTCGAATTGCGTGCTGTGCGAGATTCTTCGGAACATGCTGGTGGGCGAGAAGTTTATATGATTTATGAACCTATGGCTGCAGCAATTGGTATTGGTATGGATGTAGAAGCTCCACAGGGAAATATGGTTGTTGATATTGGTGGTGGAACAACTGAAATTGCAGTTATATCTCTTGGTGGAATTGTGTGTAATAGATCAATTCGTATTGCTGGAGATGATTTTACTGATGATATTCAAGAATACATGAGACGCCAACATAATATAAAAATTGGAGAAAGAACTGCCGAAGAAATTAAAATACATGTTGGTGCAGCAATTCCAGAACTTGAGAATCCTCCGGCTGATTATATTGTTAGAGGACCTCATCAGATGACTGCTCTACCAATTGAAATCCCTGTGTCATATCAGGAAATTGCACATAGTTTGGATAAATCTATTTCGAAAGTTGAGTCAGCTATAATGGCTGTTCTTGAGTTAACTCCTCCAGAGTTGTATTCAGATATCTATACAAACGGGATTTACCTTGCTGGTGGTGGCGCTCTAATGAAAGGTTTGGATAAACGATTGTCAGATAAGACAAATATTCCGGTTCATATTGCAGAAGATCCTTTGCATGCTGTGGCAAGAGGAACAGGAATTGCTTTGAAAAATGTTGACAAATTTCAATTCTTGATACGATAATGCTATAAATGAAAAGTTTATTAAATTTTATTATAAAATATCTATACACTTTTGTTTTCATATTTTTTGAAATAGTATGTTTTGCTCTTATATTTACTGCTAATAATTATCATAGAGTTAGTTTTTTAAATTCATCAAATTACATTGTCGGAACAATATCTGAACAGTGGAGTGAAGTAACTGTATATTTTAAGTTGAAGATTATTAATGACAGTATTCTTAATGAAAACGAGCGTCTTATTAATCAAATTGAAAAGTACCGAAAAGATAATATCCCTGCTATTGAAAACTCTGGTTTTGAATATATTGCTGCGAATGTAGTTGGGGCTAAAGTTAATTCAATTAAGAATTTCATATCAATTAATAAAGGAGAAAAACACGGAATACAACAAGATATGGGAGTAATTGGTCCAAATGGTATTGTTGGTATTGTATATAGTTCGTCTAATAATTTTTCGTCTGTTATACCATTAGTTAATACAGATATTAAAATTAGTGTTAAGTTCGAAAAGAACGATTATTTTGGTTCATTATCTTGGGATGGGAAGGATATTAATACAGCCATTCTTTTAGAAATTCCAGGATATGTTAAAGTGCAAATTGGGGATGAGATTGTTACCAGCGGGTTCTCATCTGTTTTTCCAGAAGGAATGCTGGTGGGTACAGTTAAATCTTTTACTAAAGACCAGTCCACTGATTTTTACAAAATATTGGTCGATCTTTATACCGATTTTAATAACATAAATTACGTTTATGTTATTAAAAATAGAAACTATCAGGAGCAACAAGATGTTTTATTAGAAACCGAGGAAAATAATGATTAAACAGAATATTAGATACATATTGCTTTTTGTTTTTTCGGTACTTGTGCAGACCTTAATTTTTGATAGAATTTATTTATCAAATTATTTTACTGTGCTAATTTATATGCTTTTTATTTTGCTATTGCCGGTTGATACAAATAAATATATCGTGTTAGTATATGCATTCTTTCTAGGATTAAGTGTAGATGTTTTTAATTCTACTCAGGGAATTCATGCTTCTGCAATTGTTTTACTTGCTTTTATAAGACCGTATGTATTACGCTTTTTTGCTCCAAGAGATGATTATGATGACAATAAATGTCCGTCTGTAAAAAATTATGGTTTAATTTGGTTTCTTAAATATGCCGGAAGTTTAATTTTGATACATCATTTTTATTTGTTTTTTATAGAGTTTTTTAGTTTTGCACATTTTTTCCAAACATTGCTTCGAATATTTTTAAGTTCCGCTATTAGTTTGTTTTTTGTAACATTGAGTCACTTCTTGTTTGTTAGAGAATAATTATGAAAAACCTAGAAGATAGAAAATATGCTATTATAGGTATTGTTATTGTACTTTTTATAATTATCTGGGTTAAGTTGTTTAATCTTCAGATTCTGGATATTTCATTGAAAATTTCTTCTGACAATAATTCACAGCGTAGAGTAGTCGTTTATCCTTCGAGAGGTCTGATATATGATAGAAATGGGGTTTTGCTGGTGTCAAACGAGGCGGCATATGATTTAATGTTAATACCTCGAAACATGAAGCAGTTAGACACACTGGAATTATGTAATGACTTGCATATTGATATAATAGATTTTTATGATAGATTAGAAAATTGTGAGAAATATTCAGGATATAGGCCTTCTTTATTTTTTAAACAAATTACATCGGCTCAATATGCTATTTTTCAAGAACACATGTATAGATATCCGGGTTTTTTCGTGCAGAATAGGACTTTGCGTCGTTATAAGGGCGGGATAGCTGCACATGTTCTAGGAGATGTGGGTGAGGTTGATCTTGAAACATTGAAAGCTGATCCTTATTATTCTGGTGGTGATTATGCTGGTAAAAGTGGGGTCGAACAATACTATGAAAAAGAACTTCGAGGGAAAAAAGGGGTAAAAGTTTATCTTGTTGATGTATATAATAATATTCAGGATAGTTTTAAAGATGGTAAGTACGATACTCTTGCCGTACCTGGAAATAATCTGACGCTTACAATTGATTCAGAATTACAAGAATACGGTGAGTGGTTGATGCAAAATAAAGTAGGGAGTATTGTTGCGATTGAACCTTCTTCAGGGGAGATTATAGCAATGGTTTCAAGTCCAGGATATGATCCGCAGCTTTTGGTAGGTCGTAGTCGGGGTTATTATTATGATAGTCTGTTAAATACTCCTAATAAGCCATTGATAAATCGTGCTGTTTCATCAACATATCCTCCAGGGTCTATATTTAAGTTGGCAAATGCTCTTGTTGCACTTCAAGCAGAGACTATCACCCCTAACACTGCTTATCCTTGTGATCATTCAATTATTGGGTGTCATAATCATCCACCTGCAAATGATGTTTCTAAGTCAATTCAATATTCTTGTAATCCTTATTATTATTTTGTGTTTAAGGGACTGATTCAACAGGGAATAGAAAAGAGTGTTTTTCGAGACTCTAGAATTGGGCTAGATTTATGGAAGAAAAAAATAGTTAGTTTTGGTTTTGACAGAGCTTTGGATATCGGATTGCCAGGAGTTAATAAGGGGCAAATTCCTGGGCCTGATTTTTATGACAAGTTATACGGAAAGTACAGATGGGCATTTAGTACAATATATTCACTAGGTATTGGTCAGGGAGAGTTATTGATTTCTTCTTTACAGATGGCAAATTTTTGTGCAATTATTGCTAATAGAGGGTTTTATTATAACCCACATTTGCTTAAAAACATCAATAATGAGCCTATTGTAGGTGTCAACACTCAAAAAATCTTTACTCCTTTTGATAAGAATCATTTTGATGTTGTTGTTGATGGGATGGATCAGGTGGTAAACGAAGAATTTGGAACAGGATATTATGCAAGAATGGCAGATATAAGAGTGTGTGGTAAAACGGGAACAGTAGAAAATCCTCATGGGGAAGATCATTCCGTTTTTGTTGCATTCGCACCAAAAGAGAAACCTAGAATTGCTGTAGCTGTTTATATTGAAAATGCAGGTTTTGGAGGAGTTTGGGCAGCACCAATAGCCAGATTGATGATTGAAAAATATATTAAAGGAGAAATATCAGATAAGGCAATGGAAAAAAGAATTATTAACGCCGATCTGACCAATGAATCTAATGAAGAATAAAAGAGGAAACATATTACTGAATCTTGACTGGATAACTATTGCAGTTTATTTCCTATTGGTTTTTTTAGGATGGATTAATATCTATTCTGCTGTATATGATGAGAATCATGCGAATATTTTTGATTTTTCCCAGCGATATGGAAAGCAGCTTTTATGGATTGGAGCTGCAATTGTTCTAATCCTTGTTGCATTAATTGTTGATAGTAAGTTTTATTCTGCTTTTGCATATCCTTTTTATGGCATTGGTTTACTTTTGCTTATTCTTGTTTTGATCTTAGGCGTTGAGGTAAATGCTTCAAAGTCTTGGTTCGAAATCGGTACGTTTCGGATGCAGCCGGTCGAATTTACAAAGATTACTATATGTCTTGCCTTAGCCCAATTATTAAGTAGTGTCGGATTTTCGTGGGAAAAACCAAAGTATGTGTTTTGGATTATGGCATTACTGGGTTTGCCGGTTTTCTTGATTTTTGTGCAAAATGATACAGGTTCTGCTCTTGTCTTCTTTGCCTTTGTGTTTGTGCTTTTTCGTGAAGGGTTCAATAAAGTTCTTTTCATTACTTCTTTTGCTCTAATTGCATTGTTTATTCTTGCTTTAATAACAAATCTTGAAGTTCTAATAATTACAATTCTTATTGCCAGTGTATTTGGATTTATTCTTAGTAATGGGCGTAATATCAGAACTCAAATAGTGCTTTATTCGTTTTTGTTGTATGCTTTAGTTTCGTTAGTGTTATTTAATTATACCGATATATTTATGAATAAACCAATTAATCTTATTCTAATAAATGTTGGGTTAGTTTCTATTCAAATGTTGATAATGTATTTAATTAGAAAAAGTAAAACTTTTATTTTATTTGCTAGTCTGTTAATTGGTGTAAGTTTATTTGTCTTTTCAGTTGACTACTTGTTTAATAATGCATTACAGCCTCATCAACAAAATCGAATAAACGAGTTGTTAGGCAAAAATAATGACCCATTAGGAGTGGGATATAATGTTAATCAGTCAAAGATTGCTATTGGATCGGGCGGTTTAACTGGAAAAGGATTCTTACAAGGAACACAAACAAAATATAATTTTGTGCCTGAACAAAGTACTGATTTTATATTTTGCACTATCGGTGAGGAGTGGGGTTTTATTGGGACTAGTTTTGTATTGTTCCTATTTGGATTTTTAATCGTTAGGATTGTTTTTCTAGCCGAGAGACAACGATCGTCGTTTTCAAGAATTTATGGTTATGGGGTAGCATCTATTTTGTTCTTTCATGTTGTTGTAAATATTGGAATGACAATAGGATTGGCACCTGTTATCGGCATTCCTTTGCCATTCTTTAGTTATGGGGGGTCATCTCTTTGGGCATTTACATTATTGCTTTTTATTTTTATTAAATTAGATGCTGATAGACTTCAGATTTTCAGATAAGTAGGGTTTTCTTTTTCACCTATGGTTTTATATTGCTCGTATTTCGGAGTATTGAAAAAGAAAAAAGTGCTAGAGTGCCTAAAGTTGTATGTTGTTTTTATTTTCAACTTTAGCTCACTCCGAACTTTTTCCCTATATTTGTGTTATACTGCTACAATCAAAGAGATTTAAATTATTTTTTATTTAGAAATGAGAAAAAAGCATTGAATACGGAGCATGGGAATAAGATTTATAAACATTTCATCTCTAATTTCTTATGCTACGAAACCAAAAGATAAAACAACTATGAACAAAGATATCGATATTGCAAGGCAAGCAAAAATGCTTCATATTGAGAAGATTGCCGAGAAACTGGGTATTAATAAGGACGAGCTTGAGACTTATGGTAAGTACAAAGCAAAGTTACCTTTATCGTTAATCGATGAGTCAAAAGTGAATAAAAATAAGCTGATCTTGGTTACAGCTATAACCCCAACACCTGCTGGTGAAGGTAAGACTACGACATCAATAGGATTGGCTCAAGCAATGAATAAACTTGGACATCAGACTACTGTTGTGTTAAGAGAGCCATCATTAGGACCTGTTTTTGGGATAAAAGGTGGTGCAGCTGGTGGTGGATATTCTCAGGTCGTTCCAATGGAAGATATTAATTTACATTTTACTGGTGATTTGGCAGCCATTGAAAAGGCGCATAATTTGTTGTCTGCTCTTATTGATAATAATTTACAAAGCAAAAAACGAAATCTAGGACTCGATGCACGAACAGTTAAGTGGAAAAGAGTAATGGATATGAATGAAAGAGCTTTACGTCATATTGTTATTGGTCTGGGAGGTCAAACTCAGGGCATTCCAAGAGAAACCGGATTTGATATTACAGCAGCATCTGAAATAATGGCGATTTTATGTTTGGTGAAAAACATTGATGATCTTAAAGAAAAGCTAGGGAATATTTTTATTGGCTACACATTTGATAAAAAGCCAATATTTGCGAGAGATTTAAAAGCTCAAGGTGCTATGGCTGCATTATTGCGCGATGCAATTAAACCAAACTTGGTTCAGACTTTAGAAAACACTCCTGCAATTATTCATGGTGGACCTTTTGCAAATATTGCTCAAGGAACAAATTCTCTTATTGCTACAAAAATGGGCTTATCTCTGAGTGATTTTGTGGTTACTGAAGCCGGTTTTGCATCCGAGCTTGGTGCCGAAAAATTCTTTGATATTAAAGCCCAATATGGCAAATTGACTCCTAATGCAGCAGTTTTGGTTGCAACAATTAGAGCCCTGAAATATCATGGTGGGGTCTCATTAAAAGAATTGGATAGTCCAAATCCAGAAGCAGTAAAAATAGGCTTGGCAAATTTAGATAAGCATATTGAAAATCTTAAACATTTCAATTTCCGCCCTATTGTTGCAATTAATAAGTTTAATTCTGACACACCTGAAGAAATTGCAGTTATTGCTGATTATTTAAAGTCAATTAAAATAAAATATGCACTTAATGATGCATGGGCACAAGGTAGTGAGGGAGCTCTTGAACTTGCACAAATTGTTGTAGATACAGCTAATGCATGTACTACTTGCTTCAAGCCTCTTTATGAATTTGAATGGAGTGTTGAAAAGAAAATCGAAACTGTTGCTAAAAAGCTTTATGGAGCAGAATCGGTTGAATATTCACTTCAGGCAAGAAAAGACCTTAAAACAATTTCAGATTTAGGATTAGATAAATTGCCTGTTTGTATTGCTAAAACACAGAAGTCACTTTCTGATAACCCTTCTCTTAAAAATAGACCTTCAGGATTTATTGTTAATATTCGTGAAATTGAAATTGCTGCGGGTGCAGGTTTTGTTGTTCCAATTGCTGGAGCGATTATGAGAATGCCGGGATTGCCAGATGTCCCATCATCAGAATTTATTGATATTGATAATGATGGAAATATAACAGGATTGTTTTAATAGAATATTATGTATAAAAAATGGCAACCAAATTTTGGCTGCCATTTTTTTATGTATTTACCTACGTTTAGGCTTTTTATTTTTTTGTAAATGGCATACCTTCTATTTTTTCATCATTATACTCAACTGTTAAGTATAGTTGTTTGTTGTCAATTCGATATTCCCATGAATTTTGTTTTCCATTTCCACCA
>Ga0075120_10002896_pt1 | contig 12085 bp, 8 predicted proteins | sample AntAceMetag02UKL_FD_69792 | JGI IMG/M metagenome (GOLD analysis project Ga0075120, IMG submission 69792) | Saline lake microbial communities from Ace Lake, Antarctica - Antarctic Ace Lake Metagenome 02UKL | ecosystem: Environmental > Aquatic > Non-marine Saline and Alkaline > Saline | place... | reverse complement strand
AAAAGAGGGGAGAAGGATAATATGCTGGTCGCTTTTGCCGGTCCGGCGTCCAATATTCTCCTGGCCCTGATCGCATTCATTATTCTTATATTTGTCGTTTTTATCTGGCGGGCAACGGGATCGCAGGTCGTCATTGCTGTGCAGGGTTTTTTAGGAACTTTTATATTCCTCAATCTGATTCTAGCCAACTTCAACCTCCTCCCCATTCCGCCACTGGACGGATCTCATATTCTGGCCTACTTTTTGAAGGGCCGGGCGAAGATTTCCTACCTGAAAATGAGCCGGTATGGGTTCATGGTTCTGATCGGTCTTTTTATGGTGGGACGTATGTTGCCAATTCGGGGGGGGCTCTTCTATCTCCTGTTGACCCCGAGTTTCAAGCTGCTCCAGTTATTTGAATCCATACTTTCCAGGATCTAATTTATGGCGATCTGGAGAGAACAATCCATAGATGAGGCAGCGGCCCGGAGATTGTCCGGGGAGGTTGGGGTGTCGCTGCCGGTCGCCCGGCTTCTCTTGAAGAGAGGATACGGAGAACCGGAGACGGCCCGCCGGTTCCTGAATCCTCAGCCGATTCATCTCCTCGACCCATACCTGATGCTGGATATGGATAAAGCGGTGGAACGGATGGGCAGAGCAATTGCCGGGAAGGAAAAGATCTTTGTCTTCGGGGATTATGATGTTGATGGAGTTACATCGATCACACTCCTCTGCGCGCTTCTCGATTGCGTTGGGTCAGACTACCGGATCCATCAGCCGAACCGGCTTAAGGAGGGATACGGACTGAGCCGGGCCGGGGTGGATATGGCGCTGGACTTCGGCGCTGATCTGCTCTTTGCCCTTGATTGTGGGACGGAAGCCGGAGAAGCGGTTGAATACGCGCGAAGCCGGGGACTGGATGTAATCATTATCGATCATCATAAGCAGAAGGGAGATCTCCCCCCCGCTTCCGCGGTCCTTAACCCGAACCGGAATGATTGTTCTTACCCGTTTAAAGGTCTGGCGGCGGCCGGGGTGGTATTTAAATTCCTCCATGCCGGATTTTCCAGATGGAAGGCTCACCTGGACTGGGAGCGTCTATATCAGATCGCGGCGCTGGGGACGGTGGCTGATGTAGCCCCCCTGGTCGATGAGAACCGGGTTATTACCAAAGTCGGCATTCATTTCCTGGGACGGAAACCGGATCCCGCCCTGGCGGCGCTTCTTGAAGTGGCTGGAGTGGAACCCGGACAATCGAACGCGGGACATCTCTCTTTTCAGATCGCTCCCCGTTTGAACGCGGCCGGCCGAATGGGGAGTCCGGAGATCGGAAGGAGGCTGTTGTTGAGCAAAGACCCCGGCGAGATCCGGGAACTGGCCGGTTACCTCAATAAATTGAACCATCAGCGTCGCTCCCTCCAGGCGGATATTTATGATCAGTCCGTGGCGATGATTGAGTCTGATCTAGCGAAATATCTGGGCAATGTAATCGTGGTCGCGGGGGAGGGATGGAACAAGGGGATTGTCGGTATCGTGGCCGCTAAGATTCAGGAGAGATATTACCGGCCGACTGTGGTGATCGCTCTGGATGGGAATGATGGTTCCGGCTCCGCCAGATCAATTCCCGGCTTTGACCTCTTCTCCGCGATCAGCCGCTGTTCGTCATCCCTTCTCCGGTTCGGAGGACACAAGGCCGCCGCCGGCCTCAGTATCGATCGCGGCCGGATAGATGAGTTTCGCGACCGGTTCGACCGGGCTACGGCGGAGTTGCTGGGAGAAGATGATCTGGTTCCGAAGCTGGCGATTGACGCCGAACTGAGTATATCCGAGGTAGGATTGAAATTGATCGATGAACTGACGAGTCTTGAACCGTTCGGGATGGGAAATCGCCGGCCGGTATTTTCCAGCTCGGCGGTTGCTCTCTCCGGTTCCCCGGTGGTAATGGGGAAGAAGAAGAATCATTTAAAGATCAAAGTTGGTGGCGGCGATAATACCCGTGAATGTGTCGGGTGGGATATGGCCCATAGGATTGATGATATTCCGACGGATATGATAGATGTTGCCTATCAACTCAAGGCCGATGAGTGGCGAAACCGGCGGCGGGTCCAGATGATATTGAAGGATTTCAGAGAGTCGATGACCGGTGAAGGTTGAGATAGGCAGTAGGTAATGGCAGTGAGAGAAATCTCCAACAACCAACAAGGAATATCCAATGAAGAAGGCCGCTAAGGAGCGATAGCGGCTCTTGCCACCCCGAAACAAGTTCGTGATGCCCGGAAAGAATAGGGATGCAAGCACAAGCACTTGGATATTCCTTGTTGGTTGCTGGATATTGAAAAAGGGGGTGAGGTTGGGGCGAAATGAACAATGCCTGAATTAATAAAATTCATAATACTGTTTCAGGTTATGCTTTTTTACGGGTTTTACTTCCAGTTGCCGCTGTGGGCGGAGGAAATACCCGGCATTTCGGTTAAATCGATTCAGGAGCAGTTGACTACCCTCCCATATCTCTCCGGCTATGTGCCGGCTAAAAAAGAAGTCGGGGTGATAATGGTTGATCCCTCCAGAGCTTACGAGGGGCTAAATTTCTATATTTCCGGCGACCGCCCGGCGGCATATTTACTGGATATGTCCGGTAAGTTAATCCACGAGTGGTCTCTGGATTCTCGCGAAGCCTGGCCCGACCGCTCGGCGATGAAACACTGGCGGAAGGCGCACCTGCTGAAAAACGGAGATATCCTGGCAATTTACCAGGGGCCGGGCAGCGGTCTGGTCAAACTGGATCGGAAATCAAAACTGTTATGGAAGTATAGGGGAGATTGTAATAACGGAGGCCCCCACCATGATCTTGATGTCGCCGACGATGGTCGGGTCTTTCTCTTAACCTCACGCCGGGTGACGGACTTGAGTTATAAAAAGTTGGGGTTGAGAGGTCCGATAATGGAGGATTATATTACTGTTTTAAACCGGGATGGTAAGGAGATAAAAAGTTTTTCCATCATCGACGCGTTCCTGAATTCCGATTATTCTACAATCTTGAAAAATATGCGTAAGGCGGGGGACATATTCCATACCAATACGATTGAGATTTTGAAAGGTGGAGGCGTGAATAGAATCCCCTCTCTCCTTGCAGGTGGGTTGCTGATATCCATCCCCCACCTGGATACAATAGCGGTAATTACACCCGAAGAAGAGAAAGTAGTCTGGGCGATGTCGAATGGATGGGAGGCGCAGCATCAGCCCACGCTTCTCGATAATGGCAATATCCTGATCTTCGACAATAAGGGCAATGACGATAATTCCCGGGTGATTGAGATTAGCCCCATATCAGGAGAAATTATCTGGCAATACCAGGGCGATCCACCGGAGAGTTTTCTCTCCAAAACCTGTGGATCAAATCAGCGACTTCCCAATGGGAATACCCTGATCACAGACACCGAAGCGGGGCGGGCTTTCGAAGTTACTCCGAAAGGAGAGGTCGTCTGGGATTTTATTAATCCTCATCGTGCTGGAGAAGAGAAAGAGCTGACCGCTTCTCTCTTCGATCTGATCCGTCTGGAAACCATACCCGATTTCATCAAGATCCAACCAAAAATAGTCTTGCCTTAAATATAGCTAATTCAATCTACGAAGGTCACCCCGAATTCTTCGGGGTGTGAAGGGTGGATCAGTTCATTAGCTATAAGTGTTGAAAATCTTCCACCCCGGGGGAGGGGTGTAGACAATCAGCCATTGAACTTTCTCCCCTGCCGCTCAAGGTGCTTGCATCCCGATGCATATCGGGGCAGCAGGGGCCGTGTTTTTTATATTTTGAGGTAGCTATTGAACTTATGCTCCGGTGGGTCAAGCCCACCGGGGGCATTTAAATTATTCAAGACATATTCGATAATATGTAGATGAGCACAGAATATTACCCACACAAACTGACAGAGAACTAAAGGAAATAATAAACTGAATCTTGTTTTTTCAGATCTTCTTCGTGTACTTCGTGACCTTCGTGGTGAATTACGTTGTTGTTTCGAATAAAACTTATAAATATATTTTTGAACAAGTTACTACCAGGGAGAAAAATAAATGAAATTGATAGATTGTCATGCTCATCTTGATGAGTTTGAAGACGTGGATGCCGTCCTGTCCCGCGCGGCGGCGGCCGGCGTTGATGGAATATTAGGGGTCGGGATCAATACCGCCACCAGTCGGCGGATTATCGAGATCGCCGCTAACTACTCCGCCCCGGAGATTATTCCGGCTATCGGGCTGTATCCTGACGAGGTCACGGAAGATGAGGTCGAGTCCATTTTAGCCTTGATCGATGAAAAACATACCGAGATCCGGGCCCTGGGGGAGATCGGGCTGGATTACTGGATCCGGCCCCTCCGGAAAAAACAGCCCGGGCGGGAGGCGGTGAAGGCGATCCAGCAGGAAGCTTTCCGTCTCCAGCTACAAAAAGCACTGAAATACTCATTGACCCCTATTATTCACAGTCGGGGGGCCTGGGCTGACTCTTTCCGCATGGCCGAGGAGGAGGGGATCCCCCGCGCGGTATTTCACTGGTACACCGGCCCCCTGGATGTACTGGAGAAGATTGTCGACGCTGGTTATCATATATCGGCTACCCCGGCTACCGCATATAGCCCGCAGCTCCGTGAGGTTCTTCTGGCCGCACCTCTGGAGAGAATTCTTCTGGAGACCGACTGTCCTGTTCCCCGGAGGGTAGGGGATGAGAGGATAAGAACCGAACCGGTTGACGTTGTTTACTCTCTCAAAGCGCTCTCCACTCTGAAAGGCATTCCGGAAGAAGAAGTTGCCCGGATAACCACTAAAACTGCCTGTGAGCTATTCTTTCAAGCACCAGATGAGAATAAAACTCAAATATCAAGCACCAGATGACAGGCAAATCCTAAATAACAAGCACCAAATATCAAATAAATTCCAAATTACAATGACCAAAATTCCAAACCGCCCCACCTGGCATCTTATTAGCCCGATCTAGTGGGGTAGTTGAAGTGGCCGAGTATAAGCGAGTCTATTATCCCGATGGACAACATCGGGGGATGCCGGGCCACACAAGATTCAAAGGGCCGAGTGCCAGGCCATGTTTGAGATTTTGAATTTCGGTCATTGAGATTTATTTGATATTTGGTGCTTGTTATTTGGAGTTTTTCAGAAAGCCGGATAGAAATATTAAAATGAATCGCGAATCTAATCGACCATTATATACCCTCGAATTTTTGAGAGTCACGGTGATCATGTTTCTTCTGATGACCTCTTTTACCACTTTTCTCCTGCTTCCGATTTTGGTCGAGAATAAAGGTGGAGACGCGGTTGATATCGGTCTGGTTATGGGGATTATGCCGCTCGGGGCTGTGGTCAGCCGATTCTTCTGGGGGCGCTGGATGGATCTGGCCGGCCGAAAGAAGATCCTTCTGGTAAGCGTATTATTGAATACCGCGGCGGTATTTTTATTTTTAACCGTTCGATCGGTCGGTCCCTGGATCGTGCTTCTTCGTCTCCTCCAGGGGGTGGCGATGGGAGGACATATTACCGCGGTCTGGACCATAACCGCCGATATTTCCCCGCCGGGTCGCCTGGCCGAATCTCTGGGTATATTCGGGATCGCAGGGATGACCGCGCTGGCGGTTGGTCCCTGGGGCGGAGAATTGATCATGAACAGATTTGATTTCGCCGGGGTATTTATCGCCTCCGGAATAATATCAACAATAGCTTTGATTCTCTCTCTCTCACTCAGGGAGAGCCGTCCGGTCGCCGGCTGTGAATTGATCGAGCCGTCCTTCCGCAAAGCGATGGGCCGGGGAGTGGTGGTGATACTGTTGATTACATTCGCTTTCGCGGTCAGCCGTTCCGCGTTCGCCTCATTCTTCGCAGAGTATTCCCTCATTCAGAAGATCGGCTCAATCGGGGCGTATTCAATAATCTACTCCGCGACGACTATCTTTGTCCGGATCAGCACAAGGAAACTGCCCGACCGGATTGGCCGGGCCCGGGTTCTGCTTCCGGCCCTGATAATTTTCGGTACCGGTATCGGCTTGATCGCTGTGATCCGGGACTGGCCGGTATTCATTCTGTCGGCGGTTCTCTGTGGACTGGGGCACTGTTTTCTTTACCCGGTTTTGAACGCCCTGGTTGTTCAAAAAGTACATTCCTGCGCCCGGGGAACCGCGACCGGCTTATTTATCAGCAGTTTTGATATTGGGATCGGCATCGGATCTTTGATCTGGGGGTTGGTTGCCCAGTATCTGGGGTATTCTCTGATGTATCTCTTGGCAGGGATTACCGCCTGGGCGGGAATCTGGGGGGCTTGGTGGCTACTGAGAGAAGAAAGAACTTAGATTCACAACTTTTTTGAACCGCAGAGACGCAGAGAAAAAACGTAAACATTCGGTAAACCGGGTGTGTGGTGCCACTCTGACAAAGGTTCGTAGTGCAGGGCTTCAGCCCTGCCCAACGAAGGCAGGACTGAAGTCCTGCACTACGAGCACGAGGTGATGGGGTTCACTGAAAGCTCAGGAAAAAGCAGATGATATTATCAAAATTGTTTTATTCTGGTGGAACCAAACGCAATAATTCATTTAATTATACAGGTTAGTGTTTTTTTTTGTCTTTCTCCGCATCTCCGCGGTGAAATTGGATATACTGAAAATAAAGACCTTGTCTGACAGTCCTAAAGTGATATTATTTTACCTGAGCAATGAAATTAAAACTGTAAAGTCCCTGAAGATTTTACTATCTGAAAATCCAGGTGGATACGAATAACTTCAGGCACTTCAAAACATTGCCCGAACGAAGTGGAGATAAGTTTATGAGACCACAGGATATAGAAAAGATCGCGCGGAGTGTGGCAGGGGGTTTTACTCAGGCAGGTGAGGCGAGCATTAAAGCCGGTTGCGGGGCGTTCAGCAATCCCCAGGCATATGAATGCACCGACTATTGGTGCAGTACTGGGAATTATGAGTGCGGGGAGATGGGGAATTTTACCTGTTCAGCTAATGAGTTTTCCTGTCCGGATGGCTTTTTCTGCGCTTCAGACTATACCGTATAATCAGGGCAAAAATTATCGGCTGAGAGTATCTTTTTCAGCCACGCGGTAGCTTCATCACTTATCTCATTGAACCTGCAGCCGATTGACAACCGCTTGGATTCATCCGATTTCTCCCATACCTTCTCCACATCCCGGATAAAAAATTGGGTTCCTTCGATATAAATGTCTATCGAGAACTGATGGGATAGGGAGTTGTCGTTAAAATCGAGGACGATCTTAATCCCCGAACTACTGAGATTACCGCTTGTTCCGCGGAAGGAACCACCGGAGAGATCATTAATTGATATGGGTAGCTTTATCTCTACTCGGGGATGTCTCCTCCGATCGGAAAGGTTGTTTTCACTAATTACTCTGGTTATTAATGCCTGAGCTTCATCCAGCAGAAAAGGCTTTGAGAGGAAACCTCTTGCCCCTCGTTGAGATAGTTCTTCCTGATCGAAGGGTATAGAGGATATTAAGATAACCGGTACCTTGTGCTCTTGACTGCGGGCGAACTCGAGAACCTGAAAGCCGTCTTTGATCGGCATACAGACATCGGAAATAATACATTTCGGAGTAATCTCGGATAAGATATCGATGGCAACCTCGCCGTTCTCCGCTTCACGAACGAAGAATCCCATACGGTTGACGATTTGCTTCAGGACTCCCCGGACAAGATTGGAGTCATCAACTACCAGTATTGTATTTTTGGCTGCTTTGCTCATGAAGATTGTTTGAGAGAGAGAAAGGGTATAATACGGGTATACTTACTAATGTCAAGATAATCTTTCCTGCTTCGGGAATTCAATAATAGATACAAAACGGATTATCAGTGGTTCCAGAGATATTGCTGTAATAAAATAATGATATTCGTTGTATAAAACTAAATTAGCGCCTGAAGGGAGCTAATTTATTATGAGAGAAGAATACTCAGATATGATAGTAATTCGGGGAGCCCGGCAGCATAATCTCAAGGGGATTGATATCAGTATCCCCCGAAAGAAACTGGTGGTGATTACCGGACTCTCCGGCTCTGGAAAATCATCGCTGGCTTTCGATACGATTTATGCCGAGGGGCAGCGGAGGTACGTGGAGAGTCTCTCCGCTTATGCCCGGCAGTTTCTCGAGCAGATGCAGAAGCCTCACGTGGAGTCGATCGAAGGGCTCTCCCCTGCGATCGCGATCGAACAGCGCAAGGCTGGCTCCAGCCCGCGTTCGACTGTGGGGACAGTGACCGAGATCTATGATTATCTCCGGCTCCTCTACGCCAGAGTGGGCACCCCTCATTGCTACAGCTGCGGCCGCGAGATCAAACGTCAGACTGTCCAGGAGATAGTGGACCGGGTGATGGCTTTCCCGGAGGGGATGAAGATCAGGATACTGGCTCCCGTGGTTCGGGGACGGAAAGGTGAACACCGGGAACTGCTGGAGAATATCGCCCGGCAGGGGTACCTCCGGGTCCGGCTGGATGGGAAGATCAAGAGCCTGGATGAAGAGATAATTCCGGAGAAGAATCGAAAGCATGATATCGAAGTAGTGGTAGACCGTTTGGTGGTCAAGAAGGATATGCGGGAGAGATTGACCGATTCGGTGGAGACCGCGATCCAGCTCGGTATGGATCTGCTTCTGGTGGACTGTGGCCCTCCCTATAAGAAAGATATTCTCTTCAGCAGCCGTTACGCCTGCGTGGAATGCGGGATCAGTTTCGAAGAACTAACTCCCCGGTTCTTCTCTTTTAACAGTCCTTATGGAGCCTGTCAATCCTGTTCCGGACTAGGGACCACCAGGGATGTAGATCCGGGACTGGTGGTGCCGGACCCGAGCAAATCTATTGATCAGGGGGCGATAATTCCCTGGAGTAATCCGGTGACCACCCGCCGCCAGCGCTGGAAAGGCGCCGCGTCAAGATACTACTTCACCATGCTGGAGGCCTTGGCCGGGGAGTACGGGTTTTTGCTTTCCACTCCATTTTTTGAACTAACCGCCCGCCAGAAGAAGGCAGTCCTCTACGGAACCGGTCAGCGATCGATCAGGATGGAATGGGAACGGGGGGGGCGGTACCAGGTGAAGAACGCGCCTTTTGAAGGAGTAATACCAAACCTGGAGCGCCGTTATCGCCAGACCGAGTCGGAGTATGTCAGGGAAGAGATATTAAGTAAGTACATAACCCTCAAACCGTGTTCCGCCTGCGGCGGGGCCCGATTAAAACCGGAGAGCCTGGCGGTGACCGTGGCGGATAGGTCGATTATGGAACTATCCGAGCTCCCGATTCGGTCCGCGCTGGACTTTTTCAATCGGTTGAAATTCAAAGGCCAAAAGAGCGTTATCGCCGGGGATGTTATTAAAGAGGTTCGGGAGCGTTTAACATTTCTGGAGAATGTGGGATTGGGGTATCTTACTCTGGACCGGCCGAGTGGTACTTTGTCGGGCGGTGAAGCCCAGAGAATTCGGTTGGCCACCCAGATCGGATCCGGCCTGGTGGGGGTTCTCTATGTTCTTGATGAGCCCAGTATCGGGCTCCACCAGCGGGATAACTCCAGGCTTCTCGATACTATGAAGAAGCTGCGTGATCTCGGCAATACTATTATTGTCGTCGAGCACGACGAGGCTACTATCCGGACCGCCGACTTCATAATTGATCTGGGGCCCGGCGCGGGGGAAAGGGGAGGGTATGTTACGGCTCAAGGAACTCTGGAGGATATCCTGGGATCGACCAATTCCCTCACCGGGAGGTATTTAAAAGGGGAGCTGAAGATAGATCTTCCGGAGGAGAGGAAGAAGCCATCCGGTGAATATCTGATTATCGAGGGCGCCCGGGAGCATAACCTGAAGAATATCGATGTCAGTATCCCTTTGGGGTTATTCTGTTGTATTACCGGGGTCTCAGGTTCGGGAAAATCTACGCTGGTGGAAGAGACGCTGAGCCGGGCGCTTAAAAGAGAGTTTTACAAATCCCGTGAAGTGCCGGGTAAGCATGGTCGAATACTGGGATTGGAGTATATAGACAAGCTGATAAATATTGACCAGAGCCCGATCGGGAGGACCCCGCGCTCCAACCCGGCGACCTACACCGGAGTCTTCAGCTATATCAGGGAGCTCTTCTCCCGTCTTCCGCTCTCGCGGATGAGAGGATATAAACCCGGACGATTCAGTTTCAACGTCCGGGGAGGAAGGTGTGAGGCCTGCAAGGGGGATGGGATCATCAAAATCGAGATGCACTTTCTTCCCGATATCTATGTAGAGTGCGAGGTCTGCCGTACCCGGCGCTATAATCGTGAGACCCTGGAGGTGCTCTATAAGGATAAGAGCATTGCCGACGTTCTGGACAGTTCGGTTGATGAGGCACTGGAGTTCTTCGGCAATATTCCCCGGATTAAAAATAAGCTCCAGACCCTTTCCGATGTGGGGTTGGGTTATATCAAACTGGGTCAATCCGCCACCACTCTCTCGGGGGGCGAAGCCCAGCGGATTAAATTGGCAAGGGAACTGAGCAAGCGAGGCACCGGCAAGACCGTATATATCCTGGACGAACCTACCACCGGCCTTCACTTCGCCGATATAGATAAGCTCCTGGGGGTGCTCAAGCGATTAACCGAGTCCGGGAACACCGTTATAGTAATCGAGCATAACCTGGATGTGATAAAGAACGCCGATTGGGTAATTGATCTGGGGCCGGAAGGAGGAGATGAAGGAGGATGGATTGTCGCTCAGGGGCCTCCGGAGGAGATAGTGAAGGAGAAGAAATCGTATACGGGCAAGTTTCTGAAAAAAGTCCTATGAATAGCCAATATTCGGAGATATGACTAAATGGTAAAGGGGACCTGAATATCCAATATCCAACAAGGAATATCCAATGAAGAAGGCTGCGAAACAAGTTTTGGATTTTGAAGAGAAGCGGAGCTCCCGCTGTCAGGCGAGACAGCACAAGTACTTGGAAATTGGATATTCCTTGTTGGATATTGGATATTCAAGAAGCGGGGAAGGTGGGGGGGAGAATTAGTTCACGGTGTCAAGTATGATTTATTATTTCAAATTTATAATGTAAATTTCCCATATTGATTGTTATTATCTTTGCCAATCATCTGAACAAATCTGATATTTGAGGAGAAATTATCATGTCATTTTTCGTATTCAACCAAGGTGGTCCCCTGATGTATCTGATCCTGCTGGGATCGATTATCGGATTGGCGGTTTTTCTGGAGCGGCTCTTTCATCTCTATCGAGCCAGAATAGATACTGATAAACTGATGGCTGAACTCCGTTCGTTAATACAGGAAGATAAATTCCCTGAAGCGATTGAATTATGCCGCCGCACACCAGGTCCGGTTGCCCATATTCTTAGCGCCGGGTTGGCCCGGCATACCAGGAACCGGGCCGAGATTCGTGAAGCGATCAAGGACGCGGGGATCCATGAAGTGCCTCGATTGGAGAAAAATCTGGTCGTACTGGCCACCATCGCCCATATCTCTCCGCTGCTGGGATTGCTGGGAACGGTTGTGGGGATGATCCGGGCCTTTATGACCATTGAGGAGTTGGAGGGAGTGGTTAACCCTTCCGATCTGGCCGGAGGAATATGGGAGGCGCTTATGACCACTGCCTTTGGTCTGCTGGTGGCGATCCTGGCGTATGTGGCCTATAATTTTCTGGTCGCTCGGGTGGGGAAGATGGTGTTGGATATGGAGACCAGCGCGACCGAAGTGGTCAGTCTCCTATCGGAGAAAGAGAATGTTGATTAATCGGAATTTATAAGAATCTTAGCGATAAATATTTGCCCGCATATTATAACTTGGAACCGTGAAATTTCAGCGTAAAACAGAACTCAAAATGGGCCGTCTCGATATCGCGCCTCTGATTGATGTTGTTCTCCTCCTGCTGATCTTTTTTATGCTTACATCGAGCTTTATTACCCCGACGGGTCTGCGGATTGATCTTCCCGAATCCTCGGTGACCGAACCTCAAGAGAAAGATAATCTGGTTGTTGGGGTCTCGGAAGAGGGAGAATTATATCTTGATGACGAATTGATCTCCTGGGAAAATTTACGGAAACGATTGGCCTCCAATCAATCC
>Ga0075120_10002895_pt1 | contig 12092 bp, 18 predicted proteins | sample AntAceMetag02UKL_FD_69792 | JGI IMG/M metagenome (GOLD analysis project Ga0075120, IMG submission 69792) | Saline lake microbial communities from Ace Lake, Antarctica - Antarctic Ace Lake Metagenome 02UKL | ecosystem: Environmental > Aquatic > Non-marine Saline and Alkaline > Saline | place... | reverse complement strand
GTCAGCTATTATAAATAGTATCGTGGGAGGGAATTCTTTTTCCGCTAATTTTTTCGCTTCCATTGCGGGAGCGTTTATGTATTTCGCTACTTTGACAGAAATTCCGATCCTCAAAGGTCTTATTGGAGCGGGGATGGGCGATGGTCCAGCCTTGGCGCTTCTCTTGGCAGGTCCGGCGTTAAGCCTTCCGAATATGCTTGTTATAAGGAACGTAATAGGAACAAAAAAGACTGTTGTTTATGTAAGCCTGGTGATTGTGATGGCGACCATAAGCGGTGTACTTTTTGGAACTTTAAGTAGCTAGGGGGAGTAATGAAAATAGAAATATTGGGGATGGGATGCCCAAAGTGCAAAAATCTTTATGAGAATGCTATAAAAGCGGCGGAAGAAGCCGATGTGCAGGCGGAAATTATCAAGGTAGAAGATATGGCGAAAATAACCGAATACGAAGTGATGATCACACCGGCATTAGTAATTGATGGGGAAGTGAAATCTACCGGTAAGGTTGTTCCCATAGATGAAATAAAAAAATGGATTTCCTAAAAAAGGCTCGGCAAATGTTTAGAAAAATCAGAGTGTATGCGGCGGTATTTATCATGGTTATGACAATGATACAGGGGGCGGGAGGCCTGGAGGTTATAGCTGAAAATGTGACTGATGATAACTATGTCATAGTTAGATATTTACACGGAAATTTTCGATGTGCGTCTTGTCTCAAAATAGAGAAGTACACACAAGAGGCAATAGATGATAATTTTAGCAAAGAACTTCAAAATGGTCAGCTAAGATATAAAGTTGTTAATGTCGAGAAAAAGGAGAATGTTCATTTTGTAGAAGATTATGAACTTTATACAAAATCAGTTGTTGTCGCGCTAGTGGGCGGAGGCAAGGAAGTAAAGTATAAGAACTTAGAAAAAGTTTGGGAATATCTGGGAGACAAAAATAAATTTTGTAATTATATAACCGTAGAGACAATGGATTTCCTGAACAAATTGCCGGGGAAAGAATAAATGGCAGTACTATTAACCGCACTATGGTTAGGCATTCTAACTTCGATAAGTCCGTGTCCGTTGGCCACAAATATTGCGACTATATCGTTTTTATCCAAAAATGTGAGTCATCCGAGACTAGTGTTACGGGCCGGGATAGCCTATACATTAGGACGCATGTTTGTGTATACGGTTCTGGGAATATTGATAGTGGTTTTTTTGGTCAGCGTGGCACCAGTCGCGAATTTTCTCCAAAAATATATGAACAAAGCTCTTGGGCCTGTCCTTGTGATTATTGGTTTAATACTGCTGAATGTTATAAAAATAAATTTTCCCGGGTTTTATCTTTCTGAGAATAAACAAAAAAAATTAGCTAGATCCGGCGTGAGAGGCGCATTTGCGCTCGGAGTGATTTTTGCGTTGTCTTTTTGTCCAATATCAGCAGCTCTTTTTTTCGGAAGCTTGATACCGTTAGCCTTGAAAAGCGGACATGGTGTTATTTTACCTGTTTTGTTTGGCTTCGGAACAGCTTTTCCGGTTGTAGCTGTTTCCGTAGCCATAGCACTGGGGGTTACGTCTTTGGCGCATTTGTTTCATAAAATATCCAACATTGAGTTTTATGTCCGAAGGGTTGTAGCGGTGATATTTCTTGCTGTGGGTATATACTATATGTGGGTCTATTTGTTGCCCAGAGGATGAAGGTTCGGGCATGGTAGCGGGTAAAAGAGGGAATGTATAGCACAAAAAAAGAAGCACTAGACTTGACATAATGATACCTGCGTGGTATCATTATATAGCAAAAGAAACAGAACAGAGCAAACACCAACAAGGAGGATGAAATGAAATTCATTAAGAAATTCATGTTGCGTCCAGTATCCCATTGTAAAGAAGGCTGCTGTAGATAGTCCCGGGCATGACATTAAAAGGCCTAAAATATAGAGGCATAATCGGCTTCATGTTGAATATGTTAACATGAGGCCGATTATGTTTAAAGAGCTTGGTAATATGATAGTAAGTGGTATAAAATATAGCAGAGGATTATTATCAAAGGAACGCTTATCAGGAGGAGAAATGGAAAAATACAGATGCATAGTTTGTGAGTGGGTTTATGATCCGGCAGATAACGATAATGTGCCTTTTGTAGATCTTCCGGAGGATTGGGTTTGTCCAGAATGTGGTGTTGGGAAAGACCAGTTTGCGAAGGTTGTGGATTAGGTTGTAGTTACCCAAGAAGGGGGAGTACGATGGCGAGTGAAAAAATGATACAAAGTATTAGCCACCAGATCAATAGGGAAATATATTCAGCATATTTTTATTTAGGTATGGCTTCTTACGCATCTTCTGTTGGCAAGAAGGGTGTTGCCAATTGGTTCACCGCTCAGGTAAAAGAAGAGCTTATGCATGCCAAGAAAATGTATTCCTATATACAAGAGCAGGGAAGCAGGGTAATGCTCGAGGCTATCGAAGAACCGCCGCAGGAATTTTCATCTATTGTAGATCTTTTTGAACAGACGTTAGCTCATGAGAAGAATGTTTCAGCCATGATACATGCTCTTGTTGATCTTGCTATTAGCGAAGAGGATCAGACAACTGAAAAATTTCTGCAGTGGTATGTTAAAGAACAGATCGAGGAAGAAGAAACGCCCGCTGGTATTCTGGAAAAACTTAAAAATGCTGATGAGACCGGGATAGAAGAAGTCGACAAAGAACTAGCTGAAAGAGCTTTCAATATTTCCTAAACCAGGAGGGTGACATGACAAAGGTGAGAGAACTGTATCGCTGTGAAATATGCGGGAATGTGGTTGAAATAGCGCATGAAGGCGCACCGGCGCTTGTGTGTTGTGAACAACCGATGAATAAGCTTGAAGCCAAGACATCGGACGAGGGACAGGAAAAGCATGTCCCAATAATTGTAGAAAAGACAGAATGCTCTTGCGAGTGTTCCGAAGATACTTGTGTTGAAGTTCAAGTGGGTAGCGTGCAGCATCCAATGGAAGATAAACATTACATCAAATTCATTGAAGTCCTTACTGCAGACCAGGTTCTTCGGGCAGAGCTAAAACCGGGGGTGGCCCCGTCAGCAAAATTTTGTATTAAAAAAGAAGATATAGTTGAGATAAGAGAATTTTGTACAGTTCACATGTTGTGGAAAAAGTAAACAGGAGGGAAGTAATGGCTAGCTTAAAGGGGACAAAAACTGAGAAGAATTTATTAGCGTCGTTCGCGGGAGAATCACAGGCCAGGAATAGATATACATATTTCGCGAGTGTTGCCAAGAAGGAAGGATACAAACAGATCGAAGGATTGTTTCTAGAAACAGCGGATAATGAGAAAGAGCATGCCAAGAAATTTTTTAAATTGCTCGAAGGAAGTGATGTTGAAATAACAGCTACTTACCCTGCCGGTGTTATCGGGAAGACGGCAGAAAATCTTGAGGCCGCAGCTAATGGTGAGCATGAAGAGTGGGAAGTTCTTTATCCCGAAGCCGCGAAGGTGGCTGATGAAGAAGGATTTCCGAAAATAGCCGCGCAATTTAGAGATATTGCTGTTGTTGAGAAAGCGCATGAAAAGCGCTATAGAAAACTTCTAGAGAACGTAAAGGGTGGCACGGTATTCAAAAAGGATACATCAGTACAATGGAAATGCCGTAATTGTGGGTACATATATGGAGGCAATGAGGCACCAAAGGAGTGTCCCGCCTGTGCCCACCCGCAAGTGTACTTTGAGGTTCTTTGCGAAAATTATTAATGCGCAATAGGGCAGCTATAGAATCTTCAAAGAAAAACAGGAGAAGACTATGGGAGATAGTTTTGCGGTTAGTGAGATTGTCGAGATAGGTGTCCAGATCGAGATTAACGGTCGTGATTTTTATCAAAAAGCAGCTGAAAAAACTAAAGATTTCGGGGTTAAGGAAATATTTGAGTGGTTGGGTAAAGAAGAAGAGGCACACATCTCGACTTTTCAAAAGATCCTGGATTCTGCCCATAAATATGAACCCAGGGGAGCATATCCTGATGAATATTTCTCCTATATGAATACCCTCGCGGAAGGTCACGTTTTTACAAAGGAACGCACCGGGCTTGCTGTCTCTCGAAATACAGCAAGCGACAGTGATGCTATTGAACTTGGTATTAAGTTCGAAAAAGAATCCATCGTCTTTTATGAGGAAATGAAAAAGATTGTTCATGACGAAGACAAGACATTGCTTGATCAACTGATAGATCAGGAAAAAATCCATCTTCAGAAACTTCAAGTTTTCAAAAAAGATCTATGATTCAAAGGAGCGGGACTATGAGCAAAAACGTAAAAGTATATAGTACGTCAACATGTCATTTTTGTATAAGAGCGAAGCAATTTCTTGAGGATAATAACATCGAATTTGAAAACATTGATATCTCGACGAACCCTGAAAAAGCCCAGGAAATGGTACAAAAAACCGGTCAGATGGGTGTGCCGGTTTTGGATATTGAAGGCGAAATAATTATTGGATTTGATAAGGACAAGATAACACAGGCTTTGGGATTATAAAATCATGGTGAATGGTTTATTGGATCTTATTATCATAGGGGCAGGCCCGGCGGGGATAACCGCCGCGGTATACGCGGCTCGTAAAGGACTGAGTTTTCTGGTCCTTACAGGTGATGTTGGAGGTCAGGCGGCATGGAGCTCGGATATAGAAAATTATACGGGTTATCAATTTGTGAGCGGCGCGGAATTGACTCTTAAGTTTGAAGAGCACATGAGAAAGTATAACATCGATATCCGGGAGAATGAGCTGGTAAATCAGATTGAGAGAAAAAATGGTGTTATTCTGGTTAAAACAGCCAAAGATGAATACTCAGCCAATTCAGTAGTAATAGCTTCAGGAAAGCAGTCACGGGAATTAGGTGTTCCCGGTGAAGAAGAGTTTAAGAATAGGGGCCTTACATATTGCGCTACTTGCGACGGGCCGCTTTTCGCGGGAAAGGTTGTTGCTGTTATCGGCGGCGGAAATTCGGCGCTAGATGCCGCTCTTCAGCTTATAAAAATAGCGTCCCAAATATTCATTATTAACATATCTCCTGAACTGGGTGGAGACGCTGTGATGAGAGACAAGGTTATCAAAAGCGATAAAGTTACTGTGATGAATAATTCCCAGGTGACAAAAGTTTTAGGGGATAAATTTGTTAGTGGAATTGTTCTCAAAAGCGGTACAGGCGAAACAGAAATTCCTGTTGAGGGTATTTTTGTTGAGATAGGACTTATCCCAAACTCTGATTTTGCTACAGACATTGAGAAGAATAAACAGGGAGAAATAAAAGTAAATTGTCGTAACGAAACTAATGTCCCTGGAATATTTGCGGCAGGAGATGTTACTGATGTTCCGGAAAAACAGATAATTATAGCTGCCGGAGAAGGGGCAAAATCAGTATTAACCGCTTCCAGGTATTTGGCCGGGCAGGAGTGATCTAATGATCAAAAAGGAAGAATTATTTAAGGGCTTGAGCCGATTGATAGAAATTGAAGAGGGCTTGGTGACTTTGTATGCTAATTTTGACCAAGTGCTGGTTAAGCTTGACGAAGAGATGGATAAGACGAAGAAAGAGAAGATCCAAGCTTTGCTTTCCACGCTTCATCGTGATTCCGCGAGACATAGAGATATGATCTATAAAATGATGGAGAAAATAGAGGTGTCCGATAGAAATGAATACTGAAATGCTCAAAAAAGAATTTGAAGAAATACTGAGTTTCGAGAAAAATGCCGAAGTAGCTTATGACGACTATATCGCGAAAGTTGATGATGGAGAGATAAAAGAAAAACTTATTTCCATACGTGATGATGAAATAAGGCATATAGAGATCGCCAAGACACTTATTGAATGTTTGTCATGATCAAAAAAATCCTTTTAGAATATACCTCGAAAAAGAAGTCTATAAAAAACAGGCTAAAAGAATTCAAGTTGGTCTGGAACAGTCCTGATAAGAAAATTTTTAGTGAATTATGTTTTTGTATATGTACGCCTCAATCCAAAGCCGTTTATTGTGATAAAGCTATTTCCGGATTAGAGAAAAACGGTCTTCTTTTTACGGGGGACGCAAAGCAGATAAAATTTGGTTTAAAAGGGGTAAGATTTCCAAACAATAAAACTAAGTACATTATGCGGGCCCGCGATATTTTCTTACAGAATGGAGCTATCAAAATAAAAGAAAAGATTGATGTTCTAAATGTGGATTCAACTCGTCATTGGCTTGTCAGAAACGTTACCGGTATTGGATTTAAGGAAGCTAGTCATTTCTTGCGTAATATAGGTTTGGGGAAGGAGCTAGCCATACTAGATGTGCATATTTTGAGAAGCATGGTAGCCTGTGGATTAATTAAAAGCGTTCCTCTCAGTATCTCTGAAAAAACTTATTTACGGTTAGAGGACAGATTGCGGACATTTTCGAAAAAAATAAGTATCCCAATGGATGAGTTGGATTTGCTGTTTTGGTCACACGCTACAGGGGAGATATTTAAATGAAAATGATAAAAAGGGATACAGATTATGCCATAAGGGCGCTTAGCTGCATTGCTGCTTCTAAGGGGGAGATGGTTACAGTCTCCGGGTTGGCCACAAAGTTGGGAATGCCGGGACCTTATTTGAGAAAGATACTTCAACGGTTAAGTAGAGAAGGTTTATTGAAATCGATCCGTGGTAAGGGTGGAGGATTCTCTCTAATAGGGCATCCAGACAAGATTACGGTTTTTGAGTTGATGAAAATTTTTCAGGGTGATTTTCAATTAAGCGAGCACATTTTTAGGGGGAAAATATGTCCGGAGATAAAAATTTGTAAGCTCAGAATGAAATTGAATGGATTGGAGAAAAATTTGATCAAGGAACTGAAAAATATATCGATAAAGTCCATAATTGTTAACAGGATGAATAAATGATGAATAGTGTCGTAGGAGTTTTACTCGAAGCGTATTTGTTGCTTAATAAAATGTCGCCGTATCTGTTATTTGGGTTTTTCTTCGCCGGTATTCTCCATATCTTCATCAAACCTGATATGATCAGTCGGCATCTTGGTCAGAATACGACATTATCAGTCATAAAAGCTTCTCTTTTCGGTATTCCGCTTCCTCTTTGTTCCTGTTCAGTCATCCCGGCCGCAATGTCTTTGCGCAAAGAAGGGGCAAGCAGGGGGGCAGTATTATCTTTTTTGATTTCCACTCCCACAACAGGTGTGGATTCGATTTTGGCGACATATTCTCTTTTGGGCGGACTTTTTACGATTTATAGGATAATCGCATCATTTGTGACTGGTGTATTAGCTGGTTTTATTTCAAATTTTTTATTAAAAGGAAAGCCACTATCGTCGGGCGGAGAGCAGGGCGCTGTGTGTAAACAGTGCAATGCCACGGAAAAACATGTTCATAGCGTTTTAGATAAGATAAAGGGTGTGTTTGTTTATGCGTTTGGGGATTTGCTTCGGGATTCAGGTGCTGCGTTGGTTATGGGCATTCTTATTGGAGGGGTGATAGCTTATTTTGTCCCGGAGAGTTTCATTAAAGAGTATATGGGTTCCGGACTGAAAGCGATGATTGTTATGCTCCTTGCTGGCATACCTATGTATGTGTGTGCGACAGCCTCGATCCCGATAGCCGCCGCGCTTATGCTGAAAGGGATGGCTCCTGCCGCCGCGCTCGTTTTTCTAATAGCAGGACCGGCAACAAATATTGTTACAATGGCGGTGATAAAGAAGAATATGGGAAAGCAGGCACTTGCGGTATATTTATTTTCGATCATTGTTTCCAGCCTGTCCCTCGGCGCTCTTTTTGATTGGATTTGTGGATATTTTTATAAATCTGGGTTTGCGCTTTCCGTATTAGTGCCGCATCAGAAAGCCGGAATCGAGTGGATAGGGTACGCGTCGAGCATAATCCTTTTATTGCTTATTAGTGCGGGTGCTTTAGGAAAATTTAAAACCCGTTTCTCAGAAAATGGTACAAAAACAGTATTTTCAAAAAAGGAGAAAAAATGGCGGAGAACAAAGAGATCAAGCTGAATGAATTGAATGCGAAAGATTTTATCGAAGAAAAAGCCCAGAAGATATCCGAGATGGTAGGTGACGGATTGGTGATCAACGCGCTTTCGGGGGGAGTCGATTCTTCAGCGGTGACCATGATCGGGCATAAAGCGTTGGGAGACAGGCTTAAAACGTATTTTATCGATAACGGGATAATGCGTCATGGCGAGTCTCAGGAAATTGCGGATATATTCGAAAAAGCAGGTGTTAAGGTAGAAATAATAGACGCGCGAGAAAAATTTTTCAATGCATTAAAAGGACTTACTGATCCTGAGGAAAAGAGAGAAGCGATCACGCAGGCTTTTTATAAGGACGTTTTTAGCGATCTCGTGAGGAAGAGTGGAGCACAGTATCTTCTGCAAGGGACGATATTGACGGATATTGACGAGACAGTTGCCGGGATCAAACGGCAGCATAACGTTTTTGAACAATTAGGGATAGATCCGCAGGAAGCATTTGGGTATAAGATCATTGAGCCGTTGATCCAGCTTCGCAAGGACGGCGTAAGGAAGGTTGCCGAGGTTCTGGGCCTGCCGGAATCCATTTATAACCGTATGCCTTTTCCCGGGCCGGCGCTGGCGGCACGTGTAATCGGTGAAGTTACGGAAGATAAGATAGGCATTGTCAGGACAGCGACTTCGATCGTTGAAGAGGAATTATCCTCTACCGGTGCTTTTCAGTATCTGGCGATACTCCATGATGATCGGGTAACCGGCATGCGTGACGGTAAGCGGGATTTTGGTTTGCAGATAGAAATCAGATGCTGGGATAGCATAGACGCGAGAAGCGCGAAACCCACACAATTGTCTTATGATATTCTTTGTGGATTGGCAAACAGGATTGTGGATGAGGTTCCGGGTGTGGTGAGCGTTACATACAATGTGGCCTGTAAACCGCCGTCAACAATGGAAGCCATATAAGTCAGTTATTAATGAGCGATAAGGGTTAGGGCCAAGCTGCAGGTGTATTCCCAACTGAAATTTAGCGGCAAGCGTCATAAGAAGTTTCTGGGGCTGATAAGGCGACCGCTACAGAGAGCTGTGGTGCTGGAAATGATCAATTAACTATTAAATATTTGTATCACGGTAATTCTCATGCTATTATTGTATACTATTAATAAAACCGCCGTACACAACGGTAGAATGGAGAGATATGGAAGTATATTTAGCAGGGTATAATGTTGATACATCCATTTTGAAAGAAATGGAAGAAAAGTCCGGAAAACGTGAAGATCTGACCCCGGAAGTTCTTTCCGCGGCATATGCACGCATAAGCCGGGATCCGCGTCCGATCAACGAGATCAGGGAAGCTGCCAGAGGTGAAGTAGAGCAATCCCGAAAATCAAATTCGACCATTATATTCAAAATGGGACATCATTCAGTTGCGGAACACGCGATATTCAACCTGGATATCATAGGTGTTTCACGACTGGTAATGGAAGAGGTCGAAAAATTCAGGTTATGCTCTTATACGGAAAAATCTCAGCGGTATATAACGCTTGATAAGGATTTTGTCGTTCCTGATGAGATAAAAGGTACATCGTTAGAAAAAATGTTCATTGAGATGATACAAGAGCAGAATAAAGCGTATTTTGAACTTTTTGAGAAATTAAAGGAACATGTTTTTGAGAAACACTCAGAACTAGCCGCAGATCCAAAAAACCACAATCTTTTAGAGGGCTGGGCCAAAGAAGATGCCCGATATATTACGGCTCTTGCGACGGAATCTCAGGTAGGCCAGACGATCAATGCGCGTAATATGGAGCTTTTACTTAGAAGGTTCGCATCACATTCATTGGCCGAGGTCAGGAACCTAGGGCGAACGCTGTATGAAAAAATATCAGGTGTTGCTCCTTCTGTGGTCATTTTCAACGAGGTTAATGATCGTGATCTTAAAACCTATCCTGAACTGAAAGAATTGACTAGTGTGATTCTTGGATCAGGTGCTGTATCCCCTTCACAGAGCGTATCTCAGGATGTGCAGTTGGTTGAATCTACAGATGATGGAGACGATATTATTGCGGCATCACTTATTCATGTTTCATCGAATATTTCGTATGAAAATTGTTTGCATGCAATTAATGAAATGACGGACGATAAGAAAATGGAAATATTCAAGACAGCATGGAGTAATATGCAGCTGTATGATTCTATGCCGCGTGAATTTGAATATGCAAATCTTACTTTTAATGTTGTGTTGTCATCAGCATGTTTCGGACAGTTGAAGCGGCATCGGATGTCAACGATTACATCCCAGCCGTATGATCCGCAGCTTGGTGTCACAATTCCAGAGGCGATAAAAGAGATTGGTATGGAGTCATATTTCCGCGGGATAATTGACAAGACTAATGAAGTATATGATGCTATTTTTCGAGAGATTCCACAGGCTGCGCCATATATTTTGACGAATGCTCATAGAAAACGGGTACTTATAAGACTCAATGCTAGAGAAATGTATCATATATCACGGTTGAGGGAAGACGCGCACTCACAGTGGGATATCCAAAATGTCGCACGCGCTATGGGCAAAGAGGCAAAGCGGGCAATGCCCCTGGTGTTTGCGCTTCTCGGAGGAAAGGATAAGTATAACGAGATTTATCAAAACATTTTTGGACGGGCTCCGAAAGTGGCCGAGGCAATGCTACCCGGTACGCGAAAGATAAAGCAATAAGCCCGGATTGGATGTAACACGTCTATGAAGAGGGTTGCGTTGTGGATGCTTCTGTTATGTTTTATATGTCAATTTGACTGTCGGGCAGAGGATGAGAAGCCTGTTCTGTATGCGATCGCTCAAATTTCTACCCCAGTATTGAATATCAGCGATTTTGCTTCTGTTTTTGGTGGAAAGTCCGGAATAGTGTTGAAGACTGATAAATCTGGGTTGGTTCGTGAGCTTGAGTTTATAGCACTGCCTGGAACTGTGTTTAAAATTCATGACGTAATTGACAAAAAAGTGGGCAGTCGTTTGTACAGAGTTACTACAGAAGAATATCCTTATACAACGAAAAAAGGTTATTTTGTTGATAGCCGATTTGTGATACTTTCAAAAGCAAAGCCGATGTCACGTGATCAATCTCTTCCGTCGGAAGAGATGATCATAAGCAATCTCTTATCCACTGTTGGTGCGGAGTATGTCTGGGGAGGCAACAGAAAAGACGGTGTAGATGAAATGCTGACTTTCTATCCGCCATCAATTTCTTTAGACGAAAGTAAGCGTAACAAGTGGACATTAAAAGGGGTGGATTGTTCCGGTTTGCTTTATGAATCTACGAATGGTTTCACTCCGAGAAATACAAGTTCACTAATTCATTTCGGGGAGGCGGTTGATGTTGAGGGTCTGTTAGTTGATGCTATAGTGCGCAAAATAAGATCGCTGGATTTGATTGTATGGAAGGGGCATAGCATCATTGTCTTGGATAATGCAAGCGTGATAGAGAGTCGGCTGGACTATAATAGCAAGCGTGTTGGTAATCAGGGCGGGGTTAGGGTCCGCGGTTTGAGGGAAGTCTTGGCAGAGCTTTTGGTAAAAAGAATTCCTGTTAATGACTACGAAAACAAAAAATATAAGAATAGAAAAAGATTTGTAGTGCGCAGATGGTACAAAGTGTGATGTTGGCAATAGGAAAAAGTGAAGATATTGAGCTAATGACGGGATGAGGCGAATAGAAAAAGAATTTTTTAAATTAGGAAGGAAAAGAGATTAAGAAGGGTAAAAATTCGGGGAGATGAGTTTTTTTGTGACTTTTTAAATGAAATAGGGTTGCAGAAAGAGGGCAAAATAAAGATTTATTCGAGATATGCCATTAGATAGTCTAGAATATATAAATTATTTTTAGTTGTAACATATTATAAAGTATAGTGTTACCCGTTTTTGGCAGTATCTGATGGGATTTTTTAATTTTAATTGCGAATATTTAATGTTGTGTGGATTTAAATGATGTTTTTTTGTTATTATTTTGTAAATCGCCGGTAAAATTAGACCAATAAATTCGCAGATAGCAAAGAAAAAGGGCAAATGTTAAGGTGAAAAATAGTTTGGTAGTAATAGTTGCCTCAC
>Ga0075120_10002893_pt1 | contig 12093 bp, 4 predicted proteins | sample AntAceMetag02UKL_FD_69792 | JGI IMG/M metagenome (GOLD analysis project Ga0075120, IMG submission 69792) | Saline lake microbial communities from Ace Lake, Antarctica - Antarctic Ace Lake Metagenome 02UKL | ecosystem: Environmental > Aquatic > Non-marine Saline and Alkaline > Saline | place... | reverse complement strand
AAAATATGTAGTGTACCACTAATTTTGTAAATGCTTGCTATCCAGCAAACTGAATTCCATAATAGCCAAGTTGGGTTAAGTCGTTGCTTTTTTTCGATAAGAGAAGGTAGGGGCAGTTCGTAAGCATACCGAGGAGACAAATTATTACTTTGCTTGTTTTGACAAAAAGCAGGATGCCGGTATTTAAAATTGTAAATCCAAGAATATTTAGATACCCAAAAACTTCTTCAGTTTTTTAAGGTCAGCCTCTACCGGCTTGGGCATTTTAACTATTTTTTCAACGGCTTGTATGTCCTTTAATCCTGATCCGGTAAGCAATACAACATTGGAAGATGCTTCTTCAATTTTTCCTTGTTTTTTCATTTTCATGAATCCGGCAAATGCTGCAGCTGAAGAGGGCTCAGAAAAGATGCCGGTTTGTTGTGCCAGTTTTTGGGAGGCCTCCATAATTTCCTTGTCATTTACTGACAGGCCTATGCCTTTGTATTTTTTCAGGTAGTTGACGGCCATGTAGAAGTTGCGCGGGATATCGACTGCAATAGAATCTGCAATGGTTTTACTTTTCACCATTTTAAATTCTTCAGGCTTTTCAAGGTTATTAATGAGGTTACTGCTGCCTTCGGCTTGCACTGCAACTACGGTTGGCATTTTTTTGATGATGCCAAGTTTAAGAAAATCTTCGAAGCCTTTGTAAATACCTGACAGGATCACACCATCACCGGTAGGTACAAACAACAGGTCGGGAACACGTCCACCCATCTGGTCGAATATTTCGAAAGCAACAATTTTCTTGCCCTCAATCGTCAGGGGATTGAAACCTGTGTTGCGGTTAAAAATGCCGGTTTCTTTGGTTAGTTGAAGGCTTAAATCGAAGGCATCATCGTAGTTGCCGGCTACCGGAACTATGCTTGCCCCGTACATCATCACTTGCATCAACTTTGCTTTTGGGGCTGATTCGGGAACAAGGATGATCGATTCCTGACCCTGCGCAGCACATATGCCAGCGAGTGATGAGCCTGAATTTCCGGTGGATGCAGTCACTATTTTTTTAAGGCCTTTTTCGTTTGCGAAAGCAGAAACCAATGCCGAAGCCCTGTCTTTTAACGAGAATGTTGGATTCCGGGAATCATCTTTCAGGTACAAATAAGAGTTCAGCGGCTTGCCTTCAAACTCATCAACTTCATACATGGGTGTATTTCCAATCCGCAGGCCCGGCAGGCTATCAATACTTTTGATGGGGAGCAGGTCGAGGTAATTCTCACTTTTCAGGTCGAAGAAAATATCGCCCCCCCTGAAATCTTCTTTGATTATATCATAGTCATAAATTACCTTCATCACGCCCTTAGGTGGCATGCCTGGTTTATTCTCCTTTTCGCAATCAGGGCACAGGTAAATTATTTCATCCGACTGGACCTCTTTATTGCAATCGCTACACTGGTATTTGAAATCTAAAGACATAACTATTCCTTTCTTTTAAAAGACAACCACTATTGATATTCTTTCATTAATCCGGTTTTCTCATTAAATTCTTCGATCTTTTCGTCCCAAAGTTCGCATTTTTTCCATTCATGTGTCCAATAATTATCATCAAACCATTGGGCGTTGAGTTCTTCAACCGTTTTACCCTGTTGTTCGATCCAGGTAAAATATTTAAGATTGTGGATGCGCTTTTTGTCGTAATAGTTGAGTTCCAGCATATGGTCGGTTTTGATGCCGAGCAAATGCGCCTCATAGTCGATGGCTGCATTTTGTTCTGAATATTTGCCAAGTCTTTCGTTTTCTTCTGTCATCCGGGACTGGTACATCTCCATCGAATCAGTTGCCACTGTAAACAAAGTGTCGTGCCCGTTCATTTCATAATACTTTGCCATTTTAATACAGCCCATCAAATTGGCGATGGATGAAATGCCTAATAAACTCAACTTTTGAATGATTTCCTCATCAACCGCAGCAATATTTTTAAGGAAGGAATGGCCGCTTTTTTCGTTGAAAAGACGCATGATGCGCATATTGGCCTCGTCATCTATACCGGCAACAATGTCAGTATTTTTAATGTTGTGTATCCATGGGACATGCTTATCGCCTATCCCCTCAATTCTATGGCCACCGTAGCCATTGTACAAAAGGGTAGGGCATTGTAAGGCTTCACCGGCACACACTTTTAACAGCGGAAATTTTTCACGCAGATAATCGCCACTGCCCAGTGTACCCGCCGAACCCTGGGTAAGGAACAAGCCACTGAACTTTGATTGACGATTTTTTACAGTATCAAAAACCTCTTCCATCGCAGGCCCGGTTACGGCGTAGTGCCACAAAGGATTCCCAATTTCAGCAAATTGATTGAGTGTAACAATTTCATCACCCCGCTCGGTTTCCAATACTTTAACTTTATCGTAAATTTCTTTAACATTGCTCTCACAACCTGGTGTTGCAAAAATTTCTGCACCTACTTTTTCAAGCCATTCAAATCTTTCGCGCGACATACCTTCGGGCAAAACTGCAATCGACTCACAACCTAAAAGGAAGGAGTCGTAGGCACCACCACGGCAATAATTACCCGTTGACGGCCAAAGTGCTTTTTGTCTGGTGGGGTCAAAATGTCCGGAAATCAGTTTTTCAACCAGCGGACCAAATGTAGCACCTACCTTATGTGCGCCTGTGGGGAAATACTTCCCGATTAAAACAATTATCCGTGCTTTTACCCCGCTTAATTCCGGTGGTATTTCGATGTAATTTACAGGGCCATATCCACCTCCTGATTTTACAGGTTCGTTTTTCCATGTAATCCTAAAAAGGTTTAGTGGGTTAAGGTCCCATAGTCCAATATTTTCGAGCTTTTTCTTGATTTTATCAGGGATGAGTTCAGGGCTGCGCATTTGTTTGTAGGTGGGGATAATAATATTTTGCTCCCTGCACCTTGTGATGGTGTTCTTAAGGATTTGTTCTGTTGTCATTTTTATTTTGGATTGTAATATATTATTATTTGGTTGTGCTGTCATTTAGCTGCGCTGTTATTGATTGTCATTAAGCTACGCCGTTATTTGTTGTCATTAGCTTCGCGTCATTTGTTGTCATTTAGCTATGCTACTTTTAAATTTAAACTATGAGCTCACTCCGAAAAGTGGTTTTTTGCCACTAAGGCACGAAATCACAATCCCGCATGTGCGGGGCACTAAAATTAGTTTATTGATTTTCTGTCTTTTGTGGTCTTTCGTGTTTTGGTGGCAATTCTTGTATTATCCCTTTTCGGAGTATGCTCAACTATCAATGACCATATAATGACAATCAATGACGATTTAATGACCAACAATGATTATTAATATCTTTATGTTTTCAAATTTCTATCACTAAATTAGGATTATTATACTAAGTCTTTCGTTGCATTAAATATGATTAACATCTCCGGGATTTTAGCAAAGCTGATATCCTTAATTTCATTATCATAAATATCGATATGCTCCAATTCCAGCGTCTCTTTACTGAAAACTGCTGTGCATATATCATCTTCATACATGTAGGCATCCCAGGACTCAGAAAACGTTCCTGAATTTCCATCGATCTTCACAGTCAACTGTCGTTGGTCGCCACCCTTGCTAACCAGGTATCCGTCACCATCGTCATCAAAACTCTTCTTGTTGAAATATACTTTGGGTTTATCTTTATAAGGACTACCTGAAGTGGGGCAGAAGGTAGTGCAATTGCCACATTCATTACACCAGTCGGCCAAATTCAATACTTGGTGTTTTTGTTCAATTTTAAAGTCACCGGCATTGATTACATTGATTTGATTGTTTGCAATATGCACATCAAAGAACGAATAGGAGCAAGGCTCAGTTTCATAGGTGTAGTTGGCATGGTTTGGACAAACTGCCGAGCATACACTGCAATATTTGTCACATTGCAAACATCGGCCAGCTTCTTTTACAGCTTCATCGCTTTTAAGTGTGGAGACGACAAGTTTAAAACTTTTACGCTCTTCAAGGCCTGTTTGCACTACTTTAGGTGGATATTCACGCGTGGCCTTCATGACTTTTAGTTGCTCAAGATCAATATTCTTGTGATTGACCGTAAACATGCTTGTAGGTTTTATCCTTGCTTTGTTAATGATTTCGTGGGCAACATTTCTTCCATCTCCAATGGCATTAATTGCAGTGGACGAGCCCCTGAGCGCATCCCCTCCGATAAATACATTTTTTATTTTGGTTTGGTACGAGCCCTTTTTTGTGGTCAGCAAATCATGGTCAATAAATTTGATGTGGAGTTTTTGTCCAACGGCAGGGATAATGGTGTCGAAAGAGAGAGAAAAGTTTGTGCCTTCAATTTCGACCGGTGTTGGCCGGCCAGTATTATCATTGTCCTGTAACTCCATCATCGCACACTCAAGGCCGGTAACTTTTTTACCAACAACATTTACTTTATGAGGCGATATAAGTTCAAGGATATTAATCCCTTCATCCTGCACAGCCCTCACTTCGCCATGGTCAGCCGGCATCTCTTTTATTGTCCTCCGGTATATAATGGTTACCATTCCATCCTTCCCAACCATTCTATAAGCAGTTCTGGCTGCATCCATTGCGGTGTTACCACCGCCAATAACTGCAACATTTTTACCAAAATGAATTTTCCTGCCAGCCTTTACATCATGAAGAAATTTAAGTGGATCGATTACACCCCTGGAGTTTATTCCGGGAATTGATAATTCGCGCGAATGGTAAGCACCTGTGGCAATATAGACGAAATTATAGCTTTTGGTCAGTTTTTTAAATATACCCTTATTAACTTTATAATTGTAATGAATTTGTACCCCGGAATTTTGGATGCGCTCAATATCATTTTTTATTGAACCGCTTGTAAGCCTGAATCCCGGGATCGCCCCTGCCACCATTCCACCAGGGCTTTCTCCTTCCTCAAAAACTTCAACATCAAATCCGGCAAGATTTAAAAACCAGGCACATGAAAGCCCTGAAGGGCCTGCCCCAATAACTGCTACCTTCATACCGAGACGTTTAATATCCTTTGTGTTAATATCAAACTCTGGGGCGCTTTCGGCAACATAACGCTTAATTTCCCTGATCAGCAAAGGTTCATCATAGTTTATGCGGGTGCATTTATACTGGCACAAATGGTCGCATACCATGCCCGTAACCGAAGGAAATGGATTTGTTCGGAGGATACTTTTGAATGCACTTACCAGGTTGTTGTTAGATGTATGCCACATATAATCCGGGATGTCCTGATTTGCCGGGCATGAATCCACACATGGTGCATGAATGCAATCGAAATTGTTGAGCGTACGGCTGGTTTTTATGTTGGGTTCAAAGGGGCCGGATTTTTCGTAAGCTTTGTTTGTCAGTACGCCGTTGGCATAAATCTTCAAATATTCGAGGGCAGCATTTCTTGTATTGTTGTTTTTGCTGTTTGTTTGTATGAGTTGTTCAATGCTTTTGCTATTGGTGTTTTTAAAGGTGGCCTCAATATTTTTGAAATACTGGGCCAGCCGTCCGTACCCTCCTGGTTTTAAAAGATCAGAACAAACTGTTACCGGACTAAACCCGCTCATGATCAGGCTCGAAATATTAAAGCAATCAGCCCCTCCTGAGAACGAAACATTTAAATTGCCATCGTAATGCGATTGCAACCTGGCAGCAAGGTTTACTGCAATAGGGTGCAGCCCTTTGCCACTCATGTACATTTTTTGCTCCCTTTTTGGGAAAATATCCTTATGGTTGAAGCTTTGTAAGGTGTTGGTCAGTTTTACCCCAAATTCCAAATCAAGTGTTGACGCTGTATTTGTTAGTGAATCGATAATACCTATGGCTTCCGAATATTTCAGGTCACTTGTAAAAGCTGCATCAGGAATTCGGGCAGTGTATCCCAATTGTTTTTTCAGGATAGCCCTAACAGACCCTGCCCCAAGCAGCGTGGGATTTAATTTAATGGTGGTGTGTAATTTCTTCTCAAGCATCAGGTACTTGCCAATATGTTCAATTTCGCGCGGTGGACAGCCGTGCATAGTCGAAAGCGTGACACTGTTTGAAATGCAATTAGGGATGTTGATGTCTTTTAGCTTCGGATATATCAGCAGTAATTTTTCAATCTTTGCTTCCTTTTCGGTTTTGCAGTTTTGCATTTTCTTAAGGAACCACTGCATATTTTTCTTGTTGATCCCGGTAAGGTCATAACCAACGCTCATATTAAAAATGGTGCCAATGTCACCATCCTTAGCGGATTTCCCGAACAGTTCATGATGGAAAATATGGATCAGGATCCAGGCGTTCAAATATTGATCATACGATTCTTTGATCTTTAATTCCTGTGACCATTCACAATTATATCCTTCATCCTGCATATCAATGCAAGGTTTGGAAACTACTAGTTCATCAAGTGTTTGTACTGTTTTTAACTCGATAAAGCGTGCACCTGTCAACCAACCAGCCAATATATTTTGGGCCAGCTGAGTATGTGGGCCTGCAGCCAGGCCAACCGGATTGTGTAACAAACTACCAAACTTTTCTGTATATAATTGCTTATTTTTATACGGATTGTAAAATAGTTTTTCAGGAATATTAAAAATTTCCCTTTTTTCGCGCAATTGTTTAATAGCTATTGATAACACCTGCTCGATAGCAGGTGGATAGAATTGATCTGGCATTGTCCCCTTTTTAAGAAATAGTCAACAAATGTACTGAAATCATACCACTGAAACCTTATTGGCAAGGAAAAATGTACTTGTTCGCTGATATTTTTAGTGATTCCAAATTATATCTGTTTACATTTTAAGTTAACAAACCTAAATGAATGGCACTTTATTGATGAGGCTAATTATCTTTGGGCTTTATTAATCAAACTCATTATAAATTATGACTGCACGAAAAACTACAACCAGGCTTTTATTTAGCCTTTTTATCTTTTTGGCTTTAGGCTTCAATGCCTTTGCCGATGGGCAAGGAGAAAAGTACACGATTCATTTCAAAAATCAAAGTATTGCCCCTCCCGAAAATATTTCGGGAATAACCAATGTTACATTCCTGAAACAGGAACAACTCTTTGAAGCCCGAGCTTACAAGCTTATCCAGTTTTATGAAATTCCGGATAAGTACACTAAAGACCAAATGAAAGCTGCTGGGATAACGTTGCTGGATTATATCCCTCAACTTGCATATTTTGCTTCAATCAATGAAAATATAGATGCAACTGATTTATCAGGCTACAAAATAAGGAGCATCATTGATGTGGAGGTCGATTACAAATTGGCACCTATGCTTTTTGAAGAAAGCTATCCTGATTATGCTTTTCGTGGTGAAGATAAACTGGAACTTATGGTAAGCTATTTCCAGGATTTATCTCCCGATATTGTCGTGAATGCAGTTTCAGGTGCAGGTTATGAAATTGTTAAACGTGAAGACTTCAGTAATTTTTTGCACATATTGGTTTCTACCAAAGAGATCAGGAAACTGGCATCTTTGCCTTTCGTTATGTTTGTTGAACCGATTTTTCCAAGCCCCGAACCCGAAAATTATACCGGACGTACTTTGCATCGCAGCAATGCTATTGCTTCCGACTTTGATGCAGGTCGCCATTATGATGGAACTGGTGTAAGTGTGATGTTGCAGGATGATGGTAAAATTGGGCCACATATTGATTATGAAGGAAGGGTAACCCAATTCATCAGCAGCAACTATGGTGATCATGGCGATCATTGTGCAGGCATCATCATGTCGGGTGGAAACCTCGATCCAAAAGTCAGGGGTAATGCTTTTGGCTCATATCTGTATGTTTATGGTGCCTCGCCCGATTATCCCGGATTTTCATCCATTGGATCCCATTATAGTACTTATGGAATCAGGGTTAGTTCTACTTCTTATAGCAACGGCTGCAATGCAGGTTACACTACCCTTTGCCGGATGATGGATGTTCATATCAGGACTTTCAGGTCGTTGATGCATGTTTTTTCTGCAGGTAATGATGGGAATTCCAATTGCGGATATGGCGCGGGTGCAGGATGGGGAAATATAACCGGTGGCCACAAAGTAGGTAAAAATGTTATTGCAGTCGCCAATCTGAATTACCAGGATGAACTTTCGAGTTCAAGTAGCCGTGGCCCGGCACATGATGGCCGTATCAAGCCTGACCTTGCTGCGAAAGGTTCAAGCGTTTATTCTACAATTAATCCAAATAACTACGGCTTTAAATCAGGAACATCTATGTCATGCCCCGGTACTGCCGGAACATTAACGCAATTGTACCAGGCTTATCGCGAAATTACAAGCGAAGAACCCGCCGGAGGCCTGATGAAAGCACTTTTACTGAATACCGCTGAAGACCTTGGAAATCCTGGTCCCGACTTTAAGTTTGGCTGGGGAAGGATCAATGCTTTGCGTGCGGTGAAAGTTATTGAAGATGGAAGGTACGACTCGACCATGATTGAACAGGGTGAAACAATGACACATACTTTTGAAGTGCCCGAAAATACTGCACAAATGCGGGTGATGGTTTACTGGACTGACTATTGGGCATCGGTGAATTCCAATTGGGCTCTTGTAAATAATTTAGATATTAAAGTTACTGATCAGGAATCTAATATATGGCATCCATGGGTTTTAGACCATTATCCACATGCTGATAGTTTGGATAAAGATGCCGTAAGAGGTATTGATGACAGGAACAATATGGAGCAGGTAACGCTTGAATATCCTGAATCTGGTACTTATACTCTGGCAGTTGAAGGCCTGACTATTCCCCAGGGGCCACAACAATATTTTATAGTTTACGAATACATTTCTGAAGATGTTACTGTGACTTATCCCATTGGTGGCGAATCAATAGCGCCGGGTGAAAGCGAAACCATTCGCTGGGATGCATATGGCGACGATGAACCCTTCATTGTTGAATATTCTCTTGATAACGGTGATAACTGGGTTGTAATTACTGATAACTTGAACGCAAGTTTAAGGCAATACGACTGGACTGTTCCTACTGCTGTAACCAGCCAGGCAATGGTTAGGGTTTCCCGTGGTACATTAACCGGGCAAAGCATCGAGCCATTTTCAATCATTGGTGTGCCAGGTAATATCGAGGTTGACTGGGCCTGTGCTGATGGCTTGCACCTGAGTTGGAACGAAGTTTACGGTGCTGAAGCCTACGAGGTGTTTAAGTTGGGCGAAAAATATATGGATGTAATTGGTACCACAACCATCACTTCCTTTATTGTTGAAGATATTAGCTCATCCGAAACTTATTGGTTTAGCGTGCGCGCAATTGGTGCAAACAATGAACAGGGGCGCAGGGCTATTGCCATTGAGAAGTCCCCCGGGACATTTGATTGTAACGAAGTGGATGCCATGATGGTTTCGGTGCCAACAGCTGGATGGGGCATTTTCCAGTCCTGTATGGATGTATCCGATTTATCAATCGAAATTGAAGTGAAAAATTATGGGCTCGAGCCTATCACAGATCCTGATTTTTCATTCCAACTTGATGGCGGTGATATTGTAACCGAAACCTATTCGGGTACGATTTATCCTGACTCAATCTTGAATTATAATTTTACTGAAACCATCGACATATCCTCGATTGGTTCGTATTTGCTGAACACCTGGATTGACTATGCCCCCGACCAAAACCCCGATAACGATATGCTCGAAATTCCTATTGAGGTTATTGAAGGCTCATCATGGACTCCCGGAAATATCCAAAACTTTGATACCTGGGAAAGTTGCCTTTCAGTACCTGTTTGCGAATTGTATAGTTGCCCGTTGACTGATGGGTGGATAAACCTCACCAACGAAGTTTATGATATGAGCGACTGGCGCGTTTACAGTGGAAGTACTTCAACAGGTGGAACAGGGCCAAGTAGTGATCATACCACAGGTACAGCCGATGGAAAATACCTGTACATTGAGCCGTCGGTAGTTTGTTTCTATAAGGAATCAGTTGTCACAATGCCTTGCGTTGATCTAACGGAAGCAAACACCCCGGCAATGTCACTCTGGTACCATGCCTGGGGAACTGATATTGGAAGGTTTCATATAGATATTTTTGCCGATTCCGAATTAATTATGGATGCCATCGATCCTATTGTTGGAAATCATGGCAACGAATGGCAGTACCTTGAAATTGACCTATCGCCTTATGTTGGCCAGAGTATTGGAATAAGATTTCGTGGCATGACAGGTGGTGGCCAGGGTGGCGATTTTGCCATCGACGATGTGAGTATTATTGATGTTACCTCAGTTGAAAGTAATTCAAATAATGGGAATAAGATTTCGATCTTCCCAAATCCCAGCACAGGAATTTTTACTTTGAGTACACAAATGATTGAGATTGGAAAGTACACCATCAAGGTTAGCGATATCTTCGGTAGGTTAGTTTTTGAAAAATCTTCATCAAGTGATGGCCGAGTAAATGAAGTCATCGACTTGTCCGATTTGCCTGCAGGTGTATATATTGTTGAATTGCTTTCTGATAAAGGAACAATGAAAGAAAAATTGAACCTGAGATAGAGGGATCATATTATTGATGAAAAATCCCCGGGGCACAAAAGTGATTCGGGGATTTTTCGTTTTCAGATGCTTGCTTACTACAAAGTTATATGCAAATTTGACACAGATTGTCCGCCTTGCCGGCGAGGCAGGCCACGTCGCTTCGCTCCTCGCAAATCCCGTTTTCAAAGGCATATATTTCATCCCATATGGTAGTTTCAAAGACGGGTCATTGCGAGCGAAGCGAAGCAATCCGCCCGGCAAAAGGGGATCCCCAGGAAATAACCAATACTTCTATTTTTGCCCTATAACATATACCTTATACCTGCCCCACAACTCCATCCTTCCAACATTCCATTTCTCCACCTCCTCTTTTTAACTACTTTTGCCGACCAAAATCCAAACATTGCTTTCAGTAAACAACATATCAGTCCATTTTACCGGCGAATATATTTTCGACGGCGTATCGTTTTTAATCACCAACCGCAACCGCATTGGCCTGGTGGGTAAGAATGGTGCTGGCAAAACAACGCTACTCAATGTAATAGTTGGTGAGATTGTTCCCGAAAAGGGTGACATTGCCACTATCTCTGATTTAACCATTGGCTATCTGCGGCAGGAAATGAACCCCGACAGCAAGAAACCTGTGATTGAAGAAGCCAGGCTTGCGTTTAAGGAAACATTGGAACTGGAGAACCATATTGAAGCGCTTACACGTGAAATTAGTGAACGGACGGACTACGAGTCGGAATCCTACCTGAAGGTGATCACAAGGCTCAACGACCTGAACGATCGTTTTAATGTTATGGGCGGGCACAACATCGACGAGAACACCGAAAAAGTACTGATGGGCCTGGGTTTTGAACGCAAAGATTTTACCCGTCCGATGAACGAATTCAGCAGTGGCTGGCAGATGCGCATCGAACTGGCAAAGATACTGCTGCGTATGCCCGATATCCTTTTGCTCGATGAGCCTACCAACCATCTTGATATTGAATCTATTCAATGGCTCGAGGATTTTTTAATTAATTACCCTGGAGGAGTATTGTTGGTTTCTCACGATCGCGCCTTCCTCGACAATGTGACCAACCGCACCATCGAAATTACGATGGGGAAAATCAACGACTATAAGGCAACCTATTCTGAATTTGAGCGATTGCAAGCCGAACGCAGGCTTAAGGAGGCTTCGAGCTATAATAACCAACAGCAGCAGATTGCACAGACCGAGCGTTTTATCGAACGTTTCAGATATAAGAACACCAAGTCGAAGCAGGTACAATCAAAAATTAAGATGCTCGAAAAGATGGACAAGGTGGAGCTCGAAGAAACCGACGGTTCATCCATTAGGTTCAGGTTTCCGAAGGCACCGCATTCGGGCAAGGTTACGGTGCGTTTAGATAAATTATCGAAAAGTTATGGCGATTTTTTGGTCTTAAAAGATATTGAAGCAGAAATTGTGCGGGGTGAAAAGGTTGCTTTCGTTGGGCGGAATGGTGAAGGCAAAACTACGCTTTCGAAAGTAATTGTTGGGGAACTGCCTTATGATGGGATTTTCGATCTTGGCCACCTGGTCAAAATCGGGTACTATGCCCAAAACCAGCACGAGATGCTC
>Ga0075120_10002887_pt1 | contig 12103 bp, 5 predicted proteins | sample AntAceMetag02UKL_FD_69792 | JGI IMG/M metagenome (GOLD analysis project Ga0075120, IMG submission 69792) | Saline lake microbial communities from Ace Lake, Antarctica - Antarctic Ace Lake Metagenome 02UKL | ecosystem: Environmental > Aquatic > Non-marine Saline and Alkaline > Saline | place... | reverse complement strand
CGAATTTGAATTTGAACCCGGTGATGTGCGCGGCTTCGTATTCGCTGGTGATGTTGCCCAGAGGCAGTTCAAGATTCCAGAGCATGCCGACGGTCATTTTTTTCCATCCGCCGCTTTCGCGCGATTCCGCGCCGTATTCATTGGTCGTGGAATACCAATGCCAACCGCCGTGTTCATCCTTGGTGAATATTTCTAGGATGGAACGGGGGTCCTTGTTGATGCCAAGGAGATAGCCATCGGGTTGGGTATCGGGATGATAGAATTCGGGGACATAGACATCCATTTTGAAGGTACCGTGTGGCCAGTAGGCGGACCAGTCATAGCTGAATCCGTCGCCTTCATATTTCTCAATGCCGGTGATTGGGTCCGGCATCTGGTCGTAGGTGTCCATGTTGATGTCGAGGCGCAGGCCGTATGTGCCGTCGGTCGCCTGATTGGTTGTGAGGAGCATGTTGGTTGAACCGTTGCCCCAGCGCGACCAGTTGTTCAGACCGCTCTCAAAACTTTCCACCTGAGTGATGCCCGGCTCGCCAGCAGCCAGGGTGACGACTTCCGCCGGACGCAAGTCCAAGTGATGGAAATCAATATCGCGGATGAACTGTGCGAGGACTTTGGCCTCGTCGGACATGACATCGAGCCAGGGACCCATCTTGGCATCGCCGAACCACGAGAAGGCCGGCGTGGTCCACATCATGGGCGTTATGGCGGCGCCGGAACAGATGCCCGGCCAGATCGTCACACGGGTGTAGTCCGGCTCGAATTTTTTCCATTCGACGGTGCCGATTTCTCCCATGAAGGAGGGTTTGTCGTAGTGTTCACGCAGGTAGTGGTGATACTTGGCGACGGTCGCCGGGGGCGTGATCCAGTTGTACAAATCCGCGTAGGTGTGAATCTGCGGGACATCGATGACGGGGAAGCCGTGCTCCCAGTATTCATCCGTTCCGTAGCTTGCAGTGGTCGGATGACCAAAGGGATCGTTATCTGAAAAATAGGTGTGAATGGCGGTCAACCAGGGGATGGTGTGATCGGCACCGTCACTCTGATCGGCATCCATGTGCTCGTAGGGATTTTCGCCCAGAAGCGCACTCTTATTCGTGACCCAAAGCGGGTCCTGGTAATCGATGCAGTTGGCGGAGTTGGCATAGGTTCCAAACAATTCGGAGGCCAGCGCCCACGTTCCGATGGCTTCGCTGTAGCCCCAGCGGGCAATGATATACCGATACAGACGTTCCTGATATTCCCAATAAACGTCATCGTAAAAGAACTTCTGATTCATCGGCGGATCATCCAGCTCGCTGAAGGCATTGATATACCACTCCGGCTCGCTGAACTTCTCATCAAACGCCTTCGCCCAACTGCCATTGATCCGCCATTTATGATGATTGAAATCGCGAATGGCGTCGTGCGGCCAAATGGTAAAGACCAGCTTCACGCCGTATTTCTCAGCATAACCGACAATCCGATCCAGCTTCGCAGCGCGGCCCTGCTCGTAGGTGTCGTACGAGGATTTTTCCCTCCAGGTCTCCATCGGGTTGGCCGGTTTGACGGTGAGTAGCGTATCCCATGGAGCCATCCACCAATGAATCATGTTTATGCCATGTTCCGCGCAATCGGCGAAGAGGCCTTCCTCGTCGCCATCCCAAGGATGGCAGTAGCCAATGCCAACAAACGGCGTATCATCCGCGTGTTCGAAGTAATGCCCGTCGTCGTCGGAAATCCGAATGGGGCCATGGCGATCACTTTCGACGCAGGTGAAGACATGCCCCGTCGAGCTGTCGGCGCCCAGTCCGTTTTCAACCGTTACGGCATAGGTCCAGGTCCCGATTTCATCGGGAGCAAAACGAATCAGCCAGGAACCCTCTCCTATGGTTTCCTCCTCTTCCTCGAGGTAGAATCCATAGATATTCCAAACTCTGCCGGACGGAGAAACAAAGGAGGCGTGCAGATTCACCACGTTCGGATCGTAGGGATTCAGGCCTGCCACCTGATCCAGCCCAACCGTTACTTCCATTTTTTCGTAGCGACCGACCGTTCCGGCCTGCGGCGTCACGGAAGAGATGGCGGGTGCAGCCTCGGGGACCCGGGCAATGGCGCTGATGGAATCAATGAACACCGGTCCCTGCCAAACATCACGATTTCCCCAGACCAGTTCAATGCCGTATTCGTCAGCATGGTCCAGGATTTCAACGGGAATCTCCGACATATCCCAAGTCACCAAGTTCCATTGGCAGGGCACCAGCACTTGTTCTTCGCCACTGTAGTCGTAACTCCATCCATCCACACTCGACCGCAGCACCAGCCGCGCGCGGACCGCGTGATGATAATTGGCAGGCGCATCGCAGGGTGCCCAAATACGCGCCTGCAAAATCGGCGTCCAAACTAGACTTTCATTTTCGACCTGATCCCAGTCCTTCACATAGAATTTTCCATATCCGGAACCCTGCGTCGGTGTGACGACGAGGGCTCCGGTATTCGGAGAACCGGCCGTATTCGTCCAACTGACTTGCGCGTTTCCGTCGCCCCAGTTCTCACTGGTCCACTCCTGCGAATCTTCCCGGAAGCCGTACAGGTTTCTTCCCAATACGGGAAACGTGACGGCATCCATGAACACGGGGCCTTCATAATCGGAGCCGCTTCCACCATGGATCAAACGGACGCCTATTGCCTGAACGGCCTGCGGATCGAATCCGGCATCCATCTCTCCGCCGAAAGGCGCGTTGGTTGAAACCGGCAGCGTGAAGGTCATCCAGCGCCCTGCTTCAATCTCTGTTTCGATGGTACGGAGGGCGTTCCCGGCGCTGTCTTTGACATAAAGCTGAATGCGGTTTGGATGGCCCTCGTCACCCCGGGCACCGGGCGGACAGAACGTGCTGATCGTCACGTCACGACCGTTCAGATTGATCGGAGCGGCCACATTGAACGGCGGCGTGGAAAGTAGGTCGACCTCTACCTCACCCTCGTTGTGCGGCACATCGCCATACAGATTCACCCAGGCCTTCAGCGAGCCTTCGCCATGGAACGCCAACTCGGCGCTCTGCATCGTGGAGGTAACCGCATAACCGGACCACTCATTGTAATTGGCGTACCACCCTTCCGTGTCGGTTTCAAAATCAAAGCGCAGGTTGTCCAGATCCGCGCACTGAACGGTGACGGTCACGGCCAAGCTGTCCTGAATGCCGTCGTGAATCACATAGGTGAAGGAGTCCTGCCCCGGCGAATCCAGCTTCGGCTTGTACACCACGTTGCCGGGCGGCGATCCAAAGACCCATCCATTGGTCGGCTTCTGAAGCAGGCGATACGACAGCGAGTCGCCATCGGCATCCGATCCATTCATCACAAACGGCGTCGCACTCACCGGATAGGCGACCACCATGAAATTCGTGCCGACGGGCCGATGATTGGACGGGCTGTTGGTGGCCACATTTCTCGCATTCATGCGTTGAGCGTGCGCCTTGATAATGGGACACACCGGATCATCGGCATACACGACAAACCCATCGTCCCGCTTGATTTGAACATCGTCGATATATATTTCGCCGACTCCGGGCGGCAGATTGGTGAAGACGAGGCCGACCTGTTTGACTTCGTCCAGGATATTGTCCGATTGGCTGGGAACGGGAATGTTGATCAGATAGTTGGTGCGTACCACTCCATTGCTGATCCAGGTCCAGTCGCCAGCGCTTAGATCAAACATGATCCGATTCCAGCCGGAGGTCAGCGCCTGAAGCGGCGTCCGACAGGAGTACGAGGGCGTCTGACCTACCAGGGTCAAGGCAACCTCGATCACGTCTTCGGAGGGATTATGAAAATTCCAGAAGAACTTGGTCCGATTGGTCCCGACGGTGGGCGGTTCATTCGTGCTGGAATCATCCACGCGCAGAACCCACTTCTCATTGGTGGGGCAGTTGAAAGCGGCATAATCGGCACCGGAAACATCCCAGGAAAGTTTCAGAGAGTAATCGCCTTCACACACGGCATTGGTGCTAAGAGCAATGCCTGCCGCCGCGCTGCCAGCATCCACGATCCAGGGGTCCGTTTTCTCGCAGAGATGGAAGGGGTCTTCCCACATGCCGTCGAAACCGAAATTCCAGAAATAGCCAGCGGGAATGCCGGTGTTTTCAATGTGGTCATAGAAGAGCTGATACACGGCGGCGCGGGTATCAAAGGTATATTCCGGCGTACGCGTCAGTTGAACCTGGCCGTAGGAGCCATTAAATACCCAGCCAATGCCGTGAATGCCGAACTCCTCGAGGATCATCGGCTTCTCGATCACTTGATGTGCATCATACCAGTGATCGTTGATCCACTCCAGACGCTGATCCGCATCGTTATAGTTGGTGCGCCAGATATTGTATTCTTTTTGGTCGATATAAATACGCGCGGTACAGAAGTCAATGTTCGTGACCCCCGCCCGCCACTCGCCCTGCACCACCTCGCGGTTCGTGTAGAAGCCGCCTTGCGATCGTACATACGTATCTTCACTGCTCATATCACTGATGAAATCAACCCCGTGACCGCGCCCGCATCCATAGAGATTGCAGTCGGAAGAACCGGTGGCATAGGTGCCGTAGTGATAATAATTATCCGGATAGACCTCCCAGGGAATCTCATCAGCCTCGTCATAAGTGCGGACATAACCGCCCTCTTCTCCGGGCCCCAGCATATGGTTGGTATCGAGCGAGCGGAAGAAATCGCTCATCTCCAGGAGCCAGGCGTGTATCGTGCCGCCGCCGTAATCCGATTCGCAGCGCGGTTCATTCACAATTTCCCAGGCAAAGATGGTTGGATCATCCCGATAGGTCCGCCCGGTAATCGTATTGGTACGCGTAAGCAGCTTGGTGACATAATCCTTATACCACTGCTTGCAGTATTGATTCGTCCAGAACTGATCGTGATATTCAACCCCTTCTTTGGGTAGATTCGTATTCACGGTTTCCGGGTGTTCCCTCACCGCCCAATGTACATATTGAAAGACGCCGCCGTTGTGCGCCCAGTTGTCCACCGTATCCAGCATCAGGCGTATCCCGCGATGCCCGGCCTCCGCCACAATCCGGTCCAGATGCTCAAACATCACCTCATTCCAAACGCCACGTTCCGGCTGAAAACTGTACGGCTGTCCTTCCTGCATGGCCCAAGTCCGAACCACCAGAATGCCGTTCGACGACGCCCAGTCCAGACATTCGCGAACGGTGCCATCCGGGACCGTCTGCAAATATTCAATGTTGGCCCCGCAATGATAAAAATTGGACCCGTTCACCACGAATTTGTGTCCCGCAGGCTGAACGTATCCACCGGTAATCAGAGTGTAATTCGTTCGCGTTTCGCTGCCCGCCACCACCACCTCGTCTAGGTAGATGGTTCCCGTCCAGGGTTTATTTGCAAACAGCAACACATTGATGAATCCGATCTCAGAGGTATCCATGGGACCCGCCGGAGAAGGGTCTTCCTCCAGCCCGGTGGCATAGTGCGCCGCATTATCGAGATCGAACTCAAGAAAGGTCCAGTCCCCTCCACCGACGTCTTTGACATTGAAATACCATTGCCCGGTAATCTTGTCATACACATACATCTTGGCGACAAAATCCTCCGCGCCAACCGGCGGATCGAACCGAATCTTCGCCTGCAGTTTCCGATGATCCTTCGTGCTCAGATTCAGCGCAGGCTGATACGCGATCTCGAAAACACCTTTCTGGAACGTGTAGGCATTGGTCACCACGTCGCCCGCCTCATTGGTGACGATCTCGCTGCTGTTGTTGGTCACAAAGACGGCATCGGCGGCCAACGCCGTGGAACTTCCGTACCCTTCATTGGTCGCGTAATAGACATTCGTCCAGGCCTTGGCGCTCCATCCTTCTGGATTGACGCCCCACTTCCACCAAGCCTGTTGACAGGCCGTTTCCATGTCGTAAAAATGTTCCGAATTGGTGATGGTCACCGGCGCTGTGTAGGTCGCGCCATAGCCGACCGTATCGATGTAGAGAGGACCGTGATATTCGCCGCTACCCCGCCAATACAGTTGCAAGCCGAACTGGACCACATTGGTCGAATCAAAGCCATTCGTCGCCGTAATCGTATGCGACACCGTTTGCGTCGAGACGCCGGGTGGTATCTTGAAGTCATCCCAAGCTGTCTCCTGCCAGCCGTTCGTGGCATCCTTGGCCCAAAGCCGAATCTGCGTGCCTTGCCACACCGCCCCCGTCCCAGATAGCCCTACCGGACAGTACACCCGCATGGTAATGGTGGTACCGTGCAGGTTCTCCGCTGCGAACGAGACACCCGCAAAGGCCTTATCGGCATCATTAACCAGATCCACATCCAGGCGCAACGAGTTGGAGGAGGTGCCGTACCCCCAGAAGCTGGATTGAACAACATTTGTACACTTGTCTTGGGGCTCGCCCCAATCCAGCGCCTGCCAGCCATCCTCTCCGGCCTCGAATTCATATACAAAGGCCTGAGCCGACCAGGCGGTCAGGAGAAACAAAAGGCAGGTGACGGCAACACGCGTCACATGAAGTTGGATCGTTTCTGTCGTTTTCATAGTACCACCCTACCCGTTTAGTTGACCCGTGTAAAACTATAACAAATCCGCCATCACTCCTCAACGCCTCACATTCAGCCGGGCGGGCCGACGCCGTAGCAACCCAAAGCAGAACCGCCCACGTTACGGCCTGTCCCTTCGTTGCGCACGGCGCCGACACCGGCCCGGATATTCTGACGATCAAACGAGCGCTTCATGCTCTTAACAACTCCTCAATTCTTCACCCGGCTACGCCGACGAAAGGCAAACAAACCGATCAGGCCCAGCAGAACCATCGAAAGCGACGCCGGCTCCGGAATCTGCTGCGTCAGACTGAAATCATCCACCCGCAACCCGCAATTGCCCGACAGATCGTTCACGGTCTGTCCGAAGCCAAAAAGCACCTCCACGGTGTTAGCCGAGAGCCAGGCGGTGTTTGTTACCGTCATGGAGTACTGGTGCCAATCCGTATCCGCTATAAAGGCACTGTAAATATCCTTCGTGAAGTTCCCCAGTTCGGTAGCATCTTGCTTAAAGGTGAGCTTCATATACACCTCGTTGCCGGAGGAGGAGAAATTTTGCTCCGACATCCCCCAGACGCTGAAGGTATAGACATTACTCCCTTCCGCACTGAAGGGGGAAATGACGCTCTGGGCGATATACCCCCACTTGCCGTCACCGTCACCGTATCCCGCCATCCCGTAAGCATCGCTGTGGAACGCCCACTCTGTCCGTCCGATGTCAGCCTCATTGGCCCAATTGGCCGCATTCCACGCCGAGGCACCTTCCGTTTCGAATCCTGGATTCTGCAACAGATTCGCCTCCGCCGCCGCCGCCGCCATCAACAACACCGCCATCATGAAACACCCAACACATTTCTTCATTTTTATTTCCTCCATTCAGTGATTTTTCCTTACCAACACACACAACGCAAACGCTTGCGTTAATGGCGTTGTATAGCGCCCGTACTTAAAGGTCAAGATGAATGTTTGGGAAAAAAACAGAACACCCCAACAATCCCATGTTTTCCGTTCAGATATTCCATCTGTAACGCTATGCGCCCTTGATGTTTCCAGATCACATATCGTACTATATTTTATGCAATCGTTTGCCTGCATTGGCGCGATTTATCTATATTTTCCGAATCGTGACAGCGGTTTTAACCAAAGCGGGCTGCCACCCGGCAATCACCCGGGAATCAGGCCCTTGGAAAACATAGCAACGTCCATTGGGTTGCCGGGAGCCCGCTTTGGGGCAAGTCAGCCCTTCAGTCCGGTCATGGAAATACCCTCGATGAAGCTCTTCTGGGTGAAGAAGAACAGGGCAATGATCGGGAGGGCCACGAGGGTGCTGGCGGCCATCAGGTAATTCCATTCGGTACCGCCGTGCTGACTTTGAAAGAACTGAAGGCCGAGAGCCAGAGTGAAGTCCTGTTGGTCGGTGAGATAGATGAGCGGCCCGAGAAAGTCATTCCAGGTCGCCATGAACTGAAACAGCCCAACCACCATCAGAGCGGGCCTGCACAATGGAAGAATGATCTGCCAGAAGATGCGGAATTCGCTGCATCCATCGATTCGCGCCGCTTCGCTCAGATCGCGCGGGATGCTCCGAAAGAATTGACGCAGCAGAAACACATTGAAGGCACCGGCAAAGAAGGAGCCGACCCAAAGCGGGCGCAGGGTGCCAATCCAGCCCAGCCACTTAAACATACAGTAGAGCGGGACCATGACCACCGGAAAGGGCACCATCATCGTGGCCAGCGCGAGCACGAAGAGCTGGTCGCGTCCGCGCCACTCGATGCGCGAAAAGCCATAGGCTGCCAGGGCGCTGGAGCTGACGGTGCCGATCACCGTCAACACGCAAAGCAACAGGGTGTTTTTCAGATAGAGCCCAAAATACTTCATGGCCTTCACCGCCTTGTAAAAATTCCCCCATCGCGGTGCGACCTTTCTGGATATGGAGGCCTCTGGCACCACCTTCCATTCCGTCCGCGCTTCGCCTTCCGGGAAAACCTTGATCCAGGGCTCTTCGGAGTTGGCGGGAATTTCCTCCAGTACGCTCACCGGGCGGTGCCTCACCTCGCCCAGCGAGGAAACGGTGACCAGTTGCCCCTCCTGGATCAGTCCTGCCGGCACAATCCGCTTCTGTCCCTCGCCCTGCTCCTGAATCACCAGCGAGGGTTGTTCGATCCGCTCGCCGGGGCGAACCGGTTCCTTTGCGCCGCCGTGATCCGTATACAGTTGATAGGGGACCCAGGTGGGCGGCATCGTCATGGTTTGTTCGATGGGCTTAAGGGCCGTCGAAACCATCCAAACCAACGGAATAATAAAAACAATCGCTCCGAGAACCAGCAGGGCATAGATGCAAAAACGACGGATAAATTCCATGATCATTCCCCCCCGTAATAAATATGTTTCCGCGTCGCCACCGTGGCCAGCCAGGTCAGCCCCAGAATAATCAGGAACAACACCCAGGCCATCGCGCAGGCGTATCCCATTTGCCGATACTTGAAGGCGTTCTGAAACAGATAGACCGCATAGAATAAAGCCGAGCGGTTCGGGCCGCCACCGCCCAGCATGATGAAGGCCTGTGCAAAAACTTGCAGCGACCCGATGATGCCCATGATCAGATTGAAATATATCACCGGCGAAATAATCGGAATGGTGATGTGCCAGAGCTTCTGCCGAAAGGAGGCTCCATCGATTTCGGCCGACTCATAGAGCGAGCGAGGGACATCCTGCAGAGCCGCCAGGTAGATGACAATGGTATTGCCCACTCCCCAAGTCGCCATCAGGATCAACGAAGGCTTGGTCCAGAACGGATCGCTCAGCCATTGCGGCCCTTTCAGCCCCAGAAAACTCAACCCGTAGTTGAGCAGTCCAAACTCCCCGTTCAGAATCCAGAGCCAGATCATGCAGGTGGCCACAACGGGCACCAATGAAGGAACAAAAAAGATGGTGCGGAACCCGCTGCGTCCCTTGACCGACTGATTCAGCAGCACGGCGATCAGCAGGGACAGCACCAACCCGAGCGGCAGGGAAACGGCCGCGAAAACAAAGGTGTTTTTCAGCGATATCCAAAACACCTTGTCGGTGAACATATCGCGATAGTTGAGCGTCCCGATCCAGGCCGGTTCGGTCAGGACATCATAATCACAGAAGGAATAATAGATGGAGGCGATGAGCGGATAGGCCGTAAGGGCCAGAAATCCGATGACCCAAGGGCTGACGAATGCCAGCCCCAGAAAGAGATTGCGTCGTTCACTTCGGGTCATGGCGACTCCATTCTTTGAAGCGTTTTTCTTTGACCTTGTTCCAGCGCCGCAGGATGCGGTCGAACTTCCATTGCACGCGCTCCTGAACCTCATCCAGTGCTTCCCGAGGCGTGGTCAGTTCAGCGTCCAGTTGACTGGTCATCACGCTCATCTCGTCCTTGTATTCCTGCCAGACGGATATCTTCGGCACATAGCAGGCGTTGGAACTCATGGCCAGTTCCATGAAAACGGAGATGTACGGATTGGGATGACGCGCCGTAAATCCATCCGACACCTGCATCAGCGGGCTGAACTTGCGCTGGCCGAGATTCAGTTTTTCGAGGACCGGTCGGGAATTGACGTATTCCATGAATTCAAAGGCCGCGCGGGGATGCCGGGCGCCGCGCGGGATCACCAGAATATCGCTCTCCACGATACAGACATTGGGCAGCCGCTCCGGGTCCGCCGAGGGAAACGGTGCGACGCCCCATTCCATACCGGGCGAAAATTTCTCGATGAAATTATACAGCCATACCCCTTGCAGAACCATCGCCACCTTGCCGGCCATGAAGGGGCTCTGCGGGGAGGCGAAGTTGCCGAAGCTCTGACCGAACGTGCGCAGGTTATCCACGCCCAGCTTCCCGGCATAACTCTGATACCAGGTGAAGGCCTCGATGTTTTCAGGGCTGTTGGCTGTGACGCGGCTCGTGCCGTCCCACATGCTTCCTCCGAACCAGAAGCCCCACATTTCACTGTACCATCCCGGAACGGTTGGAATGTGCCCCACCTGAAGAATGCTGAATCCACGTGCCGCTTTTTCCTCCGGCGTCAGCTCCGTATAGCACACCTGCTGCTGTTCGCCGTTGCGCTCAATACTCACGATCGTCAGCTTGTCCGAGAGTTCATCGAGTTCGGTGAGGGATTTCGGCGGGCAATCCGGGTCGAGCCCCGCCTCACGAAAGAGCCGTTTATTCCAGTGCAGCGCAAGAGAAGCCGGGGTGGTCGGCAGAGCCCAAAGAAAACCATGATTCCGGCAGAGTTCCCAGTAAACCGGAATGTAATCCTCTTCCCGAATGCGACTTCCCTCTAGAAAGGAATCCAGCGGCGTCAGGGCCCCTTTTTCGGAAAACTCGGTGATGCTGTGCGTCCAAAGCCCGGCCAGGTCGGGCGGATTTCCGCCGGCGGTGGCCAGCATCAGCTTGTCCAGAATCCCGCTCACCGGCAACATCCGTACTTCCAGGCGGTCCTGCGACGCGTTGAAATCATCCACCACCGCCTGCATCGCCTCGGCCTCAAAGCCCGTCCACTTTTCCCAGTAGATCACAATGAGCCGCCCCTCTTTGGTGCGGTCGTTCTCACGCGATGTACAGGAAGCCGTCAGCCAGCACAGGGCCAGACACCCATAACGAATCCCGTTCCGAAGCAGTCCTCTTTTCAACATGTTATTCTTTTGTCCCATACCCATACCGGCACTCCGCCGGCACAAAGGCTCACGACGAAGCGAGCTCCGCGACCATCCGCGATAGGATTTCGTGCCGTTTCTCCACGAGACGATCCGCCTCTTCTTGTTCGGCCGCCTCGGCGTACATTCGAAATTCGGGCGCGTTGCCCGACGGACGCAGATGCACCACGCGTCCGTCATCGAACCGAATGCGCAGGCCGTCAATGAAGTTGAGTCCAACGATCACTCCGAAACCCTCGCCCAACGGAAAATAGCGTTGCAGGTTTTTCCGAATGGCATCCACCTCATTCCAGACCGGGCCACCGGACGGTTCGATGCGGCCATCGGCGTACTGCAGGCAACCATCCGGCGAGTCGAAATCAGCCTGCGCGATTCCGGGATCACGCGGCGCGAACCGCGCCATGATGCGTCCGCCCAGCTCGGCGGTATAGGCCTCGCAGCCCGGCGTCCCATTATCCACCACGTTGGCGCTCGTGTATCGTGCCGGCAGGGCCGATTCAATCAACTGGGAAACGGATTGCTTGTTTCTCAAGGCCAGCAGCAGAGGAAGGATCAACGGCAACACGGCATCCCGGGTCGGCAGAGCCGGAAGAATTTTATCCCCGATCAGCCAATCGCTGCCCAGCAAGAACCCACCATTTGATTCCCAACTCACCACCCGCTGCGACGGATCGTCCTTCCGCTTCTCGTCCATCGCCGCAATCACATACGGCGAACCGATTTTTGTTTGCTTCACTTCGATGTCACGCGCACGCAGCGCCTTCACCACCGCATCATTCGCACTGACCGGTATTGCCGCAAAATCGGGTTCGAGAAAAAGGGAAACCAGCGCGCCCAGCTTGTCGCCCGGTAGAAAATGGCCCCGTTCATC
>Ga0075120_10002885_pt1 | contig 12105 bp, 9 predicted proteins | sample AntAceMetag02UKL_FD_69792 | JGI IMG/M metagenome (GOLD analysis project Ga0075120, IMG submission 69792) | Saline lake microbial communities from Ace Lake, Antarctica - Antarctic Ace Lake Metagenome 02UKL | ecosystem: Environmental > Aquatic > Non-marine Saline and Alkaline > Saline | place... | reverse complement strand
CTTTTTGATAAGATTAGAGGAGCTGTGATTTAATCTTAATAAAGTAAGTAGCTGGAGAGTGAAAGTCTGAAGAATTAGATATAAGAGATCAATTTATTAGTGTTATTGTGAGGAGATGATCAGAATTAGTATCCACGATCATTTCGGCACGAACTGGATTTTCATTATCATTTCCTATCTCAGTGCCAATACCAGTAACATTAATGGTTCCGTCATCATTTGCCAGAACAGAGTAGGTCCCGGAAGCAGTTGTGGTCGTGTTACCAGACCAGTGGAGATAAAATTCCAGTTGTGCCTGATCTTCTGTCGTAATAGTGGGTGCTCCACCGCCCATACTGACTGGAGTCCGCCAGAACCTGAGAGCTTCAGTACCCAGGAAATTAAGGTCAGTTACCAGTAGCTGGCGGTTAGTATTCTGCGACTGGTTTTGAAAGATGAAAATACCAAGAGCTGTCCCCACAGCAACGAGGACAACACTCAGAATAACTAGCATAATTTGATTAGTACCCAATTTAAACTCCCTTTTAGCGAGATAACCAGGTAGATGTATGATAACAGTATAGCAAAATACCTGATGCTGTTTAATAAAGCAGCAAAGAGAACAAGAATATCAGTCAAAATTATGTCAATAAGTTTTTGAACTAAAATAAAATATGAATAAAAAAAGATGATTGTGAGCTTTTACTTTACATGAAATACTGAAAAAGATAAATAGGTATTTAAAGATAAAAAATATTTAAAGGGGTATTGGTGAAGATGGATAAGCTCGATTTACATATCCACACCAGTTATTCTGATGGGGTGTTTTCACCGCGGGAATTGCTGGAGATGCTGCAGCAATACAGCTATGAGCTGATTTCCATAACCGATCACGACACAATCGAAGGATGCATTCAGGGGATGAAACTGGCAGCACATTATGACATTCGGATACTGCCCGGAGTGGAAGTGAGTTCACTCTGCTGGGGTAGAGACGTTCATATACTGGCTTATGGATTTGATGTGAAAAATAAATCATTCAAATCATTTCTGCATGGTATAGAGAAAGGCAGGCTAAAGCGAGCTAAGAAAATCGTAAAACTGCTTGCAGCTTTGGGAATGTCACTTGATTTTCGTGATGTTATCAATCTTACTGGTAAGCTGAACCTGGTAGGCAGACCGCATATTGCCAGGGCATTAATTGATGCAGGCTATTGCCGTGATACCCGTGATGTTTTTGATAATTATATTGGCGAAGGAAAAAGTTGCTATGTGCCCAAACCAGCTCCTGAAGCAGAATTTGTAATTGAAGCGATCAAAAAAGCCGGAGGAGTATCTGTGCTGGCTCATCCCTATATCTACAGGGATGATGATCTGGTGCAGCACCTGATCGATATTGGTATTCAGGGTCTGGAAGTATTTTACAGTCGGCATACTGTTGATGAAACTGCCAGATATAAAAAGATGGCAGATGAACATGGTTTGATAAAAACGGGTGGCAGTGATTTTCACGGGCATGGCTCAGACTTGAATTTTTTTGGTTTTTTCAGTGCTCCATCATCAGTGGCAGAAGATCTGAGTGAATATATTAAGAAGTGCGGGATATGAGTAAATTTCAAGAATATCTGAATATTAACGAAAGGAAGGGATTCCCTCGTTCCTATTGGTTTAACAGATTTATTCGCTGGTTCACGATTATATTCTCCCTCCTGGCAATTGTCTACGCTGGCTGGCTGATTTTTAACAAAGTGGATGCAGATTCATCTGCTTTCACTAAGTTAGTACCTTTTTTAATTATTTTTTTTGCTTTAAATTCTCTACTGCGCAACCTTTTTACACTTAATAGACTTATTTTCCGGCAGGAAGGGATGGAATTTACTTACCTGCTGAAAAGAAATGTGTATATACGCTGGGAAGATTTTGTATCCATTAAACTCACCAAAGCTCGACGAAGGATCCTGGATGTTCATTATAGGGGAAGTGATGGTGAGCTGAAATTGCAGGAGTTAACCATGGCTTTTCCTAATATGCTGGAGATATTGAATGCAATTATTGAAATGGTGCCGCAGGCAGAACTTGATGATTTTGTGGGCAGCATTGCTGTAGCAAAAGAAGAAAAGCGAAAAGCCGAAAATATTAAGGGTCAATCAAAAGACGATAATGCCTAAGGTTTTAATTATCACATACTACTGGCCGCCTGCGGGTGGACCAGGAGTGCAACGGTTACTGAAATTCGTTAAATACCTGCCTGAATTTGGTTGGGAACCAATAGTTCTCACGGTTGATATAGGTAATTTTCCAGCTTATGACCACAGTTTGATCTCCGAAATACCATCTGATGTGAAAGTATATCAAACAAAGAATTATGAACCTGATGTGATTTATAGAAAGTTTACCGGGAAAAAGGAAGATAATATTCCTGTAGCAGTTTTGGCTGCCAGGAAATTGAACTGGAAGATGCGTATTGCCCACTGGATAAGGCTTAATTTATTTGTTCCTGATGCCAAAATCGGCTGGATAGCCTCAGCAGTGAAGACAGCTGGCAGGATTATCAGAGAAGAAAATATTGATCTTATCTATTCCAGTTCTCCTCCTCCAACCACTCATCTCATTGCGCAGAAACTGAAGAAAAAATATAACCTTAAATGGATAGCGGATTTCCGTGATCCCTGGACAAAGATACATTATTATCATAAGGCAAATCGCTGTTTCCTGGCAAAATACCTGGATGAATATCTCGAGAGGAAGGTTTTGCAGGAATGCGATGGTGTGACCACTGCCAGCAGTATGTTTCAGAAGCTGTTGCCGATAGAAGATGGTAAGCCGCGTGAAACGATCACAAATGGCTATGATGATGAAGTGATCAATGCTAAGGTTGAAAAGGGAAAAAACTTTGTCCTCCTGCATGCTGGAGGCATTACATCAAATAGATTCTATTTTGAATTCTTTGAGGGACTTCAAAAATTCCTTGCTGATCATGAAAAAAGAGCAAAAACACAGTTAGTGCTGGTAGGAAAAGTTAATAACGAGATAGTTGATGAGATCAGAAAATATGTTCCGCCAGAGGTTTTGCAGATTAGTGGTTATCAGCCACATAACAAGGCTTTATCGATGATGGGATCAGCCTCAGTGAACCTGATATTTCTGGAGAAGCTGGCAAATTATCAAGGCCATATACCGGGTAAGATCTTTGAATATATCGCTATGCAGCGTCCCGTGCTGGGAGCAGGAGATCCTGAAGGTGATACCGCAAAGATTATAAGGCAAAGTGGTTGTGGAAATGTATTTGCTGCTGGCTCTGACTGGCTGGAAATAATTAATAATGCCTTTGAAAACTGGATGAATAATAATGAAATTAAGGTTGATGATAAGTATATTGAGCAATTTCATCGTCGTCAGCTAACAAATAAACTGGCAGATTTCTTTGGAGAAGTATTATGACGGAAAATAAAAAGATATTTATGTTAAAAAAGTTCCTGCATGATCTGAATACGCCCAGATTGCGTTATCGGATCGCAGATGATGTAAAGGGTAATGAGTTGGGGTATTATTACTTTGTGTTTGATGAGAAACGGGTTTCCAGTGGTAAAGACCAGAAACTTCTTAATCATTTTGATGAAAATGGTATTCCGGTTAATAAGACCTATATAGATGTGGAAGGTGAGGAATATGTCTATTTTCCCATCACAATTGGTCAAATGGGACTGGCGGTATTTCACACCTGGCTGAAAAGAGGTAAGGAAGAAGACAAGGAACGCTTCCTGAAGTACCCGCACTGGTTTGAGACTAATGCCGAAGAAAGTCACAAATATGGTGCCCGATGGCTTACAAATGTGCCACTACCTCAATATCACAATTCTGGTCCCTGGCAATCAGCATTTTCCCAGGCAAGAGCAATAAATATTCTCCTTAGGGGCTATCAGCTTACAGACAACGAAGACTGGGCTGATCTGGCACGGCTGGCACTGACTCCATTTACTTTTCCAGTGGAAGATGGGGGAGTTACCAGTATGATAAAGACAGCGCCATTTTATGAGGAATATCCAGCTGAAGCACCAACAATGGTCTTGAACGGTATGATCTTCGCCTTATTCGGTATCTATGATTATATTAGAGTATTTCCTGACGATAAGCTTGCAGCGGAACTATTCAATACGGGTATCCAGACCGTGGAGGATATATTACCGATATACGATCTGGGATATTGGAGCAGGTATAATCTCTGCCAGGCAGACTGGTATCCTGAGATCGACCCAGCCACTATTCAATATCAGCGACTTCATATTGCCCAGTTAAAGGTTCTCTATAAAATTACAGAACAACCAGTTTTTCGGAAATATGCCTACCTGTTTCAGAAACAGGACAATATCATCAACGCCCTGCGGATGTATTCTCTAAAATATAAATCCCTGAAGAAGATCAACAGGTTGTAGCTTACCTGAGTAAAAGCATTTTCTTATTGCATCTGATAATACCATCAGTTTTTAAAGAATAAAAATATACCCCACTACCTACTAATCTATTTTTGTTGTTATCCCCTGACCAAGAGACGCTGCCCTGTCTTGTAATTTCTGGATCTAGGACATAGGTTTTTACTTTTTGCCCTTTAATATTATAGATAATGATTTCGGCTTCAATAACTTCTACTAATAAATCGTACTCAATTATTGTAGCTGCTCTGAAGTTAGAATCCAGGAATAAGGGATTAGGATAATTTTGGGATAACTGGTTAGAATAAGGAATCTCATTTTGATCTTCAGATGATGGGACAACAGTAACTTCAATAGGGATAACGATATTTTGAGCTTCAGGATCATTTGTTTGCATAACAAGGTTTGTCTGGTAGGAACCCCCTAAATCAAGCCAGGCAGTATCAACCTGCAGATTGAAAACATTGCTTTCACCACCCTCAACGACCAATGACTCAGTATCGATGCTACTCCAGTCATTAATAGGTGCTTCAGATTGAAAATGATCAACAGCAGGAAATGGAGTAGTGTCAATTCCACTATTTGTTATTTCCTGCCAGTTAAACAGGCTATTAAAAGTCCAGTAAGCAGTGAGATTTTCTGAATCTGGATCAACACTATGATACTGGTGATCAAGAATTTCCAGGGGAGTCAAGTCTCTATCCCAAAAACGCACTTCATCCATCATACCATTAAAGGATGACTTCAAAATTCCACTATATCTGTGCGCTCCAATATCAACATTGTCTACCCCGGAAGTATATCCCCCTGATTCATTATTAATCTCAGTAACCTTTAATAGACCGTCCTGATAGAGATTTATAAAATCTTCGTTAACAGTCACGGCATAATGATGCCAATCACCAAAGGGTGGAGCAGGAGTATTTAATACTGTGCCAGTACTATTAGCACCCTGCAAAGTGAATGAGTTATTACCTGAAATTGTTCTCGTGTGGAAGGTCATGATAGCCCTGTAGTCTTCGGGTTCATTGTCCCTTTGTTCATAGATTGTGTTCGTTTCCCATACATGAAATCCGGGACCATCCATCCGTGCCCAGGCTTCAATGGTGAATTCTTCACCAGTGATAACAGGTTGAGAAAGATTCAGATATCCACTACTAAATAAAGCCCCATTTCTGGAATTATAGAAACCTTCCAGGTGAGCTGAAACGCATAATGTCCCATCTCCAGTATTGCTGATATCAATAGGGAAGCAGTTTATTTCATCTAATTCCGCATCAAAACAGTGTAAAGTGCTATCAACTTCTATTATGGGTGGAAATACTACTATTCCCATTACTGGTATTATGAATGTATTTGAATTAATTGAGTTACTGATAATTGTCAGCGTTGCGCTAAATTCCCCGATTTCATCAATCAGCAAGGTAAGGAGCAGATTTTGTTCATCACCAGGGTCAATCACGATTGGGGAAAAATCTGAAATAAGATTTGGGGATGAACTGACAACTTCTGTAATTTCCAGAGGTGCAGTACCATCATTTTCCATTATCAATTCATAGGTTGCTTCATAATTGCAATAGACTTCACCAAAGTTAATAATATCTTCATCAAAATCTATTAAAGGGGCAGAGACAACTACATTCAAGCCATAGTTCCAAACCAGTCCACCGCTGATGATTTCAAGGTTAAACTGTAATTCTTCCAGAGGGGGATAGTTTTCACTGATACAGAAATTTAATCCAATAATGTTTTCAGCCAATGATCCTGGTAGAATTTCAGTGATCAATATTTCATTATCAATAAATTCAATAAATGAGTTATTTTCGCAACTCATTATTAAATTGATCACTTCAGTGGGTTCATTTCCAATATTCCATAAATCTAATGAAAGAGAAATTGTATCTCCAGGAGTCACAAGTTCCTGCCCGGTTGAATTAATAAAACGATAATCATCGATCACAACCCAGGCAGAATCCTCAGGTACTGGTTGTCCGCTTATCATCAAAGCACTTTGATCACCAAGTTGGGAACCAGTATCAGGATAATCATTATTATAAGTATATTGCAGTCCATGTCTGCCAGTTTGATCTTCAATGCCAATAGTGGCATATTGCCCGTGATTGGCATCATGTATTCCCTCATAATTTCCGGCATTAGTATTATTGAAATCCTTATACTGGAATTTCATAATATTATTACCATTTGAGCTGGGATAATAATCCCTATCATAAATAATTATTTCAAATGTTTCCTGACTGTTGTCCCAGTCATTTCGCAAGCGATCCCACTCGATAATGAAAAAGTGCTCTGCCGGGTTGTAATAATAGTATATACCGCTAATATTATCCGTATTAACCAGGTCATCCCAGAATACAGCAATTATCGGTGAAATTCCACCTTCACCTGGAATAGCCCAGTTCATAAAAGATGCACTTTCAGTGATTCCTGGAGCTACCCAGCCATTTGAACAGACAGTAACACAATCATAATCAAAATCATAATATCGGAAAGTAAAAGGCAGCATAACCGTACAGGAAGCACCCTCATCACCTGAGTCATAAAGAGGCAATTCCGGGCAATCATTGATCTCAATCCAGTCATAAGCAAGTTCTTGATATTCCGAGTCATTTTCATCGTAAAGGCAATACCCGAAAGCATCAGGTCCGGTTGGTTGATCAATACCGGTTTCACCAATACATACCTCCAATTCAATAGATTGCTCAAAACCATCGGGATTGCTCATGCTCAAGATCAAAGTCTCATTATTCCCAGCAATAAATTCCTGGGCAATATCTAATACAATTGAGTTAGTAGATTGATATATCTCTTCTGGCTGAAGATTTTCAAGGGAGATGATATTGTCAGTGATCCACACGATATTACTTGCTGTGCTGAATTCCAGGCTAATATTTGTTAATACATAATCACCCGAATTTGTGATCTCATAATCAAAATATATTTCTTCTCCCGGCTCTGGAATATTATTATTATTATCAGTGAAACTGAAATCAATTAACGAAAATTCGAGAAATGTAACTGGAAGTTGGTATGAATCAGAGAATGAGTAATTATCCGACTGTACGGTGATTCCGATTATTTTTTGTAGATCACTATCAGGATTACATTGATATTCCAATTCAATTCCATCAATCAATACAGTCTCATCTGGCTCAAGCTGTTCAATGAGTATTTCTCCATTAGTAATGATAATTTCTTCTGAATTACTGAACAACGTTATTTCCACTGGAGAAATGGTATAGTCACTATTATTCATTAATTCAAAAGCCAAATTTCCAGTTTCACCTGGCTCAAAACTTCCATTATTTCCATTATCATAAAATGTAAGATCACTAATTGACAGATCATATTCCGAATCAATATAAATTGTATCCTGCCTGGGATAAAAATTATTACCATTCACTGTAAGAATATATTCATCTGAATCCAGGTCAGCTATATCAAAATAGGCAAAGCCATCCTGATCACTGTAACTAAAATGCTGTTCATCATTAGATGCATTATACAGGCAGCAGTACAGATCACAAGCCGGATCAGCATATTCATTTAGTACCTGTATGCCAATATTATTCATGCTGCTGGCATAATGATTTTCACAAGCAATAGATAATTCTCGCGGAAAGCCCTGCCAAACTGCTACTGATGGGTCTCCCATCAGATTATTCCAATATGAAAACTTTGTCGATGATTGATCAGGATTTTGGGGATAATTTAAGAACAAAGACGTTTTTCCTCTTGTATGAGAAGCTCCCATAGTCTGCAATTTGTCCGAAAATAAACCATAAGCTACTCCAGTTACAAAGCAGTTATTGAAGCAGGTATGGGTAGTGATTGTTGCTGTTCCAATTGCTCCAATTGCTCCCCGGGGATTTGATGGTGAGCCGGCTTGTAAAAAAGCTTCACTGCGGCAGCCTTCTGTTCCTGCAAAATCTCCTGTAGCACAGGTACTGATAACTGCAAAAGGAAGCATCATCCCATTGGTTAAATAATTTGCGGTACCGTCATACCAGCCACTCATCCCTCCATAACCGCGATAATTAAAGTAACTCACACCCATATCAACCATTAACCTCATTGCAGGTTGAAACGGATAATCATATAATTCCAGATAATCATATTCTGGATAGTTATGCTCTATCGATTCACGGATATTTATATTGGTATATACACAAGACATACCAGAAGATGTAGGGTCTCCAACCAGTAATGCCCTGCTGAACCAGTCAGGGTTGTCTATATATGGTTCTCGTTCATACATGACAGTTTTATAGACAATTGATTGCCACTGCAATATATTATCAAAGGAGAGCCGGCCAATATGAACATCAGAAATCTGATCTTCTCCAGCCAGAGTAGTGTAGTAATGATCACCTTCTCCGTTGCCAAAATAAGAAGTTGGTATATTATAGTTTCCTCCGGCATCGCCAATAAGGCAGACATATTCAGGGGGGTCTTCCCAGGTATCATAAGCATTCTGGATATAGTCTTTTATTGACTGACTTGAAGGGTTATTAGCAGCATATTGATAAACCTTAAACCCTTTCTGTTTTTTCCATTCCAGTAAATAATCAAATGCCTGCCAGAAAGAAGGTTCATCAGTATCTGGATAAATATAAAGAATATTTGGCTGAGCTGGTTCCACATCTCGCCAGTTTTCACGTTCTGCGAGTTCGGGAAAAAGAGCTATATACATCTTTAAAAATGATTCCGCAGGTCTGTATAGTTCTACTTCCTCCTGGCAATCACCTTCTAAAACAATCTGAAGACTATCTCCAGCTACTAAATTTTCTGCAGGGGATATAGTTAGAATAGAGAACTCAAGATCACGCAATTGCATCACTGAACTGATTTCCACCTCACAATTAGTGCTGCCTGCAGTTATATAATTTTCTCCATTAATCACAGGCAATAATTGATGAAATACACTATCTGATTCCGCCTCAAGAATTATTTTTCCTAAAATAGTCAGACCATTATCGGATTCTGTATGAAAATTGTTCAATTCTGAAACAGAACTGAATAACGCTAATGCTAATGCTAAAAATATAAATAAAGCCAACCTTACTTTCATTACAACCTCCCAAAATACTTATATCTAATCTATTGATTTAATATGATATAAAACTATATTCTACGGAGACTTCCCACAAAGATGATTAACTTGTATGTATATGACAAAACCACGTTATTATCGTCAAGTAAATTATTATTTACTTGGGAAGATAAAATTCTTGAATTAGTAGTTGAGATTTAATTTCTGATGCTAATTAATGGGAATTGGAAGAGATCAAAGTCAATCCTGTAAAGCGGATTAACGGTGACTTTGGTAGATATAATTTGACAACATTTTTTAATATAAAATAGAAGAAGATAAAGGTGTTGTAAGAAATGGATAAAAAAAATAATTATAGAATAGGGATGGTTCTGGATGACAGATTCCCTCCGGATGGCAGAGTAGAGAAGGAAATCAGGAGTCTAACTTCAGCGGGTTTCACTGTTTTTCTGCTATGTTTCAGATTTGGAGATGAAAATGAGGAATCTGATTTCTATGGTGCAAAAATAATCAGGATCAGGATAAATCGCAAACTAAGTCGCAAACTAAGGGCATTAACGAATACAATATTTGATATATATACTGCTTACTGGTGCCGTAATATGGTAGAATTTGTGAAGAAATATAATTTAGAGATATTGCATATCCATGATTTGTATTTAGTGGGCGCAGCGTTGAAAGCAAAAAAGAAGTTAGGGAATGGTGTAAAAGTCTGTGGAGATTTGCATGAGAATTATGCTGATGCATTGAAGTATTACAAATTTTCAAATACTTTTCCGGGAAACATCCTGATTTCAGTTAAAAAATGGCAGCTAACAGAAAAGAAATGGCTTTCGCAGTTGGATAGGGCAGTTGTAGTGGTAGAGGAGATGAAAAACAGGATAGCAGGAGATATTGCTTCTGAACAGGTATTTGTTTGCGAGAATTGTCCAGAGATAGTTTCATTTCAGGGGGAAAAAAATGATAATAAAATTATAGAAAAATATAAGGATAAATTTGTGCTATCCTATATTGGTGCTTTTGACTGGCATCGAGGAATCGATACTCTTCTAAGGGCTATAAGTGAATTAAAAACAATTGAAAATTTAGTAGTTTGTATAGTAGGAACAGGGAAGATAGCTCTTGAGTTGGAAGCTTTAGCAGTTAAACTGGGTATCAGAGAAAAGGTCTATTTTGAAGGATGGCAGCCACCAGATATACTTCCAGATTATTTCCGCATAAGTAATATCGGGATCATACCGCATAAAAAATCAGTTCAGACAGATAATTCCAGCCCGAATAAATTATATCAATACATGTATTATGAAGTTCCAGTAATAGCCACCAATTGTATGTCATTAGAGCGAATATTAAAAGAAACAGGAGCAGGATTGATATATCAAAGTGATAATCATCAGGATCTGACTATTCAGATAAAAAAGCTATTTAATGATGTGGAATTGAGAGAAAATATGAAACTAAAGGGGAAAAGGGCTATTATAGAGAAATATAACTGGGAAACAAGCAGTGAAGGTCTCGTGAAAATGTATAATGATTTAAGTATTACAAGTAAAATTAAGGTAGAGAATTGATACATAAATAACGGATAGAGTATATTTTATATCATTTGAGCTTACTGGTAGGGCTTGATGGAGTAAGAGATTATTTTGTAATTGGTGATGAATCAGAGGTAACTGAGAAGTGCATATATTTTCCATTGAGTAATAATAATCTTGATGAAAAGAAAGTAATCTATCTTGATGATGATATTCCGATATTGTTTCCTGTTAGTGATCTTTTTCGTTATTATAAGCAGGAAGGTGGGATCATAGTATTTGATCATGATCTTCTATCAGGAGCATTTTATCTATTATCAGGTATGCAGGAAAATGGGTTAAATACGGAAAGACCTTTAAACCGTTATTCCTGGCAAAACTCTAAACAGAAGAAATTAAAAATTACAGCAAAAACCAGTGGTAAATTATTCTTTAGAGATAATAATCGAAGCTATTGAGAAGTTTCAAATTCGCTAAATCCTAAATGCCAGCACATTGACTTTAAAGCCATTAGCAGCCAGAAACTCAGCTTCTTTTCGAATTCTTGAGTCACTAGTATATTCATTTTCCAATATTATGCCAATTTTCATTATTACCTCTTTATAACAATTATACTTCTTTGATAAAAAAATATTATCGATTTTATTGCAAGAGATATTATCACCCCCTAATTTTAATAAAATTATTTGGACAATCAACTAGAGAGACTGTTCAATATAAGTAATTGAAAATTATAAAGAAAAGTAATTTTTGGCAGAAAAAAATGCACACATCCATCATATATGTCAATTTTTGTGAAATTGACATATTCCCTGAAGGGGAATAACTATAATAGCCCCGGGTTTTCGTATTTCGACAACTCGGAGTCAAATTTACCACCTGCGTCTTCCCCTCCCCCAAACACCGGCGCAGCCGGTGTTTGGGGGAGGGGAAGTGGTTTTTGGCATCAACCCCAGGTAGTCACTTCGTGCCAACCTGGGGCTATTATTGTAAATCCCTTTCAGGGATAAACAATAATAAAAATTTGAACAGTCTCCAAAATCGAGGGATGTGTGATTGCAAAAAACCATGAATCCCCCTGTTTTTTATA
>Ga0075120_10002879_pt1 | contig 12131 bp, 14 predicted proteins | sample AntAceMetag02UKL_FD_69792 | JGI IMG/M metagenome (GOLD analysis project Ga0075120, IMG submission 69792) | Saline lake microbial communities from Ace Lake, Antarctica - Antarctic Ace Lake Metagenome 02UKL | ecosystem: Environmental > Aquatic > Non-marine Saline and Alkaline > Saline | place... | reverse complement strand
GCGAAAAGTTGCCCATATACAAGGCGCAAAAAATCTTGAAACCGGAGTGTACTACTGTACATGAGGATTTCAGGATTTTGCAGCAACGCAGTAGATGGGTGAGTTTTCGTTCAAACACTATTTAGTTGCAGAGCATTGGATATTTCTGTAATTCCCAAGGGGTTTTTCCCCCTCCCCAGAAGCTCCAATATTTGAAAACACTTATCAATGGCCGGCACTCTTTTGAATTTCATGTAGAAGCCTTGTTTTTAATTAGAATTCTCTATAAGAAACACTTGTTCTCAAAATAGAATAGTAAGAGTGTCCTGTCAACACAAAAATATCAAAATTATTTGTTAATCCCTTGAACATGGCTGAAACATTTGGAAGTTTTTGTAACTCCTTTAAACTGAAAACAAGTGGGTCATCCCGCTTTAATCAATGGTTGAAAAATTAAAAACCTGAAAAAAAAGTTTATTTTTTTCTTTTTTTATGCAATTGCAGGTTAAATTAAAATAAAAGTGGTTTTAGATTTTTTTGACCATTTTTCAACAGGAGTGTGTCGTGAAAAAAACGCCTATAAAATTGAGATCACAAAGGCCCTGGTCAAACGGCACTGCTTTCATAGTGCCGTATCATCACGATTCTACCAAGCTTATATCAGGAGGTGCAAATTGAAAACAAATAAAATCGATCATATATGCATAGCCGTTAAAAATCTTGATGAGGCACGTGGGTTGTGGGAGCCTATCCTTGGGAAAAAAGAACCCGACGATGCATATATTGATGATACTGAAAAGATTAAAGTTGCACGGTACTGGGTGGGTGAGATTGGCTTTGAACTTATGGAGTCTACGACGCCGGATGGACATGTGGCAGACTTTATCAAAAAAAAGGGTGAAGGCGTGATGTTAATCAGTTTTAATGTTGATAATACCCGGGAAGCCATGACAGAGCTTAAAAAACAAGATTATCCGTTTATTGGAGGAACAAGGCCATTTCGTGGCTGTGAATTTTCCTTTATCCATCCTAAAAAAATGAATGGAGTTCTGCTTGAACTTATTGATTATAAATGGAATGAATTAAAAAAATAGTATTAAAATCATCCACCGGCGAGAAAGGTGATAATATGAATTTCATCGCCAGCCTTTACCTGTTTTTTAAGTTCTCCAGGATACGCGCTTCCCTTGTTGAGGTAGATTTCAATACAATGGAGCAATTCCCCTTTTTTATCAAATATTTCATGCCTCATGCCCGGATGTTGGGTGACAAAATTGTTTAATGCTTCTTCAACAGAGTTTCCTTCAACTTCTATTGTTTTTTGACCATTGGTGTGTCTGCGATGGGTAACATGTACATGTATTTTTACACTCATTTTAATTTATCCTGAGCTTATTGTATTTACCATAAAAAAACTTATGTCCTTTGAACGTTGATTTTTTTTATTTTTTATTAATAGAACGTTTTATTTTTTAATGCAATGATTTATTGGCTTTAATATAGCTGTATTGTAATCAAACCTTGACAAGAAACAGGCCTTGGATTAAGGTTTCCAAAAAAGTTTATTATATTAAGGTGTTAAGATCTTTAAAAAGGAATTGAATCTATGGGAGTTAAAAAAAGTGACCCTTCAAGTTTGGATAAAACCGAAAAAGCAAGATTAATTGTTGACATGTTAACTAGAATTGTAGTCCACTATGGTCTTTGGTTTACCGAAATCAGGCATCAGATGGGCATGGAAAAGGCTTTGGAGGTTCTTGAAAAGGCAACCCAAAAGAGCGTTTCAATTGGATTAAAAAGGTTTTCAGAAGTTCTGGATTTTCAGCTTGAAGATGGTTTGCCCAAAGCTTTGGTGGACATGGAGGACGAAAAAATTGAGGCCCTTATGGGTGCTGTGGCAAAAAACTGGCTGGTAAATGATGGTGTGTGGTTTCAGGCAGTTGAATTTGATAATGGAATGAATGATGCCAAGCGGTGTAATGATTCCTGCTGGGCTCAGTTTTCCCCCTATGAAGCATTTGCGATTAAAAAATTTTTGAAACTGGATGATGACTGCGGGCTTGAAGGATTGAAGGAAGCATTAAATTTCAGGATGTATGCATTCATTAATGAGCAATCTTTTGTTGACGAAGGCCCTGAAAGTTTTGTATTTCAAATGAATGACTGCAGGGTTCAATCTGCAAGAAAAAGAAAGAAACTGGATGACTATCCCTGTAAATCTGTAGGCCTGGTTGAATATGAATATTTTGCAAGGGCTGTTGATAAAAGAATTAAAACCGAATGTATAGGATGTCCGCCAGATGACCATCCTGAAGAATGGTTTTGTGCATGGCGTTTTACTATGAAAAATTAAAATAATGGATAAATAGTTAAGGAAGGGTTTTTATTATGGGAGTAACATCTGACAAGATCCAGGAGCTGAAACAAAAAGAACGGCAGATCATGGGAATGGGCGGAGAAAAAGCCCTTGAAAAACGACGGGAAAAAGGGAAACTCAATGCCAGGGAAAGGCTTGATATCCTTTTTGACAAGGGAACCTTCAGGGAACTGGATATGTTTGTCACCCACAGGTGTACCAATTTTGGGATGGAAAATGTACAGATCCCGGCAGATGGTGTTGTTACAGGGCATGGTAAAGTGGATGGCAGAATCGTGTTTGCCTATGCCCAGGATTTTACTGCAAGGGCAGGTTCTCTGGGAGAGATGCAGGCTAAAAAAATCTGTAAGGTCATGGATATGGCTTTAAAGGCAGGCACTCCTATTATAGGCATGAATGATTCCGGTGGTGCAAGAATCCAGGAAGGAATCGATGCCCTGTCAGGATATGGTGAAATTTTCTTTCGCAATTCAGCCGCTTCCGGTGTCATCCCTCAGATTTCTGCCATTATGGGGCCCACGGCCGGTGGTGCAGTTTACTCACCTGCCATGACAGATTTTATTTTTATGGTTAAAGAATCCAGCTATATGTTTATTACAGGACCCAATGTCATTAAGGCGGTTACGGGTGAAGAGATTAGTTTTGAAGACCTTGGCGGTGCCATGACCCACAACGAGAAATCCGGGGTGGCACAATTTGCCTGTGAATCTGATGAAGATGCCCTTATGCAGATAAGAAAACTTTTATCCTATCTGCCGTCCAATAATATGGAAGATCCTCCCTTTGTGCCACCCACAGATGATCCAAATCGAATGGATGAATCCCTGGATTCAATCATACCGGACAATCCCAACAGGGCCTATGATATCAAAGCTGTGATCACCTCCATTGTGGATGATGGCCAGTATTTTGAACCCCACCAGTATTTTGCTAAAAATATGGTGATCTGTTTTGCAAGGCTAAACGGTCGCTCCATTGGTATTATTGCCAATCAGCCCAATTTTCTGGCAGGATGCCTGGATATTGATGCTTCTGATAAAGCCACCAGGTTTATTCGATTTTGTGATGCATTCAATATTCCCATGCTCACAATTGCGGATGTTCCAGGATATCTGCCCGGCAGTAACCAGGAATGGGGTGGTATTATACGGCATGGCGCAAAACTTTTATGGTGTTATTCTGAAGCAACTGTTCCAAAACTTTTGTTGATCACAAGAAAAGATTATGGCGGATCTTATCTTGCCATGTGTTCAAAGCACCTGGGTGCGGACATGGCATTTGCATGGCCAACTGCTGAGATTGCTGTAATGGGTGCTGCAGGTGCTGCCAATATTATCCATGCAAAGGAAATCAATGGGGCAGATGATCCTGGAGCAAAACGAACTCAAAAAATAGATGAATATAACGAAAAATTTTCCAACCCCTATTGTGCTGCTGCCAGAGGGTACGTGGATGCGGTGATTCAACCCTCTGAAACAAGGCCGCGCCTCATTGATGCCCTTGAGGCCATGTCAACAAAAAGAGAATTAAGGCCTGCAAAAAAACATGGGAATATACCAGTATAGGATAAAAGGATGAAAATGGATAAAAAGAAACTATCTGCAGCCATGGCTGCTGTACTTGCTTATATTAAGACATCAGAAGAAGCGGTTGCTTTTTATGACCCCCAGGTTTCAGTACCGACTCCAGAACTTGCAGTACAACCACAGCAGATCATGCAACAAACTAATATCTGGGGAATATCAGGACGTGGGGTTCATATGCAGGCTAATTCTATGATGCAGATGAGAATGTTCAAATAAAAAATTTTGATAAAAAAAATAAACTATTCGGGAGAAAATAAATGAGCGAACACACCCAAGTTAAAATGGCTGAGATGAAGTATGATAAAGACAGACCAGAAGCTAAACATCGATTGATGATCGAGGATCTATCTTTGCGTGATGGTCACCAGTCTCTTTTTGCCACAAGGGGAAGGACCGAAGATATGATCCCTGTTGCAGAAAGAATGGATGAGATCGGTTTCTGGGCCGTGGAGGTCTGGGGTGGAGCAACCTTTGATACCATGCACCGTTTTTTAGGGGAAAATCCATGGGAAAGACTTAGGACCTTGAAAAGATATTTTAAAAAGACCCGGTTTTCAATGCTTTTAAGGGGCCAGAATCTTGTGGGGTATAGAAATTATGCAGATGATGTGGCAAAGCTGTTTGTGAAAAAAACCGTTGATAATGGAATGGAGATTTTCAGAACCTTTGATGCTTTAAATGATTTTCGTAATTTTGAAACAGTTGTTCCAGTGATTAAGGAATGCGGTGCTCATTTCCAGGGCTGTATCTGTTATTCTTTGACTGAACCGAGAATCGGAGGTGATGTATACACGCTTGAGTATTATATCAAGAAAGCAAAAGAACTTGAAGACATGGGTGCAGACAGTATCTGTATAAAGGATATGGCAGGCCTTCTGGCACCTTACGACGCTTATAAGCTTGTTAAAGCCTTAAAAGACAAGGTTAAACCATTGATACATCTTCACAGCCATTTTACGTCCGGCATGTCGCCCATGACCCATTTCAAGGCAATTGAGGCAGGGGTTGACATCATTGATACCTGTTTGACCCCATATGCCTATAGAACATCCCATGCTGCCCTGGAACCCTTTGTCATGTCGCTTCTGGGCACCAACAGGGATACTGGGTTTGACATCAATGCCCTGGCAGATATCAATGAAATTCTGGAAAAGGAGGTATTACCCAAATACAAGCATCTGTTGGATGATACTAAAGTTTCTGTTATTGATATAAATGTTCTGCTTCACCAGACACCAGGTGGCATGCTGTCAAACCTTGTGAACCAGTTAAGGGAGATGGATGCCCTGGATAAACTTGATGACGTTCTCAAAGAGCTTCCAAGGGTCAGAAAAGAACTGGGTCAGATTCCCCTGGTAACACCCACAAGCCAGATTGTCGGTATCCAGACGGTGAACAATGTCCTGTTTGACACACCAGAGGAACGATATAAAATGGTGACAGCCCAGGTAAAAGACCTTTGTTATGGCCTTTATGGCAAAACAAGCATACCCATTGATAAAAAAGTACAGAAAAAAGCACTCAAAGGCTATGAAAGAGGGGAAGAACCCATTACCTGCCGACCGGCCCAAGTGCTTGAGCCTGAACTTGAAAAGGCAAGAAAAGAGATCGGGGATCTGGCTGTGGATGATGAAGATCTTATTTTATATGCTCTTTTCCCTGTTACCGGTAAAAAATTTCTTATGCAGAAATATGGTAAAGAAAAGGTGCCTGAAAGTGTAAAACCCATCACACTTGAAGATGTGGCAAAGCAAAATAAGATGATCGAGAAAGCCAGGAAAGGCGAACTGGTTGAGCGAGTCAAGTTGGAAGACCTTCCCCAAAAGAGTGAATATGCCCGCACCTTTAACGTATTTATAGAAGGGGATTATTTTGAAGTGGGTGTCGATGAAGTGGGCGGTGCCCCTGTTATCGCCTACGCTAACGCTGCTGCTCCTGTGGCAACTGTTCCCGTAGCACCCGTGGCTCAAACAGCACCCGCACAACCTGCAGCCCCTGCTTCGGCAGCTCCTGTATCAAAACCTGTGCCTGCAGCCAAAAAAGAACCTGCGCCTGTTGCATCTGACGGAACACCTGTCAAAGCACCCATGCCGGGTATGGTCATTAAATATGAAAAGAATGTGGGCGACTTGGTTAAAGAAGGTGAGACTGTTGTGGTCATTGAAGCCATGAAGATGGAAAATGCTTTGCCTTCACCGGCAAGCGGTGTGATTAAGGCTGTGAATTATAAAAGTGGTGATTCCGTTGCCAAAGGTGCCGTACTTGCTGTGATTGAATAGGATCAAACCCCAAATTTAATCAATTGATTTTTTAGAGTCGACATCTCGGGTTTGACAAATCCGGCCATATGCTTATTTTGGCAAACTGAATGGGACAGAATACCAAAGGAGAAAAATATAATGGCGTTTGAAACAAAAGAAGAACTTCTTACAAAATATTTAAAAATGGACAAACCAAAATGTCCTGATTGTGATACCCAAATGACATTGTGGGAAGTTCCCCCTATTAATTTCAGTGATGGACTTGGCTGGGGCACCCCATACTTGTTTGTCTGTTTTAATGATGGGTGCGGCAGCTATAAACAGGGTTGGGAACACCTTAAAGATACCATGGAAACACCTGCATCCTATCGGTGCTATGTTGAACCGGGACAGAAAAATTTTGAGTATATGCCTGTATTCAGTCCCGTGGGAGCCACTGGTGGAATACTGGATGATGAAGTCCTGATTCAGGAAGAAGCAAAAAAAGAATTGCTGAAACAGACATTCTCAGTTTTGACAGATTATTATATATCAAAGGACTGGGATGAAATTTTAAAGATTTGTCTTGATCCTAAGATTCCTCCAAAGGCAAGGCTTAAAGCAGCTCAAATGGTTGGAGAACTTGGCGATGCTGAAGCAACAGAGCATTTAATCAATCATAAGTTTCCCACCCCCGTACTACAGGAAGGGGTGCAAAAGGCCATAGATCAGCTTCATGAAAGGCATTATACAAGGGAATGCCCCTATTGTGCAGAGATAATTAAAAAACGGGCTACTTTTTGCAAACATTGCAATAAAGAGGTATCCAGGGCCTAAATATTGATTTTTTCCAGGTTAAAGGAGCGGTAAATGATCATTTCCCGCTCCTTTCTGGTTTTATCAAAAGGTTTAAACTCCATTGTCTCAACCAGCTTGAGCGCTTCTTTTTTTGAAGGAATGGCACCAAGACCCTGTCCTGTGTTTTTGCCGGAAAGGGTATCCATTACCGTAGCATCCCTTGCATCCGTTGAAACGGCAAAGGGAATTTGATAGTTATAGACAAGCCTTGCCCCGGCCAGAATTTCCCTTTCATAGGATCCAATGGATCCTGCCACACAGGTAATGGCCATTAATGCTTTTTTTTTGCAGCTGACAATCAGATCAATGGCTGAGATATAATCTTCTCCTTTAAACTGGACAACCAATTCTTCATCCACTTTAATATCTTCTTTTGAATATCCTTTTTCATGGACCAGAAATCTTTCAAATATCTGTTTGCAGGCCTCAGGCCCCGTATTTCTTACCGGTTTTCCCGTAATGTAGTCAGTGATTATATAATCAAATGTCATATTAAAGATGTCCCTGTCATTTCATCGGGTTGTTTTATATTTAATATTTGCAGAAGGGTTGGGGCGATATCGCCAAGAATCCCGTCGTTCATAGCTATACCTTTATAAATATCTCCTGCAAGTATAAGTCTAACAGGATTCAATGTGTGGGCAGTTTGAGGGGAGCCATCATCTGCAATCATTTGTTCTGCATTCCCATGATCTGCTGTTACCAATGCAATACCACCTGTTTTCCATATGGCGTTAACAACCTTTTGTGCACATTTGTCAACGGTTTCACATGCTTTGATGGCAGGTTCCAGGATTCCTGTGTGTCCCACCATGTCCATATTGGCAAAATTCAGTAAGACAAATCCAAATTTACGGGATTTTATTTTTTCACAGGCTGTGTCGGCAATTTCAAACGCGCTCATCTGGGGTTTTTTATCATAGGTTGCCACATCTCTGGGAGAAGGAATCATTACTCTTTCTTCTCCCTTAAAAATTTTTTCATCTCCACCATTAAAAAAATAGGTAACATGGGCATATTTTTCAGTTTCAGCAATTCGAAGTTGAGGAATATGTTTTTTGCTTAATATTTCCCCGAGAATATTATCCAGGTGTTGAGGAGCAAAGGCCACCGGCAGGTCAAAAGTTTCGTCATACCGGGTCATGCAGACAAAGCCGGTCAGATCTATCAGTTTTTTCCTGGTAAATTCATTAAAGCCTTTTTCTGTAAAGGCTTTTGTGATTTCTTTAGCTCGGTCTGCCCTGAAATTAAAAAAAATAATGCCATCTCCATCATCAATTATACCGTTTGGGGCACCTTTTAATGTGTTATTGTTAGTATTGAGAAGAATGGGTTTTATGAATTCATCAGTCTGACCGGAATTATATGCGTTTTGTACAGCTGTTATTGGATTGTCAGCAAGTAATCCTGCAGCGTTTGTAAAAAGAAGGTATGCTCGTTCAACCCTGTCCCACCTTGTATCCCTGTCCATGGCCCAGTAACGGCCGACAATAGTGGCTATTTTGCCATAATTTTGTTTGTCAAGATAGTCCTGCAGCTGCTGAATATAATTAATACCGCTGAGGGGTGAGGTATCTCGCCCGTCAAGTATTGGGTGGATAAAAAGATGTTTAACCCCATTTTGTCTGGCCATGTCAATTAAGGCAAATAAATGGGAGATATGGCTGTGAACGCCGCCATCAGACAAAAGTCCCATAAGATGGAGGCTTTTGTCCCGTTTTGAAACCTGGTTCATGACATCCATCAGTGCAGGGGTTTTAAAAAAGGATTTGTCGGAAATAGCCTGATTGATTCTTACAAAATCCTGCAATACTTTTCTACCTGCACCAATATTCATATGCCCGACTTCTGAGTTGCCCATGGTTCCATCGGGAAGTCCCACTGCATTGCCCGAGCACAAAAGTTTGCAGCTGGGGAAATTTTTTAACAGAGAATCTAAAAAAGGAGTATCTGCCAGGGCAAATGCATTCCCTAGGGTTTTATCATTAATGCCCCATCCGTCAAGGATCATTAAAATATTGACAGGAAGGGATTTAGAATCCATCATCTTCCTTCTCATCTTTGTTTTCCTGTAACTCAAAGGCCTTTTTAAATTCGGAAAGATCAATACGTGGTGCATCAGCCCATAAGCCTTCTATATCATAAAAAGATTTTTTTTCAGATTCAAAAACATGAATAATGACTTCGCCATAATCAAGCAATGCCCAGTCACCTTCTTTAACACCTTCAACACCAATGGTTTTTATCTTCTGACCTTTTAAGCTTTTAATCAAATGCTCGGCAATGCCTGTAACCTGGCGTTGGGAACTGCCTTCAATAATGACAAGAGTATCTGTATAAGAGGTGAATTTTTTAACATCAATGGCAATAATTGATTTTGCCTTTCTCTCAAATGCAGGAATAAGGTATTTTTTAAGATCATCTTTTATTGTGATGCTGTTTTTCATTTATACAATTCCTTTGTTTTAATAATTTTTTCAATATTTGCAGGCACGAGATCTTTTATGGATTTGTTATTTTTTACCAGTTCCCGAATCATGGTGGATGAAATATTAATTTTGGGTACCTTGCAAATTATTATTTTCTGTTTTGTTTTATGGGAAAACGTATTGTCCTGTTTATTAAAGATGTACCCTTTTGATATGTTTTCGTCAATAAAAGAGACTATGGCATTATAATTTTCCCAATGCCCTCTTAGCATGATGATAATTTGAATGGTTTCAAAAATTTGATCTTTATGTTTCCAGGTTGTTATATCCAAAAATGCGTCAGATCCCATTAAAAGAAAAAAATGGGTATTAGGGCCATATTCTTTTTTAAATTCGTTTATGGTATCAATGGTAAAGGAAGGTCCTTTTCTGATTAATTCTTTGTCTGATACGAAAAAATTTTCTTGGCCTTTTAAGCTTTGTTTTACCATCTCAAATCGGTCATTTGCAGGTGCAAGGTTTATGTCAGGTTTGTGAGGAGGAGTTGCAGAAGGGATTAAAAAAATTTTTTCCAACCCATATCTATCTTTTACATATTGAATAATTTCAATATGTCCATTGTGGAAAGGATTAAAAGTTCCCCCAAAAAGTCCTGCTTTCATTTTTAACTCTTTATAAGCTTGGAAGCTAAAAGGTTGACAAGTTCTTTTACCCCTTTCCCCGTTACAGCTGACAAGGTCAATACCTGGATATCTTTTAAGGCATTTTTAAATGCCTCAGTTTTTTCTTTTGTCCCGGGCAAGTCAATTTTGTTCAGCACGACAATTTGAGTTTTTTGTGCCAATGTTTGACTGTGCTTGGACAACTCATTGTTGATCAGATTAAAAGACTTAAGCGGAAAATCAGGATCTATCTGGAAAGAATCAATCAAATGAACCAGAATTCCGGTTCTTTCAATATGTTTTAAAAAACTGATGCCAAGGCCCATCCCTTCGTGTGCACCCTCAATCAACCCTGGGATGTCTGCCACAGCAAAGGGTTCTCCAAAGGGCGGTTCCACCATTCCTATAATTGGGGTCAGTGTTGTAAAAGGATATTCGGCTATTTTAGGACGGGCTGCCGATATATTGCTTATCAGCGTTGATTTTCCGGCATTGGGCAAACCAACAAGTCCGACATCGGCAAGGAGTTTCAGTTCCAGTTTAAGCTTGAGTTCAATCCCGGGAATACCAGGCTGAGAATATCTGGGTGCCCGGTTGGTGGAAGATGCAAACCGTTTATTGCCCCGTCCGCCCATGCCGCCCTGGGCAATAATATATTCATCCTCAGTATTGGTTAGATCCACAATAATTTCATTGGTGTCTGCATTGGAAACAATGGTTCCCGGGGGAAGGGTGATGATGCAGGGTGAACCATTCTTGCCATGTCTTTGTTTGCCTTGACCGCCTTCGCCATTTTTGGCTCTGAGAAATTTCTGGCGGCGATAATCGTAGAGTGTTCGTTTACTCGGATCAACCTTTAGAATAACATCTCCACCATCACCGCCATCACCACCATCAGGTCCGCCTCTTTCAATGTACCGTTCCCTTCGGAAACTTGTACATCCTCGGCCGCCATTTCCGGAACTGGCTGTGATAATTGTTTCATCAACAAATTTCACGCTTCATAAACGCTGACTTTTTTCTTGTCGCGGCCTTTCCTTTCAAAGGACACAACACCGTCAATCAAGGCAAAAAGAGTAAAATCTCTACCCATACCAACGTTGTTGCCGGGATGGAGCTTGGTGCCGACCTGTCTTACAAGAATGTTCCCTGCAATAACATTTTGTCCGCCAAATTTTTTGACACCACGTCGCTGGCCGTTTGAATCGCGACCATTTCTTGTGCTGCCCGCTGCTTTTTTATGTGACATTAAATCTCTCCTTACTATCTAAACCGCAATGGAATCTATTTTAATTTCAGTATAATGCTGTCTGTGGCCTTTCATTCTTCTAAAGCCTTTACGACGTTTATACTTGAAGACTAATTTCTTTTTGTCCTTTGCCTGATCAAGAATGTGCGCTTTGACCGAGGCAGTTTCAACTTTTGGACTTCCAAGGGTAATGGTTTCACCATCGGAATACATGAGGACGTCGTCAAATTCAATCTGGGCACCCTCTGTACCTTCAAGTTTTTCAACTTTAAGGATCTGTTCTTCATGAACCTTGTATTGTTTTCCTCCGGTCCTGATAACTGCGTACATTTTTAAACTCTCCTTATTATTTCAATACTTTCGCAATTTTAAAAACTCGTAACATTATACTTGTTTTCCAGATTTGTCAAGATAAACATAATCGAAAATTTGATCCCTATATATAGCAGATCCCACTCAATAGTTCAAACCGCTTCTGTAAAACACAGCCTGAACAAAGCAAAGATATAAAAAGCATATCTGGACAAAACCGCTGGCAAGACTTACACACGTATAGAAGAGCATATGAACTGGCTATGGTATAAGCTTTTCAGAATTTAAAAAAGCCCCCATACTATCCTCTGTGAAGGATATCTGGTTTTCCAATGATCAAGGTTCTTCTGACAATACCCAGGGTTCTTTTGTATGCATTCTGTTTACCATATTTCCGGTAAATCTTTGGGTTGACAGGGGACAATCCATTAAATGCGTG
>Ga0075120_10002878_pt1 | contig 12134 bp, 22 predicted proteins | sample AntAceMetag02UKL_FD_69792 | JGI IMG/M metagenome (GOLD analysis project Ga0075120, IMG submission 69792) | Saline lake microbial communities from Ace Lake, Antarctica - Antarctic Ace Lake Metagenome 02UKL | ecosystem: Environmental > Aquatic > Non-marine Saline and Alkaline > Saline | place... | reverse complement strand
TTCCGGGTCGATAGTGCAACAAGCGTCAATGAGAACGTCAGAAAACAATCTTTGAATGCCGCCTACGAATAATCCCAGATATTCTTGTTGATATTGAAGTTTAGTCATCCTCTCTCTTTCTTCTTTTTGGTGGCGCATTAAATAGGTTCTTTGCGGTTCTTCTCGATTTTCTGCAATATCCTCTGCATTAATATGAAAACTTGTAAAATTGTCATTATGAAACATTCTGTAGAAATAGTTGTCAATTCCCATTGGAGTTGAAAGTAAAACAATGTCCCCTCCTGTTGTTGCCAACATTGGAGTTACGGCCGCCCAGACCTCTTCTTTGATGAATGCGGCCTCATCTGCGTATAGTCTGTCTATTGTATAACCTCTTATTCCGTAACCGCTATCTCCAGTTGGGAGGCAATGAATAGTGCTTCCGTTTTTTAAATTTAATGTGTGTTTGGTTGGTCTGTAAACTTTCCCAGTTTTTTTGTCTTTCCCAGTTTTAATTTGAAATTTATCTTTATTATAGATATAATCTAGAACTTTCTCGAAAAGTAGAAGCGCGCTTCTTTCTACTGCTGCAATCACCATTATAGTCTTATTTGGGTTATTAAGTGCAAATTCTCCTGCATCCTGTGAGATAATTGTGGATTTTCCAACCTGTCTTCCTGCGCATATTGCCATGTGGCCCTGTGTTTTTAAGACATTTTCTTGCCATTTATCTAATTTCATCGTGACATTCCTTACAGAGAGTTGTTAATAATTTAGGATTGCAGAGCATTTCTTCTCTTAATAGATCTATAATTTTCTGCCAGTTAGTGATTCCTTGTTTATGATGCACTTGGACACTAAGTTCCTGTCCTTTTTTCTTAGATTGCTTCCTATGGCATATTTGACACGTATATGAGTCTCTCTTCAAACATTCTGCTCTTTCTCTGCTTCTCATCCATAATTGTCTTAATGTGCCGTAAATTTGGGCTCTAGGAGTTTCAGTCATTATATACCTCCGTGTTATGTCTAGAAATCCCTTTGTGTTTATTTTGTTTTAATTTCCCTGCTTTTAGGTCTTTTAAAATTTGAACATTTCTTTGATGTATTTCTTCAAACCTTGCTCTCTTATTTTTATATTGCTGTGTCGACCAATTTTCATTAATTATCATTTGTTAAAATACTCCTTGTAAGCTGCTTTTATTGATTCCCAGTCTTCTCCTTTGTATTCTGCATATCTTGTCACTAGGGCTTCTTCTGTCATCATTGGAAATTGTCTAAAATCATCTAAAATGTGTTCCGGGACTTTGTTAAATTTTTTCTGAACTTCTTCTTTCTTAACCTTAACTTTTGACAACTTGTCCTTAATTAATAATATTTTTTCCGTATCCCTTTCTATCTCCTGTTGTAGTTCCTTAATTTTTAACTTCATTTCCTCTTCTTCCAATCCTCCGCCCCCATAAAAGTAATCCATTAACAAACCCTCTATTAACTTTGAAACATTCTTTGTTTCCTGTAGTTTCTCAATTAACTTCACATCTAGGGTTATCATTTTGTTGTTTTTCATGGAATAGTAAGATAATGATAGTATATAAATATATGTATATATAAATGTATATAATAATAATAATAATAATAATAATAATAATAAGCTTTAAGCTAGCTGGGGGGCTTTTAAAAAATTTGTCTGAGGATCTGAAATTGAATTGAATTTAATTAAATCAAGACTCGCAAGAGATTTTAATTGTTATTTATATTTATTTTATTCTTATTCTTTTATTTTATTCTTATTTTAATTTCTTATTTGTTTTTATTTCTTCTTGAGATTTAATTTTGTTGTTTTTCTCTTTTATTTTTCTCTTTTATGTTTTCTTTTTATTTTTGTTTTGTTATTTTTATTTTTATGAGATTATTTTCTATTTTTTTGGGGAAAGGGGATTTTTTTTCTCTTAAAATCTGATTTTTGTCAACTTTTTATTTTTTATTTTGGAAAAAACGTTTTTTATTTCTTATTTTTCTAATTATTTTTTTATTTTTGTTTTTTTTCTTTAAAATTCAATTATTTTTCTAATTTTTCTTTTATTTTTCTAATTTTTAAATTTAAATTAATTTTTATTTATTTTTTCTAAATTTTTACTTTTTTTGAAATTATTTTTATTTTCGTATCTTTTTTAGAATATAAACAGACACACCCCCCGGTTCAACTAATGGCGCTCTTATGGGGGGGGAGTGGTGGTGTTGGTGGGGGAGAAAGGGGCGTAAGCCTTATGAAGCAAGCCCGATTCAAACTAGTGGGCATGATTGATATGGGTTATGATGGGGGTATGGTGGGGCTTTGCCAATAGGGGGGGCAGGCTTCAGCCGATGGGGTGGGTAAAAGCTTAAGCGTGGAGCTTGCTAGCAAGCGGAGCCCTTATGCTTTTAGAGGGGGGAGGGGTGGAAAAGCAAGCTTAAGCCAAGCTTGAATAGCACTAGTAAGCTTGCTTACCAAAGTAAGAATTGTGCTTATTAAGGGCTTAGGAGCCTATTTTTACCTACTTCGTAGCAGAGAGGCTTGGGGGTCATAATCAACAAGCCTTTGAAAGCACCGACTTTCAAAGACAAGCAAACTATTTAAGGCTTGCGATGGCTAACTGCACGAAGTGCCACATTTTCCTACATAAACATAAACTCTTTATCCATTAACATATCTTTCTTCTTATTAGCTTTAACTCTGGCTGTATTGCATTTGCTTTTGCTACAATAGCCACTACCATTAACTCTCGGTTTATTTAGTATATGTCCACAATTTAAACAATGTTTATATCTTGGTTTATCTTTTCTTTTCATGAGTATTAGTGTATAATAATCTGTTTTGTTATTATACGTTTTCTTGTTTTTGTTTAATATGAAAAGGGAGAGCATGGTGAAACACTCTCCCTATTTGGGTTTCCACGGGGACTAGTATGGCCGCTAGTTATCCCAATGCCCCAGACAGGATTCGAACCTGCGACCCTACAGAGATGATAGATCTAGAATCTCATCTCTTGGCTCTAACCAACTGAGCTACTGGGGCTTATAACCCTCCAAACATGAGGGTAAAATAATAATAATTACTTCTTCTTCTTCTTTTTAGTAACTAATTTCTTTACAAGTTTGATAGGTGTTAGCTTAACAGTCTTCTCAGCAATATATAGTGGAACTAACTTATATCCAATTATATCTCCAGACCATGAACTATTATGAGCATAGATATTTAATTTTTCTTTAAGCTCCTTTTCTGTTCTAAATAAATTAGACTTATTATCACAACCAGTTCCGTAAGCCATAAATCGTTCATGAGTTTCTGGTGCTACTTTTACTGCTTTTCCTTTTGTTACAAGTTCAAAATATTCTGAATCTGGGCGTGCAGTCATTTCTTTTAATATTAAACTGCCACAATCTTCAACTACAGTAAATATGGAATCACTGTGTAAACCATTTTCTGAACATATCTTACACCACCAATTATCTCTCCTGTTTTCCATTCTTCTAACTGTATCTCCTGTTTTAAATTTCATATTTCGTTTACCTCCTTTTTAGTAATATTATTAACTAATGTCTCTGCAGACTCTTCATCATTTGAAACTATCTCCATATACTCACCACCTCCATGCCCCAGACAGGATTCGAACCTGAACCGCACCATGAACGCTCTATCGGTACTGGGGCTTATATGTATAGTGAATGTATACCCACTATACACTTCCCTCCAAACATGAGGGCAAATAATTAAATAATAATATCTTGGTTTTCATGAATTAAGATGCCATCTTTAGACCATAATTGATACACCTCTCTAACGGGGTCTTTATGCGTTCCCTCTCCTCGTTTCTCGTATGTTTCAATTACTTCTATTAATTTTGTCATCTTAACTAAAAGCTTTTTGTGCTGCCTTTATAATCTCAACTGCTTCAATAATTGTCGTAATTTCTTTTCTTTGACAGAATACATCAATAGCTAAACCAACTGGGTCTTTTTCATAAGCTGTGCCTTTAACACTTGTTCTATTTGGTCCTCTGTTTGCAGCTATAGCTACAGCTGCAGCAACTCCTTGATTATCTATCTGAGGCTTTGCTTCTTTAGACTTTTGAATTCCAGTAACTTTTCGTATGTTAACATATTTTCCGTCTGTCGAATATCCAACTTCAACCTCAACAGAGTTTCCGTCAGGTAGCCCTTTAAGAGCAATTATATATTCATGCTCGAAACATCCCATCATTCCTTTATCTGTTTGAAATATACAATGTGGACTTCCAGTTTTAGTTTCAGGCTTGTCTTCAAATCCTAATATTTTTATGTCTTTAATTTCGTTTGTCATTTTACCGCTTTACCTCCTTTTGTATTGTTTCTTATCTTCGCTAGGCGTAGTATGAAGTCTTCCCAGCTTGTGCATTTGCCGAGAATTTGATTTGATTCTTTCATGTTTTGGAGTTTCTTAAATTCTTTGTCATCGAATTGCATTTTTACGTGTCTCATATTAATTTCTCCCCTGCTCTTTCTTTGATTGCTTTTATTAAAACCTTTCTAAATTTAGGCCATCTTTCGCTATCCCAAATATCTGTTTTATCTGCACTCTCATCAATATCTTTCTTCAATTCCTTAATAAATTCTTTGTCATCGAATTGCATTTTTACGTGTCTCATATTAATTTCTCCCCTGCTAGTGTGTCTATAGCAAATTGAAATTGTTCTCCTGTAAAGGCATGAACACCTTCTGTTTTAGGAAATTCTTCTTTCAATTCATTAATAAATTCTTTAACATGATTTACTCCTATTTCTCCGCCAATACATTCAACTTTTCCATGTATTATTTTATCACTTAATGTTTTCATAGTCCTCGTTCTCCCTTTCTTCCGAAAATATATTCTGCTTCATCAATTAAATCTTCTGGTTGTGTTTTGTTTTCCATATATAATACACTCACTCACTCTTTATAAATGTATCGTTTTAGTTAAAGTGCATTATAATTCTAGCTAGAATATGTGTTCCTGCTCCACCCGCAGCGACGGACTCTATGCAATGTCCTATTTCTGCAAAATGTGTAAAGCTTGCTGGTGATGGCGGAGTTGCGTTTGTTGCGTCTGAATATCCTGCTTCGCTTGATGAACTTCTCACCCAATTACCTCTAGTTGCTGCTGTGTTATCTTCCATGGCTACGTCGGCAATTCCACTAATAACAACCCATGCCTCGCTTCCATCTGCCACTCCACTATCTAAGAATACTCCTACATTTTCCAATTCATCAGCCGCCGTTAATATTACAGCGTCGTTAGTTGCTGTGTCTGCTTTTAATAACTGACCAGCGACGCTGTTTGCCCCTGTTTTGTTTGTAAGTTTAATACATATTCCTCCAATAGCTGACATTCCCGATTTAGCTTTCACGTCTAGTGGCAGAGTTGGGGCCGCTGCTCCCATATTTACCCCTACTTTCCCGTCATAAGTTGCCTTTAATATTCCACGAGATACAAAAGAAGTTCCTGCATTGTTTAAAGAATCTATTGACATCTCCCCACTTCCGTAAGCCATTCTAAAAACTCTTAGTCCTGTTGTTCCTCCGATATCTTCCATAACAAAATTAGCTCCTAAATTATTTGTTAAGGTTACATCACCAAAACCTATACCCGCCGTTCCCGCTAGTCCTGAGGTTGTCCCGTCCGAAGAATGAAATCTTCCCTTTGGGTCGCTTGTTCCAACTCCAACTTTTCCCGAAGTTTTAATAGTTGTAGGTATTCCACTTACATCTCCGAAGGTCATGTCTCCCGCCGCTGTTAATCGGATATGTTTATCTGCGTTACTATCTCCTGCATATATTTTTAGGTCTCTATCTGTTCCCGTTCCCCCTTTAGCTGCTCCGATATAAAACTCTTGGTTTGTAGATCCATAGCCAAATCTTAACAATTCCATATTAACCCAATCATCAACATTACCAACGCCATATATTCCAAAGAAAACATCATCAGTTCCATCGCCGTCTCTAGTTGTGTATGTTATTATGCAACTGCATCCCGAGTCTGTGTTTTCGAAATTTAGTTGGTCGAACGCTCCGAAACTCTCTGATTGGATAGTGTAGGGGTCGATGTCTATGATGTCATCAACATATTTTTTATTAACAGGGTCTAAATCTTCTGTCGGTGTTCGGTGAACTTTTCCCGCATCCAACATTCCTGAATGATTAGGGATAAATATGTCATCAGAAATAATACTCTTTGCTTGTTTTGGTTTTCTAATAATTTTTTTCTTCTGCTGTTTAGTTTTCATTCAATTCCAGCCCAACTCTTTCTTTACTTAAAACTGTGCTTTTAACTCCATTAATTCCTTCCGGGACATTACTTAAAACTTCACCTATATTTTCTTCGGCTGTAATTGTTGCAATTTCCTTTGTGCTTTTAGTGCCTTGATTAGGATTAGCCATATTAGGCCGCCTTTACTATAATCGCATGCCCTACATTGTTGTTAGAATCTACAGAGAACTCAACTGAATCAGCTACGACAACCGCAGCCGCAGGGTGATTTCTAAACCTAGAAGTAAACTCTGAATAGTTATTTGATAAAATAATATCTCCTACTGCTGTTCCATCATATGAACTAACCGAATCTGTATAGTTAATTTTAAAACTCCAATGTGAAATTAAGTCTGTTGTGTTTGTTAGTCCTCTATAATCCTTTTCCATTTGGTCGTCAGTTAATGCTGCATCCCAGTATTTCACGTCAGAAATTCCGCCTGTAAATTCTTGAGTTACTGAATCATCACCCGCTTTATTTGCTGCTCCAATTCTTCCTGAATCAATGCCTCCTGTGTCTGCAAACCATGCCGATAATTTTGTAGCTGTGCTATTTGTTTGAGCAACTCTTTTCCCATCAACATATAAAATTGGCGCTGTTCCATTTTGAACTACTGCAACGTGAACCCATTGATGAGGTCCTTCTATTATTAAATCGTCAGAAGTTACTACCCACTGCGCGGTTGTATTATCTGTGCAACGTGCAACCAGTTTTCCATTTTCAATATTTAACTCAATAAATTCTACGACGTTTTTATCGCCAGTTCCAAAAATTGTATTAGTTCCAACCGCCCCGGGGTTTATCCATGCCGTTATCGTTCCTGTTGTATCTCCTGCTGCAACTTGAGCAGCTGCGAAAGCATCTACTTGTATATAATCGTCTACGTTTCCGCCTAAAAAAGCAGTTGCCGCTCTTCCTTTAAGTCCTCCAGTAATGTGGTATATATCAGTAGCTGCCATTTTAAGCTGCTGTAGTCCCCTTTAAAATTCCTTGTTCTTGTAAAGTCTTAATTGCCATTATTTCTTCTCCTTAGCCTTAGCTTCCTTTGGTTTAACTTCTACTTTAGGCTCAAAATCAATGTTAGGTCTCTTTAGAATTAGATCAGCCATATGTTTTTTAGCATCAGAAACAATTAAATCATCTTGAACAGGATTACCAGTTTTCATATTACCAGCAATTAGACCTTTTAGAAATTTATACTTTTTCTTAGCATTTTCGTCAGTCATTTTAAGTTAGCCCGTCAATCAACGTGATAAACTTAGGTTTAATTAGAATAGCAACCCCGTTAGTAGAAACCCTAATCTTTCGACCGATTCCTTCTTCGTTAATTATCCATGTTTGCATTGGTTTGAAAGTTCTATATGTTGCTGCTTGCTTTAAATCTGCAACCATGGCGTAGTCAGTTGTTACGTTTTCAGAAACTATAACTTGTAACCCTGCAAATTTCTCTATTGAGCCAGTTCCCACTTTTTCACTTGCGAAGTTAGGCACACTTGAACCTTTAGTAGTTACCAACCAAACCAATAAATCTTGTTCAGCTTTAGCGTTCATTAACAAAACACCATTACGAATACTTCTTTTAGTTTGTTCTCGAATTTCTGTCTTAGCCGCCATGATGTCTAAGAATGGGTCTTGTCCACTTGCTGCATCCCATGCCGCTTTAGTAGTTACCGAGTTAATTGTTGCTGCTGTTTGGTCTTCACTTATTACATTCCAAATATCATTATCAACATCGTTAGCGATTGCTTCTGCAACGTCTTTAGCATTGTCTCTAAATACTGCAACTTCTGCATCGCTTTCATCTTCCATGTTAATCATAGGAGAATCCAACATATATTTTATAGAATATTTTGTTTGAGGCGTCCAAGAAGTTTCTGCTACGAAAGGACGTGCGCCCGGAGCTATGTTGCTTAATTTAGCTGGAGCAGTTAAAGTTATATATCCAGTAGTTTTTTGCCAGAACTTTATCTCTCTTGCTTTTGTGGGTTTACTAGAAATTAGTGCTTTAATTATTAGAGCTTCCTCGAACTCTGCTATAGCTCCTTTTGATATATCAACTCCCCTAATTAGTGCTTGTCCAGATGTCTCTACCATTTTAAGTTAATTGTATGGCCCTCGGACCTAGTTCGAATAAGAATCTGTTTCCGCTTGTAGCTGTTTCTAAAGCGATCCCCATAATTTGTTCACTTTGATTATCAGCTTTTACTAATCTATTTGTAGAACTTGTCGATGCGTCTGTTATAATTGCTTCACCAAAAACAACACCAGCAACACCAGCAACACCGCTAAATATTCCACGTCTATAAATTGCTACACTATTTTGTGAAGTCTCTGCTGCTAACTTTTCCGATTGAGCAATACCCGCAACTATATCAGTATCACCAGTAGAAAGAACTGCAACCATATTATCAGTCATTGCACAAACTGCGCCTTTTTCAATAGTAGTGCCTGTAGCACAAGTAAAATTAACCGGGATTTCTGTTTCAACCTCCAATATACATTCATCTGCCATTATTCTTCATCCTCTTCTTTATTATTATCTTCTTCTTCCATAACTAATCTCTAGGAACCAACTATTTAAATGTTTTGTTAATAGAAAAATAAAGTGAGGGGAGGCTTGCCTCCCCGGAACGCATGGACGAAGTCCTATTATTTGTTTTTATCTGCTTCTTTCTTGATCTCCTTCTTTGCCAATTCAATCATAGCTTCGTTTTGAAGTCTACTAGCTTCTGACTTTATATAATTAGTTTCAGCTTCTACTAAAAAATCTCTCCATAGCTTTTCCTTTTCAGAAATAATCTCAAAAGTTTCGTCGACTTTTTCTTCATTCGCCATGTTTACCTTCGGACGTTTCCTTATCTATTCTATCGTTGTATTCTTTTGGGGTTTCTTCTTTATGAGTTGTTTCTTTTCCTGCGCTTGCTTGTCCTGATACCCTTTCCCTCTCTTCGATTTCATCTTGCCTTTTTAATAAAGTCTCTCTCTCGTCTAGGGTTTTCTTCATTGTTTCATTTTCTTGTTTCATTGTATCGAGTTTGGAAGTATTTTTCATGGAGGATGTCCCGTCTCCAGTATTTTCAGCTGCTGCTTTTGCCGCTTCGGCCTTTGCTTCTTCTGCTGCTTTCCTTTCAGCTTCTTCTTTTTGTTCATTTTCTTCCGTCATTTTCTTATACCTCCTTTCAGTTGGTAGTTATTTGGGCAATATTGAACTGCCAATTTAATCCCGTTTAATGCTTCGGTGTTTTTCTTAATTGTTCCGTTATTAATAAACATGAAATATAGACACATTGCTATTGGAAATCCCAAATCCTTTATCAAATACATGTAGTCTTTCATTATCGTCTTATAGAAATGTAGAAAAGCCACTTTCTAATTTTGAATTTAATTTTGAATATTGTTCTCACTTTTTGCCCTCCATTTCTACGGTTGTATCGTTTGGCTCACTTGCTTTTTCTCCGCCATCTTTCTTTTCATCTTTAACTAGTTCCTCTTCTATTGGCGTTGGGTATTCTAGTTTTATGTCTATTCCGATTTGTGATTTGAAATTCTCCATCCAAAATAATTGGTCGTCCCTAACTGATTGCTCGAAGCCTAATATTAAAATCTTTGCCGATGCTTCCACCGTTTGCTTTGCCGATCCAATTACAACGTCAGGCGTGTTAGTTGCTTGGTAAAAATAATCTGTTAAGTCTCTAATATAAGGTAGCGGATCTAATGTTGAAAATTGTGGCATGCCAACTCTTTCCACTTCTACGGCTCCCATTGGAATAAACATATTTTCTTTATTTTTATCTCTGTTATTTTCTTTTGCAATGAATGCTTCTATTTTAGTTTCGTCGTCGGTGTTCAATTTGAAAACATTGAACGGTTGAACGTATCTGTGAAAGACGGTTTTAATATCTGCCAGCGCTTCGTTTCTCGCTAAGATGATTTTTTCTATTGCTGTAATAATTGAAGTCCCATGTATTTCATCGGCAAATCTATTTTTCGCTAAGTGGAATATATCTTCTGGCTGGAATATTTTATTTGGAACTCCTTCTATTCCTTGGTTTTGTTCATAATGAACTATTTGCCCCGTTCTATTTACAACGATTCCTATGCTTGCTGGGTCTAATGGCTTTAGGTTAGTTGGCTTTGGTGGGTTAATAAACCCAAACCATGTGAATAGTTTTTTGAATGCTCCTTGTTTTTCTCTTATGATTTCTGCGAACGCATCGCCTCCAACGTAATAAGTTCTAGTCATATTTTGAATTATTTGGTTTATTGTATCTTTTCCCCATCCTCGAAATTGTTCTATGATCTCTTTATCTTCCCCCGTCGCTATAACTCCTTTTCCAGTTACATATTTTGCTTTAGTGTCTATTGTGCTTTTCAATTCTGGGATGTCTTTGTAGTAGCCTAGATATTGATTAAACTTTGAATTAAACCATGGTGCTTGATTGTCACCAGTTGCCCCGTCTGTTGTTTGAGATGCTACCGAGAAGTTTTCTTCTGTGCCTTTCATATCTCCTGCGCTTGCGTTTCCTATATCCATTGCTACCATTATTTTTCGTATCCCACTAGTGTTATTTGATAAGTTCCCGCTGCTGCGTTAATTTTCGCGGAGATTCTATCACCTGCTGAAAATAAAACAGGCTCATTAAAGCCATGGTTAGAAGCTCCATTAGATAATATTTGTGCATAGAATAAATCTACTTCTGAACCTGCTCCACCTTTTGCTAATTTTGCTATCGAGGTTATTCCTCCTCCAGTAAACCACCATTCAGTTAAATAAAATGTCGTTCCTCCCGGGACGGTATAAACTGTTTCGTAGTTTGTGTTTGCTCCATGAGTTAAAGTTTGGACTGAACTTGCAACGTCTGTCCCTGCGATGTGTGCATCAATTTGAGCGTGAGAGTTAGTTCCAATATTTGTTATAGCCGTGTGGTCGATTGCTGCTTCTAAATAATGTTTAGTTGCATCTGCAATATGTGTATCAACTTGTGCATGTGAGTTTGTTCCAATGTTGCTAAATGCTGTGTGGTCTGTCGTATCTGTATTTGTGTCTGTATAATTATCTGCGTGGATTGTCCCCACCGACGCCGTCCAATCTAAATGCTCATCCACTAATCCCCTATGCGTTGTGTTCAATGCTATTGCCGCAACATTTGTTGATATATCACTTGTGTTTGTGGCAACGTCTGCGTGGTCGCTTCCATCTCCGTTTATATGAGTATCAATTTGTGCGTGGCTTTTTGTCCCAATGGCTGTTAAATCTCCATGTGCAACAGTCCCTCCTCCAGCTACATTCGAATGATTATGATTTGCAGCCGTGAAATCTCCTATTGTTGGGTTTCCAATAATCCCTGCTGTTTCTCTAACATCTCTTTGTTTTAAATCCGGGACCTGCCCCGGTTTAGTTGGAACTTCTAAAACCATTTATACACCCTGAAAGTCCTGCACTGAGGAATCATTTAATAATTCTTGAATATCTAATGCTCTCTGCCAGTGAATTTTGGCCATGTTCTCTGCTTCAATTCCGTCTGTATATCCTGAGGGATCATAAAATATTGCTGCAACTGCTGCCATTCTTCCTAAATACTCTGTGAATAATTGTTTGTAATTTGCAGTTAGTGCCGCCCAGTTTGTCACAAAATCATATTTTATTAAACTAGAAAGATATGCTTCTGTAGTTGAGACATAGAAATCACTTGTATCTGCTGTAACTGCTGCACTGACATTTGCTCCATAATAGTAAGCTAGTTGTGCCTCCGTGATTGTTGTTCTCGTATATGCCATATTTTTTTAGCGAATCCATATATTTAAACTTTTGTCTTTCGTGCACCATGCAGCGAAAGCGATTGCATCCGCAATGTG